>Ga0075420_100002234_pt1 | contig 16735 bp, 8 predicted proteins | sample SoiMetdeltSBSDD4_FD_75296 | JGI IMG/M metagenome (GOLD analysis project Ga0075420, IMG submission 75296) | Bulk soil microbial communities from a Populus tree surrounding site in Tennessee, USA - Soil MetaG P. deltoides SBSDD4 | ecosystem: Environmental > Terrestrial > Soil > Tree plantation... | reverse complement strand
GAAGATACCGACGTGCTCTCGAATGTCGTAGATGTCCATGTGGCCGCCCTTCGTCGCAAGCTGGGTCCCGAGGTGATTCGGACTCGCCGTGGAGAGGGCTACATCATCGATGCTTAGCTCGCTGCGCGCCAGGCTGTTGCTCTGGTACACGCTCATCCTCGCGATCGTGATTGCCACGTTTGCCGGCACCGTCTGTTACCTGTTCTGGCGATCGCTCGTGGCCGACATCGACGAAGGTCTTCGATCGAGCGCCGCAGCGCTCGTGCAAGGGCTGCGACCGACCGCGTCTGGCGATTTCGATCTGGAGCTGCCCACCGAGTATCGACAATCCGCAGGCGCCGTCACTTCCCCGCTTACCTACTACGGCGTATGGAATCGCGAAGGAGAGCTCATCGATCGAACACCCGGCGACTTCGACATACCAAGGCCACCAGGTCCAGGCATCGTTACCCGGGATCGGCGGCGAGAGCTGACGGTGATGGGGGCCAGCGACGCTCTGGTACTGGTCGGTCGCGATCTCGCAGAGACCGAACGAGACGTCCTGGCATTTGCCGGCACCGCTGCGGCAGGCGGTCTGACGGCACTGATCGTGTCACTGTTAGGTGGCTGGTTTCTGGTGGGCCGGGCGTTGGCGCCGGTCACCCGGATCAGCCAGGCGGCAGCCGCGATGACTGCCGGCGACTTCACGGCACGCATCGCCGTCGAGCGGACCGAGAACGAGCTCGAACAAGTGGCGCTCGCGCTGAATCAGGCGTTCGATCGCCTGCACCTCGCGGTAGAAAACGAGCGTCGATTTACAGCCGACGCCTCACACGAACTACGCACGCCGTTGGCGACGATTTCGGCCGAAATCGAGTGGGCGCTGGCCCGCGAGCGATCAACGGACGAGTACCGAGGCTGCCTCGATACGGCGCAGCGAGCCGCCACTCGCATGCGCCAGGTCGTCGAGCGACTGCTCACATTGGCGCGCGCCGACAGCGCCGAGATGATGCTCCAGCGTGCGCCGGTTGGCCTTGCGCCGGTCGTAAGCGACGCTTTGGGGATTGTCCAACCGCTGGCAGAACAGAGGCGGATCAGCATCGATACGCACCTCGATGCGGCGACAGTTGTTGGCGATCGGGACCGCCTCACCGACCTGGTCACGAACCTGTGTTCGAACGCCATCCAGTACAACAAGGTTGGCGGGCAAGTCAGTGTGGAAGTATGGCCCGACGGGAATGAGGCGTGCCTCCGCGTACGCGACACCGGCAACGGTATAAGTGCCGACGACCTTCCGCGGGTATTCGACCGCTTTTACCGGGCGGACAAAGCACGCACGGCGCATTCCGGCGGCGCCGGACTGGGCCTGGCAATCGCGAAGTGGATTGTCGAGGCCCATGGCGGCCGGATTGCCTGCCGCAGCACGCTCGGACAGGGAACCGAGATCCTGGTCCACCTGCCCCGCCTCGTTTGAACACCTGCAGCGCGCACGCTTCAGTGAACACCGTAGCGCGCACGCTTTAGCGTGCGCGTGCGCGTCAGCCCAGCAACTCCTTCTCCAGCCGCTCAACCAGGGCATCCAGTTCGGCACAAACTGCGTGTACGGTGTCGGGCCGACTGAGATCGACCCCCGCCCGAGCGAGCAACGTCATCGGATAGTCACTGCCGCCGGCGCGTAGCAGCGACAGGTAACGCGCAACGGCATCGTCTCGCCGTGCCGGATCGCTGGCGCGCAAGTCCTGCATGAGGCGAGCTGTTGATGCAAAGCATGTCGCGTATTGGTAGACGTAGTAGGGCGTGCTGAAGAAATGTGGGATCCGCGCCCATGTCACAGCGGACACGGCTTCGTCGTCGATCGCGTCGCCGTAATAGTCGCGGATCAGGGTTCGAAAGGCTTCGTTGAGTGTCTCCGCAGTGACGGGCCGATCCTGTTCGACCAGACGATGGGCTTGCAGTTCGAAGTCAGCGAACAGCACTTGCGTGTAGAACGTCCCCGCGATGCTGTCGATCGCGTGCTGCAACAACAGCGTCCGTTCGGCACGTGAGGTCGCACGCTCGAGCATGAAGTCGAGGAACAATGCCTCGTTGAGCGTGGACGGGACTTCGGCGACGAAGATCGTGTATCCCGCGTACACGAAAGGCTGCGTCCGATGCGCCAGCAGCGTGTGCATCGAGTGCCCAATCTCGTGCGCGAGCGTAAAGACCGCATCCAGCGTCTCGTTGTAGTTGAGCAACATGTACGGGTGCGCGCCGTACACCGGCGCGGAGTACGCCCCGTGCCGCTTGCCCGCATTTTCGAACACGTCGATCCAGCGTTCCTCCAGCGAGCGGCGAACCTCCCGCTGGTACTCCGGACCGAGCGGCGCCACCGACTCCACGATCCACGCGCCGACCTCGTCATAGGGATATCGCACGTCGTGCTCGACGAGCGGAACAAACACGTCGAACAACTTGTAGGTGTCGACCCCGAGCACCCGGCGCCGCAGCCGATGGTACCGCCGGAGAGGCTCCACTCCTTGGCGCGTAACGGCGATGAGATTTTCGACGACCGCGGGCGGGATGTTGTTGCCGTGCAGCGCGGCGTCGAGCGTGGACACGTAGTTCCGCGCACGCGCGTGAAACCAGTCGCGCTGCAGCACGCCGTTGTAGAGCGCCGCGTACGTATTCTGGTTGCCCGCGTAGGCGCCGTGAAACGTCCGGTACGCAGCGGCTCGATCTTCCTGGTGCCTGTTCGTCTCGAGTATGGCCCGGTACTGACCGTAGCTGAGTGTCACGTGCTCCCCGGTGCTCAGCGTGATCGACGGGAATTTCATGTCGGCCGTGGTCAGCGCGGCGTAGCTGTCGTGCGGAACGCTGTTGAAACGACCCGCATACGACAGCAGGCGTTCGCCGTCCTTGTCGAGCACGTGCTCCTGTTCGTGAAAAAGGCTATCGATCGCAAAACGGTACATCGAGAGATCGGCCCGCGCGTCGAGCCAGCCACGAATAGTCTCGAAAGGGATGGCGAGCAGTTCCGGATTGAACCAGGAGCTGGACTGCTGCTGGCGTGCGAAGAGAATCTGCACCTGTTGCCGACGGGCATTGATGTCGTTGTCGCGCTGATCTTCGTCGTAATGAAGAGCCGCGAAGTACCAGACGCGGTAACTCAGCGCACCCATGTCGTCCATCGCGCGAAACGCCGCCAGCAGTTGGTCCGGACCTGCGGCAAGCGTGCCCTGGAATGCGGGAAACGCGTCGACGGCCACTTCCAGACGTTTGTAAGCGGCCGTCCACTCGTCCCAGTCGGGGCAGATCGAGCCGAGATCCCATTTGTACTTGTCAGGAATCTCGTCGCGCGTCCTCAGAGTGCCAGGCTCGGGGCGGAAGGTGTCGACTTCCGGCATCAGCTCGAAACCAGATCCACGAGCGCAGAATAGTCCACTCGGAGCCGTGCGCTCCTGCGCGGCCGCGACACCGCCTCGGCGAGCGTCGCAGGTAGCGGGACGGCCTGACCGATAGCTGGTTCCACGACTTCCCGGAATTTCGCCGGGTGTGCGGTGGCAAGAAACACCCCCGTCGCGCGCGGGCTCTGCGCCAGATGCTGCTGAAGCGCGAGCCAGGCGATGGCTCCGTGGGGATCGAGCAGGTATCCATGTTCGCGGTACACCCGCCCGATCTCGGCAACGACGGCCGTGTCCTCGAACGCGGCTCCCACGAGGTCCTCCCGTATGCGATCGAGGTCATCGTCATACAGAGCTCGGATCCGTTCGAAATTGCTGGGCGATCCGACGTCCATGGCATTCGCAACCGTGCGGACCGACGCTCGTGGAGAGTAGATCCCCGACCGAAGATACTGCGGTACGACATCATTGACGTTGGTCGCGGCGATGAATCCGCGGACCGGCAAACCAATGCGCTTCGCGATCAGACCCGCCGTGAGGTTCCCGAAATTTCCGCTGGGAACGGACACGATGAGGCCGTCATCGTCGGATGGCCGGGCCAGACGCGCCAGCAGGAAGTAATAGATCACCTGAGGAAGGAGCCGCCCAAGATTGATGGAGTTTGCCGGGGTCAGCCAGACTCGTTTGCGCAATTCGTCATCAGCGAACGCCTGCTTGACGAGGCCCTGACAGTCGTCAAAGGTACCGGCGACGGCCACCGCGGTGATGTTGCCACCGAGTGAGGCCATCTGGGCTTCCTGCACATCGGTGACTTGGCCTTCGGGGTAAAGCACGAACACGCGCGAATCGGGGACTCCATGAAACGCCTGTGCGACGGCGCTGCCGGTGTCGCCGGAGGTGGCCACGAGGATGGTGAGCGGCGTCCCATCGGTAAAGTGATGGAGCAACCGGGCCTGCACGCGCGCCCCCACGTCCTTGAACGCCAGCGTCGGACCGTGGAACAACTCGAGCGCCCAGACGCGGTCGCACACCGGCACCAGCGGAATCGCGAAGTCGAGCGCGGAACGCACGATCCGACTCATTTCCTGCTCGGTGATCTCGCCCGTGAGCAGGTGGGTGCCGACAATCGTGCCGATCTCGGCGAGATCTGCGGACCGGATACGCTCCAGGCTCGATGCAGGCAGCGGATCGAATTGCTGGGGAAAGTACAGCCCGCCGTCAGGCGCAGTGCCGGCAAACAGCGCGTCGATAAACGGCACTGGCGGCGAGTTGCGCCTGGTGCTTACCCATTTCATGACCGACGACGTACTTATCAACTTACCTTTCCACTTTCCACTTTTGCACGTTCTACTTGGATCTAGGCCTGCATCGGCTCGGGCCGTATGGGAACAGGCCGGCCGCGGTTGTCGACGGCTACCAGCACGACTTCGGCTTCCGTCACCTTGACCATCTCGCCGTGCCCCGTTGCATAGGGCGCCATCGGGCTGGCGCTCCAGCGTTCCGCCTCTACCACTACTCGCACTGTAATCGACGTGCGGCCGACGCGAACCGTCTCGGTGTAGAAGCTGATCACGTCGCCAACGAACACAGGCTCGTGGAACTCGACCTCTCGCATGGCACGCGTCACGTATCGGTGCGCAGCGGTCTTCCTGGCTTCCACTGCCGACGCGAGATCGATGTGCGACAGGATCGCGCCGCCGAAAATCGTTCCGTAGGCGTTAGTGTCCTTCGGCAGGAGCACCAGCTTGATTGAAGGGATCCGGTGGGCCATCGGCTCCATTCTAGTCGTTCGGATCGTTCCAAGCGCTTCGGGTCGTTCACGACGCGCGCCTCGTTCGACCAGGGCTGTGCGTCGAACGCACGTCGACCGAAAAATTCTTCATGAGAGCGCAAAAGATAGAGACTAAAGGCGAAAGACCTCGTATCATGAACTTTCAATGAGCACGATGACCAACGGGCGGCCTTCGCCGACCGTGGCGAGCACATCGTCAACGAGAGCCTGGAGCGTACAGGACGCCAGTGAGCTCTACGAGGTGCCGCGCTGGGGTCACGGATACTTTTCGGTGAACACCGCGGGTCACGTGCAGGTCCACCCGACCAAGGATCCCGCGCACGCCATCGACCTCAAGGAACTGGTGGATCGGCTGCAGCTTCGAGGCATCAGCCTGCCCGTGCTGATTCGCTTCACTGACATCCTCAGGCACCGGTTGGGTGAGATTCACGCGGCCTTCCAGTCCGCCATCTCGCAGAACCAGTATCACGGCGGATACAGCTGCGTTTATCCGATCAAGGTCAATCAGCAGCGTCAGGTCGTGGAAGAGGTGCTCGATTTCGGCCGTCCGTACCGGTTCGGCCTCGAAGCGGGGTCGAAGCCCGAGCTGCTGGCGGTCGTGGCGCTTGCCGACAACGACACGCCGATCATCTGCAATGGATTCAAGGACGCCGAGTTCATCGAGACGGCGATGCTCGCCCTCAAGATCGGCCGCAACATCATCCCGGTGGTCGAGAAGTACACAGAACTGGGCCTTATCCTCGAAACCGCGGAGAAGATCGGCGTTCGGCCGCAAATCGGTATGCGCGTCAAGCTGGCCGCCCGCGGCAGCGGTCGCTGGCAGTCGTCTGGAGGGTTCCGGTCGAAGTTCGGTCTTACGGTGACCGAGATCATGCGAGGCCTCGAAGAACTGAAGGCTCGGGGCATGCAGGACTGCCTCAAGCTGCTCCACTTTCACCTGGGCAGCCAGATCACCAACATTCGTATCGTCAAAGGGGCTCTGAACGAGGCGGCGCGCGTGTACACGGAGCTCGCGCGACTTGGCGCCGGTTTGCAATACCTGGATGTCGGTGGCGGCCTGGGCGTTGACTACGACGGCTCTCAAACGAACTTCGAGTCGAGCATGAACTACACGCTCGAGGAGTACGCCAACGACGTCGTCTATCACATCCAGACGGTGTGCGACGAGGCGGGCGTTCCCCATCCCACCATCGTGTCCGAGAGTGGGCGCGCCGTCGTCGCCTATCACAGTGTGCTCGTGTTCAACGTGCTGGGGGTCTCCGGCTTCGGCGACGAGAAAGTACCGGTCGCGGCGAACCCCGAATGGGAGCAGCCGCTCATCGACCTGGTCGAGACCTACAACAACGTCACCGCCCGCAATGCGCTCGAGGCGTTTCACGATGCGCAGCAAGCGCTCGATATGGCGATCAGCCTGTTCAATGGCGGCTATCTTCCGCTCGACCAACGAAGCACGGCTGAAAATCTCTTCTGGGCCATCTGCACGAGGCTCCAGAAGATCGTCCAGACGATGGGTGAGGTGCCAGAGGATCTGCAGAACCTGGACGAGCAGCTCTCCGATACATACTTTTGCAACTTCTCGCTGTTCCAGTCGATTCCAGACGCCTGGGCGATCAAGCAGTTGTTTCCAGTCGTGCCGATTCACCGGCTGAACGAACGGCCGACCAACCACGCCGTGCTTGGCGACATCACCTGCGACTCCGACGGAAAGCTGGACCGCTTCGTCGACCGTCGCGACGTCAAGAAGACGCTTCCGCTCCACACCATGAACGGCGGCGGCTACTACCTTGGAGTGTTCCTCGTCGGCGCGTATCAGGAGATCCTGGGCGACCTCCACAACCTGTTCGGCGACACGCACGCCGTGCACGTCAGCCTCGATGCGAACGGCGACGCCCGACTCGACACGCTCATCAAGGGCGACACGGTTCGTGAGGTGCTCGATTACGTGGAATTCGATGCCGAAATCCTGCTGGGCAAGCTCCGTACGGACGTCGAAACGGCCGTGCGCGGCGGCCGAATCGACTACGAGGGCGCCGGCCGCCTGCTGCGCTTCTACGAAGACGGGTTACACGGATATACGTACCTGGAAGGGTAGGCCTCACGCAGCCACGGGCCACGAAAACACGAAGAATAGCGGGTTCGTCGTAATGTCCGGCTTCAGCCGGACCGCAACCGTAGCCCTCGTTAGTTCGGCCGCTTCCTCTGATCGAAGAAACGGCGGCACGCGCGTTGGAACCGCTCATTGAGCGGGCCCGCTACGTCAGCCGGCACCGGACCAAGCCGCGTCCACTGTGCCTGCGCATTCCTCACATCCTGTTCGGCCGCGCGCCAGCGTGATTCGTCGGTTTCGGGAGTGCGTCCGCCCGCTATGGTGTTCGACGCGAGTCGCTCACGCCACTGTCGCGCCAGAAGTTCGGCCGGCGTAAGCCGCGCGGAATGATTCCCTGACGCGGAGGCCAGCTCTTCGACTCTCGTCACCAGTTTTTCCATCCGGCGCCGCGTGACTTCGGGATCCAGGTCGGTCCCGCTGAATGCCGCAGGCCAGGTGGTCACCAGACGTCCGAGCGCCTCGTGGAAGCGCACAGCCAGGTCCTGCTGCATTTGCCGCGGCAGCTCGGGCGCCTGCTGCCACTTCGCACGCGCCTGCTGAATCACGGTAACCAGGCCGTCGGGCGGTGTGGCGTCCGGCGAACCGTCCTGCGACACAAGCTGCTCCAACTCCCGGATGACGGTTTCGCGTGGCTCCGCCTTGGAAGCCAGCTCAACCTGGTCGCGGTGCTTGAACCGTTCGAAGAACCGATCGCACGCGGCACGGAACCGCTGCCAAACGACCTCCGATTTCGCCTTCCGAACCGGACCCACCGTCTTCCACTCGGCCTGTAGCTGCCGAATCTGCGCCGCTGCGCTGTCCCACTCCGTCGAGTCTGCGAGGGCTTCGGCCTTTGCGCAGAGCTCCTCTTTCCTGGCGAGATTGGCCGCCCAGGACTCCTTCCGGTGCTTGAGGTCCTCCTGCCGTCTCGTAAAGAAGCGATCGCAGGCGCCGCGAAAACTCTCCCAGACGGCCTTCTCATGCCCGCGCGTCACGGGTCCAATGGTCTTCCACTCCGCCTGCAGGGCCTGGAGCGCCACAGCGGTCGAGACCCATTCGGTGGACTCGGCAAGCGCGCCAGCACGCTCGCAGAGCGCGCGCTTCTTGGCCAGGTTGGCAGCACGCTCCTCGGCTTGTGCGGCGAAAAAGGCGCCCGTGCGCGCGAAGACCTCGTCCTGCGCCGTCTTGAACCGGCGCCACATGGCTTCGCCCTTGGCGGGCGGCGCCAGCGCCACTTCCTTCCAACGGTTTTGCAGCGCCCGCATCTGGCGGGCCGCCGCTTCGGCATCCTGCTCGTCCTTGAGCGCCTCCATCTGGCGACACAACTCCTCCTGCACCTGGAGGTTCGCCCACCGTTGCCACTCGTCGGCTTCGCGCAACTCCTGAACCTTTGGCGCGAGCTTCGCGCGCGCCATTTCGAGGCGCGCCTGGATGTCCTGCCAGTCCTTTTTGGATGGAAGTGCGGGACGATGGTCGAGCGCCGAGCGAATGTCTCGCACGGCGCGTGTGCCTGCCTTCAATGTGATCTGCTCCGCCGCAGCCAGGGTCTCCGCATGGCGACAGAGCTGCTGGAGACGCCGGAGATGGTCCTGGCCCTGCTTGGCACGTACCGCGGCCTGCTGGTGCTCCTTCTCCTCTAAAAGAGCAATGGCGCGCTCCAGGCGCTCCGCCGCGTGCGGATTCGCCTGGGCGTGGTCGCGAAGGACGTCGGCATCGCGTCGCAGCCCCCGCCACCGCGCGACCACATCGTCAGGCGGCAAATCGGACGCCGAAAGCTGCTCCAGCTCGGTGGCAAGCGTTTCCAGCCTTGCCGCCGCGGCCTCCGCGAGCAGACGGCGACGCTCTTTGTCCTCGAACGTCCGGCACGCGTCCTGGAAGCGGCGGGTGAGCGGCGCAGCATACTCCGACGGCATCGGTGGGAGGTTGTCCCACTGGACCTTGAGCTCGGCGATCCGGTCTGCTCCGGCCGCTCCCGCGAGGCCCTCGATCTCCTCGCAAATCGCGTTGCGATCCGCCTGCTCTCGCGCAATCGTCCGGGCACGCTCCTCTTCGGCCGCGCGTTCCTGTTGACGCTCGGCAATCGCCTCGCGGACAGCGTCTGAGGCAGCCTCGAACTGCTGCACGAGGGCGGCGTCGAGCTCGACGTCAGCCTGCAGCTCCGCCCATGCGAGGCGCATGGCGGCCAATCCCCGTCCGGCCTCGTCTGGGTCAGGAAGGGCGACCAATCCCTCCGCGCGATGCAGAAGGTCGAGCGCGCGCTGCCTGTCCTCCGCGGCGATCGGAATTTCAGCGGCGGCCGAGGGGCGCGACGCTTCTGCCATCAGACGCAGCTTTGCCCTGGCGCGACGCCCGGCAACCTTGTTGCGGGCCCGCTGGGAGACCTCTGTCAGCGCACTCACATCCGTCAATCGTTCGAGCGCAGCCACCGCCGTGTCAGTGTGTTCTGCCTTGAGCGCAACGTTGAGAACCTCGTCGGCATCGTGGAGCCGCTCGAGCGCCCGCAACCTGGTTGCGCTGTCGCGCCCTTGCCGACTCACCGCCGACAGCGCCTTCGAATCGCTCAGCAGGTCGACGACGGCACCGCGGACGTGTGGATTCGAACTGTCGCGAGCCACGAGCATGAGCTCTTTCGTCCTGCCGAGCGCGACGAGTTGTTGTGCAGCATCCAGCGCGTGTGCGAGGTCGTCGGCCTCAGCCGCCAGCCCTGCGAGACCGCGAACGGCTTCTGCGCGAACGTCGTCGTCCGGGTCTGTTCTCGCCACTTCAGCAAGAACTCCCGCAGCATCGACACGGGTCACTGCCGCGCGCCGGACGCGCGCCTCCGCATCCTCGCGGGCAAGCGCATGGAGCGTTTCGGTTTCGTCGGGTCCGATCTCGTACACGGCTGCCGCCCGGACTGCCGGGTCCGTGTGCTTCCATCGGGGTTGAGGCCGGAGTTTTTCAAGGATGCCCATGCTCATTGACTGGTTCAAAAGACGTAAGTCGTTACACGCCTCGTCCGCGGACCACGCCGCTGCGCGACCTGCCTCGTCCGGTGCCACGCCTTCTGAACGTGCTTGGGTTCGAATGGCAGGTCAGAACGCCGCGAACCGACCAGGCAGCACCGCAAGAGGCCCAGGGTCGTGGACCGTCCCGAGGTCACTGCCCCGGCCACCAGCGCCTCCACGAAGGCATTTGTGACGTCGAGCATGACCTGGTGCTCAATGCGAAAAGCAAGGAAGAGCCTCGCGTACAACGCCGCACGAATTTTTGGATCGCCGCGAACGATCGGCCGTAGATCCCGGGCCGCTAGTCCACGCCAGCCGCATGGCAGCCAAGGTCAACCCCGCCAGCCTGCAGGATGAGTACCACTTTCGTGGCCTGTCGCGATTGTTTACATCGATGACGCGGCTCAGGGCTGTACGCTCCTGGCCGTAGGCACTTGGTCCTACGTGAACCAAGTCGCTGGGATGTGGTCGCCGGAGGCCTTGAAGAATCTGGTAGCGTGGCGGCCTTTAGGCTTCCGGCCCTTAACCATAAAGAAAAGGCCGGCACACGGCCGGCCCTTTCCTCACTCGAACTACCTACTGTCTACTGCCCACTGCCTACTGCCTACTGCCTACTACTTGACGAACAGCATTTCCCGGTAAGTCGGCAGCGGCCAGATCTCGTGCGGGGTGAGCACTTCAATCTGATCGCCGAGCTCGCGCAGCCTGCCCATGGCGGGAATCACCTTGTCACGCATGTACTTGGCGTGCTTTTCGGCGGAACCGCCATTGTGATCGAGTAGCGATTCGAGATTGTCCGCTTCTGTTTTGAAGCGGTCGACGAGCTTCGTGTACGTACCCAGCAGCTTCTTGCCTTGCGTTGTCGATCCTCCTGCGCTTCTGACAGCGGCGACGCTCTGCCCGACCTGCTTCAGATATTCCAGCGCCGCGGGCATGATGTAGCGGTTCGCCATCAGAACCATCAGGTTCGCCTCGACGTTGACGGTTTTGTTGTAGTTCTCCAGAAAGACCTCGTATCGGGCGTGCACTTCGCGCTCGTTGAGGATCTTGTACTTGTCCAGGAGACCGGTCACTTCCTTCGTGATCAGCTGCGGCAGCGCGTCCACGGTGTTCTTCAGATTGAGGAGCTTGCGCTTGCCGGCTTCCTTTTCCCACTCGGGCGCGTAATTGTTGCCGTTGAAGATGATCCGCTTGTGCTCCTTGATGATCTTCGTCAGGAGCTTGCCGACCGCCTTGTTCAACTCCTCGCCCTTGGCCGTCGCCGTTTCGAGCGTCGTCGCTACGTAGTCGAGCGATTCGGCCATCGCCGCGTTCAGTGCTGTGTTGGGAAACGATATGTTCTGTCCGGACGATACTGCGCGGAACTCGAACTTGTTACCGGTGAACGCGAACGGGCTGGTGCGATTGCGGTCGCCGGCGTCTCGCGGCAGCTTCGGCAGCACGCTCACGCCGATGTCGAGCGTCCCACCCTGTTTCGTCGACTTGGCGCTCCCCTTCTCGATCTGCTCGAAGATGTCGGTGAGCATGTCGCCCAGGAAGATCGACAGGATGGCCGGCGGCGCCTCGTTGGCGCCGAGCCGATGGTCGTTGCCCGCGCTGGCGATGCTGGCGCGCAGCAGCCCTTGCCACTTGTCGACCGCACGGATCACGGCCGCACAGAACACCAAAAACTGCATGTTGTCGTGCGGTGTGTCGCCCGGGCTCAGCAGGTTGTTGCCGAATTCATCGGACAGCGACCAGTTGTTGTGCTTTCCCGAGCCGTTGACGCCGGCGAACGGCTTCTCGTGGAGCAGGCAGGCGAGGCCGTATTTGGGCGCGACCCGTTTCAGCGTCTCCATGGTCATCATCTGGTGATCGACCGAGAGATTTGCATTCTCGAACACCGGCGCGATTTCGTACTGGCTCGGCGCGACCTCGTTGTGTCGCGTCTTGACCGGCACGCCGACCTTGAACAGCTCGAGCTCGACCTCCGCCATACACGCGAGCACGCGCTCGGGGATTGACCCAAAATACTGGTCCTCCATCTCCTGCCCCTTCGGCGGCTTCGCGCCAAAGAGCGTGCGGCCGGCGTTAATCAGATCGGGCCGGGCGAAGTAGAAGTTCCGATCGATCAGGAAATACTCCTGCTCGGGGCCGCACGTCGAAAACACGCGCTCGGCGGTCGAGCCGAACAGCTTCAGGATGCGCACCGCCTGTTTCGAGACCGCTTCCATCGACCGAAGCAGCGGCGTTTTCTTGTCGAGTGCCTCGCCGGTCCAACTCACGAACGCAGTCGGGATGACCAGCGTGGCGCTGTTGCTCGTGACGTGCAGCCACGGCGGGCTCGTCGGATCCCATGCGGTGTAGCCGCGGGCTTCGAACGTGGATCGCATTCCCCCGGACGGAAAACTCGACGCATCGGGCTCGCCCTTGATCAGCTCTTTGCCGCGGAATTCCATGATCGCCGTTCCCTGGTTGGTCGGCGAAAAAAAGGAATCGTGCTTCTCGGCCGTGATGCCCGTCATGGGCTGGAACCAGTGCGTGTAGTGGGTCGCCCCGTGCTCGACGGCCCACTCCTTGAGCGCTGTTGCCACGGCGTCACCGGTTGCGACATCGAGCGGCTCACCACGGGTGATCGTCGCGCGGAGCGCGCGATACGCGGGCTTGGGCAGCCGATCCTGCTGCATCTTGTCATTGAACACGAGCGAGGCGTAGGCGTCGACGGCCTTGCCGTTCGACTTGCCGTTAGAGGTCGAGGCGCGGCCCTCATTCAGTGACCAATCGCGAATACTCTTGGCGGCTTCAAACAGTGCTGCTGATCCCATAGCTGACGACTGTCCTTTCGTTGGGGAATGTGCTGGGGCCCGTGCGGGGCGCGCGTGTGGAATCTGATTATGCGCGAAAAGGCGCAGAGCTGCACGGAAATTGACGACGCTATATCAATGTATGTAGATTTATAGATGTAGTGCAGCGCGCCTCTGCCCTCTTTCGCTTGTTGGCCGACGGCACCCGTCTCAGGCTGCTGCGCGTGCTCGCGCAGGATCGCTTCAATGTCAGCGAGCTGACCGGCATCCTTGGCGTCGCACAGTCCGGGGTGTCTCGCCATCTGGGGCTCCTCAGAGAGTCGGGGCTCGTCATCGAGGAACCAGAAGGGGGATACGTCTACTACCGGCTCGCAGCCGAGAATGGCAGCGCCGAAGCGCAGGCACCGTTCTGGAGTCTGCTCGAGGGGCAATTCGCCGACGCGTCTGAGGATTCGGCGGTTCAGCAAGACGAAGCGCGCCTCCACGAGGTGCTCCGGCATCGCAAAGAAAACTTCGAGACGCACGGAGACATCCGTCAGCTCGTACCAGGCAGGAGCTGGGCGGCATGGGCGCGGGCGCTCGGTCATCTGCTTCCCACACTCGAGGTCGCGGATATCGGCTGCGGTGACGGCTATCTGACGCTCGAAGCTGCACGCTGGGCACGGACGGTCTACGGCATCGATCGCTCCGATGAAGTGCTGGAACGTGCGAGGGCGCTGGCTGCGAGGCGCCGCGTCACCAACGTGCAGTGGAAGAAGGGGGATCTCGCGCGGCTTCCACTGCGCGACGGCTCGGTGGACGTCGCGCTGCTATCGCAGTCGCTGCATCATGCCGCCGCCCCGGACGAGGCGCTCACCGAAGCGGTTCGTGTCCTCCGGCCTGGCGGCCGTCTGCTCGTGCTCGACCTCCGCAAACACGACCAGAAATGGGTCACCACTAAATTCGGCGACAGGTGGCTGGGCTTCTCCGAGACCGAGCTGCAACGCCTGCTTCGCGAAGCCGGACTTCGGGACGTGCGCGCTCAGGTTGGTGCAAGACAGAGCGGTGACCCGTTTGTCGTGCTGATCGCGTCTGGCGCCAAACCAATCCAGCCAGTACCGAAACCCGACGCAACGACCACACAACACCCGTCCCAGGCACGTAAGCCAACTGCGATGAAGCGCGCCCGGCGATCTCAGCCCAAATCGGAAGGCCGATGATGACGACAGCCGAACGGTTGCACGCCCTGCTCGAGACACGCATCCTGCTCCTTGACGGCGCAATGGGCACGATGATCCAGCGCCGCAGGCTCACAGAGGGCGACTTCCGGGGCGAGCGGTTCCGCAATCACCCCCGCGACCTGAAAGGCAATGGCGATCTGCTCGTACTGACGCGTCCCGACGTGATTGGCGACATCCATCGCGCGTATCTCGAAGCCGGCGCCGACATCATCGAAACCAACACCTTCAGCAGCACGGCAATCGCGCAAGCCGATTACGGCCTCGACGCGCTCGCGTACGAGCTGAACCTCGAGGGCGCGCGCGTGGCAAAGGCCGCGGCCAACGAGTGGTCCGAGAAGACGCCGGATCGGCCACGCTTCGTTGCCGGAGCGATGGGACCGACGAACCGCACATTGTCGATTTCACCGGATGTGAACAATCCCGCGTTGCGGGCCGTCTCGTTCGACCAGATGCGCGATGCCTACCTGGACCAGGCGCGGGGGCTGATCGATGGCGGCGCGGACGTGCTTCTGATCGAGACGATCTTCGACACGTTGAATGCGAAGGCGGCGCTCGCGGCGATTCTCGACGTCTTCGACGAGCGTGGCGCCGCGCTCCCGCTGATGATTTCGGCCACGATCACCGACCGGAGCGGTCGCACGCTGTCGGGACAAACGCTGGACGCTTTCTACGTGTCGATTCGACACGCCAACCCCTTCAGCGTCGGCCTGAACTGCGCGCTCGGCGCCGAGCAGATGCGGCCGTATCTGGCCGACCTCGCCCGGATCGCCGAGTGCTATGTCACCTGCTATCCGAATGCGGGACTGCCCAATGCGTTCGGTGAGTACGACGAGCTGCCGCCGGATACCGCCCGCCTCCTGCGGGATTTTGCGGACTCTGGATTCGTCAACATCCTCGGGGGTTGTTGTGGCACCACGCCTGATCACATTCGCGCGGTCGCGGCCGCGGTTGAACAATCGCCGCCCAGACCGCGGCCGGGATTGGGGATCGGGGATCGGGGATCGGCAAAGGCTTCAGATTCCCGGATCCCTGATCCCGGATCCCCGATCCCCGATCCCCGATCCCCGATCCCGGATCGATTCACCCAATTCGCCGGCCTTGAAACGCTGACCATCCGCCCCGACAGCAACTTCATCATGATCGGCGAGCGCACGAACGTGACCGGCTCGAAGCGATTCGCGCGCCTTGTTACCGCCGGCCAGTTCGTGGAAGGCGCCGACGTCGCCCTCGGCCAGGTCCGGGGCGGCGCCAACATCCTCGACATCAACATGGACGAGGGAATGCTCGACTCCGAGGCGGCGATGACGACGTTCCTGAACGTCATTGCGACCGAGCCGGAGATCGCTCGGCTCCCCTTCATGATCGACAGCTCGAAATGGTCCGTCATCGAAGCGGGGCTGAAGTGCGTGCAGGGAAAGCCGATTGTCAACTCGCTGAGCCTGAAGGAAGGCGAGCAGGATTTCCTCCACAAAGCCAGGCTCGTCCATGGCTACGGGGCTGCCGTCGTCGTCATGGCTTTCGACGAGCGTGGTCAGGCCGACACGATCGCGCGCAAGGTGGAAATCTGCGAGCGCGCCTACCGCCTGCTGGTCGATCGAGCGGGATTTGATCCACAGGACATCATCTTCGATCCGAACGTACTCGCAATCGCCACCGGCCTCGAAGAGCACAACGACTATGCCGTCAATTTCATCGAGGCGACACGCATCATCAAGGCGCGCTGCCCCGGCGTCAAGGTGAGCGGAGGCATCAGCAACCTGTCGTTTTCGTTCCGCGGCAACGACGTCGTCCGCGAAGCGATTCATTCGGCGTTCCTGTACCACGCGATCAAAGCCGGCCTCGACATGGGCATCGTCAACGCTGGCCAACTCACAGTCTACGAAGACATTCCGCCCGACCTGCTCGAGCGCGTGGAAGACGTGATTTTCAATCGTCGGCCGGACGCCACCGAGCGGCTCGTGCAGTTCGCGGAAACCGTCAAAGGCGCCGCGGCGCGCAAAGAGCACGACTTGTCGTGGCGGGCGGCCCCGGTCGAGCAACGCCTCGCCCATGCACTGGTACACGGAATCGTAGACTTCCTCGAAGAGGACGTCGAAGCGGCGCGCATCAAGAGTCGCCGCCCGCTCGATGTCATCGAGGGACCGCTGATGGACGGTATGAAAGTCGTCGGCGACTTATTCGGCGCGGGCAAGATGTTCCTGCCACAGGTCGTCAAGAGCGCCCGCGCCATGAAGAAGGCCGTCGCGTACCTGCTTCCGTACATGGAGGAGGAAAAGCGCCAATCGGCATCACCGCGCTCGCCTGGAAAGATCGTGATGGCCACGGTGAAGGGCGATGTCCACGACATCGGGAAGAACATCGTCGGCGTCGTCCTCGGGTGCAACAACTACGAGGTGGTCGACCTGGGGGTCATGGTTCCAGCGGACAGGATTCTCCAGACCGCCGTCGATGAGCACGCCGATCTCGTCGGCCTGAGTGGGCTGATTACGCCGTCGCTCGACGAAATGG
>Ga0075420_100002233_pt1 | contig 16739 bp, 14 predicted proteins | sample SoiMetdeltSBSDD4_FD_75296 | JGI IMG/M metagenome (GOLD analysis project Ga0075420, IMG submission 75296) | Bulk soil microbial communities from a Populus tree surrounding site in Tennessee, USA - Soil MetaG P. deltoides SBSDD4 | ecosystem: Environmental > Terrestrial > Soil > Tree plantation... | reverse complement strand
TCGGCGTGCTGGCCGAAAGAGGTCACGGCCGCCCGCTCGCCTGCGCGACGCGACATATCAGAGAAGCGTAACGCGCGGCCTGATATCGAGTCAAAGAACTTTGCACGACAGAGAAGGCGAGCTGGCCGGGTCGGGGCCGGCTCGTGTGCCTTACTCCGCTCGTAACGCCGTCGTGGGGTCGACGCGTGACGCCCGCATCGCGGGAATCCAGCTCGCGAGCAGCGTGACGGACGCCAGCGCTGTCATCGCCAGCGCCAGCGTGGCCGGGTCGCCGGGCTGCAGTCCGTAAAGAAGCGTGTTGCCGATCCGCGCCGCGTATACCGACAACCCGCCGCCGATCACGAGCCCGGCAAGCAGCAGCACGCCGGCCTCACGCACGATCATCCTCACGACCGACCTGGCGTCCGCGCCAAGCGCCATCCGCACGCCGATCTCCACGCGCCGCCGTGTCACCATGTGCGACATCACACCGTACAGGCCGATCGTCGCGATCAGGACCGCGAGGCCGCCGAAGAACCCGGACAGGGTCGCCAGCAGCCGTTCGCGGGTGAGCGATCGTGCGAGTTGCGTCCGGACTTCCTGATACCGGATCGCGATCGCCGGGTGGACACCGACGACGGCCCGGGTCGCCGCGGCTGTCGTTGCGCTCATGCTCGCGTCGGTGCGCAGCACGATTCTCAGGTACGCCGGTGGCGGTGGCTCCTGAGTCGCGGACAGATACACGAGCGGCTCGAACGGTTCCCGGAGCGCCGAGTACTTCGTGTCGGCGACGACTCCGACAACCTGGAACGACGACCGCGGTTGATCGGGCGCTCCCTCCACCTCGAACGAGCGTCCGAGCGGACTGTGTCCGCCGAAGAGCGTGCGGACCGCCGACTCGCTCACGATTGCGACCCGCACGGACTCCGGCGTGTCATGGACGTTGAAATCGCGCCCCGAGACGCGGCGGATGCCCAGCGCTTCGAAGTAGCCGGGACCGACCGAGTTGAAGTTGGTCGAGCCCTGCTGCGCGACGCCGCCGATCACGATGCGGTCGTTCCAGAAGTTTCCGCCGACGGGAGTGGTGAACGCCTGGGCGACGACACGGACGCCGGGCACGGCGCCGAGCGCCTCGATGATTCGCTGTTGGAAGGTCCTGCGGGCGGCCTCGGGCACGCCCGTCTTTCGTAGATCGAGCTCTGCGGTCAACGCGCCGGCCTCGCGGAAACCCGGGTCGAGCGTGGTCAGGTTGCGCAGGCTGCGCGCGAACAGGAGGGCGCCGACGACGAGGACGAGCGACAACGCAACCTGCACTACGACGAGTGCGCGGCGCACACCGAAGCGCTCGCGGCCTTCCGTCGCGCCGCGTCCGCCGGCCTTCATCGCGGTCCCGAGGGACGTCCGGGTTGCGCGAATGGCGGGCGCGAGGCCGAACACGAGGCATGCGACGACGCCGACCGCCGCGGTGAACGCGAACACGCGCCAGTCGAGCGCCAGATCCACGAACAGCGGGTTGACGTCGGAGTCGAGAAACGCCACCAGCGATCGGCTGAACCACTGCGCGACGACGACTCCGCAGGCCGCCCCACACGCTGCGATCAGCAGGCCCTCCGACAGCAGTTGCCGGATGACGCGGCGCCGCGACGCGCCAATCGCCAGGCGGACCGCGACCTCGCGCTCGCGGGCCGTGGCACGGGCGAACATCAGGTTCGCGAGGTTGGCGCAGGCGATCAGGAGCACGACGCCGGTCACGCCGAGCAGGATGTTGAGCGACTCGCTGTAAGTGCGGCGCAGGTCGCTGATCCCGGATGCGGCAGGGCGGGGGCCGATTCGCATCTCACGATAATCTTTCGCGTCGGCCGCCGAGTACCGCGGTGAAACCGTCTCGGCAAGTATGCCGGGCGAGAGGCCGGCGAGCTGAGCCTCCGCTTGCTCCAGCGTGATGCCGGGGTTGAGCCGCCCGAGGCCGCCCAGGAACCACGTGTCGGGTCGGTCGAGCGCGCTGCGATCGCCGGCGAGGATCGCCTCGGCGCAGATTGGGACCGCGACCTCGACGCTGTGGCCCACCTCTACGCCGTGGAATTCAGGGGACGAGACGCCGATCACATCGAACGGGTGGCCGTCGAGGAGCACGCGGCGTCCCACGATGGCTGGATCGCCTCCGTATTCGCGCTGCCAGAATGCATAGCCAAGGACCGCGACTCCGCGACAGCCCCTCACGTCGTCCGACGGCGCGATCAGCCGGCCCGCGGCAGCGGTGACGCCGAGCACGTCGAAATAATTGCCGCTGACCCACGATCCCTGCGCCGGGCGCTGCTCGCCGCCTTGTGCGAGGTCGAACGACGTGGACCCCCATGCCAGGAAGCCCGAGAAGAGCTGCTGCTGATCCCGGATCTTCGCGTAGAGCGGATACGACAGCATCGGCCAGCGCCCGTTGAACATACCTGTCCGCCCGTTGGGGGCGTTCACGATACGAACCTCGACGAGCTGCTCCGGATGCTCGACCGGCAGCGTGCGCAGCCGCACCGCGTCCACGAGCTGGAAGACGGCGGTGTTGGCGCCGGTGCCTAGCGCCAACGTCAGGATCGCGACGATCGCAAACGTCGGATTGCAGCGCAGCAGCCGCGCTCCGTAGCGGAGGTCCTGCCAGAACGTGTCGAGCAAGCCGAGCGAGTTCATCGTGTAGATCTCCTCGCGGATACGGGTGGGATTTCCGAGCTTGCGATAGGCGGCGGTCCGGGCCGCTTCGAACGGCATGCCGCGCGCGAGGTTGTCGGCGATCTCCTCGGCGATGTACGACTCGAGCTCACGCGCGCGCTCCCGGTCCCAGCGGGCACGGCGGAAGAAACGCGTGAGGCGCATCAGGGCCACGCTGCCGTGGGCCGCGGCGCGACATGAAGAACATCTTCTGGTCTTGGCCCGAGGATGTGTCCGAACCCAGAGTCTTGCCCTTGTCCGCGTGCCGTCATGGCTTAGGAAGATAATCTAGTGGAAGTGCGATGTCAAAACGTCACCGTTGTACATTTGAGGTTGGACGAGGACGCGGACGAGAGCTCAGCAGCTATCGAGCCGATCCAGACGGGGACGAGAGGTAATCGCCATGACGACGCAGGCTACGGCATCGCAGGACACCAGGTCCCATGCGTTCATCAAGAAGGTTCACGGCATCCGCTATCAGGTCAAGGATGTCGCCCGTTCCGTCGCGTTCTATACGCAGCACCTTGGCTTCAAGGCGGGGCATCAGCAGCTCCCGGCCTTTGCGAACGTGTCACTGGGGGAGTCGGACATCCTTTTGAGCGGGCCCGGCGCCTCGGGATCGCGGGCGATGCCAGACGGCCAGACGCAGGAGCCCGGCGGATGGAACCGGATCGTGCTGAAGGTCACGGATCTGCCGGCGTGCATCGAGACGTTGAAGAAAGCCGGCGTCCGGTTTCGTAACGACATGGAAACCGGTCCTGGAGGCCGCCAGATCCAGATCGAGGATCCCGACGGCAACCCGATCGAATTGTTCGAACCCGCACGCTAGCGGAGGCTTCGGGATGCTGTCGGTGCGCTGGTTACTCATCGCTACGACCGTAGTGCACGAGCACGTGCCACAGCTGCTTGAAGTGCTGCAGCACTTCTTCGCGACTTCCCCAGTCGCGCCACGCCTCCGGATGATGATGCAATGATGCTTCGGCGGTTCCGATCACAGCCGCATCGATCATCCCGTTCTCACCGGCGATGCGCCGCGCGAGGCGGGGCATCGCCGGTCCACGAAAATCGTCCGGAACGTCTACAGCGGACAGCCTGAACCCACGGTGCCAACGTAGGGGGAAGCCATACTGCGCGGCCATCGCACGCAGAATCTCTCCGGTGCCGGTAGGCGCAAAGGCCGGGTCTGCGACCAGCAGCTCGACGTCCTTCTCCAGTTCGACGGGCCCATGCACCTGCGCTTCGATCTGGGTGTCGAGCACGCGCCCCGTCGGCAGATCAGCCGGTTCCTTCCTCGGAGCGGTCAGTTGATTGAGAAGGGCCAGCAAGCGCGCGATGGTCAAGTCCGGGAGGCCGAGCGTGGGTGCACGGAACGGCGGCCATGGGGGAGCCGCCATGCCTCCGGCTTCGATCTCCGCGAACAGCGCCGCCATGACGTTCTCGATGCGGTCCAGCGTGCCGAGGCGCTCCGTCGCGCCCGGATCTTCGCTTCCGGCGAACGTGAACGACGTACGGCTCGAGACCGTCGGTCGCATCACGAAGTAGCACGATCCGAACCGCGGAATCGGGCCGTCCGCAAAACGAACCAGCTCCAGGGCGCCATATTTGGGACGTGCCGAATCGCTGACGTCGGTTGCGTGATAGGCGCCGCCGAACAATGAGCGCTCCCAGCCGTCGCGAGCCCCGCCGGGAAATGCGGAAAGCCCTCCGGTCGACAGCCCCGTCTCGAACTGGTTGCGGTAGATGCCTTCCTGCAGAAGTGCCTGGGCCACCGGGACGCGTCTGGTACCGAGCCGGTCGGGATGAAAGTGGATCGCCACCCGGGCGTGCAGGCGGACGCATTCCATCGCGGCGCGATAGCTCGAGATTTCGGAACCAGAACGGTGAAGGACCTCAGCGATGTACGCACTGCTGACCGCCTCCCGCTCGCGCACCAGGTCGAGCACGTGAGACAAGGCTACGTGGTGGGGCGGCATAGATAGCTCGGGCGGCTATACTCCTCCGGCGCATAAGGCGCGGGAGGAGGAGGCGGAATGGCCCTGGCGATTGGACGGAACCTCGGAATGCTGCTGCTCGGGATTTACCTGATCCTCGTCGGACTCTCCGGGCTCGTTTCGTTGCCGCTTGGTGGACCGATTCTGCCCGTGCTGGCGCTCCTCGCCGGCATCCTCCTTCTGGCGGGACGATAACAGGAAGTCGTCGGCGCAGACCTCACAAGAAAAGGGCGGACACGCGCGTGTCCGCCCCTGCAATCGCTCGCGAGATTGTCGGCTACTTCTTCGACGCCGTCGACAGCGTCTTCGGCACCGCCGCCAGCGCCACCGCGGCGTCGACGAAGCCCGCCCCGGAATCGGAGTCAGGGCCTGCGGCAATCGGAGAGAATACCGAATTCCCCGGCCCCGGCACGACAGACACCTCGCGTTTGACGATGTCCTTCGCCGTCGACACCAGGATCGAGTAAATCTGCTGCGCCTGAAGGCTGCCGTTCTTCTGCAGCATCAGCGCTGCAACGCCGGCCACGTGCGGCGCCGACGCCGACGTCCCGAAGAAGTTCGGCAGTTCGTCTGCCGGGTTGTCCAGCTCCTTCGTGATGAACGTGCTGGTCGGGCTGTTCTTTCCGTCACTGTCGTCGTCGTCGAACGATGAATCAGCGAAGAAGAACGTCGTGTTGCCGCCGTCGGGTCCCGTGAAGCGCGGGTTCGGACGGTTCTCGCGCGAGGCCAGGCGAACGCCGTACTTATCCAGGTAGATCGGGATGTCGCCCGCGGAGGAGAAGTTATTCAGGCACGCGGGAACGCATGCGCCGGGCGTGTCCTGCACGAGGGTCGAGAAATGAGCGTCGAACGCCTCGGTGAGATACCAGGAGGCGGCGCCCACGGACGCCACGTTGCGGGCATTCGAATGACCGTACGCCGTCCCGCTCGCGGTGTCGTGCTCGACGATGTCGACGCTGCCGGCGAGCTCGAACGCCACGTACTTCACGTGCTGCGGCGCCGTGCCGCCGGCGCGCACGAATCGAATGAAGAACTCTCCAGACTTCGTCTTCGGGCCGGTCACGACCAGGGCCGCGATGTCGACCGCGTCGCGCCCGATGTTGCGGGTGCCCGTGAGCTGGCATGTGATGCCAACCGAGAGCCCGGGCGGACAAAGCGGCACGAGGACGCCGTTCTCGTCGTAAATCAGCATGTCCAGGTCGCCGGTCGCGCCCCGCGGCTGGGACCCGGGGGCCGGATCTGTCAGGTGGGCGTAGGTCGTGGAGGACAGGAACGGCTGATCCCATTGGAAGCTGAACAGGACGACCGCCTGGCCCCCACTCTGGGTGACCTTGATCTTCTGGAGCGTGTCGGAAGCCGAAGAGGAGCCAAAGTTGTGCGCGCGCAGCACGAACGGGCCGCCGTTGCTGTTGGTGTTGCCACCGCCGGATGACGCGACGTTGGTCTCTCGATACGCCGACTCGTAAGACAGCCGCGCGTCGTTCCCGGCCGAGGAGAAGTAGGCCGCGCCCTCAGCGACAGCACGGTCCGCCGCCTGCGCGATGATGCCGTCGGAAAACATGTTCTCGGCGTAATAGATCACGTCGTCGACGATGACATTCGCGCCCCCGGCCCTGCGGAGCCGCAGGATGCCGTTGGCGAAGTCGAGGAGGCTGTTGAAGGCGGTGTGGAACTTCTGCGTGGCCCCCGGCGCGACGTCGTGTATCAGCTGCACCATGCCGCGGCCTTCGTCACTGGCCGGGCACGGCTCGTTGCTCAGCACCTGCACGTTCTCCGGCACATCGCCGGTGACCTTGTCTTCGGCTGCAGTCGACGTCGGCGCGCCAGGCACGAAGGCCGGCGGGTTGCACCCGTAGCTGTCGGAGAGCACGCCGACGGTCACACCGGTTCCATCAACGTGTTCGGTGGCACGGGCGTTGTCGCTTCCCAGACTGATGTCGCCCTGGCTGACGACGGTCCCCTGCGAGGCTGCACGGCGGACCACCGCGAGCGCCGCGTCGCCGAAGGCGAGCGACGGCAACGCAGCGAGATCACCAAGTGCCCGAACCGGCACCAGGGCGGAGACCAGCGGGCCCTGGGCTCTCACGTTGGTCGCGCCGAGCGAGGTGAGCGCCGCCTGCAGGGCGGCCGGATCGTTGGCGTAGAGGTCGACGGCGACCCTTCCAGCCCGCACTTTCACTACCGGGTTGCGGGTTTCGAAAGTCGCGTTGTTCGGGGCCTGCCGGAACTCGTCGTAGAGATTGGCGAGCCACGGCCCGAGCTTCTGCATCGGACCGTTCTTCACTCGCGCGAGGAGTGATTCTTCCGCCGACCTGGATTGGGCGAGAGCCGATTGAACGGAACCAGACGTTATGAACAGTAACAGGGCGAGCGCAGACGCCGTCCTGGGGCGCATTGACATAACTCTCCTTGTGAGACGGTGTGGCAACAGCTGAACGATTCTCGGGACGAAAGAACCAGCGTACTAACGCCTCTTCACGATTTCGAGCTCAGCGGAGTCGGACGTCGAGCGGCCGGCCACTCGCGCAGGAACCTCGGCGCCGCACGGTGGAACAGCCGCAGCGCGGCGGTCCATCGAGTGAGCGCGCGGGCGTCGCGCGCGGTCCACCTGAAACCGTACCCCTCCCGGACTGCAGGCGGCAGCAGTCCGATCGTGATCAGCTGAAGCGGCCGGAAGGCCGGCCACATCAGCCACCAGCGAGGCGGGAAGAGGATCGCGCGCGCGAGTGCCCGACTGGTTGCGCTGACGACGATGTGACCGCTGGCGAGCATCTCTCGCACGTAGGCGTCGAGCTGTGCTGAATCGCGGGGGAGCAGCCCTCCAGGGATGTCGAGCAGCGGCTCCATGATGGCGGCCTCCGCGCAATAGCGATCGCGCTCGTCCGGCGTGAGGGGGCCGACGAGTAGCTCATAAGTCAACGGGATCGATTCGAGCAGGGTGGCGTGCACCCATCGCACCAGGTCGGGATCGTGAGCGGAATAGCGTTCGCCCGCGTCCAGCGCCCCTGCAGGCTCCCCGAGCCGTCCCGACACGCGGTCGTGAATGTGGTTGATTCCAGCCGCCGCGCTGATCGCTTCTTCGTCCGTGCCGAAGGTCAGCGACACCATCGCGCCGACCGTGGATGCGAGCCGCTGGAAGCTGGATATCAGGCTGCCTCGGAAGGAACTATGGTCGGCCACGCCCGCGGCAACGAGCGGATGCGCGAGCTGCAGGAGAATGGCGCGGCCCCAACCGGCAATCACGATGATCTCGCGATTGACCTTCCAGGTGACGGCGCCAGGATCCAGCCGGACCGCGCCCGCGCTGGAGAGCCGCGCGCGAATCGCCGCGCGATGCCGGTCGAGGGCCGTGGAAGCGGGGGACACCCCGGCATTGTCGCACTTGCGGGGGAGGGGCGGCCGGAGGCGGGCGGAGCCACAGCATTCGCCGAAAACCAACCGCCCGACGCCGCTGATGGCGCGATATACTCTGGCGCTCATCATGGCTCGATCGTTCGCGCCGGCGCCGTGGCCGAGCGCGCGACCGCTCGGGTTCCTGGGCCAGGCAGGCTCTCAGACTTCGGTTGGCGAGGTGATTCGTCGGGTCTCGCCGGGCGACATCGTACTGGAAGACTACCGTCCCCTTCCGCTCAACCTCGAGTGGCGCCTTTCGGAGCTGTATTGGATTACCGAAGGCGTCCGGCCCTTCATCACCGACGCCGTGCCCTATTCAATCAACAACGACGGCGCCGCGTCCGCCGCGGCGGCGGCGGTGCTCTTTGCAAATTGCACGGACGCGGCGCCCGGGCAGGATGCGATTCACGTGCTGGAAGCAGGCGCCGGCACTGCGTTGTTCGCGCGATATCTCCTCGACGAGTTCCGGGATCTGTGCCGTCGCCACGGTCGCGACTTCTACGATCGGCTCGTGTTCCATGTCACCGATCGGTCGGCGCACAGCGTCCAGCACTGGAGCGCCTGCGGGGTCCTGGCCGAACACGGTGCACACGTCACAACTACCGTCTGCGACGCCGAGACCCCGGCGCCCGCCATCGAACGACCGCTCCGCGCGGTGTTCGCCAACTACGTGTTCGACTCGCTGCCGGCCGCCGTGCTGCGGCGGACGGGGGAGACGTGGCAGCAGTTGTGCGCCCGCGCGACCGTTCGCGCAGATGTCGCCAACGCGATGGGTTTCACGCATCGCGCGGACCGGTTGCGACAGGCAGCGCGGCCGGATCGGACCGAAGAGCTCACCGAGTTGCTGCCGCTCCTGCCTTTCCTGGATATCGAGATGGCGTTTCTCCCCATCAGGGACGACGCCCTGCCCGGATGGCATCGCGAGCTCGCCGTCGCATACCCCGATGCCGCCGAAGGCACGATCGTGGTCTACAACTACGGCGCGCTTCGGTGCGTGGACAACCTGCTGCCCCGGCTCGATGCGGCGGGGTTCCTCCTCATCCGCGACTATGGCAACACGGTTGATGGCCAGCCGGCTCCTGCCGCAGGCCCGCAGCGCTTCGGCGGCGCGACTGCCGTGCCGCTCGATTTCGTGTGCCTCGAACGCCACTTGCGCGCCCGGTCCGCCAACGTCGTCTGTGCGGGGGAGGAGGGTCCGCTCCACACGCGACTCGTCGCTGTCGCTCTGTCGGCCGAGACCAGGCGTATCTTCATGGAGCGCTTTGCCCCATCGACGCCCGAGACATGGACCCTGCCGGCTCTCGCACGTCAGTATGCCGAACAGGGGCTGATCCGCGAGGCGCTCGATCTCTTTCGCCAGGGGATCGATCGCTCACCCCGCGACTGGCGGCTCCTGGGCGACGCCGCGCGCTTCGTGTCGAGCGATCTCCGCGATCCGCAGGCCGGCCTGGAACTGGCGAGGGCGGCGGTCCAACTCAATCCTTGGTACAGCCCCGTTCTCTGGAACGTGCTTGGGGACTGCCTCGCGACCCTCGATCGGATGGACGAGGCGCACCAATGTTACGAGCAGGGGCGGCAGTTGCACCCCGCTTGCGTCGAGACCCACCTGCGGCTGGCCAGATCGTGGCTGCGACTCGGCGATCCGGCGCACAGCCTCGAGGCGGTGGCTCACGGTCTCGCCTCCGACGCCGACGACATGCATCGCCACCACCTGCTCGAGTCGCAGCAGGCGGCCATCGACGCGCTCTCGCGTGAGCGGATCGCGCAGCGCGAGACCGCGTTCAGGCGTCGCGCGAGGGCCGTCGCGGTGGATCCGAACCCGGATGCAGTTTGAGGGGAGGCATGATGGAAACCCTGACACTCCAGCAATCGACGATTCGGGGAACTGTCCTGGGCAAGGCTGTCTTCTGCACGCTCCGGGGTTCGCCCGCCGGTCTCCAGCTGGCTGCCGGCAGCTATCTGCTGCAGTCACCTCAGAACAACCCTGTCTACGGTCTCGTGATGGTGATTGAACCGCTGACCAGGGCAGCTGAGGCAGCGACATCCGCCTTTGACAGCTTTCGGAAGGCGCAGGCCACGGCGCCGGGGAAAATCGCTCTCGGGCCACCCGCGAATCCATCCGCCGTGAAATTCACGGAGCCGGCAGCTCACAAGGCCACGGACCCGGCGGCCGTCAAGTTCACGAACCCTTCGGCGGTCAAAATGACGGACCCGTCAGCCGTAAAGTTCACGGACCCATCGGGGGTCAAAATGACCGACCCGTCGGCCGTCAAGTTCACCGACCCGTCGGCGGTCAAGTACAGCGACCCGTCGGCCGTCAAGTTCACCGACCCGTCGGCCGTCAAGTACAGCGAACCATCGGCGGTCAAGTACAGCGAACCATCGGCGGTCAAGTACAGCGAACCATCGGCGGTCAAGTTCACAGGCGCCGCGGCTCACAAGTTCACGGACCCCTCGACGGTCAAGTACGGCCCCGCTGCCGCGGTTGCGACCCTCGGGCTGCCGCAGGGCGCCCCGGCCATCAAGTTCGACACGGCCGCCGGGCAGGTGAATCAACCGGTGGTGATCAGCGAGCGCAGCATTGCCGGCAATTCTTTCCAGGCGACAGCGGGATTCAGTGATCTGGTCGAGGTCGTCCAGCGCGCGGGAGCCGTCAAGCTCGTGGTGGTGTGAGCGCGTCGCTTCGATCGAGCAGTCGCGTGTAGTCACCCGACCAGCGCAGGAACTGAAGCAACGTCGGAATCAGGATGTCGCCTCTCAGGGCTGACGCGCGAGCGGCGACCGCGCTGGTTTCGAGCAGGAGCTCGAGGCCCGCGCGCGAGCTGCGATTCGCGGCCACCCATCGCTCGACCGCCTCTTCATCCGCCAGCTCGAGCCTGCTGCACAAGCTGGATGCACGATCGACGAGGTGTCCTGCGTCGACGGAGGATCCGTCTCGCCGGAACTCCTCAATCGCGAGTTGCCAGCCCAGCGCCGCGGCGACACAGCGCTCCCGAAGCACGGGATCGTGCGAGAGCGCTTCCAGCACCCGGGCGTCATCGTCCGGGACACCGATCTCGGCGGCGCGGATGCGCAGCTCGTGCCACCACAGCGAATCCTCGAACACGAAATCTGCCGGCCGTGCTCCCGGCTGGGCGTCGAGACACGCGCGCATCGCCCGGAGCATGGCCACCGCGTCGTCACGTTTCTGGTTGACGGCGCCTGCCGGCAGCCATCGGCGAAAACGTTCGAGTGTCGATGCCGGGACACCTTGCTCGTGAGCGAGCTCCAGCACGCGGACATAGGTCCGCTCTGCGTAGTACAGACTCCGCGCGATGCGGACCATCGCTGCAGCCGACTCTTCTTCCAGGACCTTGGACGAGCGCCCTTTTTCCACCGTGGCGCGAATGTTCACCATCGCGTCGGATCCCACGCGATAGCCGGTGTCCTCGGGGCCATGCACGACTGCAACTTCATCGTCGTCTTCGATCAGGCCGTCGCGGTACGCCTCGAAGATCGTCCCCACACCCACCATCCCGAATGGCGCAAGCTCGGCGGCGCGTAGCGCTCCCATGCTCGCGCTGCCGAAGACGTGGATGCCTGCGTTGAGCGCCCACAGGATCTCCTTGTGCCAGACGGCGGGCTGGCGCTCGAAGTAGCCGTCGATGATGCCGATCGCCCGCGGGCGCTCGAGCGACACGCGATACACGTCCCCGTGCGCCACCGGCGGCAGGCACACCGCGTCCACGAGGGCGCGGATCTCGTCTGCCGGGATTGTCGGCCCGGCAAAGACCACCGCGTTCATCGCCCTTCCTCCACGGAGCGCGCGACGGGATGGCGGTGACCTTCGTCGTGCAGCCCGGGAACGATCACTCGCACGACGGGGATGCCAATCTCCGGTCGTGTCAGATCGACGACGACGACGCGATCGCAACCGGCTCGCGCGATCGCGCCGAGCAGCCGCGTGAGATCCTCCTCAAAGGAGTCGGACTCGACGGTTGGAACGCTCGCGAACTGGATGCAGCCCCGATCCGCGGCCTCGTAGCGCCAGCGCGCCGAGTTGGCCGGATCGCGCCACGCCGCATAGCTCGCCCGGCCCATGTCGTCCCGGGAGCCGGCAATGATCGTGAGACGGCTCTGCGCGGCCTCCGTGAGCGCCCGCAGCAGCGCGACCTGCCGTGTCGGGTGACACCCCATCCCGCGTGCGCTCGAGAGCATCCGGTTGGGATCGTCGCCGTGCTCGGCAATCAGGCATTCGAACGCGGCGAAGCCGACGTGGCTGGTGACGTCCCAGACGGCGACGTCGACGCCGGCTCGCCCATAGCGTTCGAGAACCGCGAGGCAATCGGCATCGTCGACGGTCCGCAGATCCAGCCGGCGCGCTTCGCGTTCGTCATCGCGCCGCGCGGCGAAGCGCGCGGAGGCGTCGCGCTCGACGATCTCACAGAGGGCGTGGCTCACAGCTTCGAGCACGTGGTTGCCAGACGCGAGGCCGGTACTCGATACGGCAAAGCCGACGAGGTCCCACCGCATCCGCGTGGTGTAGGCCGTATGAACGAGCTGAAATGGTACCCACACTCGTTCATGGCGGAGCCAATCGTCGCCCGCGATCCACAGCAGCGGAAGGGTGGTCTGAAAAGGCCGAACGAGCGAGAGCGGCAGCCGCAGGGGATCGACCACGACGTGGGTCTGGCGCAGTTCGTCGTAGCTCGCGAGCCGGAGCGGCCCGGTGACACGCTCGGCGTGGTAGCCCTCGATGGATTCCATCGCAGCCGACACTTTGGCCGAATCGAGGTCGAGGCCTTTGCCCTGGGAAACCGACAGTGACCGGGAGCACGGACGCACCGACATGACGACCGGGATCCCGATCGTGTCCAGGCCGGTGACATTCGCCAGCCTGGTGATCCCTATCTCCGGCAGCAGCGGCTTCAACCGGGCCAGCGTCTCCGCCGGCGGGATCGTGCGGTGCGTGCCCCGGACGTACGTCTTCGGGGTGCGGCCGCTCAAGAACGGCTGACCGTCGACATTCAGCTCCAGGGGCAGCATGAGGCGAGAGTGTAACGCGGCCGCCGCTCCGGCTCGCCCTGGATTACCGCGTGGAAACGTCCGCGGTCTGACGCCAGCTCCACAGGAACAGCAGGCCCACGACGAACAGCGGTCCGGCGATCACGGCAATCCAGTCGAGGCGGCCGCGTGCGAGCGCCGTGGCATACAGAACCGCCACGGCGATGAACACGATCCCCCCGATCCAGGGCCGGCGCCAGGACAGGAGAACGATCGTCACCAATATCAGGGCGGGTAGCAGGTGAATCGCGAAGTCGGCCAGCGAGCGAGCGAGGTTCTGGCGCTCGTCGAACGCGTCCAGCGCGAACAGCCCGAGGAACAGGCAGAGGGCCAGGCCGAGCAGCCGTGGAGCCCACACTAGCAGTTGCGTCGAGGTCGGGCGCATGACAGCCTCCGGATGGCGAACGAGCTATTCAACGTCGCCAATTGTTCCTGCTCGCAGGCTACTGATAATGAGCGCAGCCTCAGAAACCCTGATTTAGGCTGTTCGACTGCCTTTGCCGAGACACTCGATCCCTTCCCCACGGACTGGTGCGTCCGCCGCATTCGACCCGAGGGACCGCAGACTGTAAGTCTTCCATGATTCGCGGTGGCGGATCTTTTTCGCACCTGCGCTGAAATTTCCCCGGCAACGAGCCTGGCTATGGCGTCGGCACGAGCACGAACAAGAGAGCCAGGAGATCAAGAGAGGCGCGCGCCTGTCGCCGACGTCGGAGAGGCTTCACCGATTCCGGACGGCAAGGGTCATGCGTGTCGAGTGACGGAGGCCGCGCGGCGACCGGGAGGTATCCATGCCGATGCTTGCATCACAGCTCGTAGAGGGACAGGTCGCTCGCGGGTTCGAAGGCGTGCGCGACGCGTTCGAGGAGAACTTCACACGGCGGGGCGAGCTCGGCGGCGCGTGCTGCGCCTATTACCGCGGCGACAAGGTCGTCGATCTCTGGGGCGGCAGCCGGAACAAGCTGACCGGCGAGCCCTGGACGCAGGACACCATGGTCGTCATTCACTCTGCGACCAAGGGCCTGGCGGCGATGACACTCGCGATCGCGCACTCGCGCGGCTGGCTGGATTACGACGGGCGAGTGGCGACGTACTGGCCCGAGTTCGCGCAGAACGGCAAGCAGGAGGTCACTGTCCGCCAGCTGCTCGCGCACCAGGCCGGCCTGTTCGCCTTCGACGAGCCCGTGGATCGGAACGTGGTCGCGGACCCGGATCGGCTGGCAGCGGTAATGGCTCGGGCCAGACCGGCATGGGAGCCCGGCACGCGACAGGCCTATCACGGGCTCACGCTCGGGTTCTATGAAGGGGAGCTGATGCGGCGCGTAGACCCGCGGCATCGCACTCTGGGGCAGTTCTTTCAGGACGAGATTGCGACCCCTCTCGCAGAGGACGCCTACATCCGGTTGCCCGGAGAGATCCCGAACGACCGACTGGCTACGCTCTCGCCTCCGGGCCGGCTCGAGATGCTGGTCGGGTTCCGTCCGCTGCGACTCATGTTCGAGGGCATGAAACGCGGCTCGAACATCTACCGCGCGCTTGTCGTGAATCCGGGGACGTCGGTGTACCTCGACGAGCGACGTGTGTACGCGCGCAACCTGGAAGTGCCGGCCGGTGGCGGAGTCTCCACCGCACGCGCTCTCGCGCACGCGTACGGCGTCTTCGCCAGCGGAGGACGCGAGCTGCGGCTCCGGCAGGAGACGCTGGATTTACTTGCGGCTCCGGCGATTCCTCCGACGCACGGGTTCTATGACGAGTGCCTGAAGGGAGAGGTGCAGTTCTCGCTCGGCTTCATGAAGCCATGCGAGAACTGGCGCTTCGGTGGTCCGCGCTCGTTCGGCTCTCCGGGAACCGGCGGCGCGCTCGGCTTCGCGGATCCCGAGGCGGGCATCGGATACGGCTATGTGACCAGCCGGATGGGCATGACGTTCACCGGCGATCCACGCGACGTGGCCCTGAGAGAAGCGCTCTATTCCGCACTCCCTGATTCGTGAGCGCGCTGTTCGGCGTCTCGTTTGAGCGGCTTCAACGAGAGCAGCCGGATCAATCCAATGCCGGGTGAGGCGAAGGCCCAGTAGCGACGGAACCGCGCGCGGGCAGCCGCATCCGTCGCACCGGCACGGGTCTCGGTCCGGAATATCGATGTCTGTTCGTCGACGGGATCGGCACGCAGGGTCCACGCGATCTTGACGAATCCCGGCTCCGAGAAGGAGGCGAAGTCGTCTGGCGGCACAGCGCGAAACGTGACATTCGCCTCCCACGGCCTGGTGACTGCGCCTACGACGACCTCGCGGCCCGGGATTTCGGCGAGGACACCCCATCCAAGCGCCCGCGTGGCCGCGAGCAGGCCGCGAGGCTGAGGACGGTCGTCCGGGCTGGAGCGAAGGACCAGCTCGCGTGTCCTGAAGATCGTCCGCACGAGCGGCAGCCGCAGGAGGTCCTGCTCGCGTGCGGCACGCAGCGTGACGGCGGCCGGCGCATCAACCCGGATGTGATGACGCTCCACGATGTCGTAATCGGGTACGAATCGATCCAGCAGCTGGTCACGTTCAGGCCCGGTGGCCTGGCGGATGCGTCCGTATCGATACCAGGCGACGGCCGCGTACGCGGCGTAGGCTCCCGCCGCAACGCCGACACCAGCGGCCAGAATGCTCGCTTGCGAATGAAGCCGAAAATGTCTACTCATGAAGATCGCCTCCACGGTTCGCGCAACAGCGCGATCGCCAGCACCGCGATCCAGAACATGTACGCAATGACGCCGAGGCGCTCCCAGGCGCCCGCCCCGGGCGTTGGCAGGTTTGCCTGGATCCCCGCGGCATAGGTCCCGGTCATCGCCCCACACGCCAGCCCGATCACCATCGTCGCGATGGAGTAGAGGCGAAAGCGACTCCCGAGTATCGCGGTGCCCAGGGCGGTCTCGAACAGGAAAAAGAGACCCGTCACGGCGGCCCACGCGATGTGCAGCGTGTCCGTCAGTGTGCCGCCGCCGGCGGCGAGCACCTCGCGCTGGTGCATCGGCGGCCAGATCCAGCCAAAGAGCGCATGCGTCATCAGCAACCCGCCGAGCACGCGTTGTGACCCGCCGGGAGCCGCCGTTCTCCACACCATCCATCCGAAGGCGATCATCAGCACGCTGTACACGGTGCCGAGCAGAATCCAGAGCGCCCTTGTAGGAGCACCGATCGCGGACAGCTCGCTGATGGTGTGCGAAGTGGCGCTGTAGCCATCCCAAAGCATTCCGACCGCGAGCGTCATCGCAATGTACAGGCTGGCGGCGACAATCCCGCAGCCGAACAGGATCTGACGGAACGGGTTGACCGCGAGCGCGTGATGTCTTTCCCGTGCAGCGGATAGGCTGGTAACGGCGGGCATCACTGTTCCCATTGAGTGCTCACTCCTCCTACGCGATCGCCTCCACTCCGGCACTGGGTCCTGTCGACGGACCTCATGGTTTTTCACTTGGACCCACGCGATCGCCTCCGCTCCGGCGGCAGGTCCTGTCGCCGGACAGCCCCACTTGGTGCTCGGCGCAAAGCGCTTGTCACGGGCGTCGCCTGCGCGCCAAGCGGGGCGCCCCGTCCGGCGCCACCCGCCGCCTACGCTCCGGCTCGACGATCGATCGCGACCGACTGTGCATCG
>Ga0075420_100002230_pt1 | contig 16742 bp, 16 predicted proteins | sample SoiMetdeltSBSDD4_FD_75296 | JGI IMG/M metagenome (GOLD analysis project Ga0075420, IMG submission 75296) | Bulk soil microbial communities from a Populus tree surrounding site in Tennessee, USA - Soil MetaG P. deltoides SBSDD4 | ecosystem: Environmental > Terrestrial > Soil > Tree plantation... | reverse complement strand
TCGGCGGCGAGCGCCTCCGCGCGTTCGATCGCCGCGACGCTCCCGCTGATCACGACCTGCTGGGGCGAGTTCTCGTTCGCGACGAGGAGGACGTCGTCGCCCCGCGCCTCGTCGCACAGGGCCGCCGCGTCCGCGGTCCCGACCCCCACGAGCGCCGTCATCGTGCCGGGGCGCTGCTCACCGGCGCGCTGCATCTCGCGGCCCCGGACGGCGACGATCCGGAGCGCCTCCTCGAGGTCCAGCACGCCGGCCGCGACGAGGGCCGCGAACTCGCCCAGGGAGTGACCCGCGGTCCCCGAGAAAGACACGCCGCTCGCCTCGAGGACCCCGAACGCCGCCACGTCGCACGCGAGGATCGCCGGCTGAACGAACTCGGTGGTCGCGAGCGCGTCCTCGTCCCGGGATCCCTCGACGACGTCGCGGCCGATCGCTGCCGTTGCCCGCGCGAGCACCGACCTGCCTGCGTCGTGCGCGATCCAGGGGTCCGCCATGCCCGCGAACTGCGAACCTTGACCGGGGAACACGACCGCAGCGCCCATGAACCTCCACCCTCGACCGACGCGAAACGAACCCTACTTCGCCGGTCGAGGTCGAACGAAACCGCAGGTCACACCACACGTAAACCCTCAGGTCGCCTCGACGTCTGGTCGAGAGTTGCCAGCCTCGAACGAGGTCGAGTACAAAGAGCGCGAACCTATGGCCGAGAAGGTTCGTCGCGAACTCCCCAGATCCCCAGGTCGTCGAAGCGCGGGCGGCGAAGGGGTACTCGGGTTCCTTGGGCAAGACATGGCTGTCGACCTTGGAACCGCGAACACGCTCGTCTACGTTCGGCACGCCGGGATCGTGCTGAACGAGCCGTCGGTCGTGGCGATCAACACGCTCACCGGCGCCGTGCTCGCCGTCGGGAACGAGGCCAAGCGCATGATCGGCCGCACGCCCTCCCACATCCAGGCCGTACGGCCGCTGAAGGACGGCGTGATCGCCGACTTCGACATCACCGAGAAGATGCTGCGGTACTTCATCCAGCGGGTGCACAAGCGGCGACTGCTCGCGAAGCCGCGCGTCGTCGTCTGCGTCCCTTCGGGCATCACCGGTGTCGAACAGCGCGCGGTCGAGGAGGCCACGATCGCCGCCGGCGCCCGCCGCGCATACATCATCGAGGAGCCGATGGCGGCCGCGATCGGCGCCGGCCTGCCGATCCACGAGGCGGCCGGGAACATGGTCGTCGACATCGGCGGCGGGACGACCGAGGTTGCCGTGATCTCGCTCGGCGGCGTCGTCACGTCCACCTCGCTTCGGATCGGCGGGGACGAGCTCGACGAGGCCATCATCAGCCACATCAAGAAGGAGTACTCGCTTCTGCTCGGCGAGCGGACCGCGGAGGCGATCAAGCTCGCGATCGCCGCGGTTTACCCGATGCAGGAGGAGCTCGTCGCCGAGATCCCGGGACGCGACCTGGTGTCCGGGCTCCCCAAGACCCTGCAGATCTCCGACGGCGAGATCCGGCAGGCGATCGAGGAACCGGTCGCCTCCGTGATCGACTCCATCAAAGCGACGCTCGACCGAACCCCTCCCGAGCTCGCCGGCGACATCATGCACCGGGGCATCATGCTCACGGGCGGCGGCGCGCTCCTGCGAGGGCTCGACACCCGCCTCCGCCACGAGACCGGCATGCCGGTCCACGTGGCCGAGAACCCCCTCTCGTCGGTGGCGATCGGGTCCGGCAAGTGCCTGGAGGAGTTCGAGGTTCTCCAGCGGGTCCTGGTGAGCCCTTCGAGGAGGTAGACCGCGGTGGCCCTGCGGAGCCGCGCGCGGAGCACCCGCCTGCTGGTCGTCACCCTCGTCTCGATCTCCCTCGTCACGATCACGGTGGACTACCGTCAGGGAGACGAGGGGCCGCTCGCGGCGGCGAGCGAGGCGGCGCTCGTGGTCCTCACCCCGCTCCAGGAGGCCGTGTCGAAGGTGACCCGCCCGATCGGCAACTTCTTCTCGACGCTGATCCGACTCCCGTCGATCCGGCACGAGCGCGACATCCTCGCCGAGCGCGTCAAGGTCCTCGAGGCCGAGCTCTCGACCACGCAAGCCGACGCCGATCGCCTCGCCGAGCTCGAGGCGCTGTTCCAGCTCCAGTCGGGGCTCGGCCCGAAGGTGGAGACGGCCGCCGCGCAGGTGATCGCGAGCGGCGTCTCGAACTTCGAGTGGACGATCACGATCGACCAGGGCGCGAACTCGGGGATCGCCGAGGACATGGCCGTGATCTCGAGCGGCGGGCTGGTCGGTCACGTCACGCGGACCGGGCCGAGCTCCTCCGTGGTCCAGCTGATCATCGACCCCGATTCGTTCGTCGCCGGTCGCCTCGAGGTTTCGGACCAGGCGGGGCTGCTCGCGGGGCAGGGGACCGATGACCTCCAGATGAGCCAGCTCCCGCAGGACGCCGAGATCCTGCCCGACGAACGCGTCGTGACGGCCGGGTACCGGATCGCGGGGGTCGGCCAGAGCCTGTATCCGCCCAACGTCCTGATCGGGACCGTCTCCCGGGTCCTGGACGAGGACTCGGCGACCGAGAAGTTCGTGACGGTCCGGCCGGCGGTCGACTTCTCATCGCTCTCGCTCGTCCTCGTGGTGCTGTCGCGTGACGGTCAGAGGTAGGGGCGACCTCCGTGCGTCGGGTGCTCCTCCTCGCCGCGGCGATCCTCTCCGCGCTGCTGTTGCAGACCACGATCTTCGCCGAGATCAACCTGCTCGGGGCCAAGCCGGAGCTGATGTACCTGATCACGATCGCGTTCGCCATGCTGGAGGGCCCGGCCTCCGGAGCGATCACGGGGTTCGTGGGCGGCATGGCGCAGGACTTCCTGCTCGACGCGCCGAAGGGCATCACGGCGCTCACGCTCACCCTGCTCGGCTACGCGATCGGCATGGCGCGCCAATACATCGTGAGCCCCTCGCCGGTGCTGCCGGTGGTCCTCGTCGCCCTCGGGACGTTCGCGGGCGTCCTGTTCTACGGGGTCGTCTCGTTCCTGCTCGGCCAGCTCGACTCCACGTGGCTCTACCTGCTCCGCGTCGCCGTGCTCTCGGCGATCTACAACGCGATCCTGACACCGCTCGTGTTCCCGATCATGCGACGCGCGGCGCAGGGATCGCGTTCGCGCCGGGTGGTCCGGTGGTGAGGTTGTCGTGACGGAGCCGACGACCGGGTTCCGGGTCAAGGTCCTGGCCGCACTGGTGCTCGCGATGTTCGCTGCGCTCACCGCCCGGCTGTGGTTCCTTCAGGTCCTCGCGGCCGAGCAGTACAAGGCCGACGCGGCGAACAACGCGGTCCGGCTGATCGACGTCCCGGCGCGGCGCGGCGTGATCAAGGACGCGACGGGGCAGCACCTCGTCGAGAACCGCGACAGCCTCGTCCTCACGATCAACCGCGAGGAGCTCGGGACCGAGACCGAACGCGTCCTGCTCGAACTCTCGGAGCTCCTCGACATCCCGGCGGACGAGCTCGGGGAGCGGCTGGACGATCCCGCCTACTACGAGTTCAGCCCGATCCCGGTCGCGATCGACGTCCCGCCGCGGGTGACGTGGTACGTGAAGGAGCATCGAGGGAGCTTCCCCGGGGTCGACGTGATGCCCCTTCCGATCCGCTCCTACCCGTACGGGTCGCTCGCGGCGCACACACTCGGCTACCTCGGCCAGATCAACGAGGAGCAGCTCGGGGACCCGGGGTTCGCCGACTACGAGGCGGGGGACCAGATCGGGGTCTCGGGCGTCGAGAGCGTGTACGAGCGCGACCTGTCCGGCACGAAGGGCCTCGTGAAGTACCGGGTGAACTCGCTCGGGCGGAACCTCGGCCCGATCGGGACCCGGGACCCGGTGCCCGGCAACGACGTGTGGCTCACGATCGATGCGGACATCCAGGAGCTCGCCGCCGAGTCCCTGAAGAGCGGGATCGACCACGCGCGGACGGTCTTCGACTCCGACAGCGGCAAGGCCCTGGCCGCGAACGCGGGCGCCGTGGTCGTGCTCGACCCGGAGAACGGCGCGATCGAGGCGATGGCCTCGTACCCGTCGTTCAGCCCGGAGCTGTTCACCGAGCCGATCCCCCAGCGCGAGTACCAGCGTCGCTTCGGTCCCGCCCGCGGCTCGCCGCTGCTGAACCGTGTGCTGGCGGGGCAGTACCCGCCGGGCTCGACCTACAAGCCGTTCGTGGCGGCGTCCGGCCTGCACCGCGAGATCGTCACAACCGATCGCTACTACCCGTGCCCCGGGAGCTGGATCGCCCCCTACAACGAGAGCGACCCGGAGGCCGTGCAGTACCTGTTCAACAACTGGACGTCGGCCGACCTGGGGTCGATGAACGTGGCCGAGGCGCTCGCCGCGTCTTGCGACACGGTCTTCTACCCGATGGGCTACCAGTACTGGGACGCCTACTACGTGAACGACGACGAGGCCGCCAACGGCGTCGTCTCCCGCGAGCCGCTCCAGCGCGACCTCGAGGCCTTCGGGTTCGGCCGCGACACGAGGGTCGACCTGCCGTTCGAGACGGACGGCCGCGTCCCCGACGCCGAGTGGAAGGACGCGATCCATAGGGAGTTCCCGGACTCGTTCCCCGAGGGCGAGTGGTTCCCCGGCGACTTCATCCTCATGACGATCGGGCAGGGGGACACGCTCGTGACGCCGCTGCAGCTCGCGACCGCCTACGGGGCCCTCCAGAACGGCGGCAGGCTCTGCGTGCCGCACGTGCTGAAGCGCGTCGTCACGCCCGAGGACGAGGTCGTCCGCTCCTACAAGCCGAACTGCCGCCGAGGGGTGCCGTTCGGGCTCCGCACGATCGAGTATGTGCGGAACGCCCTCACCGGCACGGTCCAGAGCGGCGGGACCGCCGGCGGCGCGTTCGCCGGGTTCCCGTTCGACCAGGTCTGGGTCGCCGGCAAGACCGGAACCGCCGAGGTCGACCCGAAGCAGGACTACTCGTGGTTCGCCGCGATGACCGCCGCCGGCGGCGAGGAGCACGTGATCGTGACGCTCGTTGAGCAGGGCGGTCACGGCTCGACGACGGCGGCACCGATCACCCGACACGTCATCGAGGGGCTCTACGGCCTCGGGTTCTCGCAGTTCGTCGACGTCGCGGGGACCGACTGATGGATCTCGCCGCGACCCGCGCCGGGCCGGCGACCGATCGCTGGGCGATCCGCCACATCGACCCGGTGCTCGTCGGCGCCGCGATCGCGCTCGCCGCGATCGGCCTGTTCGCGATCTACTCGGCCACCCACCAGTCACTGGCGGCCGTCGACCTCGACCCGGGGCGGTTCGTGAAGCGGCAGGTGACGTTCCTCGCGGTGGGGTTCATCGTTGTGCTCCTCGCGGCGAGCTTCGACTACCGGTTGCTGAAGGTCTACGCGGGCATCATCTACGTGTCGTCGCTCGTGCTCCTGCTGCTCGTGCGGACGCCGCTCGGGACCAGCGTCAAGGGCGCGCAGCGGTGGTTCGAACTGTTCGGGTTCCAGCTCGCCCCCTCGGAGATCGCCAAGCTCGCGCTGATCGCGATGCTCGCCGCGTTCCTGTCCGAGATCCGGGGCGACCTCACGCTCCAGGACGTTTTCCGGGCGAGCGGACTCGCGGCGATCCCTGCCTTCCTCGTGTTCCTGCAGCCCGACCTCGGGACCTCGATCGTGTTCGCGGCGATCCTCGTCGGGATGCTCGTCGTTGCGGGCGCGAGGGCCCGGTACCTCGGGATCCTTGCGCTCACGGCCGCCGTGCTGATCGTCTCGGGGTTCCAGGTGGGCCTCGTCCGCGAGTACCAGATCGAGCGCCTCCGCGCGTTCCTCGATCCAGGCAGCGTCGACGCCGCCGCGCTCCACAACCGCGAGCAGGCCGAGATCGCGATCGGGTCCGGCGGCCTCACGGGCGTCGGCTACCTCCAGGGGACGCAGACGAACCTCGACTTCGTCCCCGAGCAGCACACGGACTTCGTGTTCACGGTCGTGGGGGAGGAGTTCGGGTTCCTCGGGGCGTTCGGGCTCCTGGCGCTCTACGCGTTGCTGCTCTGGCGGGCGTTCCGCATCGCGTTGTTATCGCGGGATCCGTTCGGGACGTACCTCGCGACCGGGATCGTGTCGATGCTCGCGCTCCAGGTCTTCGTGAACATCGGGATGAACGTGGGCATCATGCCGATCACGGGCATCCCCCTGCCGTTCGTGTCCTACGGCGGGAGCTCGCTGCTCCTGAACTGCGCCGCGATCGGACTGCTGCTGAACGTGCACATGCGCCGGTTCACCTAGCGCGCCGCTCGCGCGGGCCGTTCAGTCGTCGGGGGCGATCGTCCACAGGAACGTGGAGCCCTCCGGACCCGAGTGCTCGACCCGCACGTCGCCCCCCATCGCCCGCGCCGCGGTGCGCGCCAGCGCGAGACCCATGCCGGCTCCCTGGTGGACGCGCACGTTGAGCTCCTCGAGCTGCTCGAGCGGCCCGAAGATCCGCTCGCGGTCGTTCGGGTCGATGCCCGGCCCGCCGTCGATCACGCGGGCCTCGACCCCGTCGATGCCGGGGTTGAAGCGGATCCGCACCGGCGCTCCCGTCGGCGAGAACCGGAGAGCGTTGTCGACGAGCTCCTCGAGGATCCGGCGCGCCACCCCGCGGTTCAGCCGGACGAGCGGCACCCGGGTGCTCGAGCTGACCGTGACCCGCGGGTCGCGGATCGTCACGTCTCGCGCCACGTCCGCGACGTCGATCCGCTCCGTGAGGCCCGCGTCCACCGTGAGCTCGAAGCGCTCGACGAGCCGCGCGAGCGCCTGCGCCCGCGTCACGAGCCGCGCGAGCAGCTCGGCCTCCTGCTCGGAGGTCGCGGAGCGGGTCGCGAGCGTGTGGGCGACGCCGAGGATCACGGTCACCGGCGTCCGCAGCTCGTGCGAGAGCCGGGAGACGAGCTCCTGCCGCCGGGCAGAACGCTCGACGAGCGCCGCCTGCGCGCTCTCGAGCTCGCGGGTGCGGCGCCGTTCGCGTTCGAGCGCCTCCGTGAGCTCGTCGATCACTCGGGGCGTGACGCCGGGTGACAGGATCGCGCCTCCCTCGGCGGCTCGGCTCACCGCCGTGAGGATCTCGTCCCCGTCGGAGTCCTTCAGGACGTACCCGGAGGCTCCGGCCACGAGCATCCCCCTGACGATCTCCTGATCCTCGTGACCGGAGAGGGCGACCACGCCCACCTCGGGGAACCCGTCCTTCAGCTTCCTCGTGGCCTCGATCCCGTCCATCGCGGGCATCCGGACGTCCATGAGCACCACGTCGGGCTCGAGCACGGGCATGAGGTCGAGCGCCTCGAGCCCGGACCCCGCCTCGCCTACGACCTGCAGGTTGCCGGCCTCGAGCAGCGACAGCAGCGACTCGCGGAAGCCGGCGTTGTCGTCGACCACCAGCACCCGGATCGGCCGGACATCACCGACCGGGCGGGGAAGGACCGCCCGTTCCATGTCGCGGAGTGTCGACCGCCCTGGGCGGCCGCGGTATCAGGCGAGCGTGGGTTTTTCCGAGCCGCCACGGGCCGACAGCCGGGCTAGCCGGAAGCAACTAGTCCGAACTCCGCAGGCTGTCGGCCGGATGGCGGGCACGGCCACGGACGGTTGCTATCCTTTGCCCAGGATTGCCCGCCGAGCGCGCGGCCACGGGGCCGCGAGGACGCCGGCGAGGTAGGAGCGGCGAGGCGCAGGCCAGCAGGCCCCGGAGCCACCTCCGGAGAGCCGCGGCCGGGCGGCCCGCCCGGAACGGAGCTTCGCGTGCGCGAGGAAGCGCCGCAGGGGCGCGGGGACGAGAGCCCCGAGCCCGTGCGCACAGAGACAGAGTCACACGATCGAACCGACCAGCAGGCCCAGGCCCGAGCGCCGCGTTCGTCCACCACCGCCGGGAACGGCTCGGGCGACGGCGAGACCGCCGCGCCAAAACCGCGCCGCCGCCGCGGCGGGCGGGGCCGGGGCGGCCGTGGTCGCGGATCGGGATCGGGATCGGGATCGGGATCCTCGTCCGGTTCGGGGACTTCGTCCTCGGGGTCAAGTTCCGACTCGAAGGCCGGCGACGACGGACAGCCCGAGGTCGATCTCGACGCCCAGCCGGGCGACGTCGAGCGGATGCCGGCCGACGGCTCCGCGTCGACCTCAACGGGGACGAGGCGCCGGCGGCGGCGCGGCGGGCGCGGTCGCGGGCGTTCGGGCGCGGCCAAGGCCACTGGAGGAGACGGCGACGCCGCCGACACCTCCGAGCCGGCGCCGAAGGAGGACGCCGAGACCACCGAGAGCGCGCCGGCATCGACGGCGACGCGTCGTCGGCGGCGCGGGGGCCGAGGGCGCGGCACGTCGAAGAAGCCGGCCGCGGCGCAGGAGGGCTCGGATGGCGACGGCTCGGCCGCGAAGCCGAAGGCGAAGGAGCCCGCACGCACGACGCGCACCAGGAAGTCCACGGCGAAGAAGTCCGACGCCGCGAAGTCGGGGTCGAAGACCCGGACGGCGACGAAGGCCGAGGCGGCCGAGGCCGAGGACGAGGGTGCCCCGTCCCGGGTGCGCCGCAAGCGCCAGGGGCGCGCCACGGTCCGGCGCCGGCGCGAGTCGATGCCGGTCGTCCCGCGGCTCACCGACAAGCTGATGGTGATCACCGAGCACGGCGAGCGCGACCAGCTCGCGGTCCTCGAGGGCCGTGAGCTCGTCCAGCACTACGTCACCCGCGTTGGCGCGAAGTCGATGGTAGGCAACGTCTACCTCGGCCGCGTGCAGAACGTGCTGCCGGGGATGGAGGCCGCGTTCGTCGACGTCGGACGCGGCCGCAACGCCGTCCTGTACGCGGGCGAGGTGAACTGGTCGCCCGAGGACCTCGAGGGGCCGTCGCCGCCGCGCATCGAGCAGGTGCTGAAGAGCGGCCAGTCGGTGCTCGTCCAGGTCACGAAGGATCCGATCGGCGGCAAGGGCGCGCGCCTGACGGCGCAGATCTCCCTGCCCGGCCGCTACCTCGTCCTCGCGCCGAACTCCGACGTGTCCGGGATCAGCCGGCGCCTGCCCGACGCCGAACGTCGCCGGCTGCGGGCGATCTTCAAGGAGCTGAAGCCGGAGCAGCACGGCCTCATCGTCCGGACCGCCGCCGAGGGCGCGAGCCGCGAGGCGCTCGCCACAGACCTCGACCGGCTCGTGGGCGAGTGGGCCCAGATCGACAAGCGGGCGAAGAAGGCGAAGGCGCCGGCCGTCCTCTACGAGGAGCCCGAGCTCACCGTCCGGGTCGTGCGCGACCTGTTCACCGATGAGGAGTACCGCGAGCTCGTGACGGACTCGCCCCGGGTGTTCGGCATCGTGACCGACTACCTGCGCGACGTCGCGCCGGACGTGCTGGCGAAGGTCCGGTTGCACGAGGGCTCGCTCCCGGCGTTCGAGGAGTTCCACATCGTGGAGCAGATCCACAAGGGGCTCGACCGGAAGGTCTGGCTCCCCTCCGGCGGCTACCTCGTGATCGACCGGACCGAGGCCCTCACCGTGATCGACGTCAACACCGGTAAGTCGGTTGGCAAGACGAACCTGGAGGAGACCGTCGTCAACACGAACCTCGAGGCCGCGCGTGAGACCGCGCGCCAGCTCCGGCTCCGCGACATCGGCGGGATGATCGTGATCGATTTCATCGACATGCTCCTGGAGCAGAACAAGAAGAAGGTCATCGACGCGATGAAGGAGGCCCTGGCGCAGGACAAATCCCGGAGCCAGGTCTTCGACATCAGCCCGCTCGGCCTGCTGGAGGTGACGCGCAAGCGCGTGTCTGGTGGACTGCTGGAATCGTTCTCCGAGCCGTGCCCCACATGCGAGGGTCGGGGGCTGCTCATCACCTACGACGTCAACTGAGCCAGGAGGAAGCAACGATGTACGCGGTCATCAAGACGGGCGGCAAGCAGCACAAGGTCAAGCCCGGCGACATCATCGAGGTCGAGCACCTGCAGGCCGACGGAGAGACGGTGACGTTCCATCCCGTCCTCGTCGTCGACGACCAGGGCACGACGCATTTCGGCAAGGAGGCCCAGCGCGCGACCGTCACTGCCAAGCTCGTCGGGGAACAGAAGGGCGACAAGGTCCAGGTCTTCAAGTACAAGAACAAGTCCGGCTACGCCCGCCGCCAGGGTCACCGTCAGCTGATGACACTGCTCGAGATCTCCGACGTGAAGCTCGGCGCCGCGCGGAAGTCGACCGCGAAGAAGACCGCGGCGAAGGACGACGACGCGAAGGCCGCGGAGGCGTCCGCATCGGCGTCGGAGTCGGCGTCCACGTCGGAGGGTTAGCCTGGGGGCTCTGGTACCCTCGAACGCCTATGGCGCACAAGAAGGGCGGCGGCTCGTCCAGGAACGGACGCGACTCCGAGTCCAAGCGACTCGGCGTCAAGGCATTCGGCGGTGAGACGGTGACCGCCGGGTCGATCATCGTGCGCCAGCGCGGCACCAAGATCCATGCCGGACGAGGCGTCGGCCGCGGCGGCGACGACACGCTGTTCGCCACCCGGGCGGGCGTCGTGTCCTACCACGAGTCCCGCGGCCGCCGGTACGCCTCGGTCGAGCCGGCCTAGCCCTCGCCCGCCCCGCCCCGCGCCTTCCCGACCGCCGAACCCACCGCATCCGCCCATTCCTTCAGGACCGCCTTGTTCTCGCGGTTCATGAGGCCCAGGTAGCTGATGTTGTCGCGGCGCGCCTGCCTCTTGGGGTTGCGGAAGGCCGAGATCCCCGTCCGGCGTTCGGCCGGCTCGCCGCGGATCGCCCCGATCGGGGGCGGCTGCACGAAGTAGAACGCGATGCGGTCCTGCCCCGCGGCGGTCTCGCGGAGCACCATCAGGACCGGCGACCCGCGGAGCCGCTTGACTTTGGCGATCTCGTCGAGCGGGATCTTGATCGTCCGGCGCTCCTCATCGCGCGGCGTGAAGATCAGGTCGCGGTGCGAGAGCTCGAGCGTGCCCTTTACCTCCTCGGATGACGCGGGGCCCCCGAGCTCGACCTCCCACACCGTGACGGCTCTCGGCACGACGTCATCATGCCGCCCGCGAGGGCCTTTGTGCCACGATGCCCGCATGGCGTTCGTCGACGAGGTCACCGTGTTCGCGCGCGGCGGCCGCGGCGGCGATGGCTCGTCGTCGATGCTCCGCGAGCCGTACAACCCCCGGGGCGGCCCCGACGGCGGCGACGGCGGTCCCGGGGGCGACGTCGTGTTCGAGGTCTCGACCGGCGTGCGCGACCTGTCGTGGCTCGCCGACCACCCGCACCTGCGCGGGAGCAACGGGGAAGCGGGGGGCAAGCGCGGCCGAACGGGCGCCCGGGGGGACGAGCTCGTCGTGCCGGTGCCGGACGGCACCCGCGTGGAGGACGAGGAGGGGCTCCTCGCCGACCTCGTCGGCGGGGGCTCGAGGGCCGTCGTCGCCCGAGGCGGCCGAGGTGGGCGCGGCAACGCGGCGCTCGCGTCGAGGCGCGAGCGGATCCCCCGCGGCGCGGAGGCCGGGGAGCGCGGCGAGGAGCTCCGGCTCGACGTCGAGCTCCGGATCGTGGCCGACGTCGGCCTCATCGGCCTGCCGAACGCGGGGAAGTCGACCCTGCTCGCGGCGCTGACCGCCGCCCGCCCGAAGATCGCCGACTATCCCTTCACGACGCTCACCCCGAACCTAGGCGTGGCCGAGGGCCCGGACGAACGCTTCGTCGTCGCCGATGTCCCCGGGCTGATCGAAGGTGCGCATGAGGGCCGAGGCCTCGGCGACCGCTTCCTGCGGCACGTGACGCGGTGTCGGGCGCTCGTGCTCGTGGTTGACCTCGCCGCCGAGGATCCCCGGGCCGACCTGCGGACGCTCCGCGCCGAGCTCGAGGCGTACGACCCATCGCTCGCGCGGCGGCCGAGCCTCGTCGTCGGCACGAAGACGGATCTCGCCCCCGACGCCGACACCAGCGTCCTCGGCGGAGACGCGGTCGCGGTCTCGGCGGTCGAGGGGCAGGGGCTCGACCTCCTACGGGATCGGCTCTCGGGGCTCGCCCGCGAGGCGGCGGCCTCGGCCGAGGAGCGCACGCCCTACGTCGTACTCCGCCCGGCACGCCCCCGGTTCGCGGTCACCCGCGAGGGCGACCGCTACCGCGTCGCCGGCCGCGGCGTCGAACGTTGGGTGTCCGAGACCGATCTCGACGATCCCGCCGCCGTGGTGCGCCTGCAGAAGCGGCTCGTCCGCGAGGGCGTCGAGCGCCAGCTCGTGAGCGCGGGCGCTCGCCGGGGGGACGAGGTCGTGATCGGGAGCGTGACGTTCGAGTTCATCCTCGAGGACGGCGCGAACCCCGCCTGACCTCGGCGAACGAACGCCGGCGGCCTCCCACGGCGGCCGCTCGGGCGGCCGTAGGATTGCGCGCGTGGGCCGTCGCCTCGGTGTCATGGGCGGAACCTTCGACCCGATCCACTACGGGCACCTCGTCACCGCGGAGGAGGCCCTGGTGCAGTTCGCGCTCGACGCGGTGGTGTTCGTGCCGACGGGCCGGCCGTGGATGAAGGAGGAGCGTGAGGTCTCGCCCGCCGAGGACCGATACCTCATGACGGTGATCGCCACGGCCAGCAACCCAAGGTTCCACGTCTCACGGATCGAGGTCGACCGCGAGGGCCCCACGTACACGGTCGAGACGCTGCGCGCCCTCGCCTCCGAACACCCAGACGCCGAGCTGTACTTCATCACCGGCGCGGACGCGATGCTCGAGATCCTGGACTGGAAGGAGCCGGGCGAGGTGCTCTCGCTCGCGCACTTCATCGCGGCGACGCGGCCCGGCTATGACCTCACCCGGTTCGAGTCGACCGCGCCCCGGAACGCGAACGTCAGCCAGATGGCGATCCCCGCGCTCGCGATCAGCTCCACGGACATCCGCGCCCGTGTCGGCGAGGGGCGACCCATCCGATACCTCGTTCCCGAGGGCGTGAAGAGCTACGTCGAGAAGGCGGGCCTGTACCGGTGACGCGACGGCTCGCGCTGGTCCTGGTCGTCGCGATGGCGGCCGCGGCGTCGGTCGGCGTCCTGCTCGCCGGCCGTGTCACCGATCCCTCAGGGACGCGTGAGCCGGCGCAGGGTATCTCGGGGCTCTCGCTCCTGGTGGTGCAGACGGAGGCGGGACCGCTCGGGGTGCTGGCGGGCTCGACGGGGTTCGGTCGCGCGGGCGCGCTCGTCCTGCCGCCGGAGGCGGCGCTGACGATCCCCGGCCAGGGCGAGGGAACCGTCAGCGAGGCGCTCGGTCTCCCCGGACGACAGGCGGCGACGGCCGTCGGGAACCTGCTCGGCACGTGGGTCGAGCATCACGCGACGATCGACGACGGCGACCTCGTGGCGCTCGCGGACGAGCTCGGCGGTGTACAGCTCGGCGGAGAGCTGCAGGACGGGGAGGACCTGGGTTCGATGCTGGAGCAGCCGGCCCCCGGGGTGACGGCGGGGCTCCAGGTCGTCCTCGAGACGCTGCTGAACGCGCGCGTCCGCTGGGACGCGAGCGACCTGAGCGACGCCGACCGGGCCGACTTGGTGGTGCAGGCGCTCGGGGCGGCGGCAGGGTCGAGGGTCGTGCAGCTGCAGCTCGAAGAGGTGGCCGCTGGAGTGTTCCGGCCGAGCGCGGAGCAGGTGACGCAGGCGCTCGTCGACGCGTTCGGGGGGCCGGCCGAGGAGGCCGTGCCCGTGATCGTCCTCAACGGGAACGGGGTCCCCGGGGTCGGGGAGCTCGTGGCCGAACGGATCTTGCCGGGCGGCTTCCGGATCGCGGTCTCCGACAACGCGTCGAGTTTCGACCACGAGGAGACGCTCGTGGTGGTGGGTTCACCCGACGACGTCGGTCTCGGCCAGCGTGTGCGAGACTTGCTGGGTGTGGGGAGCGTGTCCGTGTCCGTTGGCTCGGGGATCGCTCCCGTGACCGTCGTCGTCGGGAAGGATCTCACCGGGTGAGCGTTGTCAAAGGACGGCGTGCCGGCTAGGGGCAGCGCCCCGGCGGGCAGCCGCGAGATCGCCCTCACCGCGGCCAAGGCCGCGGCCGGCAAGCAGGCCGCCGACGTCACGATCCTCGACGTGCATGGCCTGATCGTGATCACCGACTACTTCGTGATCTGCTCGGGACAGAGCGACCGCCAGGTGAAGACGATCGTCGAGGAGGTCGAGAAGGCCGTCCGCGAGCTCGGCGAGCGCCCGATCCGCCGCGAGGGCGAGTCGGGCGCGAGGTGGGTGCTCCTCGACTACATCGACGTCGTGGTCCACGTGTTCGCCGAGGAGGAGCGCGAGTACTACGACCTCGAACGGCTGTGGCGCGACGCGCCGAGGATCGCGGTGAACGGCGGGGGGATCGCGAGCTCCGGCTGAGGGCCGGGACGCCTCCGGAAGGGAAGCGAGGGCGGTGCCGAGACCCGCCCTCGCTGCACGGCCGGGACCCGGGCCGCCGGCGCTCGTTCAGGTCTCCGCGTCCGGGCCCGAGCCCTCGGTCATCGTCCCGAGCAACCGAGCCCGTGGCCCCCGTGCCTCGAAGTGGTAACCGCTGGAGCTCCACCCGGCACCGGCCGGCTGGATCCGTTGTCGGATGCGATATACCTGGCCGGAAAGCCATCCCGTTCCACCGGAGGGAAGGAGGCGTGGATGCTGGCCGAGGTCGACATCACGATCGGGGACGTCATCATCTACATCGTCGCCGGACTCGTGATCGGGGTGATCGCGCGAGCGCTGCTCCCGGGGAGACAGTCGATGAGCATCGTCATGACGATCGTGATCGGCGTGATCGCGGCGGTCGTGGGCGGCCTGCTCTGGGAGTGGATCTTCCCCGACAACGACGGCATCGCCTGGATCGGTTCGATCATCGTGGGCGTCGTGCTGGTCTGGTTGTACGCATCGTTCGCCGGACGCGGCAGGGCGACCACGGACTGACCGCGCCGGCTCGCTGAGCCGCGGAATCGGACCCGCCTACGTCACCACCATGATCACGATCGCGAGCAACGCCGTCGGCACCTCGAGGAGCGCGGCCGCCGTCGCCGCGAGCGCGGCGACGAGGATCGCCGGACGGAGCGCGATCGTGACTGCGGCGTATGGAGACAGGACCTCCCGCGATCCCCACGCGAGCCGCGCCAGCCGGAACATGGAGCCGAGCAGCCCGCGAGCGCCTTGTGCCGGAGACCCGGGTCGCGATAAGAGCTCCGTGCGAACGTCGGCGGGCAGCCCTCGCATGCGCTCGGAAAGCCTGGCGAGCTCACGGAGCCCGGAGAGGAACACCAGCAGCACCGCGGACGGACTCAGCAGGACCATGAGCGCCACGATCCGTTCGACCAGCCCTTCCACTCCACCGACGGGTGTGTCGACGAGCCAGACAAGCCAGGCCAGGGAAACGCACGCGGCCGCGACGACAGCCAAGCTCTTCAGCCCACGGACGACGTGCCTCGCGATCTCTACGGCGCGGCGCAGCATCGAAGCGGCCCTGCCGACGGTCGCGGTTCGCGGTTCCACGTCCTCTATGTACCCGGAACCTCGCCGGGAACCACGCGTCCACGATCCACGCTGCCTGACTGATGTCGCCCACATCGGCCGCTACACTCGGTGGTTCGAGTCGGGGCCCATAGCTCAGCTGGTAGAGCGTCTGGCTGGCAGCCAGAAGGTCAGGGGTTCGAATCCCCTTGGGTCCACGACCTGCGGAAATGGCGGTTCGCGTGTCGAAACGACCGCGCTCAGGGGCTGTTAGGTTCCGAAGGGACGACGACATCGCCTGCAATGATCCGCGCCCGCAGGTCCTCGATCTGCTGGCGGATGTCGTCGATGAACCCGCCGCTGTGGGCCAAGTCGACGATCCCTTCGGCGAGGCCGAACTGCCGGACCCCCGACGTGAAGGTGCCCCGCGAGTAGTCCCGGAGCCCGTCATAGACGGCGACGTCCACCCGCTTCACCACCGAGGTGAGCACGTGGGACGGCCAGTCCGCGATGTGGAGCTCCGGCGGCGCGTCCTCGGGGTCCATCGCCGCGAGTTCCTGGTACTCATCGACGTCCACCCCGATCGCCCACGCATGCCGGTCCTGGATCTCGGCAGCGGCCCGGAACACACCCCGTCCCGAGGCGCTGGCGGCGTGGTAGATCACGTCGGCGCCCTCCCGTACATGCGCGTGGGCCACGTGGAACGCGTACGTCGGGGAGCCGAACGCGCTGAAGTCGAAGTAGGGGGTCAGGTAGGTCGACTCCACCTCGATGCTCGGATCGACTGCCCGTGCCCCGGCCTCGTAGCCGACGTGGAACTCGTGGATGTTGGGGATGTCCATGCCCCCGATGAACCCGATCCGCCCGGTCCGGCTCTTCAGGGCGGCTGCGGCGCCCGCTAGGTACGAGCCCTCTCGGGAGCCGAAGGTGACGCACAACACGTTGGGAAGGATCTGGTGGGGTCGGCCGGTGAAGTCGATTGCCACGTAGCGGGTGTCGGGGAAATCTGCTGCCACCGCGTTCACGTCGACGAAGATCGCCGGGAACAGGATCAGATCGACACCGTCCTCGGAGAGCCGGCGCAATTCCTGCTCCATGAGATCCATGGAGGCGGGGACCTTCTCCGCCTCGAGGCCGAACTCGGCGATGGCGCGGTCCAGGCCCTGCACGAGCAACCCGTTGTAGGGGTTGTAGGTGCCCTCACCGGGCTCGATCACCAGTGCGACCCGGGGCGGCGCAGCCGCGCCGAGGGCTCGAGCGGCGCCCTCCGCGAGCTCGCCCGCCGAGCGTGGACGATCCTCCGGCGACTTCGACATCGC
>Ga0075420_100002229_pt1 | contig 16742 bp, 11 predicted proteins | sample SoiMetdeltSBSDD4_FD_75296 | JGI IMG/M metagenome (GOLD analysis project Ga0075420, IMG submission 75296) | Bulk soil microbial communities from a Populus tree surrounding site in Tennessee, USA - Soil MetaG P. deltoides SBSDD4 | ecosystem: Environmental > Terrestrial > Soil > Tree plantation... | reverse complement strand
GCCTTGCTCATCAGGTAGATGCCGTATTGATACTGCGCGTCGGCGTGGTTCGGGTCGGCGTCGATGGCCTTCTTGAAGGCCGAACCGGCGGGCTCCATCTGACCAATGTTGGTGAGCACGGCGCCGAGGTTGTAGAAGTAGGTGCCGGCTTTGGGCGGATCGAGCGTGGCCGCCTTGGTCAACTCGTCTTCGGCTTCTTTATACTTCTTCGCCTTGGCGAGGGCCAGCGCATAGTTGTTGTGGTATTCGGGAGCATCCGGCTTCAACTCAATCGCCTTGCCCCAGGCTTCCATGCCCTTCGCCATGATCGGCTCGGCTTCGGTCGGCTTCGCCGCAGCCTGCCCGATATACGCCTCAGCCAGATTCGCCCACACGGTGTGTTGCTTCGGGTCGAGTTCGGAGGCCTTCGTGAACTGGGTGACGGCTTCGTCGAAGTTCTTCGCCGTGAGAGCGGTCATGCCCGCGTTGAAGGCGTCGTTCAACTCCTTGTTCTTCGACATGGCCGCCGCGCGCTCTTTCATCTGCTTTTCCAGAGCCTCGCGCTGCTCCTTGCTCATCTCGCGCGACATCTCGGGAGTTAGCGTGCCGGTCGCTGCGGCTTGCTCTACGGCCTTACGCCGAGCGGCGCGCTCGACGAGGCTGAAATTCACCTCAACTGGATCCCCCAGCCGCGTGCGCACGCCCTTCATCGAATCGACGACCTCGCCGCCTTCGATCTTGTTCTTGACCTTCTTGCCGCCAACGTTGCACACCACATCGTAGGTGCCCAACGGTAGACCGGCGTGGAAGAACTCGCCCTTCTTGTTGGACTCCACCATGTACTCGCCCTTGATGTCCGTGCGCGAGATCAAAATCCACGCGCCCTTCATCGGCTGTCCGTCTTCGCCGACAACCTTGCCCGCGATCGCGCCCGTCTGGGCCATCGCCGCTCCCATCGAAAGAGCCGCCAGGCCGGTAAGGCCCAAAAATCTCCGCACAATGGCTCGGTGCGACATTGCAGGAACCTCCATACTCATTTAGTCAACCCACCAGCATACTACGCTACCCGCTGCCCGCTGAACGGCGCAACCGGCGCCGCCCGCCGCTGCATCTAATACCGCAGAAAGCCTCAAACGGAGTTGATGCCTCTATACTGAAATTGGTTACTCCCTTGTCCGAGCAAGCTATGAAAAGTCCTTTCCTTGCCGCGTTCCTCGCCATTTCGTGTGCGCACGCTGCCGGTCTCGCAGAAGCCCAGGCGCAGTACGACCGCACCGAATACCGCGAAGCGCTCAAGCTGCTGAATCCGAAAGCCTCGAAGGACTCAGCAGAACTCCTGCTCGCCGGCAAGAGCCTCTTCGCTATCGGCGACTTCAAAAAGGCCGTCGAGACTCTCCATCGCGCCGCGGCGAACGATCCGGCGAGTTCGCCCATTCAGCACTGGCTGGGAAAGAGTTATGGCCGCCTGGCGGAAACCTCCAGTTTCCTTACCGCGCCCGGCCACGCCTCCAATTGCCGAAAAGCATTCGAGAAAGCCGTCGCGCTCGATGGTAAAAATGTCCTTGCCATGAATGATCTGTTCGAATACTATCTGGAAGCCCCGGGCTTCCTCGGCGGTGGCTTGGATAAGGCCGAGGCCCTGGCCCGGCGCATCGGCGAGATCGACCCGGCTGAACAGCACTACGCCCTCGCCAAGCTCGCCGAAAAACGGCGCGATCCGAAGACCGCGGAGCAACAACTCCGCCACGCAGTGCAAGCCGCCCCCCATCAGGCCGGCCGGCTCATCGACCTCGCCAAGTTCCTCGCCCGCCAAGGCCGCCATCAGGAAAGCGACAAGACTTTTCAGCAGGCCGAGCGCGTCGCCCCAGGCGTGCCCGTAATCCTGTTCGAACGCGCCAGCGCGCTCATCGAAACCAAGCGCAATCTTGCTGAGGCTAAGCGCCTGCTCGAACAGTACCTCCAGTCCCCGCTGACACCAGACGATCCCCCACGTGCCGAAGCCCGCAAGCTGCTCGAACACCTCTCCGGCGGTTAACTCCCACACCCATGGAACAGCCTTCCCGGCGAAAACCGTTCTCCTGGTCGGAGGCCTTCCGTTTTTCCTGGGCTGCACTGCGCGCCAACAAGGTCCGCACTCTCCTTACTGCTCTCGGCCTGGTCATCGGCAATGCCAGCGTCATCCTGGTCGTCACCATCTCGCTCACGTCGCGCGACTACATCCTCGAGCAGATCCGGGGCATCGGTTCCAACATGATTTACGCCTACTACGAAGCCGGTTCGCAGACCGCCACCAAGGTCGACGCCGACTTCGTCAAGATGGCCGACGTCGACGCCGTGCGCCAGCAGTTGGGCGGACGCATCGCCGCCGCCACCGGCGTCATGACCAACTACGACCGCATGGTCATCGCCGGGCGCGAACAGGATGTCGCCGTTCTCGGTACCGACGACCAATACGCTCCCGTCCGCAATCACGTCCTGCTCGCCGGGCGCTTCCTCGACGCAAACGATATCGCCATGCGCCAGAAGGTGGCGGTGCTCACGCGACGCCTCGCCGAGCGGCTCTATAGCACTCCGCAGAATGCCATCGGTGAAATTCTCAAAGTGCACGGCCTGCAGTTCACGGTAATTGGCGTCTTTCGCGAAAAAACCAGCACGTATGGCCTTTCCGAGCTCGCCGACGAAACCATCGTCATCCCTATCTCCGTTATCCGCTACTTCACCCCCGTCGAGCGCATCGACCCGATGTATGTGCAGGTGCGAACGCCCGCCGATGTGGTGCCGGTGACCACCGTCGTGCAGCAGATTCTCGAAAGCAGGCATCGCCCCGGCGCGCGCTATCGCGTGGAGAATCTCACCTCCATCCTCGAAGCGGCTTCGGCTATTGCCCTGATCCTCACACTCGTCCTCATCCTGGTCGCTGCCATCGCCCTCATCATCAGCGGCATCGGCATCATGAACATCATGCTCGTCACCGTCACCGAGCGCACACGCGAAATTGGCCTCCGTAAGTCGGTCGGGGCCACGCACGGCGAAATCCTGCGGCAATTCCTACTTGAAGCTGTGTTAATCAGCGTCGGCGGTGGATTCCTCGGCATCCTGCTCGGCATCTCTATGCCACTCAGCGTCCGCCTGTTTGCCGATGGCATCGACATTCCCATCTCGGGTGTCAGCATCGCTGTCGCCTTCGCCGTCTCGTTCCTCGTCGGAATCGTCTTCGGTCTCTTGCCCGCCAACCGCGCCGCCCAACTCAGTCCCGTCGAAGCACTACGCTACGAATAGGAGTTCCTCATGCGCCTGTGTGCCTCTCTTTTGCTCGCCTGTACTTTCTTGTCTGCCGAAGTGCACAATCTCTCGCTGCGCCAGGCGGCAACCCGCGCCCTCGCACAGAACCCCGATGTACTCATGGCCCGCCTCGATGAACAGAAGGCCGCGCTACAAATCCGCATCGCCCGCGATCCATTCATCCCGAAGGTGTATGCCGGCTCAGGCCTCGCCTACTCCTACGGTTTCCCGATGAGCATCGAAGGCTCCGCACCCAGCGTCGTGCAGGCGCGCGCCGTCTCGAGCGTCTATAACCGCTCCAAAACCTACGCACTTGCCCAATCCAAAGAACAAGCCCGTGGCATGGGGTTCGTCACGCAAACGCGCGGCGAGGACGCCGTGCTTCGTACCATCGAACTCTGGCTCGACGCCGAACATGCCGCCCGTTCGGCCGAAGCCGCGGCGGCGCAAGTGGAAGCGGCCCGCAAGCTCGAAGTCATCGCCCGGAACCGTGTCGAAGGCGGCGCCGAGTTGCCCATCGAAGTACGCAAAGCCGTACTTGAAACAGCAAAGGCGGCGCAGCGCGCACAATCGTTCCAAGCCGACCGGGAACTCCTCGAAGCGACGCTCGCCAATGTGCTTGGCTATGAACCGGGCGACCGCGTGCGTCCTGTTCCCGGTGAACGCGCGCTGCCTGAGGTTCCGCAGAACGAAGCAGCGGCGCGGGCCGAAGCGTGGAAGCAAAGCAAGGAGCTGCGCAAACTCGAATCTGATCTCATGGCGACCGAACTCCAAACCCGTTCTGCCCGCGCCACTCGCCTTCCTACGCTCGATCTTGTGGCGCAGTATGGCTTGTTCGCCAGGTTCAACAACTACGACGAGTACTTCAACCGCTTCCAGCGCAACAATGCCCAGCTTGGCGTCAGCATCACGGTGCCTCTATTTCTCGGGGCCGCCGCGCAGGCGCAAGCCACCCAGGCCGCGCTCCAAACCGCGCGCCTCCGTACTGAAATCCAGGCCGCACGCAACCGCATTGCCCTCGGCGTCGACGAGGATTTCCTATTGCTCCGCCGCGCCCAAACCGCACTTGAAGTGAGCCGCCTCGATCTTGACGTCGCCCGCGAATCGCTCTCCGTTCTTCTCAAGCGCCACGAGATGGGCGAAGGCTCCCTCGCCGATGTTGAAGCCGCCCGCCGCCTCGAATCGGAAAAATGGATTGCATGGTTAGGGGCACAACACCAGATCGAGCGGGCGCGGTTCGCGCTGCTGCATCGGACGGGAGCGCTTTTGGCGGCAATACAATGAGGGCATGAGCGAGGCCAGTTCGAGCGCGCCTTGGAGCATCTCCTACAAGGCCAAGCCGGTCACGACCAGCGGATGACCGGCACAAGTGGTCCTTACGGACAAAGTAGACAAACTCTCCGTATCGTCCGATGCGAAAACCGCGCCTAACCGCCCACCCTCTGCGTTAAAGCTTCTTGACATCCGCAACTTGGCTCGCCCAGGCGGGTTAAGATGTATCGTTCATGCGGTTCGCTCGTACTCTGGCTGTCGTTCTCCTTTCCTTCGCGAGCTGCGCCCCCTCGATCTTTGCCGCCACCTTCGGAACCGTCGTCGCCATAACCGGTGGCGCTTCCGATCTTGTTCTCGACGACGTCCGCCAACGCCTTTATCTGGTCAATTCCACGCGCAACCAGATCGAGGTCTACTCGATTCCCCAGCGTCGCTTCCTCGATCCCATTGCCGTCGAGCAATTACCGCTCTCGGCCGCCCTCTCGCGTGACGGCAGGACGCTGTACGTCGTCTGCAACGGCGCGGCCTCGCTTGTGATGGTCAGCACGGAACTCCTCCAGGTTGTGAGCCGCATCTCGCTTCCTGCCAAACCCGAAGGCGTGGCGGTCGGCTACGACGAACGGCTGCTCATTTCCACCGTCGGCACCGGCGCTAACAATGCGTTCAACGTCTTGCTGGTCTACGATCCCGCCGCCAGCGGAACCAATCAGGCCATCACCGCCGTCAGCGTTTCTCCACCTCCACCCGCCAATCCGCTACTGCCGCCACAGAATCTCGGCCGCCCGGCACTCATCCCGCGCAGCTTTCTCTCGGCGAGCCTGGACGGCCGCTTCATCATGGGTATCAATCTACCCAATGCCAATAGCCGCGTCGCCTTTGTTTACGAGGTCGCAAGCGGCGTCGTGCTGCGCAGCCGCATTCTGGCCAATGTCAGCCCCGTCATCAGCGTCTCCCCGGACGGTTCGAAGTTTATGGCCGGCCTCACCCTGCTCGAATCCACTTCGCTCACCGTTCTCGCCCAGCAGAATGCAGCCAACGCCAACTATCCCTTCCCCACCGGCGCCAACTTCAACCTTCAGCAAAACCAGGGGGGCAGCATCTTCACGCCCGACGGCTCGCGGCTCTATACCGCCTTCAACATTTCACCCGTTCAAACGCCCGCCGCGCGTCCCAACGTGAGCCAGTTGCTGCTGAACGACCCCGACAATCTCCTCATCGATACGGCCTATCAATTACCCGAAAACGCCACCGGCCAAATGGTGATCAGTGCCGACGGCAACAACATCTATGCGCTTTCCGAATCCGGATTCCTAATCGTCCCAATTGGCACGGCGACGCAAAATCCCATCGGACTTCTCGATTCCAATGTGCAACTTCTGGTCAACGATCAATGTGGTGTTTACGCCAGTCAGCGTACGGGCACCGCTTTCTTGCGCAACGCCGGCCGTGGACGAATGACCGCTAACGCAACCGTGCAGGCGGAGGCAACCACGGTTGTGCCTGGAATTGGGGGCGTCGGCGGTCCCGGCGGAGGCATTGTCGGCGGAGGAGGCATCCTCGTTCCAGTGCCCGGCACGGGCAATGTCGCGACAAACGTGACAGCCAACGCCCCTCAGGCGCGGTCGACGGTTTTGGCCGATGGAGTCAACCTGACGTTTACTTTCAATCAAGCTGCCGCGCGTTCTCTCGGCACGGCACTTCCCACGCACCTTTTCCTCGTCCAGTCGAACGAAGCCATCAACATTCCACCCGCCGTCCGCGTCTACCAGAACAACCGCAACTCCGAGTCCACCGGCAACATATTTCAGATCCCCATCAACCTCACTCCCGCCGAAGGCCTCACCGATATGGTGCAGGACATCACGCGCCAGCGTCTCTACATCGCCAATTCCGGCCTTAATCGCGTCGAGGTTTTCGACATGCGAGAGCAACGCCTGCTCGCGCCCATCAAGGTCGGCCAGCTTCCCCGCTCGCTCGCGCTCTCCCCGGACGCACTCACGCTCTATGTCGCCAACTCAGGCGGTGAATCCATCTCCATCATTGACCTCGATGCGCTCGCCGTCATTGGAAACGTTCGCTTCCCCGCGCTGCCGTTTAATGCCAATGTGGCCCTTATCACGCCGCGCCTCATCACCTCGACGCAACGTGGGCCGCTCGTGATGATGAGCAATGGCACACTGTGGCGAATTGTCGGCGGCGATGCCGTTCCACGCCAATTCAATACCGCCGTGCTTCCTCCGAATGCGCAGGGCGTGCAGATTCTCACCGCTCCCTGGACCATGGCCTCTAGCCCCAATGGTGAAATGAGCATCGTCCTCGCCGGTAACGGCTTTTCCTATCTCTACGACGCGCTGCTCGACGACTTCGTCCAAAGCCGCCAGGTCGTCACCGCGCCCATTACGGGCTATTACGGCCCGATCGCTGCCGGACCGCGCGGCCAGTATTTCCTCGTCAACGGCCTCGTCCTAAACCAGGCCCTAACGCCCACCGCCAATGCTGGCACCATTCCGGGCACACCCCCTCGCCCCGGCCTTCCTGCCAATGATGTCGTGCGTCCCGTTGCCGCTGTCGCCGCTATCGGCGCCACTCAGTTCGCCCGTTTCGCGCAACCCGTCATCGCCAACGCCAACGCCGTCATCACCGAAAACGGCACCATCGAGATCGTCGACGTGAACACCGGTGCTGTCCTCCGCACTGCCACTCCGCTCGAACGTCCGCTCTCCACGCCCACAGGCAATCAACGCGCTAACATCGATGGCCGCACCATGGCTGTCGATCCCTCCGGCTCAAGTGCCTATGTCCTCACCACCAGTGGCCTTTCGATCGTCTCTCTGGCGCCGCCGACGCAGGCTACCCGCCCGTCCATCAACCCCGGCGGAGCCGTCAACATTGCCAGCTATACGCCCGAATTCGCGCAGGGAGGGCTCTTCTCCATCTTCGGGCGCAACATGGGCAACTCCGCCAGCTTCACGTCGACACCCTTGCCGACCGTGCTTGGCGACTCCTGCGTCACGTTGAACAACCAACCCCTGCCACTTCTGCTCATGTCCGATGGCCAGATCAACGCGCAAGTTCCTCCCACGCTCGCTCCCGGTACTTATCCGCTCGTGATTCGCAATCTCAGCCGCCTCACTTCGTCGGTTGGCTCCAATCTTCGCGTTGCCCGATACGCTCCGGCAGTCTTCGTCGATCCCATCACACAGCTGCCCGCCATCCTCCATCCCGATGGCACGCCGGTCAGCAAAGAACATCCCGCTCAGCGCGACAGGCGTCTTACCCTCTACGCCACTGGTCTCGGCCCCACCACAGGCGGTCGCGTCACGGCTGGTATGCCCTCGCCTGCTGATCCGCTTGCCGTCACGGCCGAGGTCAAAGTCTTCTTCGGCGACCCCACCATCCGCGGCACCGAAATGATCGTCGAATGGAGCGGTCTCGTTCCCGGTTACGTCGGCCTGTATCAAATCAACTTGATGGTTCCCGGCGCCCGCTGGAAAGGCGAAGACCTTCCCGTTACCGTCCGAATCGGTGGTGTGAGCAGTCCCATTAAGGGCCCGGTTGTGCCGTACGTCACCGTCGAATAGCGCGCGGTCTGTCAGAGGGTTGCGTGGCGACAGCCACCCGGCCGGTTTTCCCCCTAAAGTGAAGTACTTCTGCCCTTCAGCCGATAGTTCTTTCGTACCATTTATCCAAACTTCCATAGTCCCAGGAACCGCCCCTCTGGTCCCATTGTCGGCGCTGTAGAGATATGATGAACTGATTAGGCAGGAAAGCTATGTTTAGGGCAACCCATTCGACCATCAAAATGTTTCTGGCCGCCGCCGGCATCGTTATGCTCGTGGCTTGCGCCAGTCCGGAAACGCAAAAGAAGCGGCTACTGGAAACTGGTAACAAGTTCTTCAAAGAGGGGAAATTCAAAGAAGCCAGCATTATCTATCGCAAGGCTTTGCAAAAGGATGCCCGCTATGGCGAGGCCTATTACCGCCTGGGTTTGTCCGAGCTTCGCATGGGCCGCTATGGCGACGCCCTCCGCGCACTTGAGCGTGCCTCCGAATTGCAACCGGAAAACGAAGATGCCCATTCCCGCCTCGGCGACCTCTACTTGAGCATCTATCTCGCTGACAAGAACCGTTTCAAACAACTACTCACGGATTTCAGCGAACTCGCCGACCGCATGCTGAAGCGCAACCCGAAATCCTTTGCCGGGCAACGCATGAAGGGCTACCAGCTCGTCGCCGAGGGTAAGGTCAAGGAAGCCTCTACATTCTTCGAAGGCGCCTTGTCCATCAAACCTGACGACTCACCCATGCTGTTGGCTTACGTTCAGGCGCTCTATAGCACCGAAGACCGCCCCAAGGCGATCGCGCTTGCCGAGGACTACCTCGCCAAGCACAAGAATTTCGGTCCACTGTATGACTTCCTCTATCTCCACGCTCTACGTGAGAAGAACATCCCCGAAGCCGAGTCCATCCTGAAGAGCAAGGTCGACAACAACCCCAAAATCGCCATCTATTACACCGAGCTTGCCGCACATTACCTCCGCGCCCAAAAGGATGCCGAGATGAAGGCTACCCTCGAGCGAATGACCAAGAACTCGAAGGATTTCCCCAATGGACATAAGACCGCCGGCGATTTCTATTTCCGAATCGGGGCCTTTGAATCGGCCATCCACGAGTATGAGCAGGGCGTGCAGGCCGAACCGAAACTGAAGAAGGATTACCAAAAGCGCATCGTCGAGGTGATGAATCTCCAAGGCCGCCGAGCCGACGCTGTCGCGCTCGTCAATAAGGTCGTCGAAGAGAACCAGGACGACCCCGAAGCTCAGGCCATCCGCGCCAGCCTGCGCATGCGTGGTGGATCCCGTGAGGATGTCGAGACCTCCATCAAAGAATTCCAGTCCATCATTACGCGAATGCCTGACAACCCGGTGGTGCGCTTCAATCTTGGCGAAGCTCTCATGGCCAAGGGTGAACTTGATCAGGCGCGCGTCCAGTTCGACGAAGCGATCAAACTACGCTCCAGCTATCTCCCCCCGCGGCTCGCCCTGTCGCGCATCCATTTGCTTAAGCGCGAATTCCCCAAGGCGAAACAACTCTCTGACGAGATTCTGCAGCAGGCCCCCCGCAGCATCCCCGGCCACCTAATTCGTGCTTCCGCTCTCATGGGCCAGAACGATTTGAAGAGCGCACGCGATGCGCTTAACGTCATCTTCCAGATCAGCCCCGAAAACAACGACGCCTACTACCTGCGCGCCATGATTGACTACTCGGAGGGCAAGTTGAAGGACGCCGAAGACGCCTTCAAGAAGCTTTATAACTCCAAACCGATGGACACCCGCGGCCTTCTGGGCATGGTCGAAATCGCCATGGCCCAGAACCGCCCCGCCGACGCTCGCGCCCTGCTCGAAAAGGAGATGGCGAACACCAAGGATCCCCGCGTGGTTCGTCTCGCCCTCGCCAACGTCTTCGTCCGCTCGGCCAACTACGATCGGGCCATCCAGGAATACCAGGTCCTCATCGAGAAGGCTCCCGATTCCGAGGATCTCAATCTGCGCATGGGCGAAACTTATCTCCGCGCCCGCAAACTTCAGGACTCCATGCGGCATTTTGAAAAGGCCGCTCAGCTCAACCCGCAGAATCCGCTGCCGCTGCTCAAGATCGCCGTCATCTACGAGCTCACCAACGAAAAATCAAAAACCAAGCCCATCTACGAGAAAATTCTCAAAATTTCGCCCGACAATCCCATCGCGCTCAATAATCTCGCCTATATGATGGCGGAAAGCGGCGTCGATCTCGATCAGGCGCTCACCTACGCACAACGCGCCAAACAAAAACTTCCCAACAATCCCGATGTCGCCGATACTCTCGGTTGGGTCTACATCAAGAAGAACCTGTCCGACGACGCCATCAAGATCTTTCGCGATCTCCTGGTGGCCAGGCCGACTCACGTCACTTGGCGCTATCACTTGGCCATCGCCCTCTTTCAGAAAGGCGACAAGCTACAAGCCAAGAAGGAACTGGAGACGGCGATGAAGAACGGCCCGCGGGAGGATGAGGCTTCCAAAATCAAGGAACTCATAGGCCGCATCGGCTAAGCCCTCACAGGCGCGCCGCCACTACAAAACAAAACATGCTGAAGCATCCGGCAGCGCCCTACGTCGGGCCGTTCCTCGTCTTCATCGCCTTCCTCGCCCTAGGCGACGTCCTGGGTCTCGGCGAATGGGAGTTCGCTCTCCGCGTCGGCGTGCTTGCCGCGGCCATCTGGTTCTTTTCGCGCGGCGTTCTCGATCTGCGCGCGCCCTACTGGCTTGCCAGCATCGGCGTCGGCATCGGCGTGTTCGTCATTTGGGTCGCGCCCGACTACTTGATCCCCGGCTACCGGCAGCATTGGTTGTTCTCAAACTCCATCACCGGCAAGGTAGCCAGTTCGCTCCCGGAAGGATTCCACATGAGCGTATTCGTACTCGTATTCCGCACGCTCCGGGCGGTCGTCATCGTGCCGATTGTCGAAGAACTGTTTTGGCGCGGCTGGCTGCTACGCTGGCTAATCGATAACGACTTTCAAAAGGTTCCCCTTGGCGCCTTCACCTGGTCATCCTTCGCGGTCACGAGTCTTCTCTTTGCCAGTGAGCATGGCCCCTATTGGGAGGTGGGCTTGATCGCGGGGGCGATCTACAACCTTTGGATCGTCCGCACGAAGTCCCTCGGCGACTGCATCCTGGCCCACGCCGTGACCAACGCCGCCCTGTGCGCATACGTGATCGCCGCGGGCAAATGGGAATACTGGCTGTAGAGCCATCGGGTGCCCCTCAAGTACAATAAAGAAAGGCTTCTCCGGAAGTCTCCCCAGCACATCCCAGGAAGCTTGATTCAAACATGGAAATACTCCGGCCTGGCGCAACCGCCTGCAGCGCTCGCGTGGCTCTCTTTGATTTTGACGGAACCATCTCGACCATCCGTTCCGGCTGGGTCGATGTCATGGTTCCGATGATGGTTGAGGCTCTGCTGGAAACCAACTCCGGCGAAAGCGAAGCCGAACTGACCGAAGTCGTGCGCGAGTTTGTTGGCAGGCTCACCGGCCGCCAGACCATCTACCAGATGATCGAGCTCGCTGACAATATCACCAATCGCGGCGGTACACCGCTCGATCCGATCGAATACAAGCATCGCTATCTCGAACTGCTCTGGGAGCAGATCAAAGACCGTGTCGAGGACCTCGAAAAGGGCAACGCCTCCCCACTGAACTACGTCGTGCCGGGTTCGTTTGAGCTGCTTGATAATTTGCGGGAACGCGGCATGAAGCTCTACCTCGCCAGCGGCACCGACCATGCCTACATGAAGCGCGAGGCGCATCTGCTTGGCCTCGAACGCTATTTCGGCGAGCATATCTATGGTGCCCTCGACGACTATAAGAGTTTCTCCAAGGCCATTCTCATCCAACGCATCATCGGCGGCTCGGAGGCCAAGGGCGAAGAATTTCTCGGCTTCGGTGACGGATATGTGGAGATCGAAAACGTCAAGTCCGTGGGCGGCGTCACCGTCGGCGTGGCAAGCGACGAGCCCGCTTGCGAACGCGTCGACGAGTGGAAGCGCGGTCGCCTCGTCAGCGTCGGCGCCGATTACATCGTGCCCAATTTCCTCTGCCACCGAGAACTCGCCGCGACGCTATTCCCGCAATAGAAATACATCGTGCCATCACGCTACCCGCTCTTCGATCGTTCGCGCCTCGCGATCAGGCCTTTGGCCGAGCGCGCAAATGATCTTCCGCTCGGCCGGTGGCTGTCGCTCGACGACCCCACACCCGAGTTCGTCCACCCCAGCCTGGCAACGATTGCGCAACTTCTTCACGCGGCGCGCGCTGCCGGCGCCTCTCGCATTCTCATGATGGGCGCGCACGTTCTGCGTGCCGGCGTGAACCGTCATCTCGTCGATCTCATGGAGCGCGGCTTCGTTTCGCACATTGCCATGAACGGAGCGGGGGCGATTCACGACTACGAGCTCGCCCGTATCGGCGCCACAACCGAGAGCGTTGCACGCTACATCCGCTCCGGCGAGTTCGGGTTGTGGAAAGAGACCGGTGAGTTGAACGATTGGATCGCCGAGGCCGCCTCGCTCGGCCGCGGCTTGGGCGAACACATCGGCGAGCGCATTCACGCGAGCGACTTTCCACACAAAGACCTCAGCGTTTACGCCCACGCCTGGCGCCTCGGCATCCCCGTCACCGCGCACTGCGGTATTGGCTACGATATCCTCCACGAGCACCCCAACTGTGACGGAGCCGCGCTTGGCCAGGCCAGCTACACCGATTTCCTCATCTTTGCCCGCGCCGTCGAAGCGCTGGAAGGCGGTGTCATGCTCAGCTTTGGCTCCGCGATCATGGCTCCCGAGGTCTACTTGAAGGCGCTCGCCATGGCCCGCAATGTGGCTCACCAGAACGGCGGCTATATCCGGAACTTCGCCACCGCAGTATTCGATATGGTGCCCATCCGCGGCGACATTCATCGCGAGCTCGATAAGACCGATCCCGGCTACTACTTCCGCCCGCATAAGACCATCCTTGTGCGCACGGTGGCCGATGGCGGCGAGAGCTATTACTTCTGCGGCGATCATCGCGCGACGTTGCCCGCGTTGCACCGCCTCGCCGTAGAGTTGGACAGGGAAGCGCGTAATGACGACTGAAGCCATACTGCGCCGGTTTCCCCAGTTATCCGCTCTCGTAATCGGCGATATCTGCCTCGACCGCTGGTGTACCTACGACCCCGCGCTCGCCGAAGCCTCGCGCGAAACTGGCATCCCCCGCGTCGCAGTGACCAGTGTCGAAACCACGCCCGGTGCGGGCGGCACCATCGCCAATAATCTCGCCGCTCTCGGCGCGGGCCGCATCGCCGTTCTCGGCGCCATCGGCGAAGACGGCTTTGGTTTAGAACTACAGCGCGCATTACGCGTGCGTGGCATCTCGCCCGACCTGCTCGTCTCCTCTCCGAGCCTGCAAACCTTTACTTATACGAAGTATTGGAATTCCGCCACGGGTGAAGAGGACCTGCCGCGCACCGACTTCATCAACGCGCAACAGCTCACCTCAGACGTCGAACGCCGAATTGTCGCCACGCTCGGCGCGCATGCCGCGAGCTTCGATGTCATTTTTGTCAGCGATCAATCTGAGACCGATGCCGGGGGCGTCGTCACCACTGCCGTGCGCGAGGCAGTTTGCCGGCTGTCGAACCGCGTCATCTGGGTTGACTCGCGCCTGCGCGCCGAACTCTTTCGCAACGTCATCGTGAAGCCCAATCAGCGCGAAGCCGAAGAGGCCTCCCAGCGCCTGTTCGGCCGCATCGACTATCATGCCCTCCGCCGCAACATTGGTCCTCATCCATTAGTGGTCACCCAGGGCGGCGAAGGCGTCGTCATCGTCGACGGCACGGGCGAGCATCGCGTGCCGGCTGTTCCCGTCGCCGAACCAGTGGACATCTGTGGAGCCGGCGACAGCTTCTCGGCCGGAGCCGCGCTCTCGATGGCGGTTTGCGGCGACATCCGCGAAGCCGCGCGCATAGGCAACCTTGTCGCCTCCATCACCATCATGAAGAAGGGGACCGGCACGGCCACACCTGCCGAAGTGCTCGCCGCATCCGAGCACGTTCACTCGCCCGCCTCATGAACGTACTGGCGCTCGACATCGGCGGAACCAAGTTTTCACTCGCGTTGTTTGAGGACGGGCGCATGGTGCGCCGGCTCTCTCGTGCCACCGATCGCGAAGGCGGGCGCGACTGGATGCTCGATGCGATCGCCACTTCTGTCGCCTCGTGGCGCAACGAAGGCGCGCGCATCGACCGCTGCGGCATCGGTTTCGGCGGCCCCGTTTTGTTCGACCGGCAGCGCGTGGCTCTCTCTACGCACGTGGGTGGATGGAGTGACTTCGACCTCACCGCCTGGACCACCGCTCAGTTCGGTATCCCCGCCATCATGGACAATGATGCGAACGTGGGTGCGCTGGGCGAGGGGTTCCACGGCGCCGGTCTGCGCGACACCCGCCCCTCCGATCCGTTCTTCTACGTAACCCTCTCCACCGGCATCGGCGGCGGCATTCTCACCTCAGGCCGCGTTCTGCGCGGGGCCGATTCCTATGCCGGCGAGATTGGGCACTCCGTCATCCGTCCCGGCGGTCCCGAATGCCTCTGTGGCGCCCACGGATGCTTCGAGCGTATGTGCTCCGGCCTGTGGCTCGAACGTGACCATGGCCGCCCGGCGCACGAGTTGCTAAAGCACGCCGAGTTTGTGCGCCGGTATGTGGTGGATCTGGCGGCGGGGTTGAAGACTGTGCTAATGCTCTTAAATCCGGAGCGCCTTGTGATCGGCGGCGGGATCAGCAAGGCGGGCGACGCACTTTTGGTGCCGCTGCGCGAGGAGTTGGGGCGGCAGCTGACGGCTTGGAGCCGTGCGCGAGTGGATGTGCGGCCGGCCGCGTTGGGCGATGACAGTGTGTTGTGGGGAGCTTTGGTTTTGAGCGAGGAAAAACGATGAGCACAGCTGAGATGACATTCCCGGCGCTGTACAAGCGCGAGTTGATGGACGCGATCGAGCGAATCCCGCTGGACAAGGTGAATGAGGCGATCGAATGGTTCCGCCAAGCGCGCGCCGCCGGCCGAACCATCTTCACCTGCGGCAACGGCGGCAGCGCTTCCACGGCGTCACACTTCGTCTGCGATATCGTCAAAGGCGCCAGCTTCCAACGTTCGGAGCGCTTCCGCATGATGTCGCTCAACGATTCGCTCGCTACTCTAACGGCATACTCCAACGATGTGGACTATGAGGTCGCTTTCGTGGAACAACTGAAGAACTTCGCACAAGCGGACGACGTGGTGTTGGCGATCAGCGGATCTGGCAACTCGCCAAACGTGGTGAAGGCGGTCGAATACGCGAACTCAATCGGTTGCCGGACTATTGCTTTGTCCGGACGCGACGGAGGGAAGTTGGGCGCCGCGGCGCAGTTGAACATTCAGGTAAGCGTGCCTCACATGGGCCGCATTGAGGACACGCACATGATCATCTGCCACATGATTGGCTATTACTTCATGGAAGAGCGAGGCGCCGGATAATAAGGCCGCCGCCAGTCCCGCTAAAGCCTAAACAACTTCTCCGACTTCACGCCCTTCAGGGCGTTGCGTGTATCGACGACGAGCTGGGAGCGATCCAATAGATCGCGATACGCGAGACCCTTGTGGTCGGTGATGATCACCACGCAATCGGCGGCTGCCGCGGAGCTCATCGCGTCCTGGTCGAGCAGCTCCGTCTTGTCCACAACGAACTTCGGCACGAACGGATCGCTGTAGGTCACCTTCGAACCCGACTGCATCAGCAGGTGGGCGACGTCGATGGCCGGCGATTCGCGCATGTCGTCGATGTCGCGCTTATAAGCCACGCCCATGATGTGCACGTGCGAGCCCTTCAGCGGCTTGGCGTGCTCGTTCAATGCCGAGGCAATCTTATCCACCACGAAGTGCGGCATCTGCCCGTTGATGTATCCGGCCAGCTCGATAAAGCGGGCTTCGATTCCCGCCTGTTTCGATTTCCAACTCAGGTAGAACGGGTCGATGGGAATGCAGTGTCCGCCCAGGCCCGGGCCTGGATAGAAGGGCATGAAGCCGAACGGCTTGGTGGCCGCCGCGTCGATCACTTCCCACACGTCGATACCCATGCGCCCACACATCATCGCCAACTCGTTTACCAGGCCGATGTTGATCATGCGGAACGTATTCTCGAGCAACTTCACCATCTCGGCGACCTGCGTCGAACTCACCGGCACGACATGGTCGAGCGCCTGCGAGTAAAGCATTACCGCCAATTGGGCGCATGCCGGCGTAGTGCCGCCCACCACCTTCGGAATGTTCTTGGTCTGGAATTTTGGGTTCCCCGGATCGACGCGCTCGGGAGAGAAACACAGGAACAACTCCTTGCCCACGCGCAGATCGGTGCGCTCGAGGATCGGCCGCACCAACTCGTCCGTCGTGCCCGGATAAGTGGTCGATTCGAGAATCACTAGCGTGCCCGGCTTCAGATATTTGGCAATGCCCTCGCACGCCGACACAATGTAGCTCATGTCGGGATCCTTGGTCTTGCGCAGCGGCGTTGGCACGCAGATGTTGATCGTATCCAGCTCGGCGACCGCGGCGAAGTCCGTCGTGGCCTTCAGTTTGCCCGATTTCACCAGCGGCGCCA
>Ga0075420_100002227_pt1 | contig 16744 bp, 15 predicted proteins | sample SoiMetdeltSBSDD4_FD_75296 | JGI IMG/M metagenome (GOLD analysis project Ga0075420, IMG submission 75296) | Bulk soil microbial communities from a Populus tree surrounding site in Tennessee, USA - Soil MetaG P. deltoides SBSDD4 | ecosystem: Environmental > Terrestrial > Soil > Tree plantation... | reverse complement strand
GAGACGATGAGCAGCCTGCGCAAGATCTGCGCGCTGGCCGAGCTGCACCGCAAGCTCGTCGCGCCGCACCACGGCGGCGGCGGGATCGGGCTGGTGGCCCACCTCCACCTCGCCTGCGCCATCCCGAACTCGTCGTACTTCGAGATGCTCTGCGAGCCGCCGCTGATGACTACCGACGATTTCCAGTGGTACCTCGAAGAGCCAGTGCGGGTCGACGCCGACGGCAACATCAAGGCGCCGAGCGGGCCGGGCCTCGGGGTGCAGCCGGACGCGCAGAAGCTCGCACAGTTCCGGGTGGGATGACATGAGCAGCACGACCGGACCGTCCGACCGCCCCGGCACGATCGCCCACATCGCCTACGGCAAGGCGAACGTCTCCTTCTACCGGACCTACGCGAAGCCGCTCGAAGGCCTCGCGCCGATCCCGGAGTCGTCGTTCGTCGGGCGGCCGAACATCCTCTTCGCCTACGACGCCGAGGTCCAGGTCCTCGATCAGACCCTCGCGCCGTCCTACACCGAGGGCGACAACTCCCTCGTCGTGGCGACGGACACGATGAAGAACTTCATCCACCAGATCGCCAGCGAGTTCGAGGGCGCGACCCTGGAAGAGTACCTGCTGTTCCTGGGCTGCCGCTTCTTCGAGACCTGGTCGCACGTCGACGCGCTGCGCCTCTCCGGCACGGAGCTGCCGTTCCCGGCCGCCACCGTCCCCGTGGAGGGCGGCTTCGGCCCCAGCGGCGTCCTGTTCAGCCAGCAGGCCGGCGACCACGGCTCGGCGATGCTGGAGGTCGTGCGCGACGGCGACGACGCCCGGATCGTCGATCACCGCTGCGGGCGCGAGCAGCTCCACCTCATCAAGGTCACCGGCAGCGCGTTCGCCGACTTCGTGCGCGACCAGTACACCACCCTGCCGGCCGTGCGGGACCGGCCGCTCTACATCTACCTGGACGTCTTCTGGCGGTACCAGGACGCCGCCGACGCCGTCTCACCCGATCACGCCCGCTACGTCGCCGCCGAGCAGGTCCGCGACCTCGTGGCCACCGTCTTCCACGAGTTCGTCAGCATGTCGATCCAGCACCTGATGCACGAGATGGGGCAGCGGCTGCTCGCCCGTTTCCCGCAACTCGTAGAGGTCGCGTTCGACGGCCAGAACCGCCTCTGGGACACCGTCGTCGTGTCGGACAAGGACGAGAAGATCAAGTCGTACTGCGATCCGCGCCCGCCGTACGGCAGCCTCCATCTGACGCTCCGACGCTCCTGATCCCTCGTGGCCCGGCCGATCCTGCCATCTGGAACGTATTGTGAATCACCGACCGTGCCCAGACGCAGAAGACGCTGACGTGGCGAGGATGACATGGCAGCTGCAACGACGCCGCAAAAGACGGTCATGGTGGTCGAGGATGAGCCTGCGATTCGCAGCCTCTTGTGCCTGACGCTCGAATGCGAGAATTACCACGTCGAAGCCGCGAGTGATGGTCAGGAGGCGCTCAGCAAGGTGGCCCAGGTGCTGCCGGACGCGATCGTGCTGGACCTGATGCTGCCGATCATGGACGGGTGGACGCTCATCGACGCCCTCAGCGAGGGATCGCAGACCGAGAGCATCCCGATCATCGCCGTCTCGGCGATGCAGCGGTATCACGACGTCGGGGAGCGTGGCGTCCAGGCGTTCTTGTCGAAGCCGTTCGACGTCGACACCCTCCTGGTCGTCCTGGCGGACGTGCTCCAGTAGCAGACCTTGACGGAGCGGTGAGGCTCGCTCTCGCCGACGCGCGACGGCGAGAGCGTTGCGCTTCGCCCGTTGCCCGCGCTTCTTCCTGAAGCGGCTGTGTGACCAGGAGCCGGCGGTCGATCTCGCGTACGAGCCGGAGCAGGAGCTCGGGCCGTTCGCCTGACCGGAAGGAGGACGTATACTGGGCCAGTCAGGGACGAGCTGTCGCCCGCCAGCGCGAACAACTCCCCCACTCTGGCATGCGACGGGGCACGCCTGGTGGAACGTCGGTGGGGACACGCGCCTTTGAGGCCCGGGGGCGAGGAGGGGACTCGATACCATGGACGAGGACACGGATTCGCGTCGGACTCGTACCTACTGCGCGCTCTGCATCTCCCGTTGCGGGGCGATTGCGACGGTGGAAGCCGGCCGTTTCACTCGGCTCGAGCCCGACCCGACGCACCCGACCGGGCACGCGCTGTGTGCCAAGGGACGCGCCGGGCCGGAGCTGGTCTATCACCCTGAACGGCTGACGCACCCGGTTCGACGCACCCGTCCCAAGGGAGCCGCCGATCCCGGGTGGGAGCGGATCAGCTGGGACGAGGCGTTGGATCTGACTGCCGCCGCGATGCAGCGCGTCGCCGAGCAGCACGGTCCCCAGGCCGTCGCCTTCACGGTGTCTTCTGCCTCGACGACCGCCATCGGCGACACGAACGGCCTCATCCAGCGCCTGGCCAACGCGTTCGGGACGCCGAACTCGGGCATCACCTTCGATCTGTGCGGCTGGGGGCGGGTTGGCGCCACCAGCTACACCTTCGGCGTGGGCAGCGTCGGCACCGGTAGTAGCCGCGGCGGGGCGATGCCAGATATCGAGCAGACCGGTGTCCTGATCCTCTGGGGCTACAACCCGAGCTTCACGCGGATCGCCCACGCGACCGCTGCCGTCGTGGGCATCAAGCGGGGCATGCGGCTGATCGTGGTCGACCCAAAGCAGGCCGGCCTGGCCAGCAAGGCCGACGTCTGGCTACGCGTGCGGCCCGGCACCGATGGTGCGCTCGCCCTCGGCCTGGCCCACCTGATGATCGAACGGGGCTGGTACGATCGCGACTTTGTTCGCGAGTGGAGCAACGGGCCGCACCTGGTCCGCGCTGACAACGGTCGTCTGCTCACCGGTCGCGACCTCGATCCGTCGGCCGACGACGACGGACGCCTGTTTGCCTGGGATCACGCGGCAACACGGCCGGTGCCCTATGACCCCGTGACGGGCCGATACAACGGGGACACTGCCAACCTCGCGTTGGAGGGTGAGTACCGGATCGCCACGTCGGCTGGCGAGATCGTCTGCCACCCGGCCTTCGAGCTGTATCGACGGCTCTGCCGCCGTTACCCGCCGGAGACCGTCGAGTCGATCACCTGGATTCCGCGGGCGCAATTGGAGGAGACCGCGCAGCTCCTGTGGCACGCGCGGCCCGTGTCCTACTACGCCTACAGCGGCCACGAGCACCACGCCAATGTCACCCAGACCGCGCGGGCGATGTCGCTGCTCTACGCGCTCACCGGCTCGTTCGACCGGCCGGGTGGCAACGTCCTGTTCGCGTCGCCGCCGGCCGCGTCGCTCAACGGGCAAGACCTGGCGTCGGCATGGCCGATGGCCCCGACGGTGGGCCGAGCCGAGCGCCCGCTCGGACCCGCGCGCACGGGGTCCGTCGGCACCCAGGATCTCTACCGGGCGATTCTGGAGGGGACGCCGTACCCGGTCCGCGCCATGATCGGCTTCGGCGCCAACATGCTGTTGGCCCACGCCGACGGCATTCGCGGGCGCGAGGCGCTGGCGGCGTTGGATTTCTACGCCCATGCGGATCTGTTCATGAACCCGACGGCCGAGATGGCCGACGTCGTGCTGCCGGTTGCCTCAGCCTTCGAGCGCGAGGGGTTGAAGATCGGCTTCGAGATCAGCCAGGAGGCCCAGTCGCTGATCCAGCTGCGGCCGGCGGTCGTGCCGCCGCGCGGCGAGGCGCGCCCGGACACGGACATCGTCTTCGGCCTTGCCGCCCGCCTTGGCCTGTCGGACCAGTTCTGGCACGGCGATATCGAGGCCGCCTACCGGCATCAACTCGCTCCCACCGGCGTCACCGTGGAGCAGTTGCGCGCCAGCCCAGGCGGCGTACGGGTGCCGTTGGAGACGCGCCACGCCAGGCACGCCGAGGTGGATGCGAACGGCTCGCCGCGCGGTTTCGCCACCCCGTCGCGCAAGGTGGAGCTTTACTCACAAACGTTCCTGGATCATGGCTACCCACCGCTGCCGGAGTACTCGGCGCCGCCCAGCAGTGCCGAGTCGCGGCCCGATCTGGCGACGCGCTACCCGTTGATCCTGGCGAGCGCGAAGTCCGCGCTGTTTTGTCAGACCCAGCACCACGCGCTGCCGAGCCTCCGCAAGCGCGCCCCGGATCCGGAGGTGGACCTGCATTCTGAGGCGGCGCGGGCGCGTGGCATCGCCGACGGCGACTGGGTGTGCGTCGAGACCCCGGAGGCCAGCGTGCGCGCTCGCGCCAGGATCAACGATCGACTCGATCCCCGCGTGGCGGTTGGCACGCACGGCTGGTGGCAGGCGTGTGCCGAGACCGGCGCGCCCGGCTACGATCCGTTTGGGTCGTCGGGCTCCAACTTCAATCTGCTCGTCGGAGTCGCGGACAGGGACCCGGTCAGCGGAACGGTCTCGCATCGTGGCTATTTGTGCGAGATCCGACCGGTGTGATGACCCGGCAAGGCAGGAGCCAGGCGCCTCACAACCGTGAGATGAGCGACCGGACCCCCGTCCATGTGGTACGCCGCCGCGCGATCGGCGACGTCGTTCGCTTCGCTCGAGACGCACACGGCGGCTATCCTTTCCGGACCGGGGGTGCGAGCTCCCCACCACGAGGAACGACGGCGTGAAGCGGAGCGTGACAGGGCGGTTCGACGATGCACGGCGTGAGGCGGCCGCGCGCGACGCTCGCGACCCGCTGGCCGGGTTCCGATCCCGCTTCTACTGCCCGCCGGGCGTCGTCTACCTGGACGGCAACTCGCTGGGGCTCGCCTCGCGCGAGGCCGAGGAGGCCGTCCTGGCCGCCCTCGACGCCTGGAAGCGGCTCGGGATCGACGGCTGGCTCGACGGCGACCGCCCCTGGTTCACGATCGGCGAGGACCTCGGCGCCGTCCAGGCACGGCTGATGGGCGCGAAGCCCGAGGAGGTGGTCGTCACCGGCTCGACGACCGGCAACCTCCACGCGCTGGTCGCCACGTTCTACCGACCGTCGGGCCGGCGCACCAGGCTCGTCGCCAACACCCTCAACTTCCCGTCGGACCTCTACGCGCTGGCCTCGCAGGTCCGGCTGCGGGGGCTCGATCCGGCCGAGCACCTGGTGCTGGTCGAGTCGCGCGACGGCCGCACCACCGACGAAGACGACCTGATCGCCGCGCTGGACGAGCAGGCGGCGCTGCTGGTCGTCCCGTCCGTCCTGTACCGGAGCGGCCAGCTCCTGGACGTCGAGCGCCTGACCCGGGCGGCCCACGAGCGCGGCGTCCTGATCGGCGTCGATTGCTCGCACTCGGTCGGCGCGCTGCCCCACGCCCTGCACGACTGGGGCGTCGACTGGGCCGTCTGGTGCGGCTACAAGTACCTGAGCGGCGGGCCGGGCGCCATCGCGGCGCTCTTCGTCCACGAGCGCCACCACGGCACCCCGCCGGCCCTGACCGGCTGGTGGGGCTCGGACAAGAGCCGCCAGTTCGACATGGCGATCGAGTTCGCGCCGGCCGGCCACGCCGGCGCCTGGCAGATCGGCTCGCCGCCGGTGCTGGGCGCGGCGGCGCTCTACGGCGCGCTCCAGATCGTCGAGGAGGCCGGCATCGAGCGGATCCGGGCGAAGTCGCTCGCTCAGACCGGCTGGCTCGTCGAGCTGGTCGATGCCTGGCTGGCGGAGCACGGCTTCTCGATCGGGTCGCCGCGCGAGCCGCGGCGGCGGGGCGGGCACGTCGCCCTGGAGCACCCGGAGGCGGTCCAGATCTGCAAGGCGCTGAAGGCGCGCGGGTTCGTGCCGGACTTCCGCCCGCCGAACGTGATCCGGGTGGCGCCGATCGCGCTCTCGACGACCTACGACGAGATCTGGCAGGTGGTCAACGCGCTGCGCGAGATCGTCCAGGCCGGCGAGCACGCGCGGTTCGGGGCCGTCCGCGAGACCGTCGCCTGACCGCACGACCCCGCGACGTGATCTGGTGGCACGACGGCCGCTTCGGGCGCCGGCCGTCGTGCGGATGGGAGGCAGCATGCCGAAGCGTGTCGATCGGCGGACCGTCGATCTGGGCGCCTATCCCGACCTTGTGGTCATCTACCTGGGGATGCGGATCAATCGCCCGTTCGGGCTCGTACGGCTCCTCAAGCTGGGGCCCCAGATCCAGCGCGCCGTCGCCGCCCGACCGGACGGCCTGCTGCTCCACGAAAACGTGCTCTGGGGGCTGTTCCCGCCGCACCTCGGGATGCGCCAGTACTGGCGCGACTTCGATGCGCTCGAAGCGTGGGCGCGGACGCTGCCCCACCAGGCCTGGTGGCAGGCATTCCTCCAGGACAGCGGCGGCACCGGCTTCTGGCACGAGGCGTACTTCCGGCGCGGCGGCTTCGAAGCCGTCTACGATGACCTGGCCGATCCGCCCGGCCTCGGACGGATCGCTCCGCTGACGGCGGCCCAGGGGCGGATGTTCTCGGCGCGCGATCGTCTCGCGCACGCGATCGGCGCTTCAGTCGACACGTCCGACGTCGGCACGACGGGCTGACCGTTCGGGCGTCGGGCGACCGTCCAGGATCGCGCCGGCCTCGCGGATCAGCCGCTGGATCGCCTCGGCAAGCTTTGGGTCGTCCGTCTCGCGGACGTGCAGCTCCACGCCCGGCGCCAGCGTGTGGCGTCGCCAGGCCGTCTCCGGCGGCTCGAAGATCTCGATCCGGCCGACCTCGGGCTGGCCGCCGAAGCCGATCGGCGGGCGGCTCGCGACGGCGGCCACCGCGACGGGCGCCGCCCCCGACGAAGTCGTCCCCGCCCTGACCCCCTGCGCCGAGCTCGCAGTTGCCACCTCGTTCTCCCCTCCCCCGCGCCCGGGGGAGGGGCTGGGGGTGGGGGCCTCCAGACGCCGACGGATCTCGTGGAGCGGCAGGTACGCCGCCTTCAACTGCTTGATCGTCTCCAGGCGAGCCAGGTGCTCCTGGCCGTACGCCCGCCGCTGGCCGCGCCCACCGGGCGCCGGCAGCAGCCCCTCCGCGACGTAGTAGCGGACCGTGCGGGGTGTCACTCCGGCCCGCCGAGCAAGCTCCGCGATCCCCATGCTGTTCGATGCCTCATCGGCCATTGCGCCCCTCCGCGCTGATCTTCGTCAAGTATGACAGTTTGACGTAGGACTGTCAAACTTAGCCGTCGGACGTGGGAGGCCCGACATCTTTCGGGATACGATTTCCCAATGCCGTCCGACCGCGACCTCACCGCCGAGCACGTCCGCCGCAACCGCGCCCGCTGGGAGGCCAACAGCGCCGCCTACCAGCAGAAGAACGCGCCGCTGCTCGACCTCCCCTTCCTGGGCTGGGGCCTCTGGCACCGACCCGAGGCCGAGCTGCAGGTCCTCGGCGACGTCCGCGACAAGGTCGTCCTGGAGCTGGGTTGCGGCGGCGCCCAATGGTCGATCGGGTTGGCGGCCGAGGGCGCCCGGCCGGTCGGCCTGGACGCCTCGTTCAATCAGCTACGGTTCGCCCAACCGCTGATGGCCCACCACGGCGTCAGCGTCCCGCTCGTCCAGGCCGACGCCGAGCGCCTGCCGTTCCTGGACGCCTCCTTCGACGTCGTCTTCTGCGACTTCGGTGCCCTGTTCTTCGCCGACCCGTACCGGGCGGTCCCGGAGGCCGCGCGGGTGCTGCGCCCCGGCGGCATCCTGGCCTTCCCGACCACCACGCCGTTCGCCGAGGCCTGCTGGAGCGATGCGAGTCGGCAGTTCGAGGAGGCGCTCCAGCGCGACTACTTCGGGCTCCACGCGATCTACGATCCCGGCGAGGACGTCACGATCTTCGTCCTGCCGTACGGCGCCTGGATCCGCCTGTTCCGCGAGCACGGCCTCGTCGTCGAAGACCTGATCGAGCAGCCGCCGCCGCCCGACGCCAGCTCGACGTATCGCAGCGCCGACGAGACCGAGTGGGCCCGGCACTGGCCGATGGAGCAGCTCTGGAAGGTCAGGAAGGCGGCGCGCTAGCCCGGGCGGGCCGGGCCAGCAGCCCGATCCTGCGCCCGTTCGCCGAGTCCTCGATCAGCGTGGTGAGCCGCTTCAGGCGGGTCTCCTCCCGCTTCGCGCTCAGCACGTAGTGCATCGCCGTGCGCCGGTAGCCCGGCGGCTGCGCCTCGAAGAACGCCCAGGCCGGAGGGTTCTCCTGGAACCGCGCGGCATACTCCGGTGGGAGCTCGTGGGGGCGCTGCTCGAACGAGTAGACGCCGGATCGCGCCTCGTCACGGGCCTCGAACGCCCGCAGCCCGGCGGGCGCCATCAACCCCTGCTCCCGTAGCTTCGCCACCTTCTCGACGTTGACCTTGCTCCAGTTGCTCGTCGGCTTCCGGGGCGTGAACCGGTTCGTGTAGCTGCTCTCGTCCACCGACCTCCGAACGCCGTCGATCCAGCCGAAGCAGAGCGCCTGGTCCACGGCCTCCGGCCAGGTGATGCTCGGCCGGCCGGTCGCCTTCTTGTGGAATCCGACCCACAGCTCCGTCGCCGTCTCGTGGTTCGCCTCCAGCCAGGCCCGAAACTCGGCCGGCGTCGCGAAGAAGCGGACGTCCATCCCTCAGCCTCCCAGCACGCCGGCGCCGATGCGTAACGCCGTCTCGGCGAAGCGCTCCAGTCGATCGCGCGCGATCTCGGGCGTCACGTCGGTCCGCCCGAGATCGTGGTAGCCGTCGACCCAATGCTCGACGTCTTCCAATGCCGACGCCGCGATGGACAGCTCCCAGAAGAACAGTTGGCGGACCGGCTCCTCCGAAGCGGCCAGGTACGCCAGCAAGAACTGGTCGGCCGTCTCCGGCCCGAACAGGAGCGTCAGGTCGAGGCGGCAGCAGGCGACGTCCTGGCTCGGATCGCCGCATCGTACCTGCTCCCAGTCGACCACGCCGCTCAGGCGACCCCGCAGCCAGAGCGTGTTGCCCGGCCAGAAGTCGCCGTGGACCAGCCCTCGCCTGGCCGACACGAGCTGTGGCCAGTACCCCCGCATCGTTGCCCAGACCTCTGACCCGAGCGGCTTGCCGAGCAGGGCGGACGGCGGCTCCTCGGACGCCAGCAGCCGGTCGACTTCCTGGCGCTGATCGAGCAGGATCGCGCGGTCCTCGTCGGCGAGCGGTGCGGCGTGGATCCGGGCCAGCGCCTCGGCGAGCTGGCGGACCCAGCCTTGAAGATCGCGCGGGGCCAGCATCCCGCGCCCCGGCACCTGGCTGGTGACGATCGCCGGGCAGCCGAAGACCGTCCCGCCGGCATCCAGCCAGCGCGGGCGCGGCGTCGGGGCGCCGACCCGCTCGAGCGCCGTCAGCGCCGCCCACTCGCGCTCGCCGACGCGCGGATCGTGCTCCACCCGCCACCGCCCGTACCGCCGCACGACGATCCAGACGCGCTCGCCATCCGGCCCCACGAGCTCGACGGCGTGCGTCCCCGAGGCGATGCCGCCGCGCAGGCGCCGCACCGCCCCGACGCTGCCGCCCGGCAGGACGGCCGCGCAGACCACGGCCAGCGCCTCGCGCGCGGGCGCCCGCCGCAGCTCGGCGTCAGCGATCGTCGGCGGACTCTGGGTCGTATCAGCCTGCTGCAAGGTCGGCGACCCTCGTCGCGGATGACCCCCACGCGTCCCGTAGGGACGCAGCGATGGTAGGCAGGGACTTCAGTCCCTGACCCACTGACCCCGGTGACGGATGCTGCTACAGCGTGAACCCGGCCGCTACCGCGTCCGACCGGAACATCTTCACCGTCTCCAGCGAGTAGGCGTCCAGGTCCTTCCCCACCAGCGACAGCTTCTTCAGCACGTCGTGGGTCACGGTGATGATGTGGCAGCCGATCGCGTCGGCCTGGAACACGTTCAGCAGCTCGCGGGGGCTCGCCCAGATCAGCTCACACTCCGGGAACGGCCGCAGCGCCTCGACGCAGGCCGCCATCAGCGGGACCGGGTCGCGCCCAGTGTCCGCGACCCGGCCGGCGAACACCGAGATGTAGCTCGGGGCGCCGCCGGCCAGGTTCCCGGCGACGTCGCGCACTTGATCGAGCGTCATCAGCGCCGTCACGTTCACCTTCACGCCGGCCTGGCTCAGCGTCTTGATGAGCGGCCCGGTGCTCTCGCCGCGGGTGTTCGAGACCGGGATCTTGACGTAGACCTGCTCGCCCCAGGACGCGATCTCGCGGGCCTGCCGCTCCATCTCGTCCAGCTCGTCGGAGAAGACCTCGAACGAGATCGAGCGGTCCGGGATCGCGGCGATGACCTCGTGCGCGAACGCCCGGTAGTCCGTCACGCCGACCTGGCGCATCAGCGTCGGGTTGGTCGTGAAGCCCGCGATGCGCGGGTCGCGATACAACGCGAGCATGCCTTCCAGGTTGGCCCCGTCCGCAAAGATCTTCACGCGCAATCGCTCGACGCTCGGCGTCGATGCGAGCGCGGCCGGTTCCGGAGCGGTCGTCGTCATCGCGCTGCACCTCGTGTTCTGATCCGTGTGCCCGGGAGCGGGTCGATTGTACAACGACACGCCCGCGCCGGGCGCCCCGGCACCGACCGGTCTGGCGCCGGACCGTTCGGAATCAGCGCTCGCGGTCGACGAGCTCGGTCGGGAGCTCGGCGCCGTCGCGTGCCGGCGTCGTCAGGTACTCGTCCTGCGGCTCGTGGTCGTACGTCACCGTGACCTGGTTATGGGCGCCGTCGTGCGCCACGTTGGTGACCTCGCCGGCCCGGCCGGTGATCTTCGCCCGGACCCGGTCGCCAACCTCGATCGGGCGGTTCTGCTGCTGCCGCTTGCGTGCTGCCATGCCTCGGTCTGCTCCTCTGGGGGATCCGTCGCCGGACCAGCCGTTCGTCAGCCGCCGAGGCGACCGTCACGGGACGGTCGGCCGACGCCGCGCGAGCCCTATCGACGGGGCGGCCGTCCCTGGACGACCGCCCTCCCGAATCCTCGGCACGAACCGGACCACCATCGCACCCCTGAGACACCGGACGGTGAACGGCGGTCAAGATCCGTTGAATCGCCGCCTCGGAGTGTCTACAATCGTGCCAGCCGACCGGCCAGGGCGGGAGGACGGTCGCAGGTGGGAGGGCGCGATGGCCCCCAACCCGTTCACCTACGGCAACCCGATCTCGAACCCGGCGCGCTTCTTCGGGCGCCAGCGCGAAATCGAGCAGGTCTTCAGCCGCCTCGGCAACCTCGAATTCGAGTCCAGCTCGGTGGTCGGCGAGCGGCGCATGGGCAAGACCTCGCTGCTCAACTACATTGCCGATCCGAGCGTCCGGCAGAAGTACGGGTTCGATCGGCCCGGCGACGTCTTCCTCTACGTCGACCTCCAGCTCGTCGACCGCGCCACGACCCCGGCCCGGCTCTGGCAGCGGCTGCTCCGGCAGCTGGGCCGGGCCTGCCAGGACGAGGCGGTCCGCACCGCCCTGCAGGCGCTGCGCGAGCCCGACGACATCGACAACTTCGCCCTGGCCGACCTGTTCGACACGATCGACGATCGCGAGCTGCGGGTCGTCCTGCTGCTCGACGAGTTCGAGAACATCACCGAGAACGAGAGCTTCGACGAGCACTTCTTCTACGGCCTGCGCAGCCTGGCGATCCACCACAACCTGGCCCTCGTCACCTCCAGCCGCCGCGAGCTGATCGACCTCTGCCACTCCGAGGCGATCCGGTCCTCGCCGTTCTTCAACATCTTCGCCCACATCCCGCTTCCGCTCCTGACCGAGCAGGAGGCGCGGGCCCTCATCGCCGACTCGCTGGCCGGCACCCCCGTGCGCTTCGACGAGGCCGAGATCGTGGGCATCCTCGACCTGGCCGGCTGTCACCCGCTGTTCTTGCAGGCCGCCGGCTACTTCCTGTTCGAGGCGCACGAGCGCGGCCTGCCGCCGGACGAGCGCCCGGCGATGGTGGAGCGCGAGCTGTGCCGCGAGGCCGCGCCCCATCTCAGCGAGCTGTGGGAGAGCTCGTCGGACCAGGAGCGGATCCTCCTCACCACGCTGGCGCTGCTCGAACGCCAGGGCAAGGCCGGCCGCCACGGCTTCAGCCTCGACCAGCTTCGGACCCTCTACGGCCGCTCCGACCAGATGCTGACCCACCTGGACCGGCGCGGTCTGCTGGTCTCGGAGGGCGAGGATTACGCGCTCGCCAGCGGCGTCTTCGGGGAGTGGATCGTCGACGAGATCACCAACTCCCTGGAGCCCAACCAGGAGTACGCGGCCTGGCTGGAGTCCAACCGGAACCTGATGGAGCGCCTGCCGAGCCAGATCAAGGGGCAGATCACCAGCGAGATCGGCACGGTCCTGCCGCAGGTCAGCGCCAAATACCGCGAGTTGATCATCGACTGGGCCAGCGACCCCCGCAACCTGATCGCGGTCGCCGGCCTGCTCCGAGGCGTGCTCGGCTGAGGCCCGGTAGCCCGTCATGGCCGAGGTTCAGAACCCGTACATCGCCGGCAGCCCGCTCAGCGGCACCGAGATGTTCTTCGGCCGCGAGGACGTCTTCGACTTCGTCCGGCAGACGCTAGCCCGCGAGCACGGCGATCAGGTCATCGTGCTCTACGGCCAGCGTCGGACCGGCAAGACCTCGGTCCTGAAGCAGCTCCACCGCCACCTCGACGCCCGCTACCTCTGCATCTTCATCGACCTGCACCTGCTGGAGCTGAACGGCCTCAACGGCTTCCTCTGGCAGCTCGCTCGGAACATCCGGCGCGAGCTGGAGCGCGAGCACAGGATCGCCCTGCCGGCCCTGGACCGCGAGACGTTCACGGCCGACGCCCGCGACTCGTTCCGCGGCGTCTTCCTGGACCAGGTCTGGGCCGCCATCGGCGACCGGCAGCTCGTCCTGATGATCGACGAGGCGGTCCGGCTCCAGGAGCAGATCAGCGCCGGCAAGCTGGAGCGCGACGTCTTCGACTACCTCCGCCACCTGATGCAGCACTACCCGCGCCTCCAGTTCCTCTTCTCGCTCGGGAGCGGCCTGGAGGAGATGGAGCGCGAGTACGCCTTCCTCTTCAGCGTCGGGCTGTATCGGAAGATCTCGTTCCTGGAGCGGCCCGTCGCCGAGGCGCTCATCACCGAGCCGGTGCGCGGCTGCTACGAGCTGGAGCCGGCCGCCGTCGCGCGGATCTACCAGACGACCTCCGGCCACCCGTACTACACCCAGCTCCTCTGCCACAGTCTCTTCAACCGCTGGCACGAGCACCCGAAGGACCGCCTCGCCGAGGCCGACGTCGACGGCGTGCTGGAGGAGGTGACCGAACGCGGCTCGGCGGCGCTCAAGAACGTCTGGGACGACTCGACGCCCGGGGAGCGGGTGGTCATGGCGGGACTGGCCGCCGCTATCGGCGCCGAGGCCCGAGCGGTCCGCACGGCCGATCTCGCGCCGTTCTGGCGCGAGCACGGCCTGGAGATCGCGCCCGGCGAGGTGGTCCGGGCGATCCGAAGCCTGTTCGGGCGCGACATCCTGGTCGGCGACGACCGCCCCACCTTCACCGTCGAGATGCAGCGCCGCTGGATCGAGAAGTGGTGCCGGCCGGACTGGATCCGCCAGGAGGTCGCCGACGCGCTGGACGCCGAAGCGGACAAGGCCGCGCCCGGTGTCGTCGGCCCGGTCGCGCGCAGTTTCCGCCTGTTCGACCCGACGCCGGTGCCTCCCGAGTCGGAGCTCCCGCCGCCCATCCAGGTCACGACCGAGTCCGCCAGCCTGAGATCTTTGCTGTCTCGCGAGTTCAATCTCTCGCACATTTGGCTCATCGTCCTGGTGATGGCCGCCGTCTCCGTGACGGTGCTGGTGATCACCTTCCCACGAAGCGACCCGGCGCCGCCAGCGCCCGAGGCACGCCCACCGACTGAGGTGCCGACCGCGCAGAACGATCCCCGGGCGCCGGCATCCGCGAGGGCCGGCGACCCGACGACCGAAGCCCGCCGGAGCGCCGCGCCAGGGGCAGGCACGCCCACCGCGACGCCGGCGGCGCTGGTCGCACGTGCGCCGGGGGCGTCCGGTTCAGCAGCGGTGCCGCCGACGGAGGCGCCGCTGCCGACGCCGACACCGCCGCCCGCCCTGCGCGGCGACGAGCTGCATCCCCAGATCTTCGCCGCCGCCGACAGGGCCGGGATCCCACGCGTCGCCTTGCTGGCGCTGGCCGAGGCCGAGACCGGCCGGCGCTCGGACCTGGTCGAACCGGCGACGCTCGAGGAGGCGATCGAAGCCTGGCCGGCCGTCTACGTCGGGTGGGCGCGGCAACGCATCGCCTTGACTCAGACCGGCCAGGTTCTGGCGCCTCCGGGTGAAGGCCCGCCCTCCGACCTGGTGTTGGCGCGGTTCATCAACTCCTTCAAGAGTGTCGATCTCGCCGGGGAGCGAGCGATTGCTATCCTCAAACGGCATCTTCCCGGCCCGAGCCCGACACGCGATCAGATCCTGAACGCACTCCTCGCGTACCGTGCGGAGAACACGGAGACTCCGGTCGAGGTGCTCTCGCCAGGCGACGTGTCACGCTACCGGGAAGCGCTGAACTGGGCCGAGGGGCAGGTCCGGGCGCTCGCGCCGCCGAGCCCGTCGCCGGCCAGTACCCCGGTCCCCCCCACAGGGACCCCGGTGCCGCTGTCGTCGACGCCAGTACCTCGCGTGCCCGGATTCAATCCCGATCAGCCCACCGAACTCCAGGTCCAGGACTGGACCTCTGCAATCGTCGCGACGAAATGGATGGTGATCAGCATAGGTCGCAACGTGACCTCAGCAGAGATGCAGAACCTGATGAGTCCGCGCTATGTTCGGAGCGACGTGGGGCTCCTCGACATCTCGGGGGCCGGGGTGGTGGCTGCGCTCCGAGAAGGATTCGGCCTGTCAGCAGCAAACCAGGCATTCATCTCGTTTGATGAAGTGGCCGCCCGTGCCGGAAGGCAACCGATGATGATGTGCGGCCGGAGCTGGGGTCACTGTACGGCTGTTCGCAACATGAGCCCCGACCAGAGGATCCTTCTAGCAAATCCGGGCGGAACGGGCCCCAGGTACGGCCAGCAATCGCTCAGTCGTGAGCAGTTCGAGGTCCTCGGGCCGTTCTCGGCCGCCTGGATCGAGCCGTAGGCCGCCGCTCCACAGAAGTGGGGAACCGGGCGCCGGCCGGTCTATCATCGGGCCACGCATGTCACCGTCGCGTGCAGGAGGGAACCGTGAAGCTCCTCTTCTTCAACGATTTCAAGCTCGGTGTCCTCAAGGGGGACGCGGTCGTCGACGTCTCAAGCGTGGTCCAGGACATCCCGCACCTCGGGCCGCACGACCTGCTCAACGGGCTGATCGAGCGCTTCAGCGAGTACCGCCCGAAGCTGGAGGCCGCCGTCGAGAAGGGCCAGGGCGTCCCCGTCAGTGGCGTCAAGATCCGCCCGCCCGTGCCCAAGCCGTTCACGATCGTCTGCATGGCCGTCAACTACATGGAGGACGGCACCCGCTCCGAGCCGGCCCCGATCAACGCCTTCCAGAAGTCGCCCAACGCCATCATCGGCGACGGCGACACCATGGTCCTGACCGACATCCCGGCCACCATCTTCGAGGGCGAGGCCGAGCTGGCGCTGGTGATCGGCAAGCGCGCCTCGAACGTCAAGGCCGAAGACGCCATGGACTACATCTTCGGCTACATGAACTTCATAGACGGCTCGGCGCGAGGCGTGCCGGCCTTCTACCAGATGAAGTCCCGCGAGACGTTCGCGCCGATCGGCCCGTACCTGGTGACCGCCGACGAGATCAGGGATCCGCAGAGGCTCCAGGTGAAGCTCTGGAACAACGGCACGTTGATGCAGAACTTCAATACCGACGACATGGCCCACAAGATCGCCCGCTGCATCGAGTGGGTCACCTCGATCCACACCCTCGAAGCCGGCGACATCCTGGCGACGGGTACCAACCATCGCGGCCTCAACCCGTTCATGGACGGCGACAAGGTCGAGATCGAGACCGAGGGGCTGGGGCGGCTCACCTTCAGCGTCAAGGACGACCTGAAGCGGACCTGGGCGCGCGAGACCCGGCTGGAGCGCCAGGACAAGGGCTTCGATAGCCCGACGCCGCAGACCGGCGGCAAATACGCACCGAAGTAGGCGGTAGGCAGAAGGCGGTAGGCAGTCAGACTTTTCTGCCCACTGCCCACTGCTGACTGCCCACTCATCAGGGAGGTCACCATGCCCAGGGTTTCCCGGCTCGGCCACACCGGCGTGTACGTGCGCGACCTCGAGAAGATGCGGGCCTTCTACACCCGCGTCCTCGGCCTGACCGTCACGGACGAGGACCTGGATCGGGGGCTCGTCTTCATGAGCTCGCGGCCGAAGGAGGAGCACCACGAGTTCGTCATCATGCGCGGCCGGACCGGCCCGGATGACGCAAAGGTGGTGCAGCAGATCTCCTGGCACGTCGACAGCCTCGAAGAGCTGCTGGAGTTCCACCGCACCCTCCAGGCGGAGCAGGAGGTCACGGTGGAGCGCGAGATCACCCACGGGATCGCCATCGCGATCTACTTCTTCGATCCCGAGGGCAACCGGATCGAGGTCTACTGGGCCACCGACAAGGACATCCCGCAGCCGTTCGGCCGGCCCGTCGATCTCGACCAGCCGGCCGACGCGGTGCTCAAGCAGGCCGAGGAGCTGATCGCCGGGGTCCCCGCCCGCTCGTAGGTACGCGACGCACGGCTCGTCGTAGGGGCAGGTTTCCAACATCCTGTCCCCTCGACGGACCAACCTAACCTGCCCCGTCTTCCTCTTACGTACCCGTGTGCGACAGTGACGAGGCAGGTTAGGGTCCA
>Ga0075420_100002223_pt1 | contig 16750 bp, 14 predicted proteins | sample SoiMetdeltSBSDD4_FD_75296 | JGI IMG/M metagenome (GOLD analysis project Ga0075420, IMG submission 75296) | Bulk soil microbial communities from a Populus tree surrounding site in Tennessee, USA - Soil MetaG P. deltoides SBSDD4 | ecosystem: Environmental > Terrestrial > Soil > Tree plantation... | reverse complement strand
GGCGTGTCGATCCGCACGCTGCATCACTACGACGCCATCGGCCTGCTCGTGCCAGGGACCAGGACGACGGCCGGTTATCGCCTGTATACCGACACCGATCTGCTGCGGCTGCAGCAGATCCTCATCGGTCGCGAGCTTGGTCTGCCGCTGGAAGAGATCCGGCGGTCGTTGGACGACCCTCGGTTCGACCGCAAGGCGGCGCTTCTCGATCAACGAGAGCGCCTGCGCGATCGCGCGCGTCAAACCGAGGACATGATTCGCGCGATCGAGCGTGCGTTGGACCTGCTCGACGGGCACCGCGCACAAGGAGAGATGAACATGGCAGATCTGTTCGACGGCTTCGATCCTTCTCGATACGAAGCGGAGGCACGCCGCCAGTGGGGGGCCACGGAGGCGTTCGCCGAATCGGAGAAGCGAACGAAGCGCTATACACCTGATGATTGGAAAACACTCAAGGCCGAACAGGCGGCGGTTTACGACGATGCGGTGTCGGCGATGAAGGCTGGCAAGCCGGCATCGAGCGCCGAGGTGATGGACATCGCCGAACGACATCGCCTCTCGATTGATCGCTGGTTCTATCCATGCAGCCATACGATGCATCAGGGGCTGGCGTCGATGTATGAGAGCGACGATCGGTTCCGGCAGAGCATCGACAAGCATGGAGCAGGACTGACAACCTTTCTGGCCGAAGCCATTCGGGCCAACGCGGCTCGACGGAGGGTATGATGCGAAGACGGGATGGTCAGCTCCCACCGCGCACTCCTGACGATGCTCCTGGCAGGCATGATTGCCTGGCTATCGACGGGACGCGTTTATGCGCAGGCGCCAATCGACGTCTACGAACTGGCTGACTACCGGCTCACGACGGAGATGTTCGAGCGGTTCGTGCAGGCCACCAAAGGTATCGCCGACGTCACGCGCAATGATGCCGCGTTTACCTACGCACCACTCTTCACAAAAGATGTCGCGCTGTCGGGCGATGCCGTCGCGGAAGCGGCGGGACTCGTCGCGCGACTCGAGAACCACACCGGGCTGGCTGCCGCGCTGGCGGCGGCGAACCTCACCGCGCGCGAGTACACGAAGTTCGCCCTCACGCTCATCGTCGCGCACTTGGCGCACGGCTTCCTGACGACAGGCGTGTTGCCGCGTGTCCCGGCAGGGGCGCCGACGATCAACGTGGAGTTCGTGAAGGCGCACGACTCGGAAGTCACTGCGGTGCTCGCCACGCTCGGGATTCGCGATTGACCCTGGCGAGCAGTGACAGGAGTCAATTCGATCAACGTTCGCATATGTGCGTGTGTTGTCGATCGCTCTGGTCGCGGCGAGGCGTCTGGCACACGTCGAGGTGAGTACGGAGGCGTAGTGTCCGGCTTTAGCCGGACCGGACAAGTGTAGACCGTCGATGTAAACCGAACGCGACGGCTACTGGGGGATCTGCACGTGGCGGTTTTGAATCAGATGGAGCAGATATCCGACGAGCAGCGCCAGCCCGCTGTGCCGCACGTGGAACTGTGAGGCGTCAAACCCACGAGCCATCATTTACCAGTGCGTGACCAGGAGGTGGCGATGGACGTCGGTCAACCGTCCGAGCGCGTAGGCCACATCCTGTCCGAGCTCGACGTGCAGGAAGTTGAAGACGTCGCCGTGCTCGATGTGACGTACGATCGTGTCCGTGTCGATATGCTCGTATTTGCGGCTGTCGGCGGCGCCATTCAAGTGCGCGGCGAGCACCGCCCAGCACAGGGTCTCCTGCTGCTCGGCGCGGGTCCGATACATGAGTGATGGTACAATGCGGTGTTTCACCGGGCCCGGGCCGCTAGCTCAGTGGTAGAGCACCTGACTTTTAATCAGGGTGTCCCGGGTTCGATCCCCGGGCGGCCCACCAGCAATCAGCGCATTGGTGATTTGCCGATCTGTGATTCTTGACTGGTTGTTGATTGGTGATCGTTGATTGACGATCGGACCAATCAGGAATCATCATTCGACAACGAATCAACAATCACAGATCATCAATCGTCAAATGCGCTTTCAAGTCCCCATCGTCCAGAGGCCTAGGACGCGGCCCTTTCAAGGCTGAAACCCGGGTTCGAATCCCGGTGGGGACGCCAAAGTTTCACCGCTGCCTGTTCGCAGGGCGCTTCTGATGTTCGCCACGGCTCCAGAACGGTGGAACGTTTCAGCTAGCGCTGCCGTCATAGGTCCTGAATGGACCGCGGTTCAGCAACCTGGATCTCGGCAACGCGCGTTTGGATTCCAATCGCAGCCGCACTCTTCACGGTCGCTCTGATTGTGTCGGCCGTGGTCATTCCCGAACTTCGGCTCCTTCACGCCCTCCAGGCGATCATTTACGTCGCCATCGTGATCCTTGCGCGCAGCAACAGCATGTGGGCTATTGGCGCGGGCTTGGCGATCGCCGTCGTCTGGAACGGTCACAGTCTCTTCGTCTCTCATAGCATGCAGAGGGGGATGACGGTGTTGTGGTCTCTCCTGCAAACGGGCCACATGCGAGAGCTTGGGCCGACCCCGATTGTCCCGATGATGGTGTTACTCGGTGGGATCGCGCACTTCGTTCTCATCGGTGCCTGCCTGGCCGTTCTGTTCGATCGACGAATCGATGACAAGAAGGCGTGGAAGATGGTGGCCGGAGGTGTATCGGTCCTCGCGTATTTCGCCCTGATTATCATCGTCTCCGATCCGCGCTAAGCCGCTTTTCCGGTGACGACGGTGGCTGGCTGCCACTGCCTACCTTCATCACGTCCCCGTGGGGACGGCCATACGCTTGGATTGCAATCAGTTCGTTGAGTCACGCAGCAATTCCGATGATTGGCAGGGTTCCACTTTGAACGGTTCCGCGTGGGGACGCCATCCGCCAACGGCACACTGACTGCTCCGCTCAACAAGCTATCGATGACGGCCTCACCTACGAAGCGATAGCCGCGTGTGCCGCCGTCGACAAACGGCGTGAACTGCATCGGCCCGACCAGGAGCTCCCGTAACAGCGGCCGCGCCTGACCAGGATGCCGCGCTAGTAATCCCTGCCACGCGGCGAGCCGTTCGCGAACCTGGCCTCGACGACTACCCAACCCAGCGCGAAGGCTTGGTGTCGGACGGTTGCCTTCACATGTTCCTCACTGCTGCGCCATGTGGGCATCGTCAGCGTCTTTGCGGGTGGCCGTTCCCGCGATGATCGACTCGAGTGATGGTCCACGAGCGGTGACTTCGAAGGCCTGAGGGTTTTCCCACCGCGTAGGCCCATATCATCTGCTCAAGAACCGGAGGCAGCTTGCCCTCACGCCAGCGTCGCTCCAAATTGGCGCGATATTCGGGGTCGGCAACCAGGCACTGGCAGAACGTTCGTGCCTCGCGTGTTGCGCAGTTTGGCGTGCCTGCGGGCCGTCCTGGTAATCCGTCTCGCCACAGCCCACTGGTGTTCCGCATCAGAACGGCTCCCGCTTCTATGTATCGGTCACCGCACGGATTTTTTTCGTTTGGGCGCGTTGATTCGCTTTCCGCCGTCGTAATGGCTCGCCATCTCCTGCGTCCCGGAAAAGCCAGGACCGCGAGCAGCAGCGGCAGCGGTCGCGTCGGTGGTCGACGAAGGGGGGAGAACGTCCATCGCGAGGAGCTCGTTTTGCCACGCTACGAAGCACGAGCATCGAGTCAGACGAGTCGCCTCCGACGTCGCCTGTTTGCCGCGGCTATCAAGCGTGAGTTCTCCCCTCGCCCGCGTCTCTATCCAGCCCGTATGGCCCTCGCACAGGGCGCATGGGACGTGAGGATGCCGCCCCTGGAGTGCTCTGCGCGCAAACGAGACATCCTCGAGGAACTCCTCGAGGGTCGGAGAAATCTTCGTGTTTCGAGGGCTCGTTCGGTAGCTGCGCGCATTGGGGTGTGGAGAAAGACGCCGATGTGCTGAGGAGCTACTCGACGCGGCGCGCTCGTGATGATTCACGCGAGCGGGATCACCTGTCGGCGTCGCACAACACGGCGACGCCCTCTGCGATCATCGGCCGGATCGTTGGCAGCACCGCACGACGCTGGCCTCGTTCTCGACAATCAGCATGGCAGCCGGCTTGTCATAACCGCGCGGCAGGCGCCGAAGCCCCTCAGCCCGCTGAAGGACGGTGGCACCGCACTTAGATTTTGCAGCGGACACGACGGCATCCTGAACGACACGTCTCATTCACTAGCCGGGAGTTGATCTCCGCCACGTACAACAATCCTGCCACGATTCGTCCATGCGGTTTGCGCTCGCCGCTCACTGCCGCACCCGCATTTTGCATGGACGCCGGACAATCACCTGTCTCAGTGCGTGGAGGCTCGATACGATGGAACGATGCGACTTCTGATCCTCCTCGCTCTCGTTGCCGGCGTGAGCTGCTCCCATCCGACCCTGAACGCCTATCCGCCGTCGCCCAACCCGAACGGCTGCTACGTCATCGTCTTCGATCACCCCAAGTTTCTCGGCATCCAGGACGTGTGGAACGGACCGGGGCGATGGTCCTCGCTGGGCGGGCTGCAAAGAGTCAGGAGCGACGGCTGGCACAACGAGATCCGCAGCCTTCGCGTGGGCCCTGGCGCGACGGTCACCGTCTTCACCGAGGAGGGCTTCCAGGGGACCTCGCATCAGTTTGCGGCCGATACAGATCTCGGGGAGCTCGACCCGATGTTTTCGGGCAGGATCGAGTCGTTGCAGCTCGCCTGCCGGTAACCGAGGCAAATCCCATCGACGATCATTCCCTCTCGAACGTACCGCACGATTCGGCTCACATCGCGATGAATGAGGCCGCCGCGAGTCACTCTATCGAGCGGCTGCGGATCGCGTTCGTGGCGGCATCGGCAGCCGCGGCGTGGTTTCGCGTATGGGAACAGGGACTTCGCTCGGACGGGCGGCCGCTGGCGACGCACCGATCAGATATGGGCCGCTGCACATCGAGGGTAGGAGCCGGGCCGAGTTCAAGATGAACAACAGCTCCGAGGCCACATGGATGAATGCGGCAAGCCTACGAGTCAGTGACTCGGGGACGCCTCGGACATGCGGGAATGATATAGGGACTGCCTCGCCGTTGAGCACCACGAGACAGCCGCCGAACTGGATCGTGCCGCACGCAAACCCGCTGACTGACGGTTCGACCACGATCGGCAGGCACAGTGCCTCTCCACGAATCGCGAGCCTAGAGCCCAGGAACTGTTTCAAGCCGGCGCCGAAGCCGAACAAGAAGCGTGTGAAACGCGTCGTTCGCCGCGCCGAGGTGTGTGAGGCCGAGGCTGCCAGTCAGAAGCGTTCGGAGTCCCTTCACTTGGGGAAGGACCCATTCGCGGGTGAAGTCGGCGTGAAACTGGTCGAGGGCGACGTCACCGATAGACGCACCAAGGAATGCGAACGGAGTGTCGAACCGCAACGGCGACGTCGCCCGCGTCCAGCGGAGCTCGACGAGGGAGAGGTCGTCGAAACTAACGACGGCGAAAGCCCGTAACTCGCCGCATCGTTCAACGTGGCTTCAACCAGCCCGGGCCCGTCCGGCTGAATGTCGAAGGTTCCTCCCAGTCGTGCCCCGATGAACGGCGTCACCTCGAACGACTGGATCTCGACATACTGCGCGCGTAGCCCGATGCGCACCCCGCGCGAGCGTCTCCATCGCGTTTTCTCGAGAGGAACGGTCGTCTGTCTGACGCTGGTGGCGAGCCTGGCTGCCGCCGCGCCGGCACGCTTGGCGAAGGCGGAATGGGCGAGGTGTACCGCGTCCACGACACGACACTGAAGCGTGACGTTGCGCTGAAAGTGCTGCCGGAGTTGTTTGTCGAGGATGCCAACCGTGCTCGCCCGATTCGAGCGCGAAGCGCAGATCCTCGCCGCGCTGAACCATCCGAACATCGCCCAGATCTACGGTTTCGAAAAACAGCACGGCGTCGGCACGCTCGTCATGGAGCTGGTGCCGGGGCTGACGCTCGCGGATCGTCTCGCCCTCGATGCCGGCCGGCGGCGAGGACCTCATACGGGCCCAGTGTCCGCCCGATCATGTCCTCGCCTCTTTGGCTACGGCGAGACCTCGCCGCAGCTCGCGTCGAGCCACACCGCGAGCGGAGGCGGGCCCGCCCGCGCCAAGCGGGGAGAGGACTTCGTAGGGCCCGATTCTCGTGCCCGTGCGCAGCGCCATCGCCAAAGCGGGAGCATGATACTGAAGTGCGCGACGGATCGTTAGCCGGCTGCGATTACGCTGTGACCCGGTGTTCAGGAGCAAATCGTTCACCGCTTCCCCACATAGGCGGCGAGGTCGTTCACAACCGGTGGGACGCGCGTCGGTGCGGGAAGGGTGACTGTAATCCGTGTCCCGACTCCGCCGATGCCGGCATCGCACGCGATCGCCCCTCCGTGCAGTTCGACAATCTGTCGGCACATGTAGAGGCCGATGCCCGCTCCGCGGGACGCGGGCCGCGACTCCGTGTGGTGGTGATGTTCGAGGCGGAAGAACTTCTCGAAAATCCGATCACTGAAACCGGAGGGGATACCCGGGCCCGTGTCGGTCACGCTGATGCACACCGCCTCCCGAATTCCGCTCTCCCCCGAGATCACTCGGCTTTCAACGGTCACGGCCCCGCCTGCCGGTGTGTACTTGAGAGCGTTCGAGAGAACGTTATTGAAAACGGCGCGCAATCGGAGGGGATCGGCGACGACCTTCGGCAGCGCTGTCTCCAAGCGACTTCCCAGGATGATGCCCTGGGCGATCGCCTGTCCTTCAGCACGCCGGAGTGCGTCCGCGACGACAGCGTCGACACGGACGGCTTCGAGATTCAACCGCAGCTCCCCCGCTTCGATGCGAGTGAGATCGAGAAACTCGTGCACCGTTTCGGAGAGCTGTTCGACGCCGATCAGCGAAGTCTCGACGAGCTGACGTTGCCGCGGCGGCAACACGTCGGACGTCTCCCTCAACATTAGCAATGTCATCCGCAGCGTTGTCAGCGGCGTCTGCAGCTCGTGAGAGGCCACCGCGACCAACTCCAAGCGCATCTCGTCGAGACGCGCAAGATCGGTCACATCGTAGAGGAGCAGAATCGCGCCACGTTGCTGCGGGGTCAGCGCCGCAACCGGCACGACACGCGGCAGCAGCCGCTGAACCCCGGCCTCTCGTTCGACGCGGATGGTCCGGACCAGATCGGGAGGAGGCGCCACGCCCGCACCCGTGGCGATCGCGCCCGTGATCGCATCGACATCCAATCCGTCGATTCGGAGATCGTCCAGCGACTGCGGGTCGCGCACACCGGCCGATGCGAACGCGGTCACGGCCGCTCGATTCATCGACTGGATCCGACCGGCGGCGTCGAGCAGGACGACCGCGTCCGGCAACGCCTCGAGCGTGGCTTCGAGCGTGTTCTTTGCCTTGACGACCTCGCCGATGTTCGTGCGGCGGAACTCCGCAAGGTCTTCCGCCATCTGATTGAAGGCACTGGCCAGTTCGCGGAGCTCGTCATGCGACGTCACGTCGATGCGCGCCGAGAAGTTACCCGTGCGTATGGCATTGACGCCGAACGTCAGCCGGCGAAGTGGTCCAACGACGGTGCGCGTCAGGTGCCAGGCGACAATCACGGCAATCGCGAGGGCCGCCAGCGTGATGAACAGCACGGCGCGCCGAGCCGCCGCGGCTTCGTCGCGCGTACCGGCGACCGCCTGCCGCGCCAACGCGAAGTGCCGATCGCGGATCGTCGTCACCAGCGCCACAACGCGGCGCAACACCGGGTTCGCCGTCTGGTGATAATGCACGAGCGCATCCCGCTGCGGCGCGACCGAGACGACCGCGTCCGAGGCTTGCCGATAGCTGCGCAGCTCGGCTCGAAGCGGGTCGGCCAGCTCGCGCTCGTCGGTCGGACCCAGGACGTCGAAGAGATCGGCCACGCCATGATCGACGACCGCACGCTCGCGGGCCAGTACCTGCGACCCTCGATCGTCGCCGGCCAGGACGAGCAGCACGGCGTCGTCTTCCCGTTCGAGGGCGCCCGACAGCCGCGACGTTACCGCGGTCACCGATTCGCTCTGCTGGACCGTATCGGTGACGATCCCGCTGAGGCGCGTCAGCGAGAGATACGTCCACACGCTGGCGATCACCGTGGTCAGAACGAGGAGGCCCGCCGCGACCACGAATCGAAGCCGCAGCCGCCCCGGGATCGTCAGGCGGTCACGCCAATCCATATCGTTTCCGTTTGCGCTGAAGGGTCGTGGCGTCGATGTCGAGGATGCGGGCCGCGGCTTCCAGCGACGGCGCTCGGGCGACGACGCGAGCGATGTGCTCGCGCTCGAGCGCTTCGATCGAGACGAGCGCGCCAACCTGCGGCGCCTGGACGACGGTCTCGGCATCGGCACGCATCGAGGCCGCGAGTCCCAGCTCCGCGAGGTCGACCATCTCACCGCGGGCGAGGATGACCCCCCGTTCCACGGCATTCCGCAACTCACGGAGGTTGCCCGGCCACAGGTGTCGTTGCATGACGTCCTCGGCCGCAGGTGAGAACCCCAAGCCCTTGCGCCGCTGCTGGCCTCTGAAGATCGACAGGTAACGATGCGCCAGCGGCAGGATGTCCTCCGGGCGTTCGCGAAGCGCGGGCAGTGATAGGGTGAGCACGTTCAGGCGATAGAACAGATCCTCACGAAGCCGGCCGGCGCGCACTTCCGCTTCGAGGTCGCGATTGGTCGCAGCGATGAGCCGCACGTCGGCCTGCCGTTCGCGCGGCTCGCCGAGCCGCTCGTAGGTCTGATCGTTGAGGAACCGGAGGAGTCGCGCCTGCGCGTCGGCCGTCAGTTCCCCGACCTCGTCGAGCAGCAGCGTCCCACCTTCACTTTCCTGGACCTTTCCGGCGACGTCCGCGATCGCGCCGGTGAACGCGCCCCGGCGATGTCCGAACAGCGCGCTCGTCATCAAGTCGCCGGACAGGGCCGGGCAATTTACCGTGACGAACGGCGCGTCGGCGCGCGGACTGTTCGCGCGTACCCACCGTGCGAGCACGTTCTTGCCCGTCCCGCTCTCCCCGCGCAACAGCAGCACGGCATCCGAGGCCGCGGCGCGCGCAGTGATCTGCATGAATCGCAGGAACACCGGACTGCGCGACTCGAAGAACGCCCGCTCGCCGCTCTCGTCGAGCTCGTCCTCGAGCTCCGCCAACCGCCGCCGGAGCCGCTGGCCTTCGATCACGCGGCGAGCGGCGACGCGGATTTGATCTGGCGTGAAGGGCTTCGGCACGTAGTCGACGGCGCCGCGCTTGATCGCGTTGACCGCGCTCTCGATCGACGCATACGCGGTCACGACGATCACGCCAGCGTCCGGCTGCCGCTGGAGGATCTCGGGAAGAAGATCGAGCCCCGCATCAGCGCCCAGCCACAAATCCAGGAACACCACGTCGAAGTGTCCGCGGTCCAACGCCTGGAGCGCGGCACCGCCAGTCGCGACGCCGAGCACGCGCGCACTGGCCGCTTCGAGACACAACCGCAGTGACTGTCGTACGCCCGCGTCGTCGTCGACGACCAGAGCGGCCCAGGGGGCCCTGCTCGCGAGGAGTGAACCGGTGTCGTGACGTACGGCGTGTTCCATGAAGCGATGTGAGCCGTCTCGCGCTGCGACAGACTATCCTCGGGCTATCATCGCTCAGATCCAAGACCGGATCGCCGGCCTTTCTTCTCGGCATGGCGCCCTTTTCACCGATTCGGCCCCGTCACCCGATCCGCGTCGTTCTGTCGTCGACAGCGCTGCTGCGATTCATGTCGGCGTGGAACGCGGCTGCGCTCGTCGTCGCACAGCTTGGCGTCGCAGCGTTCTTTGTGGCCGGCGTCGTACGGCCCGCGCTGGGCGAATCGACTGTGTGGTTCGTCCTCGGGGCCACTGGTCTCGCGGCGGTCGTGCGCGCGATGGACCTCGAGAGCTGGGCCACGCTCATGCCTGGAGGCGTCGAAGGGCGTATGGCGACCGCGTTTGGTCCCGGTGCGGGCCGGGTCGCTGCGGCGGCGGGGCTCGTCGAGCGTCTGCTCCTGTCCGCCCTGACCGCGGTTGTCCTCGGCCATTACGTGGCGGGCGTCGCGGTGACGGCAATCGCCGGGTTCCGCTTCACCGGATTCGTCAGACCTGAGGATCTCTCGACCGTCCTGGCCGTCGCCGCGATTAGTGCGATGTGGATCCGGGCCCGGATCGGCCGCGAGATCCGCCGCGAGACACTGGCCAGGGGCGTGCGGATCGGGACCGGCATCCTGGTGGTGACGATGGCGTGGGGGGTGGTGACGCTTGCCCGTGGCGAGGGCGCGGCCGTGGCTGTCCTCGTCTCGCCGCCACTCTCAGTCGCGATCACGGGCTCGTGGCTGATCGACACCGTCGCGGTATATGCGATCGGGATCGCGCTGGCGCTGCCGGTGATCGGCGGCGGTGAACCGATCGCGCGTGCCGCCCATCAGTTCGCGCCGCCTGCACGCGCTGCGCCGAACCGCGGCGATTACGCTCGTCTTCACCATCGTAGTGACGGTGCTCGGCACGTTTCTCTTCATCCTGCTCGTACCACCCTCCGAACAGACCGTATGGCTCAACGCGCCGCTCGCTGGGCTCGCGCAGCACCTGAGCGGGGCGGTGTTCGCCCGCGACGCCATGGCTGTCTCGATTGCAGCCAGCGCAGTGCTCCTCTTGCTTCCGGCGGCGCATGTCGCGATCGCCGACGCTCAACAGATCCTGCATCGGGTCTCCGCTGGCGGAACGCTCCCCTTTGGGCTCGACACGCTTCGCACGCGATTCGGCGTGCCTGCCCGCAGTGCCGACGTTGCCATCGCGGCCGTGATCCTGGTCATCGTCGTCAGCGGCGGACGTGTGGCCTGGCTGGCCCACGCGTACGGATTCCTGATTGCCCTCACGGTCGCACTCGCGGCTGCTGCCCTGACCCGGCTTCGCCGGATCCGGCACACGCCGACGCCATTCAAGACACCTGGAAACGTATGGCTGAAGACTCGCGAGCTGCCGGTGGGCCTTCTCACGACCGGTGCGATCGTGGCGTTCAGCGCGCTGACGATGGTCGCGATCGGCGACGTCCCGGCGATCGCGTCCGGTGTGCTGGTTGCGACCGTCGCTCTCGCGCTGGGAACGGTCGACCAGCGCGATGCCAGCGCGGAGAGCGGGCCCGACGAGGACACGTTCCACCTGCTGACCGCGACCGAGCTGTCGCTCGATCAGATCGCCGCGCGTCCGAGCAACATCCTCGTGCCGGTGCGCAATCCGCATGCGCTCGCGCACGTCGCTGCCGCCCTGCAGTCGGCCGGCGATCGCGATGTCGTCGTGATGACGGCACGTCTGATCGACGTCGACGTCAGCGAAGAGGCCGCCGGTGAGAGCACGCCGACGCCGTACGAACGCCGGTTGCTGTCCGATGTCGTTACGCTCGCAGAGCGTGTCGGCCGTCCGGTCCATCTGCTGATCGTTCCTGCCCGCAACGTCATCGATGCCGTCGTCGGCACCGTCGTCCGGCTCGGTTCCTCCGACGTGTACGTCGGCGAGTCGTCGACGCTGTCGGCAGCGGATCAGGCACGCCTGCTCGGAGAGGCCTGGGAACGAACGGAGAAACCGGACGCACTCGACGTCCGGCTCGTGATTTATCACCGCAGCGGCCGCGCCGACGCGTTTCACCTCGGCGCCCATCCACCATCACTCACGTCAGGCGACGTCGACCTGATCCATCGTTTGTGGCTCGACGCGGTCAAGACCGTCGGCCCGCACGTGCATCATCACGATGTCGTCAGAGCAGCGTTGAGACAAATGGAACATCAACTCTCCGGTCCAGAACGTGACACGGCGATCGCCGCTATCCGGGACGTCGCGCAGCCTGCCGAGGAACTTGCCGCGGTATTGCGTGCGCGCGATTACGCTCGACTGCGCGACATGCTGCGCAACCGCCACGCCAGTGACGTCGCCGATACGCTGACGGCGCTCAGCCTCGACGATCAGGTCATCGTGTTCCGCGTGCTGCCGCGAAAGGATGCGTCGGCCGTCTTCGAGTACCTGTCGCTCGAAGCGAAAGAGGCGCTGCTCAAGACAATGGCCCAGGGCGAAGTCGCCGAGCTGCTCAATAACATGGCCCCGGACGATCGCACGCTGTTCCTCGAGGAACTGCCCGCGGAAGCGACGCGTCAGCTGCTGTCGCTGCTCACGCCGGCCGAACGCTCCGTCGCCCTGTCACTGCTCGGCTACCCCGAGAAGTCGGTCGGGCGTCTGATGACTCCGCACTACGTCGCGGTGCGCGAACAATGGACGATCCCCGAAGTACTCGACTACGTGAGGGGCCACGGCCAGGACAGTGAGACGCTCAACGTCATTTACGTCGTCGATGAACAGGGCCTGCTCATCGACGACATCCGCATTCGCGAGTTCCTGCTGGCGCCACTGACATGTCGCGTCTCGGATCTGATGGATCGCCGCTTCGTCGCGCTGAAGGCGACCGACGATCAGCAGGCTGCCGTTGGTGTCTTCCGTCAGTACGATCGGACGGCACTTCCGGTCACCGACACCGTCGGCATGCTCATCGGCATCGTCACCATCGACGACGTCCTCGACGTCGCCGAAGCCACGGCAACCAGGGAGATTCAGCGCATCGGCGGATCCGAAGCACTCGACGAGCCCTACATGGACATCGGGTTCGCACGGATGATTCAAAAACGCGCCGGGTGGCTGACGGCGCTGTTCCTGGGAGAAATGCTGACTGCGACCGCCATGGGTGCGTTCGAGGAGGAGATCTCGCGGGCCGTGACGCTGGCGCTGTTCGTCCCGCTCATCATCTCGAGCGGCGGCAACTCCGGCTCGCAGGCGTCAACCCTGGTCATTCGTGCCCTGGCCCTCGGTGAAGTGGGCCTCGGCGACTGGTGGCGCGTGATGCGCCGCGAGATCCTCGCCGGGCTCTCGCTTGGCGCGATCCTGGGCAGCATCGGCTTCCTGCGGATCTCTGTGTGGTCGGCCTTCTCGGACATCTATGGCCCACACTGGCTGCTGGTCGCCGTCACGGTCGCCATTGCTCTCGTCGGCGTCGTGTTGTGGGGAACGCTCAGCGGATCGCTGTTGCCATTTCTGCTCAAGCGGCTCGGCTTCGATCCAGCAGCCTCCTCGGCGCCGTTCGTGGCCACGTTGGTCGACGTGACCGGGCTCGTCATCTACTTCTCGGTGGCCCTGGTCGTGTTGCGAGGCACGTTGCTGTAGGGAACAACACCGGCATTTTGCATGGACGACCGGATACTCCCTACCGGCCTCGCGTCCGGCGCGCTAGCATCGGCCTGATCGTGAGACCTCTCCAGCGGCTGCTCCCGCTCGTCGTCGCAACCGCCCTGGGCGTCGGCAGCACGTTCGCCCAGCAGACGGCGTCTCCGTCACCAACGCCGCAGCCATCCAAGCAAGCGCCGTCGTTCCGGGCCGGTGTCGATGTCGTGTCGCTGGCGGTGACCGTCACCGATGGCGCGAACCGGTTCGTCACCGATCTCGACCGGCCCGACTTCTCGGTGTTCGAGGACGGGGTGAAACAGGAGATCACGTTCTACAACCGCCGTCAGCAGCCGATCGCCCTGTCGCTCCTGCTCGATACGAGCGCGAGCATGGAGCAGCATCTGCCAACGCTTCAAGCGGCAGCGACGAACTTCGTCAGGCGTCTGAGACCGAACGATCTCGCGCAGGTCATCGACTTCGACAGCCGCGTCGAGATCCGGCAGGCGTTCACGGGGAATCAATCGGACCTCGAGGCGGCGATACACCAGACGGTCGCCGGCGGCTCGACGTCGCTGCACAACGCGGTCTATATTGCGCTGCGGGAGCTGCGAAAGGTGCGCGCCGTGACCGAGGAAGATCTGCGTCGTCAGGCCCTGATCGTCTTCTCGGACGGAGAAGACACGTCCAGTCTCGTCTCGTTCGAGGAAGTGCTGGAACTCGCCAAACGATCTGAGACCGCGATCTACACGATCGGACTCCGCGGCGCCGACAACACCGCAAAGGGGTTTCGGGAAGCGGAGTTCGTGCTGCGATCGCTGGCGAGAGAGACCGGCGGGCGCGCCTTCTTCCCGGCCAAGATCGACGACCTGACCGGCGTGTACGCGCAAATCGCCGACGAGCTCGCGAGTCAATACACGATCGGCTACACATCGACCAACCCGAAACGCGACGGAGCATGGCGCCAGCTCGCCGTGCAGGTGTCGCGTCCCAACGTCACTCCCAGGACCAAGAACGGCTACTACGCGCCGACGGCCCGATGACGTCCCTGTCGAGGAGACACGCATGCGTCCCGCACGTCGCTCACTGATCGTCGTCCTTCTAATTGCCGTGGGCGCAGGACTGGGAGCCAGTCAGCAAACCACGCCGACGGCATCGCTTCAGCTCACTCCCGCGGAGATGGAGGCCTTCCTGCTGAAGGCCCGAATCAGCAGTCGTCGCGATGCCGGAGCCGGAGTCACGAACTCCTCGCGGGTCACGCTCTCGGATGGACGAATCACGCACGACGCCCACCTGCAGACGGTGGACATTGCCCAGAACGTCTTCCAGGCCGGCAAGGCCACCGAGCTGAACTTCAAGGACACCTATCGCTACAACATCGCCGGCTATCGTCTGGCCCAGCTTGTCGGCCTCCAGACCGTGCCGATGTCGGTGGAGCGAAACGTCGAGGGCAAGATGGCGGCCGTCACCTGGTGGGTGGACGACGTGATGATGGATGAAGATGGCCGAATCAAGAAGAAGACGATGGGCCCGGACGTGCAGCGTTTCGGCAAGCAGATTCAGGTGATGAAGATCTGGGACGAGCTGATTCAGAACAAGGACAGAAACCGCGGCAACCTGCTGTGGACCAATGATTGGACGTTGTGGCTGATCGATCACACGCGGGCGTTCAGGCTGGACAAGAAGCTGCAGAACCCGAACGAGTTGACCCGGTGCGAGCGCGGTCTCCTCGACGGCCTGCGACGGCTGACGGCGGAATCACTCGCGCAGGCGGTCGGCAATTCGCTGACCAAGGCCGAGCAGGAGGCCGTGATGGCCCGGCGCGATCTGCTCGTGAAACATTTCGAGGACCGGGTCGCGAAGCTGGGCGACGGGATTCTGTTCACGATCTGATGGGTCTCGAGACGTCCTCCTCACGCCGGATCGCTGTGGCGCCGGGAAGCAGGTGTTGCATGACCTTCCGCTTCACGAGCTCCACGATGACGAGATAGGTTCCGACCACGGCCAGGAGAAAGCCGAAATACCCAGCCGGCAGTGGTGCATCGTCCGGAACAACTCCAGGCAGCGCGCTCGTGTGGACGCGTCGAACGGATGCATGCTCCCGTCGTGCTCGTACATCGCGCAGGTGCGAAGGATGGCTTCGGGAGCGCCCTTCGTGATCAGGATCAGCTCTCCTCGTCTCTCGACGACAACCGAGAGACGCCGGCGCTCGAAGTCGCATGGGATCTCGTCGGTTTTCGAGTACTCGTCGATTCCGCCTACACGACGGGTGAGGATGGCGGCGTCCAAGGGACTCTTCACGCCTGTCTGAAACGAGCTGTTCACGGCACCCAGGAACAGCGGGCGGTCCGCGTCAGTTCCGAACGGATCGACCGATCGTTCGAGAGACAGCACGCCGGCCGTCAGCGTGCCCGTCTTGTCGCTGCACTACACATCGATACTGCCGAGGTTCTGGATCGACGACAGGTGCTTGAGAGACCGGGCAAACAAAGGCTTGAACGCTATAAAGAGCTGCTCACTCTGTATAACGAAAGATCCACGGCGGCGCATGCTGCAAGCGACGTTGAGACGACTCCGTTGGTCCAGACGTTCGTACATATGCGAAACGCTCTCGTGCGAATGATTGATGAGGGCAAAGTTCCGACACAGGCGGATCTGGAGGCGTTGCTGTTTTGTGTTGAGCCTGCTGGCGACAACGAGGCCGATTCGAGCGACAACACCTGAGAATCGTCGGCCGCCGAAACCATCGTGACGCGACGCGGTATCCAGGTTAGTTCGTGTCTCCAATCCTGAGAGCAGTCACGCGGCACGTCGCCGCATCCGCACGTCGCCGCAAAAGCGCAGACGGAAGAGCGCGGTAGCCTGAGTGCCGTTCCCATCGATTCCCGGTGGGGACGAATCCTGCCTCCGTTACCGCCAGAACGTCATCACCGGCGTGGTCATGGTTATCGTCGGAGTCGTCTGGTCGGTCGTGCTCGCGACACGCTATTGCCGGAACGAAGTGCGAGCGTCGAGCCGGAGTCGGCTCTCGCTCAGAATCGATAATTCAGATCGACGCCCCAGCGTCGCGGCATGGCCTTGAAAACGAAATTATTGGTGTAGCCCGGATTCGGGAAGAACATCGGTCCGGGCGACCACTCCGCGTTGTAGTTTTCGTCCGTGAGATTCTTGGCCCAGATGGTCGCCGACCAGGACTTGCCGTCCATGCCGAGCCGCACGTTCAGCAACGTGACCGGATCGCGCTCCGTGAAGTTGTCGGGATAGAACCACGTCGGACCGGTGACCTCGATATCCGAGCGCACGAATGCGCTCAACTCGTTGCGCAGGGAATGGCGGTATTGCAAACCCACGTTGGTCGTGTACCGCGAAACCAACGGCGCTTCTTTGCCGACGTCACTCGCGGCGCGCCTGGACTCCTTGATGTCGCTGTCGGTGAAGCCGAGCCCGACATAGCCGTCGAATCCTTCGAGGATGCGTCCCCGCACTTCGAACTCCGCGCCCGTGTAGTTGACGCGATCGAGATTCCCCAGATTCTGCGTGCTCGTGTTCGGATC
>Ga0075420_100002222_pt1 | contig 16753 bp, 16 predicted proteins | sample SoiMetdeltSBSDD4_FD_75296 | JGI IMG/M metagenome (GOLD analysis project Ga0075420, IMG submission 75296) | Bulk soil microbial communities from a Populus tree surrounding site in Tennessee, USA - Soil MetaG P. deltoides SBSDD4 | ecosystem: Environmental > Terrestrial > Soil > Tree plantation... | reverse complement strand
TCTGTGACCAGGGTCACCGAGGGTGGTCACCACGCGCGGTCACCGAGCGAGGTCGTCGAGGAGCGCGGCGAGGGCGGCCGGCCGGCTCACCATGCACATGTGGCCGGCCGCCAGATCGACCACCGGGCAGTCACCGAGGTTGGCGGCGAAGCGCAGCTGGCGCTCGGCCGGCACGACGACGTCGTGGAGCGTCCTGACCCAGGTGCAGGCCACGTCACGAAGGGGCGCGAGGTCGACCGGGTCGATGACCAGTTGCAGCGCCTCGGGCACCAGGCGCTCGACGCACCAGGCGAACTGCTCCTCGTCGAGGTCGTCGCCGAGCACGATCCGCGCCATGGCGTCGTCCATGGTGGCCGGCTCGTCGGCGGGCTGCGCAGTGGCGGCTCCCGCTCGCGCCCGGAGGTCGTCGTCCAGGGTCTCGAGGGCACTGACCCCGCCCTCGGGGACAGTGGCGGCGACGAAGGCCACCGAGCGGACGCGGGCGGCGCCGAGCCGCCCGACGACCGCCGGGAGCACGCAGCCGGCGAGAGAGTGCCCGACGAGGACCACGTCATCGAAGCCGGCTTCGTCGAGGTCAGCGGCCACCGAGGTCGCGCACACAGCGAAGTCGACGTCCTCGAGCGGCATCGGGTGCCGGCCGCGGCCGGGCAGGTCGACGGCCAGCACCGGCCCGTCGAGCAACGGGACCAGTCGCTCCCAGCACCGGCTGTCGAAGCCGCCGCCGTGCACGAGGACGATCGGCGTCATCCGGGCCCCGGGGTCATGAGGGGCCGGGGAGGGGTGGGCCGTCGAAGCCGTCGACGGTGGTGAAGTCGGGGACCGAGGCCCGGGTCAGGCGGCGGGGCTGGCGGACCGGGTGGCCCAGGGCGACCACCGCGGCGAGGGCGTGGTCGTCGGGGGCGCCGAACAGCGCCCGCACGGCCGCCTCCTGGCGGATCGGCATGGTGGTCATGACCCCGGCCAGGTCGTGGGCCCGGGCGGCGAGGAGGATGCTCCAGGCGAACGGGTACACCGAGGCGCCGCCGGCAAACGTGTAGCGGTCGAAGTCGCGGTCGACCGCGGCCAGGGCCTTCAGGTCGGCGAAGATAGCCAGCACCACGGGCACCTGGTCGAGGGTCTCGGGGAAGCCGGGGTTCGGGGCGGCCGCGGCCCGTTCGGCGAGGGCCGGGGCGGTGGCGAGGGCCTGCTGCTCGGCGTCCCGGTCGGTGACCGGCGCCCAGGGCGTGAGCCCTGCGAGGTGCATGGCCAGGTAGTCGTACCAGCCGTCGAGGTAGAGGTCCCGCAGCCGGCGGCGGATCTCGGCGTCCTTGACCAGCACCACCCGCCAACCCTGGCGGTTGCCGCCGCTCGGGGAGAAGCGGGCGGTGTCCAGGATGGTGGCGACGACGTCGTCCGGCACCGGCTCGTCGACGAAGTCGCGCACCGCCCCGGTGGTCCGCAGGGTCTCGATCAGGTCCACCCGGCCACGCTAGGCGGCCACGGCCTTCACCTTCCTCGTGGGTGAGGACAGCTCACCCACTTCCGTTGTTCTCTGGACATGTGCAACGACCTGGCATTCGTCGCGCCGCGACCACCACCGAGCTCACCGGGTTCGTCCTGCTCAACGCCGTGGTGTGGCTCGCCTACGCCCGTCGCCGCCTCCGGTGGCGGGCTCGGGGCACCTTCGACCGTTGGGAGCACGAGTTCATCTACGGCCGCGCCCACCGGAGGCGGTGATGGGCGCGGCGTCGGCGCCTCGGCTCACGAACGACCAGATGGCGCACCTGCTGGCGCTGACCCGTGACGCCGACAGCGTCGAGCTGAAGCTCACCGTCCCCGATTCCGAGCGCGGCGCCGCGATTGCAGCGCTCGACATGGACCCGCTGGGAGCCCAGATCCGCCAGGTGGTCTTCTTCGACACGCCCGACCTGGACCTCTACCGGCGAGGCCTCGTCACCCGGGCCCGCCGCATCCAGGGCAAGCCCGACGACTCGGTGGTCAAGCTGCGCCCGGTGGTGCCCAACGACCTCCCCGACGAGCTGCGCGCCACGCAGGGGTTCGTCGTCGAGGTCGACGCCATGCCCGGCGGCTACGTCTGCAGCGGGTCGTTCAAGGCAACGCTCGACGAGCCACTCGTCCGGGACGTCGTGCGAGGGCGCCGGCCGGTGCGGAGGCTCTTCTCCAAGGCGCAGCGGGCCTTCTTCACCGCCCACAGCCCCGACGGCATCGACCTCGACGACCTCGCGGTCCTGGGGCCGATCAACGTGATCAAGCTGCGCTTCCGCCCCGAAGGCTTCGACCGCCGGCTGGTCGCCGAGCTCTGGTTCTACCCCGACGGCACCCGCGTGCTGGAGCTGTCGACCCGCTGCGAGCCGTCCGAGACGTTCCAGGTGGCCACCGAGGCGCGGGTGTACCTGGCCGGGCGGGGGCTCGACCTCGACGGGGAGCAGCAGACCAAGACCCGGATGGCCCTGGAGCGTCTCGCCGGCTGAGCTGCGATCGGTGGCGGTAGCCTCGCCGGGGATGTTGGGCGAGCTGCTCGATCATCCCGGCGTCGAGGAGCTCTGCGAGCTGCGGAGCCGCTTCGGGGTGCTCGCCTTCCACGGCGGCAGCCTCGAACGGGGCACCGACACCATCGCCGTCGCCGCGGCCGACCGGGCCGGCGCGTCGCTGTACGTCGTGCGCCAGCCGCCCGACCTGCGCTGGCACATCCCTTCGATCGCCTTCGACCCGGCCGACTCGCCCAAGCTCGCCGCCTTCGTCGACCACGTCGAGGTGGCGGTCGCCGTCCACGGCTATGGGCGGGTGGGCATGTGGACCACCCTGCTGCTCGGGGGTCGCAACCGGGTGCTCGCGGCCCGGCTGGGCACCGCGTTGCGCCGGCGGCTCGGGGACGACTTCACCGTCGTCGACGAGCTGGCCGACATCCCCGAACAGCTCCGGGGCCAGCACCCCCGCAACCCGGTCAACCTCCCGCCTGCCCAAGGCGTGCAGCTGGAGCTGCCGCCCCGGGTGCGCTCGGGGACCGACGTCCCGACCTACCAGCCGGCCTACGAGGCCGCCGTGGTCGAGGCGCTGGCCGAGGTCGCGGGAGCGGGACCGATCGGGTAGCCGGGGCCGGCCTTGGCCCGGACCTCGCGGACGTCGAGCGGCCGGTCGCACTCGCTGCACACCACCACGGCGTGCATGTCGTGGTCGCACGGCGTGTGGTGGAGGACGAGCGGCGTGCCCTCGGGCCCGGTCAGCCAGCGGTCTCCCCAGGCGGCCATGGCGGCGAGGATCGGGTAGACGTCCCGGCCCTTCTGGGTGAGGCGGTATTCGAACCGGGGCGGGTTGGTCTGGTACTCGACCCGAGTCAGCAGCCCCTCGTCGACGAGCCGACCGAGGCGCTGGCTGAGGATGTTGCGGCCCGTGCCGAGGGCCGCCTGGAAGTCGTCGAAGCGGCGGGTGCCGAGGCAGGCCTGGCGGATGATCAGCAGGTTCCAGTGGTCGCCGAGCACGTCGACGCTGCGCGCGATGGTGCACGGCCAGTCCGAGGTGTCGGTGCGCTTCACGGCGATCCAGGCTAGCCGCAGTGGGTTGCATGTTGGAACTTGCTCGGCCTACTGTCCGTTCCATGATGGAACCTCAGTGGCACCCCACGGCCTGCATCCTCTGCGAGTGCAACTGCGGGATCGAGGTGCGCCTCGGCGACGACGGCCGCACGTTCCAGCGGATCCGGGGCGACAAGGCCCATCCGGCGTCCCAGGGCTACACGTGCGAGAAGGCCTTGCGGCTCGACCACTACCAGAACGGCAGCCACCGGCTGATGTCGCCGATGCGGCGCCGCGCCGACGGGACCTACGAGCCGGTCGACTGGGACACCGCCATCGCCGAGGTGGCGGCGGGCTTCGCCCGGGTCCGGGACACCTACGGCGGCGAGACGATCTTCTACTACGGCGGGGGCGGGCAGGGGAACCACCTCAACGGCGGCTACGCGTCGGCGACCCGGGCTGCGCTGGGCAGCCGCTACCGCTCCAACGCCCTGGCCCAGGAGAAGACCGGTGAGTTCTGGGTCAACGGCAAGCTGCTCGGCGGCTACACCCGCGGCGACCTGGAGCACGCCGAGGTCGCGGTGTTCGTCGGCAAGAACCCGTGGCAGTCCCACAGCTTCCCCCACGCCCGCACCACGCTGAAGGAGATCGCCCGCGACCCGGCCCGGTCGATGGTGGTGCTCGACCCCCGCCGCACCGAGACCGCCGAGCTGGCCGACTTCCACCTGGCGCTGCGCCCCGGCACCGACGCCTGGTGCCTCGCCGCGCTGGCCGCGGTGATCGTGCAGGAGGAGCTGCTCGACCGCCGCTGGCTCGCCGAGCACGCCGTCGGCCTCGAGGAGCTCGAGCCGCTGCTCGCGGCCGTCGACGTCGATCACTACGCGGCGGTCTGCGACCTGGACCCGGAGCTCATCCGGCGCACCGCCCGCCGCATCGCCGGCGCGTCGAGCGTCGCGGTGTTCGAGGACCTCGGCGTGCAGATGGGCCTGCACTCCACCCTCTGCAGCTACCTCGACAAGCTGCTCTGGGTGCTCACCGCCAACTTCGCCATCCCGGGCGGCCAGTACGTCCCCACGAGCATCGTGAACCTGACCGGCGGGGGCGGCAGCGCGCCCCGGGAGGGCGGCGAGCGGTTGTCACCGGTGGCCGGCGCCCGGATCATCTCCGGGCTGGTGCCTTGCAACGTGATCGCCGAGGAGATCCTCACCGACCACCCCGACCGCTACCGGGCGATGCTGGTCGAGTCGGCCAACCCGGCGCACTCGCTGGCCGACAGCCCCCGCATGCGCGAGGCGCTGGAGGCGCTCGACTTCGTGGTGGTCATCGACGTCGCCATGACCGAGACCGCCCAGCTCGCCGACTACGTGCTGCCCGCGGCGTCGCAGTTCGAGAAGTGGGAGGCGACCTTCTTCAACTTCGAGTTCCCCCACAACTACTTCCACCTTCGCCGGCCGGTGCTGGATCCGCTCCCCGGGACCCTGCCCGAGCCGGAGATCCACGCCCGGATCGTCGAGGCGCTGGGCGGCCTCGAAGGCGTCGACCTCAGCCCGCTCGCTCAGGCCGCGCAGCGCAGCCGCGCCGAGTTCGGCCCGCTGTTCATGACGTTCATGGGCGAGCACCCGGAGGTCGCCCCGCTGATGGCCGTCATCCTCTACCGGACGCTCGGGCCGACCCTGCCGGACGGCGCGGCGTCGGCCGCGCTGCTGTGGGGTGCGGTGAACATGGCGGCCCTGCAGATCGGGCCGAGCATCGCCCGGGCCGGGTTCGAGGGCGAGGGCCCGGAACAGGCCGAGGCGCTGTTCGACGCCATCCTCGCCGGCCACCGGGGCGTGGTCTTCAGCGTCGACGACCCCGCCGACAGCTGGGCCCGGGTCAGGACCCCTGGCGGGCAGCTGCAGCTGGGCAACGAGCCGATGCTGTCGGCGCTCGCCGAGTTGGCGGCCGCGCCGGTGCCGGGCAGCGACCCGGACTTCCCGCTGGTGCTGACGGCGGGGGAGCGACGCTCGTTCACCGCCAACACCATCTTCCGGGACCCGGCGTGGCGCAAGCGTGACCCCGACGGCGCCCTGCGGGTGTCGGCGACCGACGCCGAGGCGCTCGGCCTGGGCGACGGCGACACGGCTGTCGTCACCACGAAGCGGGGGCGCGCCGAGGTGCTGGTCGAGATCAGCCCGATGATGCGGGCCGGCCACATCTCACTGCCCAACGGGCTCGGCGTGACCGCGACGCCGGACGCGCCGGCCGTCGGCGTCGCCCCCAACGAGCTGACCTCCAGCGACCACCGCGACCCCATCGCCGGCACCCCGTACCACAAGCACGTCCCGGCCCGGCTCGAGGCCGTGACCGTCACCTAGCCGAGGGCGGCGAGGGCGGCGGCGGTGGCGTCCTTGTGGTCCTTCTGCCAGGGCGGGCCGAGGGTCGCGCGGATGCGGGCGTGGTCCTCCGCGAGGCCAGAGGGCAGGTCCTTCGGGTCGACGCGCTCGACCCGCAGGCCCAGGTCGGCCGCGGCTTCGGTGACGCCCCGCCGGTACTGCTCGCCCTCCGAGGCGTGCATGCGGGCGTGACTGGCGAGCACCTTCGGCACGTCCGGGATCTCCCGGATCGGGCCGACCACGCCTACGGCGACCACGGTGTGGTCCGCCTGGATCTTGCGCAGGGCGGCCAGCGAGCACTCGACGATCGACCGGTCCACGGCGGTCACCAGCGCCTCGGCCTCCTCGGCCGGAAGGCCGAGCGCGGCGTGGTACGCCTGGCGGGGTAGGTCCGGCGAGATCAGCTCGATCCGGCGCCGGTCGACGACCTCCAGCCGGCCCGCGTCGAGGCCCGCCACGACTGCTATCGCCCACCCGCTGTGGGTCGTGACGCCCACGGCCACTTCCACGCCGAGCAGGCTACTTGGCCGCTGATCTGGGGCTAGGCAGCAAAACGAGAACGTGTTACATTCGTCACACCTGACATGGCGTCAGATGCGGGCAACGAGGGCCGCCATAGGGGGAATTGCGCCGATCCGAGGGGTGTGGTCGGCGCGGCAACGCCATCCATTGTGACGTGGGCGCGCGTCCATGCACCGCTGCTGGCCACCAGCGACCAGCCGCTGCTTCCGCGCGCCCGAATTGGGGGGAATGACAAGTGGGGAAAATCGAAAATGAAGGGCTGAGCCGCCGGGGATTCATTGCCGGGGTCGCCGGAGCAGGGGCGGCCGCGCTCACCTGGTCGCCGGCCTACGCCGTACCGGCGGGGTCGGCCGCCACGACGCTGGCGGCGCCGCCCAGCTTCCCAGCCGGCATCTCGCTCTACCAGCAGGCCTACGAGAACTGGGCGAAGGAGATCCACGTCGACGGCGTCTGGACGTGCGCGCCCGCCACCGCCAACGACGTGGTGACGATCGCCAACTGGGCCAGAGCCCAGGGGTGGAAGGTGCGGCCCCGAGGGGCGATGCACAACTGGTCGCCGCTGACCATCGTCAAGGGCTCGGACGTGTCGAAGGTGCTCCTCGTCGACACCACCAAGAGCCTGACGGCGATCACGGTCAACGCCGGGTCGTCCCCGGCCACGGTCACGGCCCAGGCCGGGGCCACGATGGAGGCGATCCTCGCCGCGCTGCAGGCCCAGAACCTCGGCCTGGTGTCGGTGCCGGCGATCGGCAACCTGACCCTCGGCGGTGCGCTGGCCATCGACGCCCACGGCGCCGCGCTGCCCAAGACCGGCGAGACCCAGATCTCCGGAACCACGTACGGGTCGCTCAGCAACCTCGTCACCTCGCTGACGGCGGTGGTGTGGAGCGCGGCGCAGAACCAGTACGTGCTCAAGACCTTCAGCCGGGCCGACGCCGACATCAAGGCGTTCCTCACCCACCTCGGCCGGGCGTTCGTGACGTCGGCCACGCTGCAGGCCGGGGCCAACTACCGGCTGCGCTGCCAGAGTTGGTACAACATCCCGACCGCCGAGCTGTTCGGCCCGCCGGGGACCAGCGGGCGCACGTTCTCCAGCTACGTGGCCAGCGCCGGCCGGGTCGAGGCCATCTGGTTCCCGTTCACCGACACGCCGTGGCTGAAGGTGTGGACGCCGACGCCGTCGAAGCCGCTGTTCTCCCGGCAGGTCAGCTCGCCGTACAACTACTCGTTCTCCGACCAGGTCTCCGACGACTTCGAGGAGTTCCTCTCCCAGCTGGCGGTCGGCAACACGTCGGGCACGCCGTCGTTCGGCGGTCTGCAGCTGTTCATCGTGCAGAGCGGAATCGTGTTCACCGGGACGTGGGACATCTGGGGCTGGTCCAAGGACCTCCTGCTGTACGTGCGGCCCACCACGCTGCGGGTGTCGGAGGGCGGGATGGCGATCCTCACCAGCCGCAGCAATGTCCAGCGGGTGCTCAGCGAGTTCGCCACCTGGTTCAAGGCCCGGCTGGCCGCCTACCAGGCCCAGGGCAAGTTCCCGGTCAACGGGCCGGTCGAGATTCGGTGCTCGGGGTTGGACCGGGCGAGCGACGTGAAGGTGGCGTCGTCGGGCACGCCCCAGCTGTCGGCCTTGCGGCCCCGCCCGGACCACCCCGAATGGGACACGGCGGTGTGGATCGACGTCCTGACCATCGCCGGGACGCCCGACTCGATCACCTTCTACCGGGAGATGGAGCAGTGGATGCTCGGCAACTACACGGGCTCGTACGCGGCCGTGCGGCCCGAGTGGTCGAAGGGCTGGGGCTACAGCGCGACGGCGGGGTGGTCGGACCCGACGCTGGTCGGCACCACCTACCCGAACGCGCTGCGGACCGGCCAGCCCGCGGGGGACAACTGGGACACGGCGCGGGCCACGCTCAACGCCTACGACCCCCACCGCATCTTCAGCAATTCGTTCCTCGACACGCTGCTGCCCTGACCTAGCGTCGGGGTGTGACGCGGTGGCAGGTCGAGGGGTGGACGATCACCCGGGTGGCCGACCCGGGCTTCGCGCTCGAGCTGCCGCAGGACGATGCGACCAGGGCGACCCTGCAGCGGTCGCCCTGGCTGCACCCCGCCTTCGTGACCGACGAGTGGGCGCTGCGGGTCGGGTCGAGCACGCTGGTGGTGACCGACGGCGACCTGGTGGTGGTCGTCGACCCGTGGCTGGCGTTCGACGACCCCGACCGGCACGCGCCCCGGATGGCCGCGCTCGCCGCGGCCGGCTGGGGCCCTGACGACGTCGACGTCGTGGTCAACTCGCACATCGACGGCATCGGCGCCAACGTCGACCCGGCGACCGGGATGCCGGCGTTCCCCCGGGCCCGCTACCTGGTGCCGGGCGCCGAGATGGAGGCCCTGGCCGCGGGGGAGCGGGCCGGCTGCGAGGGGCACCTCGAGGTCGAGCGGGCGGGCCTCCTCGAGCGCTACGACGAGCCGGTCCAGCTCGCGCCCGGCCTCGTGGTCGACGCCCTGCCCGGTCACAACGTGGGCCACTACGGCGTCTTCGTTGGCGACCCGGCGGGGGCCGTCGTGGTGGGCCACCTGTTCCTGCACCCGGCCCAGATCGCCAACCCCGACTCGGTGCTCGGCGACCACGACCCGGCGACGCTGGTCGCGACCCGTCGAGCCCTGCTCACCCGCTGCGAGCAGGAGGGCATGGTCCTCATCGGCCCCCTGTTCGAGGCCCCTGGCGGCGTTTCGTTCGGCCCCGCCCGGGAAGACGGCTGGCATGGCGCCTGAGCCCAACGACCCCGAGCTCGAGGAGGCGGAGGAGGTGGCGGCCGAGGTCGCCGAGGACAACCCCGACCGGACCACCCGCCGGGAGGCGGTCGAGCAGGCGCTCGACGAGGAGGGCCTCTCGGAGGAGGGCGAGCACATCGGGGAGCACAACGAGTAGCGGGCGGAGCTGCCGGGTAGCCGAGCGCGCGGGTGGGCCCGACCCGGGAGCGTTCTAATGGCGATGACGGCCATCGGCTACACCCGTCGCACTGGTGCAGATCGGCGGCGACGCCCAGGACGAGTTCCTGGAGTGGTCCCGCAGCACCCTGTTGCCGGCCCTGCGGCGGGCGCTCCGCTAGGCCGTCGCGCTCAGGTGGTCGAGGCGCAGCAGCGACACCAGCACCTGGACGTCGGTGCGCTCGAACGCCTCGACGTAGCGGGCCAGGAGGTTGCGGCGGGTCTCGTCGGCCGGCTCCTCGGGCGTCGACCCCGCGGCCTGCGCGGCCAGGGTGGCGCGGGCTCGCTGGAGGGCGCTGGTCACCGAGGCTTCGGTCGAGCTGAGCAGCTCGGCGACCTCGCTGGCCTGCCACCGCAAGACGTCGCGCAGGATGAGCACGGCCCGCTGGCGGGGTGGTAGCGCCCCCAGGGCGACCACGAACGCCCGGCGCACGGCATCGCCCTCCGCGACGGTGTCGGCGGGGTCGACCGACGCCGTCACCCGCCCACCTCGGTCGTCGCCCGCCGCCTCGGCCTGGAGGTACCACAGCTCCACGTCCATCGGCCGGGCCCGACGCTGCTGGCGCTGCACCATGCCGAGGCAGACGTTGGTGGCGATGCGGTACAGCCACGTCCGCAGGCTCGACCGTCCTTCGAACCCGTCGTAGCTCCTCCACGCCCGTACCAGGGTCTCCTGCACGGCATCGTCGGCCTCGGAGACCGAGCCGAGCATCCGCCGGCAGTGGCTGCGCAGCTCGCTGCGGTGGCGCTCGAGCCGGGGGACGACGTCGGTGGGCTGAGTGTGGATCCCCATGCCGGCACCGTCGCAAGGCAGGCGCTCACGGACATCGCCCACCTGGCCGATCCTGAGGTGCGGGGGTGGCCAATCGCTCACCGAGCTGGAGGTTCACGACCGACCAGCGGCCGTCCCGACGCACGGTCACGAGCGTGGCCGGGAAGCGGTCGCCGCTGCGGTCCCCCGAGCGGATGCCCCGGACGATGATGCTGTCGGCCAGCACCCGGACGGCGACGCCCTCCCAGGTGGAGGCACAGGAGCGGCCCAGCCATTCCTGCTTGGTCAGCACGGAGCCGCCGGGGTCGTCGCCCCGGAAGTCGGCATCCAACAGGGCGTCGAGCGCTGCGGCGTCGCCGCGGGCCTCGGCGTCGATCCACCGGGTGAGGAGGTCGTCGAAGGTGTCGGGGAAGGTGTCCAGGCCGTCGACGGTCGCGCCTTGGTTAGCGTCAGACATCGGCCACCTGGCCGATGTGGCCCGGTAGCACCCCGCTAACAGCGCATCTGTAGGGGAGGGAGGGATGGGGTTGGAAGAACGGGCATCGATCCTCCCGGCGGGCACCGTCACGTTCCTGGCGGGAGCGGTCGAGCGTCCCGCAGGCGGGTGGCAGGCCGGCACCCGGGTCGACGACGTGCTCGACTCGGCCATCGCCGGCCACGGCGGGGTGCGGCCCGGCGGGCTGGGCGCGTTGGGTGACAGCGGGCTCGGTGACAGCGAGCGGGTGGTCGCGGCGTTCCCGTCGGCCGCCGACGCAGTGGCCGCCGCGCTGGCGGCTCAGCGTGCCGTCGGCCTGGAGCCGTGGCCCGACGGGCAGGCACCGGCCCTCCGCATCGGCCTGCACACCGGCGAGGCCCACCTCCGCGACCACCGCGACTACACGGGCTCGACGCTCGACCGGTGCACCCGGCTGCGCGACGTGGCCCACGGCGGCCAGACCCTGCTGTCGTCGGCGACGGCGTCGGTGCTCGCCGGCGTCCTGCCGCCCGGCGCCGAATTGCACGACCTCGGGACCCACCGGCTGCGGGACCTGTCCCGCCCCGAGCACGTCTACGAGCTGCGCCACCCCGACCTGCCCGGCGACCTCCCGCCGCTGCGCTCGCTCGATGTCCTGGCCAACAACCTGCCGATCCAGCTCACCAGCTTCGTGGGCCGGGGCGAGGAGCTGGCGGCCGTCGAGCTGCTGCTGGACAGCGAGCGGCACGTCACCCTCACCGGCACCGGCGGCGCCGGCAAGACCCGGCTTGCGCTCCACGCCGCGGCCGAGCTGGCGGACCGCTGGCCCGACGGCGTGTGGTGGGTCGACCTGGGCCCGATCACCGACCCGGCGCTGGTGCCCGACCTCGTCGCTTCGACCGTCGGCGTCCTGGTCGAGCCGACCGGCGGCTCCCTGCGGGCGCTCACCGTGCAGTTGCGGGACCGGCGCGTGCTCGTCTGCCTCGACAACTGCGAGCACCTGGTCGAGACGGTCGCCGAGCTGGTCGAGGCGCTGCTCGTCGCCTGCCCGCAGGTGTCGGTGCTGGCCACCAGCCGCGAGCCGCTCGCCCTGCCGGGCGAGACCGTGTGGCGGGTGCCGTCGCTGGTCGACGAGGAGGCCGTATCGCTCTTCGTCGCACGGGCGAGCCACGTGCGTCCGTGGTTCACCCTCGACGAGACCAACGAGGCCGCCGTCCGCCGGCTGTGCCACCGCCTCGACGGCATGCCGCTCGCCATCGAGCTCGCCGCGGCCTGGCTGCGCACGCTCACGCCCGCCCAGATCGCGGCCGGCCTCGACGACCGGTTCGCGCTGCTGGTGCGGGGGCCGCGGGGCGCGGTGGCCCGCCAGCAGACGCTCGCCGCCTCGATCGACTGGAGCCACGACCTCCTGGACGACACCGACCGGGTGGTGTTCCGGCGCCTGGCCGCGTTCTCGGGCGGCTTCTCGCTCGACGCGGCCCGGGCCGTGTGCGGGGCCAGCCCGCTCGGGGAGGCCGACGTGCTCGTCGCCCTCGCCCGGCTGGTCGACAAGTCGCTGGTCGTCGTCGAGGAGCGCGCCGAGGAGGCCCGCTACCGGCTGCTGGAGACGATCCGTCAGTACGCGGGCGACCGCCTGGAGGAGGCCGGCGAGACCCCCGCCGCCCGTGACCGCCACCTCGACCACTTCGTCGCCCTGGCGGCGGAAGCCGAGCCCAGCCTGGTCGACGTCGACCAGGACACCTGGCTGGCCCGGCTGGAGGCCGACCACGGCAACCTGCGGGCCGCCCTCGACTGGGGGCTGGCGCAGGCCGACCCGACCCGGGCGCGCCAGCTCGCGTCGGTGCTCATATGGCTCTGGTACCTCCGGGGCCACACCAACGAGGGCGTCGACTACCTGCGGAGGGCGATCGCTCGGGCGCCGGACGAGCGATCGCCGCTGCAGTCGTTGCTACTCGCCGGCGTCTCGGCGGTCAGCGTGGCCAGCGGGCAGTTCGACGTGCTGGTCGACTACGCCCAGCAGGCCCTCGAGCTGTCGAGCGCCATCGGCGACGACCGCGGCCGGGGCCGTGCTCTGCTGCTGCTCGGCGTCGCCCTCTCCTGGGTCGACTTCGACGGCGCCGACGCCCTGTTCGCCCAGGGCGGCGAGGCGGCGGCCGCCGCCGGCGACGCGTTCGGGATCGACCGCATCCTGGTCATGCAGGGCGTCATGCTCGCCTACCGGGACCGCCACGACGAGGCGTTCCCGCTCCTCGAGGAGGGCCTCCAGCGCTCGCTGCGGCGGGGCGACCGAGGCTTCGCCGCCTCGGCACTGGCCTACCAGGCCGTGGGCGCGGTGCTGCTGGGCGACCTGGCCCGGGCCGACGAGCTGGCCACCCGGGCATGGGAGGTGGCCCAACCCCGGGGCGACTTCTTCGACTGCGGCCTCGCCACCGCGCACGTCGCGCTGGTGAAGTCGCACACCGGCGACCTCGAGACCGGCCGGCGCGTCATGGAGCCGATCGTCCAGTCGGTCGAGGGCACCACCCGGACCGTGTACGTCCCGGACATGGCGCTGGCCATGGGCCGCCTGTCACTGGTGGCCGGCGACTTCGCGGCTGCCGCAGCCTGGTACGAGGGTGACGTGGTCGACGAGGGCCCGATGGCCGACAGCCTGATCACCGTGCGGTGCCTGCCGGGCCTGGCCGCGGCGCTGCGCCACCTGGGCCGGGTCGACGACGCAGCCGCCGCCGCCGAGCGGGGCTTGGCGGCCGCTCGGCGGTTGGGCGTGCCCCACCTGGAGGCCGACGCCCTCGACGAGCAGGGCCACCTCGCCGTCCTGGGTGACGACCCCGACACCGCCGAGAGCCGTTTCCACCAGGCCCTCGGGATCCGGGTCGACCATGGGTTCCGCACCGCCATGGTCGACAGCCTCGAAGCCCTCGCCGCCCTCGCCTCCGGGGAAGAGGCCGTTCGCCTGTGGGCCGCCGTCCACTCGGCCCGCACCGCCCTCGGCTATCCCCGGGCGCCCGTCGCCGAGCCCGCCCACCAGGAGGGACTCGCCTGCCTCCGGGCGGAGCTCGGCGACGACGGATTCGGCTCGGCCTGGTCCGCCGGCGCGGCGCTCACCCTGGACGAGGCGGTCGCACTGGTGCGCCGCGCCCGGGGCAGCCGGGGCCGGCCGTCCACCGGTTGGGCGAGCCTCACCCCGACGGAGCTCGACGTGGTCCGCTGCGTGGTCGAGGGCCTCAACAACCCGGAGATCGGCGCCCGCCTGTTCATGAGCCGGGGCACGGTCAAGACCCACCTCTCCCACGTCTACGCCAAGCTCGCCATCGCCAACCGCACCGAGCTGGCGACCCTCGCCGCCCGCCACGGGGAGGGGCCGACCGGCTAGCACCCGGCTAACAACGCATCCGTACCGTGGCCGGGTCCATGACGGAGTCGGCGAGGAGCGGATCGGATTGAGCGACGCGGACGGGCGATCGCCGGAGCGGGTGGTCGCGGGGCGGTACCGGCTGGAGGAGGTCCTCGGGCGCGGTGGCATGGGGGTGGTGTGGCGTGCGGTGGACACCCTGATCGAGCGTCCGGTGGCCATCAAGGAGTTGCGGGCCCCCGCGGGCGCGGCAGGCGTGGATCGGGACTCCTTCGTCGAGCGCGCGCTGCGGGAGGCCCGCAACTCGGGGCGACTGAACCACCCGGCGGTCGTCGGGGTGCACGACGTCGTTGCCCCGGCCGATGACGACGACACGATCTACCTGGTCATGGAGTACGTCCAGGCGCCGAGCCTGGCGGACATCCTCGACCGGGAGGGGCCGCTGCCGGCGCACCGGGTGGCGGCGATGGGGCTCGGGATCCTCGACGCGCTCGACGCCGCCCACTCCATGGGGATCGTGCACCGGGACATCAAGCCCGCCAACGTGCTGATCGCCGAGGGGGACCGGGTCAAGCTCACGGACTTCGGCATCGCGCTGGCTGCCGAGGACACCCGCCTGACGCGCAGCGGGGTCATCGGCACCCACGCCTACCTGGCGCCCGAGTGCTTCGACGCCGGCCAGGCCGGCCCTGCGTCGGATCTGTGGTCGCTGGGGGCGACGCTCTTCCACTCGGTGGCGGGGCGGCCGCCGTTCGACCGCGACACCACGACCGCGACGCTGCGGGCGATCCTGTTCGAGGACCTGCCCGCGCCGCCGTGCGAGCCCCGGCTCGCCAAGGTCATCACCGGGCTGCTGACCCGGCCGATCGACCAGCGCCTCACCAGCGACGGGGCCCGTCGCCAGCTGCAACCGGTCGCCGCCGAGCCGCCGCCCCCCAGCGCCCCGGCGATGGGCGCTGCACCGGCCGGTCCCGGCACCGGCCCGGCACCGTGGGAGGCCCAGGCCACCGGCCTGCACCGCCCGCCCCCGGCCACCCCGATGCCACCCCCGCCGGCCGTCACGACACCACCGCCGTACGCCAGGACCCAGCCCGGCGCGCCACCGCCGCCGCACGCCACCGCGCAGCCCCCGCACTCCCCGCATCCCCCGACGGTCCCCGGCCCAGGTCCCCGCGGTCCGGGCGGCCCGGGCGGTCCCGGACCGGGTGGCCCCGGCCCCGGCGGTCCCGGTCGACCGGGCGGGCCGGGCGGTCCAGTCGGCCCGGCGCACATGGGCCCCATGTCCGGTGGGGGACCGGCCGGCGGGCCGCCGCCCCGCAACAACAAGCCCTGGCTCGTCGGCGGGGCGATCGCCGCCGCGGCCGCGCTCATCCTGGTGTTCGTCGCGGCCGCCGGTGGGTCGGGCGACGACGACAACGGGGGCGGCGGTGGGGGTGGGGGCTCCGGTCCGAAGCAGGCCCTGGAGAAGCTCCTGAAAGCCAGCCAGGACCAGGACCTCGACGCGGCCAAGTCGGCCCTCTGCCGGGAGGACCTGTCCGGCGACATGATGGACACCCTCGTGGACGTCAAGGTCGTCTCGTACACGATCGGGTCCGTCGAGGAGAAGGACGGCTACTCCATCGTCAACGCGTCCGTCCGCACCGAGGACGACGAGGACGAGAGCGACGGCAAGGTTCCCGTGGTGCAGGAGGACGGCACCTGGAAGGTGTGCTTCTCCAAGGCGCTCGAGGACCTCGAGGACCTCGACATCCCCACGACCGACACGACCGACTTCTCGACCGACGTGACGACCACGTCGGGCTGCGATGCGGATCAGAACACGGCGAGCGAGGTCGCCGACCGGTACGTGTCCGTCGCCGCCTACTCGATCCCCGATGCGCAGCTGTGCGTGTACGGCGCCAGCGTCCCGTCGTCGACCACTGAGGAGTTCGGCGACAAGTACTTCTTCTACGACCACAGCAACGGTGACGGGACCTACGTGTACACGAACAGCGACGACCAGACGCTGACGGTCACGGTGACCATGGAGTCGGACGGCAGGTACTGGGTCACCGACGCATCGATCTCGTGATCACTAACGGGCGGCTAACAGGGGCTCCGTACGGTGCCGGCTCGATGCATCACGTCGGGCGCACGCGCGGGAAGGGAGGGTGAAGTGGCAGAAGGGTTCGTCATCGACACGGGCCAGGCTCGGCAGATGAGCGAGCAGCTGGCCGGCGTCGCTCGGACCATCGAGGGCTTCCCGCCCGGGCCACAGGCCTCCGGGCAGCTCGGCTCCGGTGCCATCGAGAAAGCCGTGTCCGACTTCGAGAGCAAGTTCGCCACGGCGCGGCAGAACCTGACCAAGTCGGTCAGCACCTCGCGCGGCGGCTTCGCGGCCGCCGCGAGCAACACGACCAACATCGACCAACAGACAGCACAGGAAGCATCGACACTCAAATGACAGACACCAGCGTTGACTACCAAGGCATAGCTGACGGGGCTCGGCAGCTGCGGAATATCAAGACGCAGCTGAACGAGAAGTTGGAGCAGCTGAAGCAGAGGATCACGAACCTGATCACCAACGGCGGGTTCACGACCGATGTCGGGTCGACAGCCCTCGGGCAAGCGGTGAGCCGGTTCGTGCAGGCGTGCACGAAGGCCCTGGAGTCCCTGGAGCGCATGGCGGCCTACCTCGACAAGATCCCCGGGATGTACCAGCAGGCCGACAACCAGACCAAGAGCATCTTCGACGGTTACCAGCCGGGCTGATCCGGCCCGTCCACCCACGCG
>Ga0075420_100002221_pt1 | contig 16754 bp, 21 predicted proteins | sample SoiMetdeltSBSDD4_FD_75296 | JGI IMG/M metagenome (GOLD analysis project Ga0075420, IMG submission 75296) | Bulk soil microbial communities from a Populus tree surrounding site in Tennessee, USA - Soil MetaG P. deltoides SBSDD4 | ecosystem: Environmental > Terrestrial > Soil > Tree plantation... | reverse complement strand
GGTCTACGGCCTCGGCCCGACCGCCAGGGAGGCTTCGCCTAGTCCGGTCTATGGCGCCGCACTGCTAATGCGGTTGGGGTCCTCAAGCCCCTCCCGGGTTCGAATCCCGGAGCCTCCGCTCTCACCAGCGCGTTCGCTGTCCACCTCGGATGGGCTCAAGATCGCTTGGTTTCAGTCGGAGTCTCATTGGTCGCGCCTACCCAACAGCATCGCTGCCCTGCGGTGTCGCGCCGGCCGTCATTTCGCCATCGCGCCCCGCTGTGCCTGGCCTATCGCGCCACGGTGGCTACGCATCCGGCAAAGTCTCGGGGCCCCGGTGGTCATGTAGGGCCGGTGCTGTCTACCCGTCCATCGTTCGTAGACTCGCCTTCTGGGTCTCCGTCGTCTGCTTCTGCGCTGAGCCAGGCGAACGCGTCTTGTACCGCCCTCTCGTCGGTCCCAAGGATCCGCAGACTGATCCGGATCAGCGCGTAGAGCTGATCCACCCATGACGAGGCAAGCTCGACATTCCCCCCCGAGCTGAGGGAGAGGCTGGGAATGAGATGCCCTCCGTGAAGCACGTTAAGGCAGTGCTCCATCGCGTGAGTCTCAATCGACCACCATTCGGAGTGAGCGACCCCACTTGCCATGTAGTACGCCTGTCGGTAGAGATTGAGAAGGCCGCATTCCTCAGCCATAGATCGTATGGACTTGCCCTCGGCAAAAGAATCGCGGGTATCGACAATTCGGTGATCGAGAATCTCGTCATTGTGGCTCAGCCTGTCCAGGTCCTTTATGGCCTCCTTGAAGTCTGGCCGTTGCGCTTCCTGGGGGAGTTCTTCCATGATTCGCGCGTACAACTTCGCCTTACCAGCTCCGTACTCCTGATAGGCTCGGTAGATCGACGGGTCCTGCCGCGCCATCCATTGGAGGTAAATGCGGACTTCCACCAGCACTCGGATTATGTGAGCGCCGTGCTCCATACACCACAGGTCCGGTGCGCCGAGTGCTGTAATCACGTCGCGTCCAGCACGGGCAACGAGTCCCGAGTGAACCTCTTGCCGCTCTCGGTCGTAGAGGCGCGCAGGCGACGTCTCAAGTGCTTCCACATAACTGGACAACAAGTCCATCGCCAGCCGACGAAGATGAGCCCCTCCCTCCGGTACCGCAGTCGGTCTAGGTGCCTGGCCATTCGATGGAGGATCCGTAGGTAAACTTTCGCCGCCCTGCTGGATGTCGAGCGCCTCCAAATCGAATTCGCGACGCCGCACGCAGCGCGAGGTCATGGAATTCGCGCCCCAGAAGACTTTGGCCCACTTGATTGCGTTTACGAAGTAGCTCTCGTCTTCATGAACAAGCATTGCTTTGTGCGCACCCCACATTGCCCGCACAACCGAGTCGGCCATGCCGCGCGTGTTGGGGTCATTTGGATAAGGCTCAAGCAATTCGATGGTCTCGGCGCTCGTGCTGAAAGTGCCGGCTTGAACGGCACTCCAAATGAAGATGCACTTGATTATGGCTTCGCGATGTCCATCCTTGAGTACATCGAATATTGCCCGCGTCAGCAAATCGGTCTCTTCGCGGCCCGGAGGTGTCATCTCATGATCTACGAGCCACTCGGCAGGGCGAAACGGGTACGACGCCAAAACGCGCGCGATTGATTCTGGAAGCAATCCACGCTCGTGAGCCCGGGTCCTAACCACAGTCTTTGCTTCCGGAACTTGAGCAGCAAGCCGGTCGAGGCTGGTCAGTCGCCCATCGAGACACTCGGCGAGGAAGCGTCGATCGGCTTTACCCGAAAGGTCTGTCTGTACGACTTCCTGCCAACGCACGAATCTGACGGCCTCAGCGGTTCCAAGCTCGGACAGGGCGAGTACGGGCCATAACAGATCGGGCAAGTCGTCTCGCACCCAGTCCCCAATCTGCAGGACGCCTGTCGCTGCGAGCGGCGACCGATAGGTACGGCCCTTCCTGACGTGACCGGCAAGTGGTCCGGACGTCTGATTGGCGCGAGGAAGTGACACACGATCACTGTACGGCTAGACACCGACCTCCGGCGTCTTGCGCCCTCCGCGGACCCCGACCGCACTCTGCGGCAGCCTGCTGTGTGCGACTGAAGAGCCGCTCGGTCGTTGCGCCATGCGGCTCATCTGCTCCATACCCTACCGGCAGCAGAGATGTTGATCAGCCTTCAGCCCACAACACCGCGCCGAGGCGCTCGCTGGCGTCACGTACCTGCGGTGAGGCGACATGCGTATACCGCTCGGTCGTAGTCACTCGGGTGTGCCCGAGGATTTCCTGAACCACCCGGATGTGGACGCCCTGCTCGATCAAGAGCGTGCCGGCCGTGTGCCGGGCGTCGTGCAACCTGCCGTCCCGTACGCCGGCAGCCCGCAGCACAGCCTTCCACTCGCGCCAGTCGTCGGATCGGTCGATGGGATTGCCGGTCGGCGCAGCGAAGACAAGATCGTGGTCCTGCCATGTCGTCCCGGCCGCCAGCCGTTCGGCGAGCTGCGCCTTTCGGTGCGCCTTGAGCATCGGCAGCAGCTCAGGCGGGCATTGCAGCGTGAGCTTCGAGCGCCCTTTGCGAGGCCGAAACGTCACCCCGCCACCCGTGCGGAGTGGGCAGTGCCGGGCGTGCCCGACGCAGGTGCGCGGGTCGCAGGTGTTCCTCGGGCACTGGTGCTCCCGCTTGTGGCAATCCGCCTCACACTCGGCCGTGTGCCGGTGCTGGCCGCACTGTCGCGGGCACGGTGCCCGATGCCAGGCGGCCCCGCACGCGTTCGGATCGTCGCAGCCATGCCGCCACGCGGCCCGCTGCACCTGAAACCAAGCCCGGATAACCCCGGTCTCCAGGTCGAGGTACGACCAGCGCAGCCCGAGCGCCTCGCCCTGACGTAGACCCAGCGCCAGCGCGACCGACCATCGGGCGCCGTTGCGACGGGAGGCGGCCGCACCGAGGATCCGCCTCGCCTCGGCACCCGTGAACGGCTCGATCTCCGTGTGTGCTGCCCCGGGTGCGTCGATGTAGTTCCGGGAGGCGACGTTGCGGCTCACCTTGTCCCGGCGCATGGCGATCGTGAGCGCCCGCGACAGGATCCGGTGCACCTTCAACACGGTCGAGCTGCTCTTCCCTGCCGCGAGCATCTCCGAGTACGCCTCGTCCAAGTGCTCGGGAGTCAGCCTGTCCAGCCGGTGCGCGCCGAGCAAAGGCACGATCCAGAGCCGGGTCTTCGATCGGTAGTCATCGAGGGTCCGCGGTGCCATCTTCCCGCTCGCCACGAGCCGTTCGCACGCCGTGTCGAGGTAGGTGTCCATCCACGCGGCGACGGTTGGCGCCCGGCCGGGCTTGTCGACCTTCCCGGCGTCCCGTTGCGCCTCCAGCTTGCGAACCTTCTCCGTGACCTCGGCCTGGGTCTTCCCGGACCTGTGCCGGCGGTCTGGCGACCCGTCGGCCTTGACGCCCATCGTCACCCGGCCGTGCCACCGCTGGTCGGCTTCGCTGTAATAGATAGAACTACGCAGGTTCGGCTTCCGGCCGTTGCTCATCACGTCCTCCTTCAGGCTGCGTCGGAGTTCTCGACGGTGGCGAGGCCAGCGGCGTACGCCTCCAGGTCGGTGGCCCGGATGCGGCGAAGGCGACCGACGCGTACGGACGGGATGGCGCCGGTGCTGATCAGCTCGTACATGAAGGTCCGGCCGATGCCGAGGCGGGCGGCGGCTTCGGTGACGGTCAGGAGCAGCTTGGGGCCTGTCATCAGTTGCCTTCCCCGAATTCGTGGCGGATCCAGGTCCACAGACGGCGGCCGACGCGGACACGCCGGCCGGTGCCGTTGCAGCGGCGGCACCAGGCGCGGGTGAGCGTGCCTCGGCGGGTGATCCGGCGGCAGATTCCGTGGCATCTGCGGCAGCGCCCCCATGGGGCGACCGCGCAGGCGACGGCGTAACCGACCGTGACGCCCACCAGGGCGAGAGCGGCGAGGCTAGCAAGAGAGGCGAGGGGGTCCATCGGGGTCTCCTAGGCGGGTTCGTGACCGGCTCGGCGAGGACTGCTAGGTGCTAGAGTCGTTGTCAGGACTGGGGTTTCTGGGTTAGCGAGCCTGCTAGGTCTAGCAGCGGCGGGTGCTAGACCAAGCACCCCCGCGGGGGTTAGCCGGCCTTGGATCGGCCGTCACGTTCGGTGATGGCTGCCACGATGTGGGCGCGGGTGATGCCGCGCCGGTTGGCGCCTTTGCCGGTGGTCGGGTCGGTGCCCCACACCTGCCCGCCGGTGATCCGGTGCGGCTTGAGCGCGAAGGTGAGCTGTTCGGGATCCCACCGGCCGTAGATCTCCGGGCGCAGCTCGGCGAGCCGGGCGACGACGGTCTCGTTCCACACCTTGGCTTCGCTGGGCGCGATGACGGCCAGGACGTCAGCGAGGAGGTCGTAGCTGGGGCGGTCGGCGATCGTGGGTTCGCCGAGCGCGTGGCCGGTGACCGTGCCGGCGGCAGCGCGGGCGGCCCGGGCACGGGCCACGACCGCGTCCGCGGTCGCCGCGTCGATGTAGACGGTGTGCACGATCCGGGCGTCGGCGCCTTCGCCGACGAAGTAGCCGATGCCCTTGTCGGTCCAGGCGAACGTGGTGGCCCGTGCCCCCTGCCGGTAGCGGGACGTGCCCAGGACCATGTCGTTTTCGGTCTGGCCCATCACCTTGAGGCAGAAGCGGGTGGACGCGTTGGCGCTGATACCGGTGGGCAGCGACTTCGCGTCCGGGCGTTGGGTGGCGAGCACGACGATGATGCCGACCGCGGGTCCGCGCTTGACCAGGTCGGTGCAGATCTCTTCGCACTCGGCGCCGTGAACCGGGTGTTCGAACCAGACCTGGCACTCGTCGACGCCGAGCACGATCGGCCACAGGCCGAGGGCGGGGTCGCTGGCCAGCTCTGCGGTGACCTTCGATTCCGGGCACCGGTGGCGGGGCAGGCCGCGGATAACCTTGGTACGCCGGCGCAGCTCGTACCGCAGTTCCCGCAGGGCGACGAGGGCGTACCCGATGTCGTCGTCCTCGTCACCGGCCCGGTACCGGTGCGCGACCGGTTCCAGCGGCGCGAGGTCGCCGGTGCCCTTGAGGTCGAACACGTACAGCCGGGCACGCGGGTCCAGCGCCGCGATGAGCAGCACCAGTCGCAGCGCGAAAGTCTTGCCCATGCGTGGGATCGACCCGATGATCATCGTGACGAACATCAGGATCAGCTCGATCCATCGCCCGCGCGGATCGGTAGCCCACGGGGTCGGCCGGAACAGGTCGACCGCACCGGAGCGCAGCAGCGGCCACGCGGGCTTGCGGGCCTTGGCCATGTCCTGGTCGCCGACCCACAGCACCAGCCGGCCCGGGTGCACCTCGGCGTTGCCCTCCGGCCAGACACAGCCCAGCGGGCGCGCCAGGCCGGCGGCCAGCTTCTCCCGCCGGTCGATGACCTCGGTCGCGGTCACCCCGTAGGGCAGCTCGACGTCGGCGCGCCAGCCCGGCCCGTCGCGGGTGATGGGCGCGGGAAAGCCGATCGCCTTGGGGTTCTTGGCCAGGGCTTGCGTCATCCCGGCGATGCCGAGCACGGACAGGGCGCGCACGACGACATCGGACGTCAGCGGCTGTACCGATGCCTTGACCACGGCGGTGTCGAGCAGCGGTTTGTCGGCCGGGGCGCCGAGGATGCCGCACATGACCACAAGCGCCAGCAGAACGGTGTACCGGACCGCCGGCTCGGCCAGCGCGAGCCAGCCGGTCGCGACCGCCATACACGGTACGGCGACCGCCGTGACGAGGCCGCGCCAGCGCACCCGCCGGTCGCGTTGCCGGCTCAGTCTCAGGTACAGGTCGGCGTCCTCGACGCGGGCGCTGTACTGCCGCATCGGCTCGCCTTCCATATCGAACAGCCACCGCACGATGCCGCGCACAAGCCGGTCGAAGCCGCGCGGAGCGCGCAGGGCCAGCTTGACGGTGTACTTCGGGATGCGGACGGCGTGATAGCAGGCGGCGTGCCAGGCGTATCCGGCCAGCCAGCGGATGGTCGCCAGCGCTTCGGCCCGGGATGTGAGCCAGGCCGGGACGATCGGGCGGCGCTGACCGGCGCGCAGCGTGGCGAGACTCACCCGTGGAAGGCGTTGTGCGGCCGGGCTGTCCACCCGGACCGGTTTGTCGTGCGGCTGCGTCATGTCGAGCGCTCCGGTGTCGAGTCGGTGGTGCGCAGGAGTCCGGCGGCGCGCAGCAGCTTGCGGGCACGGTCCGGGCCGGTGCCGAGAGCAGCGGCGGCGCGGCGTACCGGTACGGTGCCGTCCTTGTCGCGCGGTACGTCGGCGAGCGCGGCGGTCAGCTCCGCGTCGGTACGGGTACCGGTGCGGCGCTTGCGGGGCGTACCGGTACGGGCCGGGTCTGCGGGCGGTTGCCGCACCGGCCGGTACCGCTGGCTGGTGGCGATTAGTGCGGCGGTCGCCATCACCATCAGCCCGTCGACCGCGAGCGGCCCGATGGTGACGGTGAGCCGGTCTTCGCGGTAGTACGCCAGTAGCCCGGCCAGGTGGCGGTAGGAGACCACGGCGGCGACGACCGCGACCGGCACGAGCCCGCCGAACCGCAGCGCCGCCCAGCGCCATCCCGGCCGCCATTGCGTGCGGGCGAGGATCTCGATCGCCACGAACAGCGAGACCGGCCAGAACACGGCTCCGATCACCGCGCCGCTGGGCGGCGTCCAGTCGGCCGGTGCGCCTGCAGGCGGGACGTAGGAGTGGGCGACGTTGGCCGCGATCGACACGGCGCCGCCGAGAACCGCGCCGACGTAGCCCCACGCCCGGCCGGGGGACCGGGTGGTTCCGTTCATCGGCCACTCCCTACCGGTACCGCCAGCCGGTTGTCCGTTGCCGCGGGCGGTGCGTCGCTGCGTGGGTGCCGCGCAGGGTGGCCCGACAGCCGGGCGGCGGCGAGCGCGGTCAGGATGCCGGCGGCCGGACCAAGCACCAGTACCGCGAACGGGAGTCGGCCGGCAGCGAGCAGGAATGCCAACGCCCAAACCGCGGTCAGCGCGCCAGTGACGGCTGCGCCGAGTAGGACGACGCGGACGTGGGTTCGGTGGCGAGCCATCGTAAGTCTCCCTTCGCACGTTCCACAGTGGACGTCGGTTGTGCGTGCGCGCATGCCTTGCCGCAGGCGCAGATCCGCGGACGGGCGATGTCGGTGCCGACCGACAGGTAGAAGGCGCCGTCGCTGCGCTTGACGACGTGTTCCCAGAACGAGGCGTTCTTCGCCGGCTGCGTCGACAACCCGAGCGCCGAAGCGAGACCGTCCACGGCGGCCACCCGCTCGGCCTCGGTCAGGCTCGTGCGGTACTCGCTGACGCCCAGCGACACGGTGACGCGCAGCGGTACCGGGGCGGCCTGCCCCAATAGTTCCGCGACGGTGTGCAGCCAGGCTGCGGCGTCGGCCGGTGAGGTCGTGTTCATGCCGCCTCACCGTCCACGGAGTCGGGGTCCTCGTCGGCCAGCTCGCGCCGCAGCTCCGCGTTCTCCCGGACTACGTCGCGCAGCGCGCGGCGCAGCCGGTGCCAGTCCACATCGGACGCCTCGTCCTCGGCGGCGAGGATGCGGATCTCCGCGTCCAGCAACGCCATCTCGGCGGCGATCAGACCTGACTCGCGCTCGATCGCGGCCAGCTCCTCGACGGTCGGTTCGTCGTCGTACGGGGTGATGTCTTCCACGGTCGATCTCCTCGGGTCGTGTACAACTTGGCGTTGTATTCAGGGTCGGACCGTACAACGCACGTTGTATTGGGGCAAGCGGTGATGGTGGTCAACGTGTCTGGTGGGTTGGCGCTTGTGCGGTCGCGTACCCTCGCGGTTGATGTCCGGGACGACCGCTGAGCTGCCGAGCGACTGGTGGACGACGGAAGACGTGCTGGCGTTCCTGCGTTCGGCCGGAGCGCCGATCAGCCGTGCGACCTGGGCGGCCTACGTGTCCCGGGGGCAGGCACCCGCCCCGGACCGGATGTTCGGCCGGTCCCCGGCCTGGCGGCCCGCGGCCGTGCGCGCATGGCAGGCATCGCGGCCCCGCCGCGGTTCAGTCGATGGGCCGGGCACTGGCTCCTCACCTCCTTCCCGGTCGCCGTCTGGTGAGAACCAGTCAACCGGCAAGCGGGCGGGACGGCGATGAACGAACAGCCGCTGCCGACGCAGTGGTGGTGCACTCCCGGTGCAGTCGACCCGGTTCGGCACCCGCTGGCGGCGGCGCGGCGGCGGTCAGGCAGGCTGTAGCTGGACATTCCAGCCAGCATGGGGAAGTGGAGCACCGCAGATGGGCACAGTCGAGCGGACTCTGGTACTGCTCAAGCCTGACGCCTTGGCGCGCGGCCTGGCCGGCCAGCTGATCCAGCGCTTCGAGGACGCCGGCCTCAAGATCGTAGGCGTCAAGATGCAGCAGATGAACGCCGACATGGCCAAGCGCCACTACTTCGATCTGGAGGAGCGCTTCGGCAAGTCCGTCTTCGAACTCACCGCGCAGTTCATGCAGTCCGGGCCGGTCATCGCCTTCGTCCTGGAGGGTGTGCAGGCCGTGGCCAACGTCCGCAAGCTCGTCGGCAACACCTTCCCCGACCAGGCACCCGCCGGCACCATCCGCGGCGACTTCGCCCACACCACCAAGGCGTACGCCGAGGCGCACAACAAGGTCGTGCCCAACCTCATCCACGCCTCCGGCAACCCCGACGAGGCCAAGTACGAAGTGGAACTGTGGTTCCGCCCGGACGAGCTCTTCCAGTACGAGACACTCGCCGAGCGGTACACGTTCTGATGGACGACCCCATCAGCGAACTTCGCCGACGGTACGAGGAAGAGCGGCACTTCTTGGACGACCGAGGCGCTGCGGAGTACGCGTACGCGCTCGCCATCCGGCTCCGCGAGGCCGGCCAGCTCGCCGAAGCCCGACGGTACGCCAGGGAATGCCTACGCCTCGCCGAGACGCTGCCCTCGGCCACCCTCGACGACGTCACCGTGAGCCGCACCACGGTAGGCGGCGTCCCGATGCCCGAACACTTCCACGACGGCGTGGTACGGGCGCGACTCTCCGACCTGCTCTCAGACTAGGGCGGCGTCGAGGTACTGCTGGACCGGGCCGTAGAGCGGAGACGGTACGTTCGACGCGAGCGTGGCCCGGTCACACCAGGCGACCTCGGCCAGCTCGTCCTCGTCGGCCACGTGCGCGGTGCCGGCTTCGACGTCGCAGGCGACGTAGACCATGGTACGGCCCGTTGCCGGGTGGACGCGTTCGCCGAGGCGCTGCGTCGGCCGTACTGTCAGTCCGGTTTCTTCCCGTGTTTCGCGCACAGCGGCATCGTCAGGTGACTCGCCCGGCTCGATTTCGCCGGCCGGGAACTGCCAGGACAGTTCGCCTTCCTTGATCCGTCGCCGCACCATCAGTACCCGTCCTTCGGATACGACGATGGCGGCGACGATCGGTGCCTGTGCGGCGTGGCTCATGGTTCTACTCCGAGTGCGCGCAGAATTGGCGGGAAGATCCGCTCGGCGGGGATGAAGCGGGTGATGTCGCGCTTGGGCGCCCAGATGGCGTCGACGTTCTCGGTGACGTCGCGGTTTTCGACGTCGCCGGCCAGGAAGTCGCACAGGAAGTAGTGGCAGTCCACGCCGGTCAGCGGGTGTACCCGGGTGCCGAGGTCTGAACTGATGGCGCAGTGGATGCCGGTCTCGGCCAGCGTCTCGCGGACGGCGACGGTCTCGGCCGAGGCGCCCGGCTTGACGATGCCGGCGGGGAACTGCCAGGTGATGCCGCTGGGGTCGACCTCGCGGCGGCACACGAGGAGCACGTCGGTGTCCGTCACGACGATGGCAATCGCGACGGTGAGCGCGACGGCTGCGCCCGCGGCCTTGATGTCGGCGCCGTCATCGGCCTTGAGCTGTCGGGCGAAGCGGAGCTTGGCGGCCTCGGGTGCGCGTTCGTAAGCGGTGTCCAGGGCGCGTTGAAGCTCGGGCCGGATGACTACGGTCGGGCGTTCGTGCCAGGACGCGATGGTGCGCTTGGCGACGCCGAGCAGGGCGGCCATCTCGTCCTGCGACATCCGCAGGGCGGCCTGGAGGGCGGTGGCCTCCCGCCCGGTCCACTGGTCGATCACCGGGTTGCCGAGGGGTTGGCTCACGGTGGCCCCCGATTGGGTGGAGTGCTCGGGGAGAGGGATGCAGGGTCATGACCGGCGTCTGGGATGGACGGTCAGCGTCGTGCCGGCAGGGTAGGTTTCGACGGCTCCGCTGGCGCGGGTGACGGTCACCGCGGCGCTGGAGGTCGCGCGGTCGCCGGGGTGCAGGTCGACCGTTGGTGGCGCCTCCAGGACGAAGGTGCCGTGGCCGTGGCGAACCTCGACCAGCCCTTCGGCACGCAGGACGGCCAGCGCGCGGCGGACGGTCTCGCGGGCCAGCCCGAACTCGTCGTGTAGGTCCTTCTCCGACGGCATCCGCCCGCCGGCCGGTAACTGTCCGCTACGGATGCGATCGCGAAGCACGCTCGCGAGCTGCCTGTACGCAGCACCTTCGCGATCCGGCGCGATCATGGGGTAACTGTACGTATAGCCGCGTGGGCGTCCGGTAGCGTATACGTCTAGATGTCTGCTGCCGGGGAGGTGGGATGCGAGGAGGCGCCACGGTGGATCCCCGTTTCTCGGCGCTCTTGCGGGAACTGCTCGCCGAGACGGGCGTCTCCTACCGGGTCTTGGCAGCGAGGACGTTCTACGGCAAGAGTTACCTTCACGAGCTGGCGTCGGGCAAGAAGGCGCCGACGTACGAGACAGCGCAGCGCATCGACAATGCCCTGGGCGCGGAGGGTCGCTTGGCCGAGCTGGTTCCCGATCCCCGCAACCGTCCACGCTCGCTGGCCGTTGACGGGTGGGGATGGCGCGACAACGAGCGCCTCGCCGACGCGCTGGCGTCGGAGATCCCCGGCCCGGACAACGCGGTTCGGCTCGCGCACGAATGGCTGGTCGGGGAGCCACCGCAGGTCTTCGAACTGCGCGCCGGCCGCCGCATCGGCGCCGGCACGGTCGACGCCGTCGAGCGCCGGGCACATCACCTGCGGCGGCTAGATGACCACGTGGGCGGGTACCGGACGTATCCGATCATCCGTGGCGAGCTTGCCGCCACGGCCCGGCTCGTGCGCGAGGCGGCCTACACCGAGCGACTCGGGCACCGCCTCCTGGTCGCCGTGGCCGACCTGTGCCAGCTTGCCGGGTTCGTCGCCGCGGACGCCGGACACCCCGACGAAGCAAGGCACCTCCACCTGACCGGAATGCGGGCCGCCCACGCCGGCAGCGCCGTCGAGTCGGCGGCGAACAACCTCGGCTCACTCGCCTACCTCGAAGCCAACGTCGGCGACCTGCGCCGGGCGGTCCTGCTCGCTCAGTCCGCGTACGCGGGAGTGCGTACCTCCGGCCGCGCCACGGTCAAGGCGCTGACGCTGGAACGGCTCGCCTGGGCCAACGCCCGGGCCGGGGAGCCCGCCGCTGCCGCGCGGGCGCTCGGCATGGTGGAGGAGGTCTACGTAACTCCGAGCCCGGCGGACGACCCTCCGTGGACCTACTGGCTCAGCACCGACGAGGTCGAGGTCATGGCCGGCCGAGTCTGGACCGAGCTACACCAGCCATCCCGTGCCATTCCGATCCTGGAACGCGCTGTTGCCGGCTACGACACCGAACTGCCCCGGGAGGCGGCACTCTACCTCACCTGGCTCGCCGAGGCGCTGATCCAGGCTGGCGACGTCCCGGCCGCAGCCGACCGCGCCGCACAAGCCCTGCGCCTTGTCCGCAACGCGCACTCCCGACGGGCCGTCGACCGGGTTGCCACCATACGGGCGCTCCTGTCCCCTCACATCGGCGTGGCCGAGGTCGCCGCATTCGAAGCGGAGTACCGCGGCACTGGCGCATAACCGCATGCGGCACGCGCACGCTTCACGCGCGTGCGCCTATTTGACTCTCAGCCGCCGGACCGTCGCGTCTCAGCGGAGTGGCGGACCACGCCGAGCGACTCCCCAGCCGGCGCCGCCTGCCAGGCCGCGACCAGCGCCCGGTACGCCAATCGGCGCCCGAAGCACGGCCATTCCTGGAGGCAGAGCAGACACACAATCAAGTCTGCGGCATCGCGTACTGCCCGGGAGTGATCCCGGCTCACCCGGACCGCAACACGCCACAACATCGGATGCGCGACGCCGGGCGGCGGATCCTCCGGCGGCGCATCCACGTCGAACCGCATCTCCTCGCGCATGACCTACTCCTCGGGCTGGGTGGGCGCGAGCAGCCGCGCGGCGGATAGCAGCGACCGCCCGCGCCCGGCTCGAAAGGTCAGGCGGCGTCGTCGCCCGGGGGGGTCGGTCGAAGGGCAGCGGCGAGGGCGCGGCGCGCCTTCGCCCGCTCCTCCCGAAGGACAGGGCGCATCCCGTTGGTGAAGGCAAGCCAGTAGCGGACGAACGGCTCGATGCCCTCGTGAGTCCCGCCGAAGCCCTGCCAGACGTCCGCGATCCTGACAGCCAGCTCCCCGCGCCGACTGGCAAGCGAAAGCGGTACCGGCGACTCAACGAGAAGCTTCTCCACGGTCGCGGCAAGATCCTGCATGACTCGTCCTCTCCCAGCGGGATGACAACGCGAGTGACGTTCTCGATGGTCTTCCAGCGATCCGACGCAGGAAATGGTTAGTCCGTCCGCCGAATGTCCGCTGGGCATCGCCTACCGAACAGGCATGGATCACATCGGTCGCTTCGGCACGTTCGGTCCCCTGTACGCCGGGATGGAATCGCGGCCCGGCTACAACATGCTGGTCGGGCGGTCCGGTGGTCCTGGCATGAGGCCGCCGGACCGTCCACCTTCGGCATGCCGCACCCGATGTCGTGGGTGGATACAGTTCGCGTGATCAACGCGGCTTACGAGATTCGGAGGCGCATCGGACGCCGGTGGGGCCACGCAGGGGTGCGCTGGCACGGCAGCAGTGCGGCAACGAAGGCGACCGGCGGACCGTTCATGCTGGTCACGTCTCGCGGTTCCCGGTCTATAGAGCCGTCGCGAACGCTACGGAGGTTCGAATCCTCCACTAGCCACAAGTCCAAAACGGCCCCTGACCTCGGCAAATGTGGTCAGGGGCCGCCGATCTTGTCGGTCCGGCTGGGTCCGGCGGAATCCGGCTGTCAACGGCAGTCCACGGGAACATGGTGGGAACGTCGATCATGGTTGCGACGTACCTGCGTGCCGGTCCGGGGCATCCCGTCCGCCCGACGATCAGCCCACCGGGGCGCGCGCCCCGGCGCCGCCGCCCGTGCGATCAGTAGCGCTAGCTACTTTCGACCATATAGTCGCCATTAACCGTTCTCAGCGTCGTCGTCCGGATAAGCCGATCTTCTCGGTAACAGCGCAGGGACCACAACACGACAGTGCTTGTCAGCATGTAGCCCGGCTCCAGTTGACGTTGCTACAGTTCAACTAGAGTCCAACTTTGGAGGACGCATGGCATTGACGCTGCCCGAGGCAGACGACACGGCCCTTGCCAGGCCACCGTTGGCGGTCGTCGTTGCCCAGGCGAGGTACGAACAGAACCTTGCGTTGAGCGACGGCGCAACCGTCCTCAAGATCCATAGTGATCTAGGTGGACGCGCTGGTCAGTATGGCGTGATCGAACCGCAGCAGATCGTCGCGACCCAGCTCGAAATCGGACCTGCTGGCGTGGCGTCCATAGGTTCCGCCCAGGGGATGCCCGCTCGTGGCTACCGGCTCAAGTCGGCCGACGGGAGTTGGATTGCCTCAATCATGCCGGAATTCGTTAGCCTGGAGACGACCGCCTACACGAGCTGGAGTGGAGAATTTTCTGGAAGATGGGCGGAGGTTCTTAAGGCCGTCGCAACGCACGTAGAACCTCGTATTGAGGACCGCCTGGGACTGCGATATGTGAATCACCTAAAAGAACCAGAATTTCAGGAACCCAAGGACTGGATAGGCGCTATCGCTCCAGAGTTCCTGGGACCCACTAGTATGGCGCATTGGGCTGAGTCTACAATCGGCTATCAACAGCAACTTGAATTAGATGCAGGTGACGACATTCACTGTATGATTCGATCCGGCTTCATACCCCGATCTAGTGGTGGAGTCGAAGGTTACCTGCTTGACATCGACGTGTTTAGGAGGTCTCCGCGAAAGTTCGACGCCGACGAGATTCTCGTGGCGTCGCATCATTTCAACCGTACGGCCCTGAGCCTTTTCCAGCGATCGCTCACGCCAGACTACCTCTCCGCGCTCAGGAAGGGGTAAGAGGAATGAGTGGAGTAGGTCAGATCCTTCAGGAGGCTCCGCAGTATACTAACATCGAAAGTGTTCACTTCGACTGGGTAGACGCCTGGACGCAAACAACCACCCCTACAACTGTCATTTTACCGGAGCCAGTCGGTCCGGTCACTCGGCTGATTCTGCAACGGTTCGAGAGTGCCTTCTCGTACCGATTCGATCGCATCTTGAGGTTCGCCTTTCTGACGCAAGCCGATACGCTGTTTGGCGAGTTGGCATGCTCATCGCCTGCCCCAACCGGTACGGGTACATGGACTGAGGCTCAGGTCTGGCCTACGGTACCCGAAAGTCCCGCGGAAGCACTCGGGCCGATTGCTATAGTTGATCGGCTAATCGCCTGGCTTGAAGTCACGTATGAGGAGCTGGCGGCAATAACCGGAATCAGCCGGAGCGCTCTATTCTACTGGCGCAAGACTGGCGCTACGCCACGTTCCACAAATATGCGACACCTGATGAGGGTCTACTCGGTCGTATCCTTGCTCGTTAATCGATTCGGCGTGGACGGTGCTCGGCGTTGGTTCCACAGCGATGGATCGGAGTCATGGCAAAACTTGCTGTCCGGCAGTGTTGATACAGTAGAGCGTCGCGCAAGGGCAACCCTCTTCCGACAGCCTGTGCGGACGGGATCTGTCGGTCACTCCATAAGTGACGATGTGGACATACCGCTCCCTACCGATCGGGGATCGCGGCTTGAGCGTGCCAAGCGAAGTCCAAAGAGGGGGCGATTAGCTTCCGGTGATTGACGAAGGATTGGCTGAAGCGTGGCCGGACGATGTGCTCTCGTCCATTAGGGTGTTCCAACAGGGAGACCTGATTGAGAGGCCGCCGTTCTTCTATGTCGCTTCACCTCGCTATGGTATCTGGCAATTCACGAAGGATGTCGGCGATCCTGAAGTGACTGACGATCTGCTTGAGGTCGCGCGCGAATTCTGCCCGCCGTACGGAATGGTTACGACCGAGACGTGCGACCTTACGGAAGAGGATAGTGCGAGGCCTCGGCAACCGTGGGTATCTGTCGCTCCTGTTTATGATGTCGCGAGTAGACTAGATGACAACCAGGCCGACCTGCTTGATCGCGGCAGGATCAACTATTGGAGGCGGGTCTACTCCGACCTTCTGGCGCCGGGCATTTGGGTGGTCGATGCTCGAATTGAGTTTCCCGTTGAGAAAAGCTGGTTCGTTGGGAAGGTGCCGATCCGGACAGCCAAGGATCACGAGGCACGGTCCGCGACTGCGGGCTTCCTTGCGGGTCGGCGCGATAGGCCCGTGCTAAGCGATTCGTTGCACAAAGCATTGATTACACCGATTCGGCGCTGGATCGAGAAGCTGTCGACTGCACGACGTGCGGCAGTGCTCAACGGAGTAGCGGAGGTTCGCCTACTCTTGTCAGGTCCACCGGGCGATCCGGACGGCGCCGGAGTCCTTGTAATAGGAGCGGGTGATCGCATCCCCGAGAGCGTTGTTAAAGAGTGGGAACGTAAATGGGAAGGATGGAGGGAGCGTCTTGATCAGGTGAATATTGCGCTGCTGGCAACCGCCTATGAGACGTACGATAGCCTTTCCGCACGACAGTATCGGGAGTCGTTCGAAGTTCGGCTGGACTACGACTCGTAAGAAATAGGAACGTAATGCGTCTTGGACAGCAGCGAGCCGTTAACGAGTGTCCCAAATGGCTTAGCCGATGACGGCGAGCATCTCGGAGAGGGTCGGCGGCGCCACAGCGATCGTCGACATAGATGTTGGCCGTTGCCGCGACCCGTCTGTGCCGACGACGAGTTCGCCCGCCTTACGAGCGATAACAACTCCGGCCGATGTGTCCCATGGCTTGCTGGACAGAATGACCACCGCGTCAAGTCGGCCGCTGGCCAGTCGAAGGGCGGCCAGGGCGCGGCGCGCCTTCCGCCCGCTGCTCCCGAAGGACAGGGCGCATCCCCTTGGTGAAGGCTAGCCAGTAGCAAGACGAACAGCTCGATGCCTCTTGAGTCCGCCCAAGTCTGCCAGACGTCCGCGATCCTGACCGCCGACTCCCTGCACCACGGTCGCGGCAAGATCCCGCATGTCTCGGTCCTCTCCCGGCGGGGGATGGCAAACGCGCAGGACAGGAGCGATCATGTGCCAGCTCACAGGGGTCGGAATGGTCACCGCGTCCGCCAACCGTCCGCCGCGCACGAGCGACGGGGCGCCGCGGGGGGTCCGAGCGAATGATTCCGGTCTCAGTCCCGGTCTCGGTTCGTAGAGGTCCGTCGGTGCACACACGTGTTCGAACGTGCAGGTCACGGACATACACGGACGCCACCGGACCCCGCCTCGACGCACTGCTAATGCGGTTGGGGTCCTCAAGCCCCTCCCGGGTTCGAATCCCGGAGCCTCCGCGCTTCGATCAGCTATGTACACTGGTCGGGCACCTGCGCCCGTAGCTCAACGGATAGAG
>Ga0075420_100002220_pt1 | contig 16755 bp, 10 predicted proteins | sample SoiMetdeltSBSDD4_FD_75296 | JGI IMG/M metagenome (GOLD analysis project Ga0075420, IMG submission 75296) | Bulk soil microbial communities from a Populus tree surrounding site in Tennessee, USA - Soil MetaG P. deltoides SBSDD4 | ecosystem: Environmental > Terrestrial > Soil > Tree plantation... | reverse complement strand
CGTCAGGGATCACCTGAGGGGCGGCAGCCCGGATCAGCCCCGCTTGCAGCGTCGGGTCAAGCAGATCGTCGACGTCGAAGGGATCGCCACGGGCTCGGAGCTGGAGGCGCTGTTCCTGGAATCCAGGCTCATCAAACGGTACCTGCCCGAGGCGAACCTGCTCCAGCGCAACGACCGCGACTACCCATTCATCCGGGTGGACGCCGCAGACCCCTTCCCAAGGCTGGAGACGACCCGCCAGCCGCCATCGGACCACGACCTGCTGCTCGGGCCGTTCCGGCGGAGCGGCACCGTCTCGGCGACCGTCGACTTCCTGACCGAAGAGCTGCGCCTCCGCCAGTGCTCGGACCCGATCAAGCCCGGGATGTCGGCCTGCGCGCTCCTGGACATGGGCAAGTGCCTGGGGCCGTGTGTGGGGAGCGTGGATCGGGACGGCTACCGGGCCGCCGTCGATCGGGCGGTCGCCGTGCTGGAGGGCCGCGACGAGACGCTCATCGCCGAGCTGACGGAGCGGCGCGACGCCCTGGCCGAGGATCTGCGCTTCGAGGACGCCGCCTGGCTTAGAGACCGGATCCGCGCCCTCGAGCACGTGATCGCGGTCCAGCGGCGCCTCCGGAGCGTCGCGAGCCGCAATCTGGCGATCGTCGCGCCATCCGTTGAGCCGCACGCCCGCGAGCTGTTCTGGATCCGGCGCGGCCAGCTCGCCGGGCAGACCAGGCTCACGCGCCAGACGCGGCTCGTCACGATCGAGCGGGCGCTGGTCGGCACGTTCGCCTCGGATGATGCACCCTCGGAAGGGTCGCCGATCGCCCGGGAGAAGGTCGACGAGATGCACCTGCTGGACACCTGGCTCCAGCGGAACGACGACCACCTGACGGTGATCCAGGTTGACCCGGCCGCGCCCGCGTCCTCGGCCGAGGCGATCCTGTCCGCTGCACGGTCGCCGCTCACCCCGGCCGCCGGGGCGAGTCGGCGCGCTCGGGCCTCGTAGGCGCGGGAACGCGACGAACGGTCGGGGCGGCCGGCGATGGGTCTGGCTACGGCCTCGGCATTCGGCGCCGGAGGGGGGACCGCGGTCGGATTCGGCGTGTAGTCGTCGTCATCATCATGCGCCGTGCCAGATCTGAACGGGTGGCTGTCCCGATCGGTCCCGAGGCGCTCGTGCGCAGGGGAGAAGGTCGTCGCGATCTGATCGTTGCCGCTGGCGTGGACATGCGGATCGTGCGAGATGCCGATCGGGATGCCCACCGCGAGGTCATGCGCGCCGTCCTGATGGACCCGCGGGTCGACACTCCGACCGAATGGCGTGTGGGCTGCGCGGCCAGGCGCAACGTGGTCTCTGGGGTCACCGTAGGTGATCTCCGTTTCCGGCCCGCGGGCGGATATCTGGAGAACGACGGAGACCGCCGATCCGGGGACGCGTTTGTGGGAACGTATCCGGATCCCGAGACAACGTCAGGGGCCGCTGGCCGGCCGGCGGACCGTCAGTGGTGGCCGGCCGGGGCGACCGTGGCCGCGCCGTCGCCGATCGGCTGGACGTGCCCGTCGAGCCACATCAGCAGCAGGTCGACCTCGATACCCGGCTGCTTCTGCTTCACCAGATCGCGGAAGTCGGTCATGACCCTGGTGTGGATCCGGGTCTCCTCGTCCGGCACCGGCGCGAAGTCCTTGCCGAACGCCAGCTTGAAGGCGCCGCAGTCGCGGTGATCGACGGCGATCACCCGCCTGACGCCGTGCAGCTCGATCGCCAGGCCCAGGTGGTTCCAGAACGTCTCGGCCCAGGCCGGGTACTTGTCCGTGGCGACCCCGAGCGTGGCGCCGGCCAGGATCACCTGATCGTACTTGTTCAGCAGACCGCGCTCGTTCATGAGGAACCCGACCTCGTTGACGAGGCGGAAGTCCATGCAGCAGAGCACCAGCGCCTCGACCTCGCCGCCCGCCGCGAACAGCGAGGGCACCTTCGTCACGCCGAGGTTCAGGCCCGTAGTGATGACGGCAGCGGCGCCGGCCGTGCCGGCCAGCTTCAGGAAACGTCGACGGCCGAACGATCGGCGCGGGGTCGGGTCGAGGCGTGGGGCAAGCATGACGACAGACCTCCGGCGGGGATGCTTCAAACGACCGCGCGCTCTCGGCGACTCGCGTGCTGGAGGCCCTGACCGCGTACGGATCGAGGGGTCGCGCTCCCGAGCCTCCCCTCGTGCTAACGGCGTATCGTCTGGGGAAGTCCCGGCCTTTGTAGCACGATCTCGTAACTGTTTCACCCGTCACTCGGATGGGCCGTCGGCGTCGCTCTCGCCGTCGTCGCCCGTCTCGCTCGGGACGTCGCGCTGCGAGGCGATCTGGAACGGCCCCTTGTACACCCAGGCGAACGGCACGCCGTTCACCGCAGCCGTGAAGATCGGCTGGGACGTCGCCATCGCCTGACGGACGGGGATCGGGACGGTGTTCCGTTGGACCATGTTGACGTAGACCACGAAGTAGTCGACCGTCCGGCTGCTCGGCACGCGGACGGTGCGGCCGTCGAAGAGCAGGCGCAGGACGTGGTGGTACTGCGTCGAGGTCGTCAGGCGGCCGGGCGTCTCCAGGCCGTTCAGGTAGGCGGCGGCCTGCTCCAGCCCCTCGCCCCAGCCGACCATGATCGTGCGGCTGGCGACGGCCGTGCCGCCGAGCAGCGGGTTGTACGCCGCGATCGGGTACGGGTACGAGCTGGCGAGCCAGACCGCCTGCCCCACGACGGCGAGCGCCACGACGGCGGCGGCCAGCCGCCGCCGAAGCTGGCGCGCCAGCGCCACAATCCCCACGCCTCCCAGGATCGTCAGGACGGCCAGGGCCGGCAGCATGTACCGATCGAACTTCTTGGAGCCGATCGCCATGATGTCCGTGAAGACCACCACGAACGCCAGCAGCCAGAGCACCCGCGCGCCGCGCTCCAGCTTACGCAGCACGGCGAGCGACGCCAGGAGCAGCAGGCCGATCGTCGCGACCGGCCCGAGCCGGAGCGCCATCGCGATCGGATAGAAGAGGAGGCCGGGATCGCCGGTCGTGGGCCGGCCCAGGAAGTACGTCGGCCAGAGGTGGGGCGCCCCGCCGAGCGACACGGCGAACCGCGCGACGTCAGACACGGTCTTGATCGGCTGCACCCAGAACGAGGGCCAGAGCGCGGCATAGACGGCGGCGACCAGCAGCATCCAGGCCAGCGGCGCGACCCAGGCCCGCCAGAGCCGCCGGCCGCCCCGCCACGGGCGAGCCACCACCAGCCAGACGATCCCGAAGAACGGCAGCACCGTGACGGCCGGGGCCTTGGTCAGGAGCGCGAGCCCGGCGGCCACGGCCGAGAGGACCAGGAACGGCCACTGTCGGCCCTCGAGCCAGTAGACCAGCCCGGCCAGCACCGCGACGACCAGGAGCGGCGTCAGCAGCGCGTCCACGTGGAGCAGGCGCGTCATCCCGATGGTGTACGGGTCGGCGGCGAGCAGGACGGCGCCGAACAGTCCGGCCGCGCCGAGCAACCGACCGGCCAGCCAGACGGCCAGCCCGAATAGCCCCGCCGCCAGCACCGAGACGGCCGTCCGCGACAGGGTCATGAGGCGCCGGGCGCCCGGGGCGGCTTCCAGCGCGGGGGCGGTCCGCGAGTCCTCGCCGGCGAAGAGTCGCGCCCCGTCCGGCCCGATCCCGAGCAGGCCGGTCCACATCACCGTGACGCCGGGATGGCCGCTCCGATACGTCGCGGCGAAGTCGCCGTTCATCAGCGAGTTGGTGAACACGACCGTGCGGTGGAGCCAGTACCCCTCGTCGGAGGTGTATGCCACGTTCACGCCATACAGCCGCGCCGCCAGGCCGATGAAGACGCAGATGGCGACGGCCGCCAGCGGCTCACGCAGGAACCGGAACAGGAAGGAGCCCTGCCACTGCGCTCCCTCGGCGAGGGAGGCGGCTGAGGCGGGGTTCGGCACCGCCTCCGGCAGCGGGCGGTCCTCGGCGGCGGTGGTCATGGCGGGCCTGGCGTTCAGTCGCGGGTGGCGGCGTCGAGGAAGTCCGCCAGGTGGACGGCCCGCATCGTGGACCCTCTACGCGCCAGGCCCGCCCGGATCTGGATCAGGCAGCCGGGGTTGCCACTCACGACGACGTCCGCTCCTGTTTGCTCCACATTCGTGACCTTCTGCTCGCCGAGCCGCTCGGCCATCTCCGGCTCGGTCAGGTTGTAGATGCCGGCGCTCCCGCAGCAGCGGTCGCCGTCGCGCATCTCGACCAGCGAGACGCCGGGGATCCGTTGGAGCACGTCGCGCGGCTGCTGTCGGATGCGCTGGGCGTGGAGCAGGTGGCAGGCGTCCTGGTAGGCGACCTTCACGTTGATCGAGCCGCTCGTCGCCTCGGGCGGCAGCGCGGCGACGGCCTCGCTGAGGTCGCGGACGCGGGCGCTGAACACCGCCGCGCGCGCAGCCCAGGCGTGGTCGTGCGCCAGCCACTCGCCGTACTCCTTCAGGGCGGCGCCGCAGCCGGCCGCGTTGACGACGATCCACTCGGCCTCCGACCGCTCGAACGCCTCGATGTTCCTCCGCGCCAGCCGCTTCGCCGTCTCGCGCTCGCCAGCGTGGACGTGGAGCGCGCCGCAGCAGATCTGGTCCTCCGGAAGGTGGACGTCGCAGCCGGCCCGCGCCAGGACGCGGACCGTCGCCCGGTTGGTCTCGGCGAAGGCGACGCGCATGATACAGCCGGCGAAGAAGGCGACCGGCTTCTTGAGGGCACCGCGCGCCCGCACCGTTCCTCGGGGCTCGAAGAACCGCGACGAGATCCTCGGCAGCAGCGCCTCGGCCTCGTCGAGGCGGCCGGGCAAGCGGCGAAGCAGGCCGGACGCCCGGACCAGCCGCTGGAGGCCCGAGCGCTGGTAGATCCGGAGCAGGCTCGCCAGCAGCTCCAGCCGCTCGGGATGCGGGAACAATCTGAGGAAGACGATATGCCCGAGGATCCCGGCGAACCCCGTCAGCGGGCGGCGGGCTCGGACCTCGGCACGCGTCGCCTCCATCAGGTGCCCGAACTTGACGCCGGTCGGGCAGGCCGCCTCGCAGGCCCGGCAGTCCAGGCAGAGCGACAGGTGCGAGACGAACGTGTCGGTCGCCTCGACGCGCCCCTCCGCGAGCGCCCGCATCAGGTGGAGGCGCCCGCGCGGCGACTCGGTCTCCAGGCGCGTCTCGCGGAACGTCGGACAGTGCGGCAGGCAGAGCCCGCAGTGCACGCAGGCGTTCATGTCCGCGACAGTCGGCGGGTCGGGGATGCCAAACGCGACGGTCGGCAGGCCATCGTGCGCGAGCGATCCGGGCGTCGGCTCCGAGACCGTCATACCCACGTCTCCGGCCCGACCGCCGCCGAGACCCCGACCGGGATCGCGACGCGCTGCGGGACGGTTCCGGGCTCGGGCAGGACCTTGCCGGGATTGAACAGGCCCGTCGAGTTGAACGCAGCACGCACCAACGCCATCACTTCTAAGTCTTCCGGGGTGAAGATCAACGGCATGTACTTGCGCTTCTCCAGGCCGACGCCGTGCTCGCCGGTGATGGTGCCGCCGGCGTCGACGCACGCCTCGACCAGCTCGTCGTGGGCGGCCTCGACGCGCGGCAGGATGCCGGGCTCGTTGATGTCGAACATGATCATCGGGTGAATGTTGCCGTCGCCGATGTGCGCGACCGTCAGCACCCGCACGCCGTACCGCTCGGCGATCCGGTGGACCGTCCCGAGCACGTCGGCCAGCCGCGAGCGCGGGACCGTGCCATCGCAGAGGTAGTAGTTCGGGGCGACCCGGCCGCACGCCGCCAGGGCACCCTTGCGCGCGGCCCAGAGCTTCGCACGCTCGGCTTCGGTCGCGGCGTACTGGAGTCCCAGCGAGCCCCGCGTCTCCTGGCAGATCCGTCCGACCAGCGCCGCCTGCTCCTCGACGGCCTCGTGCAGGCCGTCGACGTCGATCAGCAGCACCGCCCCCGCGCCCGGCGGGTACCCGATCTGGAACGCTTCCTCCAGCGCGCGGATGGCCGGCTCGTCGATCAGCTCCAGCGCGGCGGGTGTGACGCCGTTCGCGACCAGCGCCGAGACGGCCTGGCCGGCCGCCTCGATCGAGTCGTACGGCGCCAGGAACGTCACCGTCTCCGGCGGCAGGGTCAGCAGTCGGACCCAGGCCCGAGTCACCACGCCGAACGTCCCCTCGGACCCGACCGCAAGCCCGACCAGATCGTAGCCGGGCGCGTCGGGAGCGGGGCCGCCGGGCGTGCAAAGCAGGCCGTCGCGGGTGACCAGCTCCAGCCCGACGACGTGGTTGGTCGTCATGCCATGCGAGAGGCAGTGCGGGCCGCCGGCGTTCTCGGCGATGTTGCCGCCGATCGTGCTGGTCTTCTGGCTGGACGGGTCCGGCGCATAATAGAGTCCGAGCGGCGCGACGGCCGTCGAGAGGTCGAGGTTGATGAGCCCCGGCTCGACCAGCGCCAGCCCGTTCTCGACGTCGACCTCCAGGATCCGATGCATCCGGTTAAGGTCGATCATGATGCCGCCCTCGATCGGGATGACCCCGCCGCTCAGGCCGCTGGCGCCACCTCTGGCGGTGATCGCCAGCCGCTCGCGGGCCGCCACCCGGACGACTGCTGCGACCTGCTCGCCGGAGGTCGGGCGCACGACGACCTGGGGCAGCGAGCGGTCCATATAGGCGTCATACTCGTAGACCAGCAGGTCTTCGTAGCGGTCGAGAACGGCGTCTGGGCCGAGGATCGCGCGGAGCTCGCCGACGACGCGCGCCGGCAGGCCCGCGCGAGCTCCACTCTCGGCGCTCGCGTGCCCTGAGGCCATCGGTCGCGCACTCCTGAACGGGGGATCGAAAAACGAGGGGATCAGCCCGAGTATACGGCAGCGGCGGGTGCCCTCACCCCCGGCCCCCTCCCACGGAAGGGGTACCTCGGTGTCGGCGAGATTGAGCAAGAGCCCACCCTGGATCCACATGTTTGCAGTGTCGATGAAGAATCCAGGCTCCTGGCGAGCAGTAGAGATGTTCCGTGTGAGGCGCGGCCCTATTGGATGATCTCGGTGGCCTGCTGCAGGATGGACGCCGGGATGGTGAGCCCCAGCGCCCGGGCGATCTGCGAGTTGACGGTGAAATCGAACGCGGTGGGCAGTTCGACTGGTAGGTCGGCCGGCCTCGACCCCTGTTGGATCTTGTCGACGTGGGTAGCGGCGCGCCGCCATAGGTCCAGGATGTTCGGCCCGTAGGTCAGGAGCGCGGCGTCCTTGAAGGCTGACGAGCCCCAGATGGACGGGAGCCGATGCCGGATCGCGAGTTCGGACAGCTGGGGCCGGTTGTTGATGGCCAGGGGTGAGCTGTCCATCACGAACGCCCCGACCTGATTCCGGGTCATCGCGGTGAATACTGCTTCGAAATCGTTGGGCGCGAAATCATTCGGCGTCCGTAGACTCGCCAGATGCAGCTGTAGTCCGAGCGCCTGCGCGGCGGCAGTCAGCCCGCCAACCTTCGGATTCACCTCGATCGGTTCGGCCTCGGCGCCAATGAATGCCACACGAGAGAGATGCGGGACGACGTCCCGAAGGAGCTGGAGCCGTTTTGCGGGGAGATCCGGCGTGCCAGCGGTCATCCCGGTCACGGTGCCGCCCGGCCGTGCGAGGCTGGCGATAAGCCCGCGCTCAACCGGGATCTCAGATCCGCCGGCCATGACGATTGGGATTGTGCCGCTGGCCTGGCGGACGGCGCGGACGGCGGTCGGCTCCTGCACGACGATGGCGGAGACGGCTGGACGTACTAGCTCGGCCACCAGCTCCGGGTACGGTTCGGTCTGGCCCTCGGTGAACCGGGGCTCCAGGACAATCTCCCGACCCTCGACGTACCCCCGGTCGCGCAAGCCACCGCGCAAGGCGTCGAGCTGGGGGGCACTGGCGGTGGCCGTCGAATAGAACAGGATCCCGACCCGGGCGGCCCGTGCCTGTGGCGGTGGGAGGAGTGGAGTTGCACACCCCTCGAGAAGGGTCGCGCCCGCCAGCGCTAGGCTGCCCCGTAGCAGTCGCCGACGACTCCAGGGTCCGAGGTCCATCGCCGCCTCCACGCTACCCCGTTCACTTCTAGGTACGCAGTGTAGCCTGCCCCGCCTGAAAGACCAGTGATCGACCTCACACGGCTAGCTCGGCCAGCGTTGGGTTGACGATTCGGGAGACGCGACACCCTGGTTCTGGTAGTCGCCCACGGGACCCTGAGCGATGTCCGTATTTCATCAACACTGAAAACATGCGGCCCCAGGGTGATGATGAGGTCTGCCCTCACCCCGACATCTGGCGTAGCGTGGCGCGAGCGGTGTACCGGACCCTCATCCCGGTCCTCTCCCAGAGCGAGAGGGAGCACGCCCGTGCGCAGAGGGAACCCGGGAAGTCGGGCCGAGGATCAGCTCGCGCAGCTCCGTCATCGAATGCACGACGTGGACCGCGCCGGCCGCCGACAGCCGCTCGGCCTCGTGGACGCCCCAGGCGACGCCGCAGGTCCGCACGCCGGCGCCCCGGCCCATCTCGACGTCGTGGGTGCCGTCGCCGACCAGCAGCGTCTGCGAGGCCGGGACGCCCAGCTCCTCCAGGGCCAGGTGCATCAGGTCGGGGTGGGGCTTCGGTCGGCCGGCCCGCTCGTTCCCGACCACGGACCTGAACAGACCTCGGATGCGGCACCGGCGGAGCACGGCGTCGGCGACGTCGGTGGTCTTGCCGGTGACGATCGCCAGCTCCAGCCCGGCCGCCCGGCAGGCCCGCAGCAACGACCAGGCTCGGGGAAAGAGCAGCGTGGCCGGGACGACGGTGCCGGAGTAGATCGACCGGTAGCGGGCTACCAGCGCCTCGAGGTCGTCCACGCTGGCGCCCGGCGCGTAGCGGAGCATGATGTCGCCGAGCGGCAGACCGATCAGCGCGGCGATCTCGGCCATCGGCGGCAGCGGGTGGCCGGCCTCGCACAGTACGGTCGAGAAGGTGGCGCAGATGCCGGGTGCCGAGTCGGCGAGAGTGCCGTCGAGGTCGAAGGCGACGGCTCGGAGCGAGCCGTGAAGGGAACCGCCGAGGGGCGGACGAGCGTCTAGCATTGCACGGAGGAGCGTACCGGTCCCGAGAGCGGGCGGTCAACCGGGTCGGGCGCGATCCGCTGATGACACTTTCGTCTCAGAGGCCGCCTGATCGGCCATGGCCGCTTGCGCCGGAGCTCGGTGCGTCGTACGGTGTAGTGAGATGGCAGAGCAGGAAGTAACAGCCCCGGAGCAGCCCCGGTCCGCGCCCGGCCAGGACCGTTTCCTCCTGGCGATCGTCGCCGGGACGATCCTGCTCGTGGTCCTCAGCGTCGTCGTGGTCTTCACGTTCGGGCGCACGCGGACCACACCGCCGCCCGACCCGAACAGCCCGGCCGGGGTGGTCCACGGGTACGTCGAGGCGGTGCGGGCCGGCGAGATCGAGCGCTCGCGCGGCTACCTCACCCGCGCGGCGCGCGCCGAGGCCGAGGCCCGCGACCGCCAGAGCACGTATCGGCCCTCGCGCGACGACAACGTCCGGATCGTCGTCGAGCCGGTGACGCAGACCGAGACGACGGCCGAGGTGAAGGTCACGGTCAGCCGCTTCTACGCTCGATCCGACCCGTTCTCCTCATCCACGTACCACAACGACACGACGGTCCGGCTGATCCGCGAGGACGGCGCCTGGCGGATCAGCCAGCCGATCGAGCCGTACCAGTTCTCTTAGAGCCATGATCGTCGCGCGGCGCGTCTACGTCTACGGGATCGCCTTCGCGACGGTCTGGATGCTGGTCAACGGGCTGGCCGGGCTGCTCGAAGTCGCGCTCGAAGCGATCGTTCAGTCCGTCATCGAAACCCTGACGATCACGCAGGGGTCCGGCCTGGCCGACAAGGTCAGCTTCTACGGCGCGCTGACCGGGATCGGCCTGGTAGTCTGGCTTATCCATTGGGTGCTGGCCGCCCGCGCCCTCGCGCGCGACCCGCACGCCGAGACGCGGTCGGCGCTCCGCAAGCTGTACCTGTACGGCATCTTGCTGGTCGGCGGCCTGATCCTCGTGTTCCAGGGTCGCGAGCTGCTGATCGACCTGCTCGAAGCGGCGTTCGGCCTGGGCTCGTGGGCGGACCTGATGAACGGCGACGTGATCCCGCCGCTGTCGATGCTGGCCGCCGTCGGGGCGTTCTGGGCGTACCACCTGCGCGTCGTCCAGCGGGACCGCGCCGTCGTCCCGGAAACGGGTGCCGCCGCGACGATCCGCCGCTGGTGCGTCTACGGGCTGGCGTTCGTCGGGCTGCAGATGCTGCTGTTTGGCACGGCCGGACTCGTCTCGCGGCTGATCGAGCTGGCGGTCCCGCCGGCCGGCAGCGCCGCCGACTCCGGCCGCTGGCTCGGGCTCGACATGGCCGGCCGGCTCGCCTCGGTGCTGGCCGGCCTCGTCGCGTGGGTGGCTAGCTGGGGCTACAGCACACGCCTGTTCGCGCACGCGAGCGGTCCGGACCCGGAGCGCGACTCGGTCCTGCGGAAGGTCTACCTCTACGGTGTCCTGCTGATCGCCGTGAGCTGGACCGTCTGGGGCGGCGCCCAGGTGCTCTACGTCCTGCTGCGCTCGCTGCTGATCCCGAGCGAGGCCGGGGCGCTCTGGAGCGAGATCCAGCGCGACCTCGGGGACACCGTCGCGTACCTCGCGGTGTTCGGGATCGCCTGGGCGTACCACGCCTACGTCGTCAAGCGCGAGGCCGCCGCCGCGCCGGAGCAAGGGCGCCAGGCGACGATCCGCTGGATCTACGGCTACATCGTGGCGCTGGTCGGCGCCGTCATGTTCGGCATCGGCCTCGGCGGGACGCTCGCCACCGTGCTGGACCTCCTCGTCAACCCGGGCGAGCTGCGCGGCCCGCACTGGTGGGAGGAGCGCCTGAGCCTGTTTGCCACGATGATCGTGGTCGGGCTGCCGGTCTGGCTGATTCCCTGGCTCCGATTGCAGCGCGAGGTCGTGGCGGCGGTGGCGCGACGCTCGCTGGCGCGACGGATCTACCTGTTCCTGGTGCTCGGGCTCACGGTGCTGACGCTGCTCGGGAGCGGTGCCTACGCCCTGTACCAGATCCTCCGCGTGGCCCTCGGCGAGCGCTGGACGGCCGGCAACACCAGCGACCTGATCGACGCGGCGAGCGCGGCGATCGTGGCCGGCCTGCTGCTGGCGTACCACCTGCGGGTGTTCCAGCGCGACGCGGCGCTGGCCCGGGAGGACGAGGCCGCCAGGCCGCCCGTGCCCGCCATCCCGGCCGCGCCCGTCAGCTCGGCCGATGGCGCCGCCCAGGCCGCCGACACGGTGACCGTACTGATCGTACGACCTCCGCCGACTGTGGACGCCGACACGCTCAGGGAGCACATTCGGGCGGGTCTGCCGCCAGGCGCGACGATCGACGCGGTGAAGCTGGAATCAGCCGAGGCCACCCGCCTCCTCGACGGGCGCTGACCTACGCGATCCCGCCGTGCTCGACCTCTTCCTTCGGCGGGCGCAGGTGGGCCAGCAGCGCGGCGTCGCGCTTCGCTAGCGCGGCGGCGGCCTCGGCCGGGGACCATTCGTAGAAGCCGCGCCCGGTCTTCAGGCCGTACTCGCCGCGCACCGCGTGATCCGCCAGCAGCGCCTGGGGCGCCTTCGCATCCGCGATGACGGGGTAGAGGTTCGTCGCGATGGCCTGCCAGACGTCGAGGCCGGCCATGTCGTGGACGGCGAACGGGCCGAAGATCCCGAGCCGCCGCCCGAACCCGAGGCTCACCACGGCGTCCAGGTCCTCCATCGAGCAGACGCCGTCCTCGACCAGCGCGATGGCCTCGCGGAGCAGCGCCGACTGGAGCCGGTTCGCGATGAATCCCGGCACCTCCTTGCGCAGCACGGCCGGCGTTTTGCCGGCCTCGCGCAGCAGCCGACACGCCGTCTCGACCGTCGCCTCGGCCGTCTCCGGCCCGAGCACGACCTCGACGACCGGGATCAGGTGGCCGGGGTTGAAGTAGTGGACGACCAGGAACCGTTCGCGCCGCTCGATCGGCTCGGCCATCGCCGACGGCATCAGCGTCGAGGTGTTGCTGGCGAGGACGGCGTCCGGGCGGGTGATCGCGTCCAACTCGGCGTAGAGCGCCTGCTTGACGGCCAGCTCCTCGAAGACGGCCTCGGCGACGTAGTCGGCTTCGCCGACCGCTTCGCCGAGGTCCGTGGTCGCCGTCAGGCGCGCCACGGCCAGGTTCAGCTCGTTCGCCGTAATGACCTCGGCCTCGACCAGCGCCTGCCCGATCTCGCGCGACCGGCGGGTCAGCGACTCGACCCGGTCCGCGTCGCTGTCGTAGACCGAGACGTCAAACCCGGCCCTGGCCCAATCGAGCGCGATCGAAGTCCCCATCAAGCCCGCGCCGACTACGGCGATCTTCGCACGCCGTTCGCTCATCGTCCGCCTCCGAATGCTCCGCGCACGTGATGCTAGCAGGAGGCGGCGGGCCTGTCAGGTTTCCAGCCATGAGTACTCGGCTGCCATCTGGCCGGCGAACTGCTCCACCGTCGCGCCGCGCGCAACCAGGGTGGCCGCCGTCGCCACCGCCGAGCCGGTCAAGTAGCGCTCCAGGTGCTCCATCGACCGCCAGCCGTGAAGCACGAGCAGGCGATCGGCGCTTCCAATCACGCGGTAGACCGCACGCAGCACCAGGCCGCCTGCGACCAGGGCGTCGCGCCGCTCGTCGTCGCAGATGTACGCCTCGACGACGCCGGCGGCCCGCGCCGGCGACGAGATCGCCGTGCAGTCCAGCGCAGTCGGCGCGTGCGGCATGTGGCGATAATGCTGCAAGCGCTCCAGCGCGTCGACGCGCGGCGCCGGCCCCGAGGCCCGGATCGCCTCGACGTACGCTGCCGACTGTTCGTGGCGCTCGAAGTCGAGCGGGCCCTGCCACTCCTCCATCGCAAGAAGGCGAGTGTCGTCGGTCAGGTGCTCGAAGAGGCGCCCGAACTTCCGGCCCGGATGCGAGACCGGCGAGGCCGCGAAGTCGGCCTGCACGGCCTCGACGCGCTGCTGGCGGCAGCCAGGGTGCACCTGATGGTGTACCGCGACGAAGTACGGCATCAGCCGACGAGCCTCCGAGTCGTCAGAGTGTCCGACCGGCATCGTCGCCGCCGGCATCCCATGATATCGTGGACAACACGCGACAAGCCCGTGCGAAAGGTGTCGATTTCATGCAGGCGGCGGCGCGGCGTCAGGCCCGGTCGACCGTGACGCACTCCGCCCCGAAGTCCTCCCGCAGCTGCCGCTCAAGGTCCGCCGTCAGTCTTACGCGGCAGTCCGGGGCGCTGACGCGGAACCGGCCCTCCGGCATCGCCACCACGACCTCGTACGGCGACGCACCCTCGTCCTGGAGCAGGTGGCTGAGCCGCTCGAGGCGCTTGGCATCCGCGAACTCGTTGTCGGTGCGATTCACCAGCACCGTCAGGCGCCGAACGACCAGCTCCGGAGCGGACGGCCGGCCGCCGTTGCCGCTGACGTGCCCATTGCCGTTCGAGTGACCGTTTCCATTGGCGTGGCCGTTCCCGTTCGTGCCATGCTCGGCCGACTTCGCCGGCCGCCAGGCGCGATGGGTCGACGGCGCGACGACGACCGTGGGCTGCACCGTCACGACCTCCTCGTCGGGGATCGCCTCGATGTCCCGATCCGGCGTCCAGGCCTCCAGCCCCTCGGCGATGATCTGGAGCCGATCGTCGCGCGCGTCGATCTTGCCCTGGACGATCAGGATGGCGTCCTCCTGCCAGAGCTCAGCCGTCTCCTGGTAGGTTCGCGGGAACCCGACCACCTCGACGCTGCCGTACAGGTCTTCGAGGGTCGCCACGACCATCGTGTCGCCCTTGCGGGTTGTGATCCGGCGCACCGCCGCCACGATGCCGGCGATGGCGACCTGTTTCTCGGCGATGTCGGCGCTGACCGCGCTGGTCACGGTGTAGCGCGGGTGGTCGAAGAAGCGGGCGGCGTCCATAAACGGGTGGTCCGAGAGGAAGACGCCGATCGCCTCCTTCTCCCAGGCCAGCTTCTCGCGCCGCCCGACCTCCGCGACGACCGGCAGCGGCGTGTCGATCAGGGCCGAGGCTTCCTCGTCGTCGCCGCCGCCGCCAAACATGCTGAACATGTCGACCTGGCCGCTGTCCGCCGCCTTCTGGCGCTTCTGGCCGGCGCTCATGCAGGCGTCGATGCCGGCCAGGACCCGCTCGCGCGGCCCGAAGTCGTCCATCGCGCCGCACTTGACCAGCGCCTCGATGACGCGCTTGTTGACGGTCCGGAGGTCGACTCGGCCGCAGAAGTCGTCGAGCGACTTGAACGGGCCGTTCTTCTCGCGCTCGGCGACGACCGACTCGACGGCACCCTCGCCGACGTTCTTGACCGCCGCCAGCCCGAAGCGGATGCCCCGATCGAACGCGTCCGGCTCGTTCGGGTCGTGCTCGACGCGCTCGACGGTGAAGCGGACCTGGCTGTAGTTGATGTTCGGCACCAGGATCGGGATGCCGATGCGGCGGCACTCGCCGAGCGCCGAGACGACCTTCTCGGGCTTGGCGACGTCGGTGGTCAGGACGGCGGCCATCCACTCGACGGGATAGTTCGCCTTCAGGTACGCCGTCTGATACGCCACGAAGGCGTAGCAGAACGCGTGCGCCTTGTTGAAGGCGTACCCGGCGAACGGCTCGATGTACTCCCAGAGCTTCTCGGCCGTCTCGGAGGCGTACCCGCGCGCCCTGGACCCTTCCAGGAAGCGGGCGCGCTCGCTGCGCATGACCTGGGGGTCCTTCTTGCCCATCGCGCGGCGGAGGATGTCGGCCTGGCCCAGCGAGTAGCCCGCGACCTGCTGCACGATCTGGAGCACCTGGTCCTGGTAGACGATGATCCCGTAGCTCTCCTCGAGGATGACTTCCAGTGAGGGATCGGGGTACTCGACGGCCTGGCGGCCGTCCTTGCGGGCGATGTAGTTCGGGATGTGCGCCATCGGCCCCGGCCGGTAGAGCGCGACCATCGCCGCGAGGTGGCGGATCGACTGCGGCTTCAGCTCCTTGACGTAGCGGGTCATGCCGCTACCTTCAAGCTGGAACACCGAGTGGGTCCCGCCCTCCGAGAGCTTCTGGAACGTCAGCGGGTCGTCGAGCGGGATCTCGCTCAGGTTGATCTCGACGCCCTGTGACTCGCGGATGTACTCGACGGCCTTGGCCAGCATCGTCAGGTTGGCGAGCCCCAGGAAGTCCATCTTGAGCAGGCCGATGTGCTCCAGCGCCTTCTGAGGGTACTGGGTCATCACCATCGTGTCGCTCTTGCCGACGCGCTGAAGCGGCGAGTGGTGGACCAGCGGGTCGCCGGAAATCACGACACCCGCGGCGTGAGTCGAGGCGTGGCGGGCGACGCCTTCGACGTCCCGGGCCTTCTCCAGGAGACGCTTGACCGACGGATCGGCCTCATAAAGCTGCTTCAGCTCCTTGACCTGGTCGAGCGACTTGTCGATCGTCATGCCGACCGGGATCGTCGGGATCAGCTTGGCGACGCGCTCGACCTCATTGAGGGGGTAGCTGAGCGCCCGGCCGACGTCGCGGATGGCGGCCCGCGCCAGCAGCCGCCCGAAGGTGACCATCTGGGCGACGTGGTCGGCGCCGTACCGCTCGATGCAGTACTGGATGACCTCGGCGCGGCGCTCGTCCGCGAAGTCCATGTCGACGTCGGGCATCTGGACGCGCTCGGGGTTCAAGAACCGCTCGAACGTCAGCCCGTACTCGATCGGATCGACGTCCGCGATGCCGAGCAGGTAGAGGATGATGCTGCCGGCCGCCGAGCCGCGCGGACCGCACGGGATCTTCTGGGCGCGGGCCCAGGCGACGAAGTCCCAGACCAGCAGGATGTACGCCGAAAATCCCGTCTTGCGGATGACTTCTAGCTCGTATTCCAGGCGCTGGCTGACGTACTCGGGTGCGTTCGGGTATCGCTGGGGCAGGCGCTCTCGGCTGCACCGTGCAAGGCACTCGTCGGCGCTCTCGCCGGGCCGCAAGACGTGGTCGAGCGGCGGGAAGTTGATCCGCCCGAAGTTCAAGGTCAGGTTGCAGCGCTCGGCGATAGCCAGCGAGTTCGTGATCGCCTCGGGGTGGTCCGGGAACAGCGCCGCCATCTCCTCGGCGCTCTTGAGGTAGAACTCCTGGGTCTCGAAGCGCATCCGCTTGGCGTCTTCGAGGGTCGAGCTGGTCTGGACGCAGAGCAGCAGATCCTGCTTCTCGTGCTCCTCCTTCGTGGTGTAATGGTTGTCGTTGGTCGCGACGATCGGCAGGTCGAGCTCACGGGCGAGGCGGATCAACTCGGGGGTGACCCTGACGTCCTCCTTCAGGCCGTGCTCTTGAAGCTCGATGTAGTAGCGGTCGCCAAACACCTCCTTGTACCAGGCGGCGTTCTTCTTGGCGGTCTCGTAGTCGTCCTTGACGATCGGCCCGGCGACCTCGCCGCCGAGGCATGCCGAGAGCGCGATCAGGCCCTGGTTCTTCTCGGCGAGCAGGTCGCGGTCGATGCGGGGCTTGTAGTAGTAGCCGTCGAGCCATGACCGGGTGGTCAGGTCGAGCAGGTTGCGGTAGCCGACCTCGTCCTGGGCCAGCAGGATCAGATGACGATAGTCGCGGTCCTGGCCGGTCTTCGCCGTCATCTTCCCCGGCGCGACGTACGTCTCGATGCCGATGATCGGCTTGACGCC
>Ga0075420_100002219_pt1 | contig 16758 bp, 12 predicted proteins | sample SoiMetdeltSBSDD4_FD_75296 | JGI IMG/M metagenome (GOLD analysis project Ga0075420, IMG submission 75296) | Bulk soil microbial communities from a Populus tree surrounding site in Tennessee, USA - Soil MetaG P. deltoides SBSDD4 | ecosystem: Environmental > Terrestrial > Soil > Tree plantation... | reverse complement strand
GAGTCGCGTAGCGACGACACGATGGTAGACGTGGACTTCAGTCCACGGCCTCCCCGCGCATTCTCCCCGTATACTTTTCGTTGCGCCTCGACGCAGTGTGGGCGCCACGGACAGGGGAGAGCATGGCTACCTATAACATCTGGACCATCGGCTGCCAGATGAATACCTCGGATGCGCGCAAGCTGTCCGAGGAGCTGGCCGAGCAAGGGTTCCGCGAGACCGAGAAGGCGCGCGCGGCCGACCTCGTGGTGCTCTACTCCTGCATGGTACGCCAGCACGCCGAGGACAAGGTCCGCAGCAAGCTGGGCGAGCTGCGGCTGATGAAGCGCGAGCGCCCCTCGACCCGGATCGCCGTGGCCGGCTGCGTCGGCGACGTCGAAGCGTGGCAGAAGAAGTACCCATTCGTCGACTTCTTCCTGGCGCCCGGCCAGGACCTGTCGATCAAGGAGAAGCTGGCCGACCTGGTCGAGATCGACCAGTTCTACCGGATCGAGCCGCCGGACGCGGCCCGCCTGCCGCGCATCTCCGAGGGCATCACGATGCACCAGGGGTGCAACCGGAACTGCACCTTCTGCATCGTCCCGTCGACCCGAGGGCGCGAGCGCTCGCGTACGCCCCAGGACATCCTCTGCGAGGTCCAGGGGCTGATCCGGCGCGGCACCCGCGAGGTCGTGCTGCTCTCCCAGATCGCGGAGCGGTACGGCCGGGACCTGGTGCCGCGCTCGTCGCTGGCCGAGCTGCTGAAGCTGCTGAACGACGAGGCCGACGGGCTTCAGCGGATCCGCTTCCTGACCTCGTACCCGGCCGATTTCCACCCGAACCTGATCGAGGCGATCGCGACGCTGCCGAAGGTGGTCGAGGATATCAACCTGCCGATCCAGTCCGGCGACGACGAGATGCTGAAGCGGATGCGGCGTGGCTACACCTACGGCTTCTACCGCGACCTCGTCGGGCGGATGCGCGAGCGGATCCCGAACTTGAGCATGGCGACCGACATCATCGTCGGGTTCCCGGGCGAGACCGAGGCGCAGTTCCAGAACACCCTCAATGCGATGGCCGAGATCCAGTGGGACGTCGTACACATCGCGGCGTACTCGACGCGGACCGGCACGCCTGCTGCCGAGTACGAGGACCAGCTCCCGCTCGAAGAGAAGAAGCGGCGGGTCCACGAGGTCGAGCGGCTCCAGAAGGAGATCGCGACGGCGAAGAACGCCCCGCTGCTCGGACAGGACGTCGAGGTGCTGATCGAGGGGCAGGCGAAGGGGAAGTGGTACGGCCGGACGCGCTCGAACAAGCTGGTGCACATCGCCTCGGAGGAGGCGCTGGCCGGCCAGCTCGTGATCGCGCAGGTGACCCACACGAGCCCGTGGTCGCTCCAGGGAGATCTCCGGCGGATCGTGCCGACGCTCCCGCAGCCGGTCGCCGCCGAGGCCGACGATGACGAGCTCGTCGCGCCTGCATCCGGGAGCTGGCTGACGCTGCCGATGGTGGGGAGCTGACTGTCCGGGGCGGGCGCAAGCCTTGCGCCCCTACGTCGTCCGTTCCTGTAGGGGCGCAAGGCTTGCGCCCGCCCCGGTGAGGTCAATCCCGGCGCAGGCGGGCGAGCAGGACGCGGCCGAGGATCGGGCCGGCCAGGACGGCGAGCGGGCGGTCGAGATCGGCGCTCCAGGGCTGGCCGGCCAGCCGCTCCAGCGGCGGATAGGCGTTCAGGTAGCGGGTCGCCTCCAGGCGCAGCCCGGCCGGGCCGAAGTGCTCCCTCAGGCCGAGGCGGCCGAAGTGGTACTGCGCCTGGGCCGGATCGCGGTACCGCCGGAGCCAGCGCCAGGTCGGGCGGGGCGCCGCCAGCCAGTGGTAGAGGCTCGGGTTGGCGAAGTCGACGATGGCCACGCCGCCCGGCTTGAGCACCCGGGCGACCTCGTGCTCGGCGCCCTCGTACGAGGCGGCGCTGGCGTAGCCGAAGCTGACGACGGCGTCGAACGCGGCGTCGGGGAACGGCAGCTCGTAGACGCTGGCCCGGGTGAGCCCGAGCCGGTCGGGGAGGTCTGCTCTGAGGCGGGCGCGGAACTGCGCGAGTGCCCCGGGCGAGAGGTCGAGCGCGACGATCTCCAGGCGCGAGTCCTGGAGCAGGAGCGGCGTCAGGTCGCCGTGGCCACAGCCGAGGTCCAGGACGCGCAGGCGGCGGCCCGGGGCAAGCCGGTCAAGGTCGAGCGCGAGCAGGCCGAGCGCCTCCTCGGCGGTGCGCCGACAGGTCAACGCCCGCCCCGTGGCCTGCAGCGGCCGGCGCCAGAACTCGTCCCACCAGGCCGCCGATTTCCGCTCGCGCGCGGGCGCGCCGCCGTCCGCCAACCCGTCCCCCTGATCGCTGGTGTGTCGTCGTGGTGCGGGGCAGATGATACCGGCCGGTCGGCAGGGCGCCGCGAGCATCGGGCGTGCCCCGAGACCCGTCGGCGTCCTACGATTCGGCCGGCGCGTCGGTCGCCCGCGGACCGTTGGGACTGATGACGCAGCAGCAGAGGGAGACCGGCGATGACGACGACAGGCCGCGCGGTGAGTGGAGGGTATCGGGGGTACGGGGTGCGGGTTCGCCCGTCCCTGGGGGCGCGCACGCCGCTCGCCGGGCCGGTGCCGGAGATCGTCGCCGAGTGGCTCGTCTGGGCGCGCCGACAGTTGGAGCAGCCGTTCGTCGGCGTGACGACGGACGGGAAGCCGATCGAGGGACTGTTCAAGCTCCAATCGACCGGCGTCTCGACGCGACCGATCAAGGCGGCGGCGGACGCGCTGCTGGCGGCCCTCTCCGAGGAGCAGCGGGCCACGGTGGGGTATCCCGTGGACGCCCCGGAGTGGCGGCAGTGGTTCAACCCCGAGTTCAACGCGATGCGCCACGGCATCCTGATCGAGACGCTGGACGCGAACCAGCGCGAGATCGCGCTCGGGCTGCTCCGGGCGAGCCTCAGCGCCCGGGGATACCAGTCGGCGCGCGACGCGATGCGCCTGAACGAGACGCTGGCGGAGATCACCGGCGACTGGAACGGCCTGGGGGAGTGGCTCTACTTCCTCTCGATCTTCGGCACGCCGTCCGAGACCGAGCCGTGGGGCTGGCAGATCGACGGCCACCACCTGATCGTCAACTGCCTGGTGCTCGGGGACCAGGTCGTGATGACGCCGACCTTCCTCGGGGCCGAGCCGATCGTCGCCGACAGCGGCACGTACGCCGGCACCCGGATGTTCGACCTGGAGCAGGCGCTGGGGCTGGCGGTGATGCGGTCGCTGACGCCGGCCCAGCAGGCCCGGGCGACGCTCTTCCCGACGATGCTGCGGAAGGACATGCCGCCGGAGCGGAGCCACTTCGCGGACTGGCGCACGCAGATCGGGGCGTGCCGCGACAACCAGGTCATCCCCTACGAGGGCATCCGCGCCACCGAGCTTTCGGCCGAGCAGCGGTCGTCGCTGGTGGACCTGCTGGCGCTGCACGTCGGGCTGATCCGCGACGGCCACGCCCAGGTGAGGATGGACGAGGTGACGGCCCACCTGGACGAGACGCACTTCGCCTGGATCGGCACCTGCGACGACGACGTCAGGCCGTTCTACTACAAGGTCCACAACCCGGTCATCATCGCGGAGTTCGACCAGCACCCGGGCATCTTCCTGGACAACGACGAGGCCGAGCGGTTCCATAGCCACCTGGTGATCCGCACGCCGAACGGCAACGACTACGGCAAGGATCTGCTGCGCCAGCACCACGCGCGGTTCGACCACTCGTCGGGGCGCCACGACCCGAGGTAGGTGTCGGCGAGTGAGCTTTCCGTGTCCGGAGTCCGGCGCGCTCACGCTCGCGGTGAGGCGAGTCGCGGCGCGGACGACCTGGTCAGGCGCCGGGCTCATCGGTCGGGTCGATGCTGACCGGGCCGCCCCCTACCCTACAGGCGCGTTCATCGGTTGGTCGACCGCTCGCCGCAGAGCCCCGGGCTGTCGCATGGGGAGTGCCCCGTCACCTGGACTTTCCGATTGCCTCGGGCGTCGCGGTACAGGCGGAAGCGCACCCAGGCGGTGTTGTTGGTGTAGTCCGACTCCAGGTACGTCCGGGCATAGTTGCTGGTGCTGACCAGGTAGTAGTCGTCGGCCTCGGGCACGCCGGTCAGGTCGAGCTGCTGGCCCTCGATGGCGTGGTGGTACTGGTCCACCCAACCGGTCGAGATGCCCTGGAGGCTCGTGTAGCAGTCCCAGAACACACGGTCGGACGTGGGCGCGTTGTCGTCCAGCTTGTACGAGTCGAGCAGACAGAATGTGGTCTTGACCGAGTTCCGGCCGACGATCGGCCCGGTGGGACTGCCCTTGCGGATCTCGAACAGCGCCACGTCGCCGATGTGCCAGTGATTGTGGGCGGGATGGAACTCGAACGTCCCCGCGACCCGCTCGGAGACGATGTTGTAGCAGGCGGTCACCTGCTTCGGCTGCTCGCCGCAGCGGTAGTAGGCGCCCGAGTCCCGGATCTCCTGAACAGCGCTCACGGCCGTCGTCGCCTCCCTGACGGGCGGGTCCGGTCGGAGCGCCCACGGGCCAGCCCCGGTGTTGGCAATGCCGTTGGAGAAGCGCAGAATCTCGCGCTGCCGGGCGTTGACCAGTTGCAGGTGCGTCGGCACGACGGTGCGGATGTCGGGGTACAGCCCGCGTGAGTCGGCGGCACCGGCCGCGGGGATCCAGAGCGCGGCAAGAAGCCAGATCAGCCCGACGGACGCGGGAGCGAGGCGCCGCAGCTTCACGAGAGTCCCCCAGCGGATCGATTGCCGGCCCGAATCGGGGGCGCGCCTGTCGGCGGGGGCACGGGCGGCTCTGAGTGTACGCCTTCCCCGGAGTCGCGTCAAGGCAACCGCCGCACGCTCAGGCACGCACTGATAGCAGTCCTCATGTGGCCCTCGAGGATCACGCGGTACGGGCCGGTGTTGCCGGCCTGACGATGCTGAGGCCTACGCCGAGCAAAGACGGCTGACGCACGGCGCGGCAATCTGGATCAGGGTCAGCCGAGCGGTGCGGAGGGCCCGGTCAGGTGCCCGCCTCGTCGGCCAGCACAATGGTGACCGGGACGTGGTCGACGGGCTCCACCGAGAGGACTGTCCGCTCCGGAACAGCGGACGTCGCGAGCGCCCGTGAGAATCTATGGGACGTCACCGGCCCGTGGACCAGCCAGACGCTACGACATGGACGTTGCAAGCAGTGACTCGGCAGTGACCCACCGCCCATCGCCGCAGGCCTCCGGAGCGTCGGTCGATTGTCGATTCGGATGGACTGATCAGCGCCCTCGGGCGATGGGCACACGAGGAGCCGGGATGGATCATACCGCGGACGACAGCGGCGAGCGATCGTCGCGCGAGGCTCGTTCGTCCGCTCCTGAGCGGGCGGCGGGCTCCGGAGGCCGGTCGGCGACGGATGGGGCGCAGCTCGCGCCCCTGCTCACGCTCGTGGCGCGCCGCGAACGGCGTGTTGATCGCTCGCCGGCGGACGCCGTTCGATCGGGCCTCGGGAGGCCGTCCCGCAACCTGCCTGAACCGCTCACCAGCTTCGTCGGCCGCGAGCAGGAGATCGCCGAGGTCAGACGGCTGCTCGGCGCGACTCGGCTCCTGACGCTGACTGGGGCTGGCGGGATCGGCAAGACCCGTCTGAGCCACGAGGTCGCCGCCAGCCTGCTCAAGGGCGCGCCGCACGCCCCGCCGGTCGAGCTGGTGGGCCCAGGGCGGGCGGTGGCCGACTCGACGGGACCAGCGTACCGGCACGGCGTCTGGCTGGTGGAGCTCGCGGCACCCGTCGATCCGACCCAGGTGCCCCAGGCCGTGGCCGCCGTCCTCGGCGTGCGTGAGGAGGCGGAGCGCCCGCTGATGGAGTCGCTGACTGGCGCGCTGCGCTTCGAGCAGCTCCTGCTGGTGCTCGACAACTGCGAGCACCTGATCGAGGCGTGTGCCGAGCTCGCGGATACCCTGCTACGCACCTGTCAAGGCCTGAGCATCCTGGCGACCAGCCGCCAGCCGCTCCGCGTCGACGGCGAGACGACGTTCCAGGTGGGCTCGCTGTCGCTGTCGCCCCGGCCGCTCCCGTCGACGGCGCCCGCCGCCGGCCCGGAAGGCCCGCTCGACGCCGTCAGGTCCACAGGTCCGACGGTCAGATCGATCGACCTCGCACCGGCGTCCGAGGCCGTGCGCCTCTTCGTCGAGCGCGCCCGAGCCGTGTCACCCGCCTTCAGGCTGACGGACCGCAACGCCCCGGCCGTGGAGCAGGTCTGTCGGCGCCTGGACGGGATCCCGCTGGCGATCGAGCTGGCAGCGGCGCGCGTGCCGGTCCTCAACCCACAGCAGATCGCGGCCAGGCTCGACGACCGGTTCCGGTTGCTGACCGGCGGCAGCCGGACGGCTCTGCCCCGGTATCGGACGCTGCGGGCGATGGTCGACTGGAGCCACGCGCGCCTCGACGAGCGCGAGCAGGTGCTGATGAGGCGGTTGGCCGTGTTCGCCGGCGGCTGGACCCTCGAGGCGGCCGAGGCCGTCTGCGCCGGCGAGGGACTGGCCTCGGACGAGGTCCTCGACGTGCTGTCAGGACTAGTGGCGAAGTCGCTGGTGCTGACCGAGCAGCACGTCGAGGAGGTTCGCTATCGGTTCCTGGAGTCACTTCGGGAGTATGCGGTCGAGAAGCTCCGCGAGGCCGGCGAGGAGCCGAGCGTGCAGGAGCGTCACCGCGACTGGTTCCAGGCGCTGGCCGAGCGGGCCGAGCCCGAGCTGGGCGGAGCCGACTCGGTGCGGTGGCTCGATCGCCTGGAGCGCGATCGTGAGAACCTGCGGGCGGCGCTCGCGGGGTGCATCGAGCGCGGCACGGCCGGGCCCGGCCTGCGGCTGGCCGGGGCGCTGACCCGATTCTGGCTCGTGCGGGGGCCGTATCGGGAGATCCGGGCCATGCTGTCGGAGCTGCTGGCGTCGTCGGGGGCGCGGGAAAACGCCCCGTCGATCCAGGCAGCGCGGGCCGCGGCGCTGTACACGGCCGGCATCCTCGCGATCCGGCAGGGCGACTGCGCGGCGGCCGAGGTCTACTTCCCGGAAGCGCTGGCGCTCAGGCGACAGCTCGGCGACCGGCGTGGCCTGGCGATCGCGCAGTTCTCGATCGGCCATCTGGCCCGTTTCCGTGGAGCGTACCCGCACGCGCGGAGTCGACTCGAGGAGGCCCGGCAAACTTTCGAGGAGCTGGGCGACCGGTCCTGGCAGGCCCGGGCCCATCAGGAGTTGGGCGTCGCGGCGATGTACCAGGGCGATTTCGTGACGGCGCGCAGCCACCTCGAGGCGAGTCTGGCGCTCCATGAGGGGCTCGACGACGAGCTCGGCATCATCGGCCCGCTCAACGACCTCGGCGAGGTCGCACTCCTGGCCGGCGAGCTGGAGCAGGCTCGCTCGCTCCAGCTGAGGTGCCTGGAACTGGCGCGCCGGGCGGACGACAAGGAACGGATCGCGATGGCGTTGGCAGCTCTGGCCGGTCTGGCCACGGCACGAGGCCAGCCAGAGCGGGCGCTACGCCTGGCGGCGGCGGCGCACGCGCTGAACGAGTCGACCGGCCAGCGCAACTCCCGCGCCTGGAACGCGCTGGTCGAGCGATGGTTGGAGCCGGCCTGCACGACGGTGACCCCGGAGGCGTGGGCGACGGCACAGGCAAGCGGCCGGGCGATGTCGCTCGACGAAGCGATCGAGTATGCGCTCGCCTGCGACACATCGCCCGCCGACGCGCCGCACGGCGACGCCCCGCCTCCCGATACTTCACCTGACGAGGCCGATCCGTTCGACGCACCGGGCTGCGACGCCCGGCCGTCTGATGCGTCGGCTCGCGACACCGGGCCCGGGAGCAGGCCGCTGCGCGATGGCCGGTCTCTCGGCCGACCAGCTCGCCAGATGTCTGGTCCCCGTACGCGGGAGACAATCGGGCTCACCGAGCGAGAGCTCGAAGTCGCCGCCCTGGTCGCCCGTGGGTTGACCAACCGCCAGATCGCGGACGCGCTGGCGATCTCGACCGGGACCGCCACCAACCACGTCAAGCGCATCCTGGCCCGGCTGGCGCTCGACACGCGGGTGCAGATCGCGGCCTGGGCGATCGAGCGCGGCCTGCATCAGCCCCGACTCGCCTGATCGTCCCGCCGCCTTTCAGGTGCGCTTCGGTCTCGATCGACACGGGCCGCCTCGGCACGTCTCGTGGCGCTGCATGCGGACGATGGGACGACGAGCATCCTGACCGGGACGTCCCATTCTGGACACGTCCCGCCACCCCAGGCCGGGGGCCTGATCGGTCCGCGTCGCGCGAACGATCGGCGCGCGAGATCCCTACCTCGATGTCTAACCTGGGACCAGACTCAGCGGGGCGGCCGCCCGTAGGCTGACTTATGGGGCCCCGACGAGCGCGGGCTCCGCCAAGCAATTCTGCCCGCGAGCGCCGGAAGCGGCGCTCCAGACAAGGGAAACATCCATGTTGAGTTTTAGAACCATTGCGCGGCGAGCGTCTCTGCTCGCCCTGGCGGCCTCGCTGCTCGCGTCGGTGCTCGGCCCGCCGTTCTCCGGCGGCGCAGCTGTAGCCGCCGGATCAGCGAATGCCGCGGCCCGGCTCCAGGTCGTCATCAAGGAAGTCCACATTGGCGATGATCATGACCCGGGAGACGGAGAGCTACGCCTGTTCACCGGCATCTGGCACTGCAAGCAGGGGATCGCGCCGCCGTGTTTCAACGAGGAGTTTGATCCTGCGTACTGGCCACGTGGTCCCGAGATGGTGACGGGGTGGATGGACTCTGGGAGTCTGAACGGTACGGCCGAGCGAATCGCTCGGGCGAAGTTTAGCTTTTCGGCCGGTACGGGAGAGACCTATACGTTCGACGATCGACCTCGAGTATTTCCTCAGGATGGCGACGAGATCTGGGACCTCGACACCTCCACACAGCTCGGGTTCCCCGTCGAGGCCGGTCAGCAGTACGTGCTGCAGTTCCAGATGTACGAGAACGACTTCGACAGCGCCATCAGCGGCGACGACTTCATGGGGTATGCCTTTCTGTTCATCGACACCTATGAGCATGGCCTGCGCCTCGGCACCCACACCGGGCGGGCCACGGCCTCAGACGGCGGGCCCGGCGACTTCGCCGTCACCTACGAGATCCGTCGAGCACTGCTGCCAGACCTCCGGCCCGGCGGCATCACGGTCAAGGACTTGCCGGGCCGTGCCGAGAAGCGCGTCTGCATGAGTGTCGTCAACGCTGAGGTCGGCGGCGCCCCTCCGTTCGAGGTCGCCCTCCGTGTCAACGGCTTCCAGGTGGACGGCGGACGGACCGCAGTGGGCATCCTGCCCTCCGGGGGCGACGCAAAGGGCTGCGTCGAGATCGTCCTGCCGGCCCTCGACCCGCTCGAGCTCACGGCCGTGGTCGACCCCTCGCGCCTGGTGGCCGAGTACAACGAGACGAACAACGAGTCTGAGTTTGCGTGCACCTTACCGTCGCAGGCAGGCTGCGCCCCCGCGCAGCAGGAGTCTACCGGCACGACAGCGACAGCTCCGGGCGCGGCTCAGGTGGATCTGACCGTGAGCGCGGTCAAGGTCAACGGCCAGGTGCCGGACGGCAAGGACGACTGCAAGGACGGCAAGAACTCCGTGACCGTCATCGTCAAGAACGCGGGCACCGTCCACGCCGCGAGCTTCGCAGTCCGGCTCGACGTGGACGGCCAGCAGCAGGACGAAGCGTTGCTGTCGGGCCTCGTGGCCGGCCAGGAGCAGGAGGTCCGCTTCGAGGACGTCCGGCTCAAGAAGGGCACGCACGCCCTGACCGTCGTCGCCGACCAGAACAAGGCGCTCGCCGAGTCCAACGACGACAACAACGCGCTGAAGGTCACCGCACAGTGCAAGGGCCCTAGCTAGCGCGCTGACACGTCAGCCAGTCGAGTGGGCCATCCGGCCGCAAAGGAGGTCGGATGGCGCCCTCCACGCTGCACTCGCACGGCTGCCTGAGCGTGAATCGCCGTGGCGCCCGACAAGCCGGGCGCTCAAGAGCGAGGTCCTTGGCGGCGCATGAACTCCAGTGCAAGTCATAATCGCGATCCTAGATCGCGATGGATTACGAAAGGAAGCGACACATGAACGGGATTCGTACCACCATCCGAGACGCGCTCGACCGAGCGCGTCGCCTCTCGAGCTGCTTCACCCGGACCAGCGGCCGGCCGCTGGCGGTGCTTGGGATCGCCGCCGGCGTCCTTGCGACCGCGCTCGTGCCGCCGTCCTTCGCACGCGCCGCCGATCCGCCCGACTCAGAGCTACGCCTGCAAGTCGTCCTCAAGCAGGTTCACATCGTCCACGATCGTGACTGGGGCGAAGGTGAGATGAGTCTCTCTCTGAGCTTCTACGAGTCTGACGGCGAGCGGACCCATCAGACGCTTCCGATTGTCGAGACGACCCATACCTTCAGTGGTAGCGACGGAGACGATGTCGTTCTGAGTCGACTCTTCCCGTGGGAGGGCGACCAGATGAGTTCAGGCGTCACCCGGTTTGCCGGCATCCCCGTCTACGGAGGGCGCCAGTACCTCTTCTCAGCCTCCATGACGGAGGGGGATTTCTTCACTGCCGAGGACTTGATGGGCAAGATCGAGTTTCCGGTGAATACAGAGAACGGCTGGGGCATCGGTACGCACAAAGTACGGGGCGTGAAGTTCGACGGGACCCCGGCCGACTTCGAGCTCACCTTCGAGCTTCGTGCGGCGCCGCTACCGGACCTCCGACCCGTCGGCATCAAGGTCCTGGAGCTGCCGGGCAGCACGAGAGAGCTCCTCTGCGCGGGGGTGGTGAACTCCGGCATCGCCAACCCTGGCCCTTTCGAGGTGACCTTCCGAGTCAACGACAACGTGCCGCCCGGTGGGAAGGCCACCGCGGCGCAGCTGGTCTCGGGAACCGGCGGCGATCTGTGCGCCGAGGTCGATCTGCCGGATGCCGGCCAGCACCGGCTTTCAGCCTACGTCGACGAGTCGCGTGCCGTGACCGAGATCAACGAGACGAACAACGTCTACGAGCAGGCGTACACGGCTCCACTGCAGGCCGGCTCCACGTCCTCTCAGGCCGGTCCCACCTCGGGCGCAGCGCAGCCCGACCTGACCGTCGGCGCGATCAAGGTCAACGGCCGGGTACCGGACGGCAAGGACGACTGCAAGGACGGCAAGAACCGCGTGGCAGTCGTCGCCAAGAACCCGGGCACCGCGGACGCCGGCAGCTTCGCCCTACGGCTGACCGTGGACGGCGCACAGGTGGCCGAGCAGGCCGTCACCGGGCTCGAGGTCGCGAAGGAGCGTGAGGTCCGCTTCGAGGACGTCCGGCTGAAGAAGGGCGAGCACACGCTGCTGGCTGTCGCCGTTCCGGTGAACACGATCGCCGAGACCAACGAGGACAACAACGAGCTGAAGGTCACTGTCCGCTGCACGGACGACGACTAAGACCCGCCGGGCGACACACGCCAGCGACATCTAAGATCGGCCGTGCCGCCCGGCCCTTTTCGGGAGACAGATTGATCATGTACGCAACCTACCATCGCTTCTTCAGAACCGGAGTGTGGCGCATCCTGCTGGGCCTGGTGCTGCCCCTGACGTTCCTGCCCTGGTCGCTCGGGGGGCCACTCCCCGTCCACGCGGCCTCCAAAACGCCGAAGCACCGAATCCAGGTCATCGTCAAGTCGGCCCACATCTACGACGACCGCGATTGGCACAGTCAAGGCGACATCGAAATGGACGCGCACCTCTACCGTTGTCCCGCCAACCTCAACATGCCGTGCGTACCCGGTGAGACTGGCGTCACGCCCTTGACCTACCACACTCACCGCTTCGACGGCTGGTCGAGCAAGACCACCAGGCTCGATCGGACCCTGCCGCATGCGACCGACTCGGCGTGGGGCTACGACCTGTCGGAAGATGCCGGCTACCCGATGTACGACGGCGAGCGCTACGTACTCCGGTTCCAGATGTGGGACCGCGATAACCTCCATGAGGGGTACGGAGATGACTGGGACTACATGGGGTGGGTCGACATCTGGCTGGACGAGGAGACCGGCTACCAGCTCCGCGCCCACCAACAGGACGCCGCCAAGGGTGGCGGGAAGCGCGGCGACTACCGGCTCGAGTACGAAGTCATGCGCACCCCGCTCCCAAACCTGGTGCCGTACTCGATCGAGCGCTTCGACGTGCCCGAGAGCACCGAATCTCTCGTTTGCGTCGGAGTGGTCAACAGCGGCGTCGCGCCCAGCGACTCGTTCCCGGTGACCCTGCACGTCGACGGCGGGAACGTGCGCAACGGCGAGATGAATGGCGGCGCCCTGGCTCCGGGGCAGTTCGAACAGGTCTGCACCCAGACCCAACTGCCGAACTCCGGCGGCTACCACTCCTGGGCGGCGATCGTCGATAGGGCGGAGCTCGTACCAGAGATGAAGGAGAGCGACAACGACTTCAGAGAGACCGTGGTCCTTCCGTCAGGTACGGGCCCCGCTCCCGGCACCAGTCCGGCCCCGTCGGGGTCCCCAACGCCGACACCCACGCCCATGCCGGGCCAGGCCCAGGCCGACCTGACGCTGAACGCGATCACGGTCAACGGGCAGGCTCCGGACGGCAAGGACGACTGCCAGAACGGCAAGAATCGCGTGGCGGTCGTCGTCAAGAACGGCGGCGCCGCGAAGTCCGGGGCGTTCGCCGTGCGGCTGGCGGCGGACGGCGAGCAGGTGGCGGAGCGGTCCGTCAATGGCCTCGAGGCCGGACAGGAGCGGGAGGTCCGCTTCGACGACGTCCGGCTCAAGAAGGGCGAGCACGCCCTGACCGCCATCGCCGACCCGGCCAAGGCGATCGCCGAGTCCAACGAGGACAACAACGAGCTGAAGGTCACCGCCGCCTGCAAGGGCGACAGCTAGCACGGCGACGCCACCGTCAGCCGATCGCGCGGGCCGGGGTCACAGGCGTCAGGACATCCCGGCCGCGCATCTCCACCCACAGAACGCGCATCGCCACGCACAGAAAGGTACGACCGATGAACCGCTTCCTCACCATCGTGCGTCAGACGCTTGACCGAGCGCGTCGCCTGCCGGCGAGCGCTTCCCGTCGAGGGCGCCGGCCGCTGCTCTTCGGCACGCTCCTGCTCGCCACCTCGACGGCCTCCGTGGTCGCGACCGCGAACTCGGCGCCGGTCTTCACAAATCTCACCTTGAGCAAATCGACCCTCAACGAGGGCGAGACCGTGACGCTGACCGGGGCGTTCAACGACCCCGATACCGGCGACAGTCACACGCTGCTGATCTACTGGAACGGCGACGACAGCGACGTCAAGCAGAAGGTTCAGCTACCGGTTGGTCAGTCGACGTTTCAGGTGAGCCACGCCCCGGGCGACTCCCCCACATTCCCGAGGCTCAAGGTAGTCATCTACGATCACCAGCTTCGCGTCGGCGCGAACGACAATACGACCGGTGGGCTGCTATCGGATACCGAGTTCCTGCCGTACACAGTCAACAACGTGGCACCCAGCATCGTGCCGAGCAGCGTGACGGTGAAGCGGCAAGCCAAGCGGCAGGTCGTCGTGGAGGGCGACGTCTTGGACCCCGGCACAAACGACCGCGTGAACGTCATCGCAACCTGGTCCGATCCGACCTCGCCCGAGGCGACGACCTGCAGCATCGGTAAGGATGGCCGCCGCTTCAAGTGCGAGCACACCTACGGCGCGTCGCTCCCGGCCGGGACGTACAACATCGTCCTCGAAGTCTGGGACTACGATGACGGCCAGAGCTCGTACACGACGTCAGTGCAGCTCCCATAGGCCGCGTCGAAACAGCGCACCAGACGTCCCGCTGTCTCTTTTCGTGGGCGCCGCGACAGGCGGCGCCCGGAAGATCACCATGTGGCGCCATCGTCCCATTGCCATGCTTCGGGCCGCGCCCGCCCTCGCGCTCGCGGCCACCGTCCTCGCAGCGCCAACGCCCGTCGGCGCAGATGCCGCCATGCCGGAGCACATGCACTCGGCGTTTCGCGTCCAGGGCGTCAGCAAGAGCGTGTAGGTCTGGGATGACCGCGACGCGATCCTTGAAGATGCACGTCCACGTGTGGTTCGGGCCCTCCCCACCTGTCTCCCTGGTGGGGGGAGGGCCCCGCAGATTCACCTCGCCGACCCGAATCGCGCCATCCGATGCACGCCGATCTGCGCGGCGCGGGCCGTGATCCTCGCAGGCTGGGAACCACGCGCATGAGAGCTGGGCGAGGTGCTTCACGGTGTTCCGTGCAAGTCTCGGCGATCCGGATCGGGCAGAGCCCGGACGTCCCGTCGTTCAGGCTGGCGCCTCGTCGGCCAGCACGATCGTGACCGGGCCGTCGTTCGTCAGGTCGACGGCCATCTGCGCGCCGAAGCGGCCCGTCGCGACGTGCAGGCCGCGCTCGCGCACGAGCGCGGCGAAGCGCTCGACCAGCGGCTCGGCCACGGCGGGCGGGGCGGCGCCGGTGAAGCCGGGCCGGCGCCCGCGCGAGGTGTCGGCGTAGAGCGTGAACTGCGAGACGACCAGCAACGAGCCGCCGACGTCGACGACCGAGCGGTTCATCTTGCCGGCCTCGTCCTCGAAGACCCGGAGGCCGACGATCTTGTCGGCCAGCCGAGCGGCGACGGCTTCGTCGTCGTGCGGGCCGACCCCGAGCAGCACCAGCCAGCCGCGGCCGATCTCACCGACGACCTCGCCGTCGACGGTGACGCTGGCTCGACTCACCCGCTGACAGACCGCGCGCATCGCGAGTTCGCTCCCAGGCCCGATCGCTTCGTCCCGGCCGGGATACTGCCAGATGCGCGACGGCGGCGGCACGCCTGCTCGACGCGGAGCGCAGGTCGATGCCCGACTCGACTGTGACCGGCGTCACTGGGACGGGCCGGGCGGGCTGCTAGACTTGGCCCGAACCGCGACGGAGGTTGCCCTCCTGAGCGGGAGCGTGCACAGGCAGGTGGTCCCCAATGCCCTCGTCGCCCGCCGTCAGCCGGTGGCTCGTGGCGGCCCTGATGGTCGCCACATTCGTGAACTTCCTCGGCGCGCTGGCGCTCGGGCCGTTCCTGCCCCAGGTTGCGGCCGACCTGGACACCACGGTGGCGCTCGTGGGGCAGGTGCCGGCGCTGGTGACGCTGTTGGCGGCGCTCCTGGGCCTGGTCATCGGGCCGCTCGCCGATCACTACGGGTACAGCCGGACACTGATGCTGGGCGTCCTCGCGGCGACGGCGAGTACCCTCGCGATCGGGTTGGCTCCCAGCTACGCGTTCTTGCTGGCAGTGACGGTAATCGGCGCGATCGGGCGGGCGGCCGTGCAACCGACCGCCCAGGCGACGATCGCGGCTCACTTCACGGACGAGGCGGCCCGCCGCCACACGATGAGCCGCGTCCAGATGGGGAACTCAGGCGCCGCCATCATCGGCATCCCGCTGCTGACCTGGATCGCGGCGGTCGGGAGCTGGCGGTGGGCGTACCTGACGCTGGTCGTGCTGGGCGTGTTCGCCCTGGCGGTCCTCTGGCGCACGCTGCCGCGCGACGACTCGTCGAGGGACGGCCGCTTCCGGGTTGGCAGCGTCCTGGCGAGCTACCTGCCGCTTCTCCGCCACACCCCGACGCTCAGCGTGATCGCCGCGACGCTGATCGGCTCTATCGGCGCCTGGGTTGTCTGGAGCTACCTGGCCGCCTTCCTGACGGAGGTCCACGGCTTCACGGTCGGCGAGGTCGGCTGGGTCTACCTGTTCGGCGGCAGCGGGGTGATGGTCGGGACGATGCTCTCGGCGACGCGGATCGGGGCGGCCCCGCGCCGCCTGATGATGACCTGTCGGACGGCTTCGGCGCTGCTGCTGGCCTGCGCGATGATCCCGCCGCTGTCGGGGGTCGCCGTGGTGGCGGTCGTCTCGCTGGCGATGGTGCTGCACGGGATGTACGGCGTCCCGAGCCTGATGGTGTTGAACGCGGAGTCGCCGGCCGGCCGCGCGACGACGATGACGCTCAACAGCTCGGCGATCTATCTCGGGACGGCGCTCGGCGGCGTGGTCGGCGGCCTGACGCTGACGCTGGGCGGGTACGTGGCGCTTGGATTCGTGGCGCCGATCTTCCCGCTGATCGGCTCGGCGATCATCTGGCTGTCGCGCCCGCGCCCCACGGCCGAGCTTGCGGCCGCCGGGTAGGTCTCCGTCACGCGGCCTGTGCGAACGGATTGAGAAGGTGGTCCGGGCCTGATCGAGCGGACGATCCTCCAGGCGACGGGCCGAGCGAATCGGCTATCGTGTGACGCTATGCATCGTGGGCGGCGCCGAGAGCGGGGCGCGGCCTCGACGTTGCCCATGCTACCCCGCCCGCTGATCGGCCGGCAGCATGATCTGGCCGTGGCCCGGCGGTGGCTGGTCGAGGCCGGGGCACGCCTCCTCACGCTGACCGGCCCGCCGGGCGTCGGCAAGACGAGCCTGGCGATCGCGCTCGCCAACGAGCTGCTTGACCACGTTGCCGACGGGGTGCGCTTCGTCGACCTGGCCGCCATCGTCGATTCCGGCCAGGTCGCCTCGACCATCGTCGACGCACTCGGGGTGAGATCGGCGACGCGGCGCCGACCGGCCGAGCGCCTGGTCGAGCACCTCCGCGACCTCCAGCTGCTGCTGGTGCTCGACAACTTCGAGCAGATCCTGCCGGCCGCGCCGCTCGTCGGCGAGCTCCTGGCTGCCTGTCCCAGGCTGCGGGTCATCGTGACCAGT
>Ga0075420_100002218_pt1 | contig 16764 bp, 14 predicted proteins | sample SoiMetdeltSBSDD4_FD_75296 | JGI IMG/M metagenome (GOLD analysis project Ga0075420, IMG submission 75296) | Bulk soil microbial communities from a Populus tree surrounding site in Tennessee, USA - Soil MetaG P. deltoides SBSDD4 | ecosystem: Environmental > Terrestrial > Soil > Tree plantation... | reverse complement strand
CGCGCGGGTTCGACGGTGTTCCCGTGCCGTCGCCCGACGGCCGGCGCATCGCGTTCCAGCGCGGAACGGCAGCAGCGTCCGCCTCGCCGCTCCACTGGGAGCTGTACGTCATCGATACGCTCGGGCAGAACGAGCGACAGCTCACGTCGAACCGGTGGAACAGTCAGGTCCCGAGCTGGCTGCCTAACGCGGCAGAGTTCGTGTTCTATGCCGACCCCGACGGACGCAATCAACTGTTCGTGATGGATGTAACGACGCGGGGCGTCCGCCCGCTCCACACGAGTCGAGCCAACGACACCGCACCGTCGGTGTCGCCGGACGGCCGGCACGTGGCGTTCAACTCGGACCGCGACGGACGCGGTGATCTCTACCTGCTCGAGATCTCGTCAGGCATCGTCACGCGCGTCACGACCGGCGTCGGCGGTGTGAGTCAGCCGAGCTGGTCGCGCGACGGGTCGCAGCTCGTGTTCTCGGCGATGAGCAGCGGCGTGGATGAAGTCTACGTGATCGCGCGCGACGGAAGCGGCCTGCATCGACTCACGCGAGGATCGACTGGCGTTCGCTGAGGTCAGGTCAGGTTCACGAGCCACCGGCGACGAGCTGCCATCGCGCGCCGTCGAACTCCCACACTTCAGCCGACGTGCGATTCGAGGCGGGAAAGAAGCCGCCGAAGAAGACGAGGCGTCGCCGCGCGGCGTCGTATGCGACGCCCTGCCCAACGCGCAGCCTCGGACCCCCGTCACCCGCGGACAACGGCGTCCACCGGCCGCGGCGCCACATCCACACACCTAACGCCGCATCCGCACCGGCGTTCGGCCGCGGACCCACGAGCATGACCCCGCTGTCCGATGCGACCAGTGCCGGACCTTCCGTCGACGCCGGACCGGCCGGGTCGAGCCGCGTCCAGGCGTCGCCGTTCCACTTCCAGAGATCGTTCAGCGGCCCCGCGGCGTTGAAACCGCCGTACATCACGACCGCGCTATCCGCCGCCGACCACGCCATCGAATGGCCGACACGCGCCCCTGGGCCTTTACCGGCAGCCTGGCGCCAGGTCGAGCCGTCCCATTCCCACGTTGCATCGAACATCCGGCCGTCGCGCGACCCCCCGCCGAACACGACGACGCGTCCACGCCGCTCGTCGTATGCGGCGGCCGCATGCTCGAGCGGCCCGGGATTGGGAGCATCGCTCGTTCCGCGCTGGCGCCATGCCGCACCGCTCCGCTCCCACGTGTCACGATACACGGTTCGGTCGATGCGCCCGCCGTAGAGCACGAGAGCCCCGCGACGCGTATCGAACGTCACGAGCGCATCCTCGCGCCGGCCGGGCAGTACGCCGGCCTCGGATGCCCATCGCGTCCCGTTCCACGTCCAGACGGCACTGTCCCGAACGACCTCGACGCCGCACGCCTTCGCGCCGCCGATGACCACGACCCTGCTCGCTCCAGCCGCGCCGGGCACGTATGTCATCGCATGGCAGCTGCGGGGCGTCATGGCGGACGTGCCCGCGCTCTGTGCCCGCCCGCCACCCGCCGCCACAGCCACGCTGATCCACGCGGCCGTGATGATTCTCCTCCATCGTGCTGTCTGCCGCCGATGCGTCACGTCCCCTCCAATGTCGTCAATGGAAGTGAAAGCGGGAACCAGCGGATGGCGAGGTCCGGATGCGCGTCGGCCGGCCGGTCCGCTCCGCTGTCACCATTGGTGGCCACCGACGCATACTTCGGGCAACGACTCGATCGAACCCGTCGGGTTTCGCTGCCCCGACCGCGAGAGCGCAAACGCCACGTCGGAACCATCCCATGCCTAACGACACGATCACCGTCCGCGCCGCCCGTCCCGAGGACATGGCAGCCGTCGAGCGCCTCCTCGCCGCGGCGCATCTGCCTGCCGATGGCCTCGCCGAGCAGTTCGGACCCGCCTACGCCGTCGCCGAAGTGGACGGCGCGATCGTCGGTGCCGAAGGCATCGAACAGTACGGCGACGCGGGTCTGCTTCGCTCCGCGGTCGTTCGAGACGACTGGCGTGGCCGCGGCGTCGGCGACCTGCTCACGCGCGATCGCCTCGCGTGGGCCGAACAGGCCGGTCTGCAGGAGCTCTGGCTGCTGACGAACACGGCCGCCGACTACTTCCCGCGCTTCGGGTTCGCGCGAGCCGACCGCGCGGCGGCGCCGGATGCAGTGCAGGCCTCGCGCGAGTTCGCCGAGGCCTGCTGTGCCAGTGCTATTGCCATGCGACTGACGCTCACTCGGTCGTCATGACGAGATGAACGCAGCGAATCGTCAGGGGCGAATCTGAATGTTGCCGGTGAGCAACGGGAACGTCGTGGCCGGGTTCCACGCCGGCAGCCCGTCGAACGGCAACGCGCAATACTCGGCCGACGTGTTCACGAGCGTCGGCTTGAAGCCGTAGGTCGTCGAGGCGTCCACCGCGTCACCGCCTTCACCACCGTCCGCGAAGCGGAACCAGACGTCATCGCCAACTTCGTGGTTCGCCGTCAGAAAGTTGGGATTCGTCGAGTTGTTCTCGGTGACGGTTCCGCCGATGCGGCCACGCATCCGCGCGGCGTCGATCGTCAGGCAAGTCACAATGCCTGAAAACTCGACGAGGCCCGCGGGCGTGTCGCGGCGCTGATGGAATCGTCCCACGACGCTGCCGTCAGCTTTCTTGACGGCGTTGAAGGAGAACCACCCGTTGCCGACGCCCGCCGTGCTGAAGTTCACGATGCCGCCGCCGTTGACCGAGTAGAGCACTCCATCGCCCTGGTTGAAGCTCACGGTCGGTGCTGGCGGCTGCGTGATCACGGACTCATGTTCTGGCGAACAGCCAACGGCTGCCGCTACGGAGAGCAGGCTCAGGAGCTTGATGGTCGAACTCGCGGTGCGCATGCAGTCCTCCGGGACAGAGTTGACTTGGGGCGAGGCCCGTCGTGCACGACTGGCCGACCCAGGGCGGGCGCTCAATATCCAGCCGGTGCAGACCGCGGTCTTGAACGGGAGACGTGCCGCTTGAATCAACATGACGTTCGTGCGCAGTCGCGCCCGCACGTGCCGGTCACGACCGGAAGCGCCGGCTTTCGAACGCTCGATACACGCACGAGCCTCGTCACGCACGCGCGGTTCCCGGCAAACACGGTGATCGAGCCGCACACACACGACCGTCCAATCTTTGCGGTCATGTTGTCCGGGGGGTTCCAGTCCGCGATCGCGAATCGACGGCTCGAGTGCTCGCCGACGGCATTCTGGACAGAACCGGCGGGTGATGTGCACGCGAACTTCATCGGGCGGACCGGCGCGCGCGTCATCATCGTGCAGCCTGATCCCACGCTGTCCGAGCTGATGTCACCGTTCGCGCCGCTGCTCGAGATCGTGAACTTCGCGCGCGATCCGGTCATTGCGGCCGACGCGCAGCGGATCGCGAGCGAGGTCGATCATCCGGACGAGTTCACGACGCTGTCGATCGACGCGCTCGCGGTCGGGATGTTCTCGATCGCCGTCCGCTCCGTCGTTAGGCGCCGGTCAGCCGCGCCGCCCCCACGCTGGCTGTCGCGCACGCGTGAGCTGCTGCACGACCAGTTCCGCGAACGACTGAGCCTCGCCGACCTCGCGGCGCTCGCGGGGGTGCATCCGTCACACCTCGCGCGAGAGTTCCGGGCGCATTATGGACTGTCGGTCGGCGAATACGTGCGCCGGGTACGCTGCGAGTGGGCGGCGGCCCGTCTGCTCGCGACGAACGAGTCGATCTCCGAGATCGCCGCGAGCGCCGGCTACAGCGATCAGAGCCACTTCACCCGCCAGTGCGTGCGCTTCCTTGGCGTCGGCCCGGCGCGATACCGTCGGACGCGACGGGATACATAGGGTGCGTTATCAGCTCCCAGCGCCGTTGTTCCGAGCCTGGAGGCTTGGAGTGCCTCACTTCACCGTCAGCCTGGCAACCTTGGCGGGCATCCGCCCCGGCGATGCGCCATACGCGATCCACAGATCGCGCGTACGGGGATCGATCGCCAGATGCCGCACGAGCGCGCCGCGACTCGGCAGCGGGTACGTCGTGAACCGGTTTGCCGTCGCGTCGTACGAGTAGATCACGTCGGCCGCCGACGTTCCGATCCAGATGCGACCGTTCGTGTCGTCGACCTTCACGACGTACGGAACCGAGTTCGCGATCGGGAGTGGGAACCGCGTGAATCGCCGAGTGGACGGGTCGAGCCGCACGAGCTCGTTCGTCGAGTACGCGGGGATCCAGAGGATGCCGCGACGGTCGATGTCGAACCTTCGCGGCCCGCTCCACGGCTCGGGCATGTCGAACGTCTCGGACTCCTTCGTCTTCGGATCGTACGCGAAGAGGCGATTCCCCTGCAGCTCGGACATCCACACGCGTCCGTCGGGAGCGACGCGAATCTCGTAAGGAATCGGCCCTCCCGGGCCCTTCCCCATCGTCGGATGCGCCGGCACCTCGACACGCTCGGCCGCCTTCGACGAGTCGGTCGCGGCCGTGTCGATGCGCACGATCAGCTCGGGCGAATGCGTGAAATGTCCGTTGATCCAGACGGCGCCGTCACCGCCGAGTGCGAGACTATGCGGATAAAATCCGCCACGCCACGTGCGCCAGCTCTTCGCACCGACGCTGTAGCGCGCAACCATGTGACGCGCGCCGAGCACGACCCACCAGTCACCGGCCGCGTCGATCTCGAGCGCGCGTGGGTTCGCGTTCGGTACCGGGATATCGACGCTCTCGAACGTGCCGGTCGCCGGGTCGAGCACCCACATGCGATGCGTGAACATGCCCGTCACGACGACGCGTCCATCCCCTCCGACCGCGACGTCATGCGGGAGGTCGCCAGCCTCTGGCAAGTTGAACTCGGTGACGGTCGCGCCCGCGGGCAGCGTCGGCCGCGGCTTCGCGACTGGTGACGCGCTCAGATAGCGCGCGAGCCACACCGAGGTCGTCGCCGCGTCGCGGCCGTGCCCGATGACCGGAAAGCCGGTTGTCGATCCGGAGAAGCCAAGCATCCGCGTGATCGCCTCGCTGAACTCGGCGCCGGTGCGCGCTTTTCCACCCGGCCGAACGACCTGGTCGTCGAGCTGATGACAGCCGGTGCAGTCGAGGATGAATCGGCGCTTCTCCTCACCGTCGGGGAGCAACCCGAGCCAGTCGGAGCTGTACAGCAGCGAGTCCGCCGCGCGCACCTGCTGCCGCTCGACAGGTGTGCGATCCGACACGCCGACGGCGGTCGCGAGCGAGCCGCCGAGAAGAATGGTGAGAATGAGCGGACGAGTCATGGCTACGCGAGAGGGATGTCGCCGGCCCGAGAGCACCCCGAGCCACGTCGGATCGAGAACGATGCCGGGTCGCAAAGACGGTCGCTTGGATGATCCTGCGCCACCATTCGTCCCTTCGGAACGTGTCTCCCCCTTGTCTGCCTATGGGACACTTGATAGGTTCTCCATAGCCTGCCTAGGGGACGCGATGCCTGACGCCGACTTCAACATTCTCCGCGAGAGCCTCGACCTCCTCATCCTCAAAGCGCTCACCTGGGGCCCGAAGCACGGGTATGCGATCTCGGAGTGGATCGAGGGCTCCACCGAGGAGTTGCTTCTCGTCGAGGAAGGCACACTGTACCCCGCCTTGCATCGGCTCGCGGAACGTGGGTGGGTGACGAGCGAGTGGGGACAGTCCGATAGCGGACGGCGAGCGCGCTACTACCAGCTCACGCGCGACGGCCGTGCGCACCTGCGGAATCAGGGGTCGGTCTGGCATCGGTACGTCGAAGCCATCGCGAAGGCGCTCCGCGCGGCGAGCGCCGAGTACGGGCGCTGACCATGGTGCGCCGTCGACGTCTGCTGCGCCTCCCTGGCCGGCTCGGTCGCGCCGAGGCTGACGTGCAGGATGAGATCGAGTTCCACCTCGAGATGCGCGAGGCAAAGCTGCGCGCAGCGGGCGTGGCGCCGGCTCAGGCGCGCGAGCGTGCTCGCGAGCGGTTCGGTGACATCCCCGCGATTCGGGCGGAATGCGTTCGCAGCGAACGACGAGCCATCAGACGGGAGCGACGAATGACGTACGGTGACGAGTTCCGAACGGACGTCCGCCTCGCGCTGCGCTCGGCGCGACGTACCGGGGGCTTCACGCTGACGGCCCTGCTCACGATCGCACTCGGTGTTGGCGCAACGACCGCCGTCTTCAGCATCGTGCGTGGCGTGCTCGTGCGGCCGCTCCCCTTCCCCGAAGCCGACCGGATCGTGCGCGTGTACGGCGCGGTGAACAACTGGGACGCACCGCTCTCGACGCCGAACCTCCGAGACCTGGAGTCGCGGACGACGAGCCTAACGGCGGTCGGCGCATACGTGTGGAACGACGCGACTGTTACCGGGCTCGCAGAGCCGCTCCGTGTGGTGACCGCCGCGGTGTACGGCAACTTCTTCGGTGCCCTTGGCGTTCGCCCGGCACTCGGCCGTCCGCTCGCACCCGAAGAAACGCGGATCGGAGCACCGAAACGCGCCGTGGTCTCGCACGACTTCTGGCTCAACCACTTGCGTGGCGAGCGCGATCTCGATCGCGTGCACATCACGCTCCGCGGCGGCAGCTACGACGTCGTTGGTGTGATGCCGCCAGGGTTCGGCTACCCGAACCGGGCTCACATCTGGATCGGCTCCTTCTACGCGGACGCCGAGACTGAGCGGAGCGTGCACCTGTGGAGCGTCGTCGCGCGCCTTCGGTCGGACATGCCCCTCGACCGCGCGCGAGCTGAGGTCGACGGGATACTCAGGGCGATCGCCGGCGAGTACGGGAAGGAGGCCGGTCTCAGTGGCGGTCGCGTGCGGCTGCTCCACGAGGACATCGTGGGCAACGCGAAGACCCCTCTCCTGTTCCTGCTCGGTGCCGTTGCGCTCGTGCTCCTGATCGCGTGTGTGAACGTCGCCACGGCAGCGCTCGCGCGCGGCGAAGCACGACGAGCGGAGCTTGGCATTCGATCCGCGCTCGGCGCGAGCCGCGGGCGGCTCATGCGCCAGACGCTCACCGAACATCTCGTGGTCGCGATCGGCGGAGGCATCGCGGGATGCGCCGTCGCCGTCGTGCTGACGCGCATGCTCGCCGCGTTAGGTCCACGAGCGACCGGGCTGCCGCGGCTCGAGGAGATCGGTCTCGACGCTATGGCACTGCTGTTTGCCTTCGCCGCCACGCTTCTCGCGGGCACCGCGGTGGGGTTGCTTCCGGCATGGCAGGCGGCGCGGGCAGACCTTCGCGGCACTCTTTCACGGAGCACTCGCTCTGTCGTCGGCGATGGTGCCCGCGCCCGGAGAGCGCTCGTCGCCACGGAAGTCGCACTCGCCATCGCGCTCACGGTCGGTGCGGGACTGCTCGTCAGAAGCCTCCGCACGCTGCTCGCCGGCGATCCGGGGTTCGACCCGCAGAACGTTGCGACGGTGGACGTGTCCCTGCCTGAAAGCAAGTACACTGACGGCGCTCGCGTCGTGAGCTACTTCGACCAATTGCTCGCCGGCATCCGGTCGATTCCTGGCGTTCGCGGCGCGGCACTCGTGAACTCCGTGCCGTATTCCGGCAATCAAATCGGCGGAGGGTGGGTCAGCGATGCGGATCCCACAGCGACTGACCGCGGCGCATATTATCGACTCGTCGGAGACGGCTACTTCGAGACCATGAGCATCCCGCTCATTCGCGGGCGGTCGTTCGGGCCTAACGACCAGCCGATGACGCCGCACGTCGCCGTCGTGACGCGTGCATTCGCCACGGCTGCCTGGGGCGACGAGAATCCGATCGGGCGGCGCCTCAAGTGGGTGCCGCAGTTCGACAGCCACGATGACTGGCTCACGGTCATCGGCGTCGTGGAAAACACGAAGAGCTTCGCTGCCGACGATCGCACCGGGCCTGCCGTCTACGTGTCCTACCGGCAGCGCCCCGAGCGCGCGCTCGAGGGCGTGACCCTCGTGGTCAGACACACGGGCGATGCACGCGCGGCAACCACGGCAGTCGGCGAACAGATGACTGCGCTCGACAGGGACGTTCCGGTGGTGACGTCATCAATGAGCGCGATCATGGCGCGGTCGGTGGCGTACCGCCGGTTTATCGTGCTCGTGATGGCGGGCTTTGGCGCGTTCGCGATGCTTCTCGCCGCCCTCGGCGTGTACGGCGTCCTCGCATACTCGGTCGCGCGTCGCCAGCGCGAGATCGGCGTACGCATGGCGCTCGGCGCCGGGCGCGCACACGTGCTCCGACTCGTGGCCGGCGATGGCGCGCGCGCGGTGTTACCGGGTGTCGTCCTTGGCCTCGGCGGCGCCACGCTGCTCACGCGAACGATGCGTTCGATGCTGTACGGCGTGCAGACGAGCGACCCCGTCGCGTTCTCCGGCGGCGTTGCCACGCTGCTCATCATCGCAGTGATCGCATGGATTGGCCCAGCTCGGCGCGCTGCGCGCGTCGACCCGATCACGGTTATGCGCGCAGAGTAGTTCTCATTCCGAGAGGAGCGGCCGACAGGGCGCGCAGTCGAGGAACGACAGAAGCGTACAAGCACCGAGGCAAGGTCCGTCGAAGAATTGCCGTGTTGTCGAACGGCGGCGCGTGAGCATTTCTGGTGGCGACGATCGGGGTTGCCGCCCGGCACGTCGGGCTCGCTCGCTCGCTGTCGCACGAGACGCCGAGCACGCGCGCGACAGGAAGAATTGTGGTTCTGGTGGGACAAATCGGCGCTGGGCAGGGACGGTTCACAGGTGGTCTGCCTCGGTTCGTCACACCTGTTGTGGCGGCGGTAGCTGCCCGGGTGCGAGCTTTCTCACGCCCCCCCAACCTCGCCCCGTGATGCCTGACCGACCGATCGTCGCCGAAACCGCCACGCTGACGCGTGTTCACGTGTTCGAGCCACTCGAGTTGCTGCGTGCCCGATACACGCGCCAGCGATTCGCGCCGCACGCACACGATGAGTACGTCGTTGGCGTCGTCGAGAACGGCGCGGCGCGCACGTCGTTTCGAGGTGGCGAGGATGTTCATGCGGTGGGCTCGGTGATCACGTTCGCGCCGGGAGAGGTGCACACCGGCGCACCCGCAACGCCCGAAGGCTGGAGCTATCGCACGCTCTACCCGAGCGCGTCGCTCATGGGCTTCATCGCGCGCGAGACGACGGGCCGCGACTTCGCGCCAACCTTCGATGGCTCGTACGTCCACGATCCGCTGCTTGCGGAGCGCGTTCGCGCGGCGCATGCCGTGCTCGAGAGCAGCGCCGACAGCATGCGGAAGGAATGTGCGTTGCTCGAGTCGCTCGGCGAGCTGGTCCTGAACTACGGCTCCGCGCCCGAGCGACCGCGACCACCGATACTCGCGCCGCGTTCGACGGCCGCGTTGAGGCGCGTCCGCGAACTGCTCGATGCGGAATACGCCCGCACGGTGAGCATCGGCGAGCTCGCGCGCGAAGCGGGGCTGAGCAGCTTCCATCTCATCCGCGTGTTCCGCGCGGCGTTCGGCCTTCCGCCGTACAAGTATCTCGAGCTCGTCCGCATCCAGCAGGCACGCCGCCTCATCCGCCGAGGCTACGCCCTGACGCACGTGGTTCACGCAACGGGCTTCTCGGATCAGAGCCACCTGACTCGCTACTTCAAGCGCATCGTCGGCGTGACGCCGGGCAGCTACGCGCGCGCCGTGTCGAGCACCGCATCACGCAGATCCGAGCGCGTCGCCTGACCGCGAAGACTCCGATCGGCTTCCGCGGCGGCAACCGCCGCTACAGAGGGCTTCTGCGAAATCAGCGCAATCGGCTCGATCGGCGTTCGCTCTTGCTCCACTGCGCTTCCGCATGCGGCCGAGCACGGGGAGACGACTGTTAACTGAAGCCCCCTGATCGATGAATCTGCATAGTCGAGCCGCGAGTCGCGGCATTACAGTATTCGCGGCGATCCTGTTCCCTGTCGCGCCGTGCGCAGCGCAATCCGCTCCGCGAAATGATCCGGCCGAGGAAAGGGCCGTGCTCGCGACCGTGCAGCGGATGTTCGACGCGATGCGCACGAAAGACACCGTTGCGTTCCGCGAGATCTTCGAACCGAACGCGCGCCTCGTGGGCATGCGCACCCGCGCAAACGGCGAGCAGGTGATCCAGCAACTGACGTGGGAGCGGTTCGGATCGATGATGGCCGGCGACACGCGCGGGCAGTGGAACGAGCGCGCGTTCAACCCCGAGGTGCGCATTCGCGGCACCCTCGCGACCGTGTGGGCCGAGTACGATTTCCATTTCGGCCAGCGACCGAGCCACTGCGGCGTGGATGCCGTTCAGCTCCTCAAGACTCCGGCGGGGTGGAAGATCGTCTCGATCGCGGACACGTACGAAGCCACGGGCTGCCCGCCGCGCGAGCCTCCGCGTTAGGCCGTCGGCCGGAGCAGGTGTGACGCGCGGAGCCGGCTGACCTTGAGCTTCGTGCCGTTGCGAAGGATCGCGATATAGTCTCCGCCGAACCACGGCTGGACTTCGCGGATCCGCTCGATGTTCACGATCACCGAGCGGTGGATGCGCACGAACTGCTTCGGGTCGAGCCCATCGGTGAGCGCGGCGAGCGACGCCCGGACGCGATGCGTGGTGTCGCCGACGTGGAGCACCATGTAGTTGCCGTCGGCTTCGATCCAATCGACGTCGAGCGACTGCACGAACCGAACGCGCCCGCTCGCACGCACAGCGAATCGCGCGATGTACGACGGTGCGTTGCCCCGCGATGCCTCCGGTGCCGGTTGGGATTGCTCGAGCACCGGTCGCATCGCGACTTCGCCCGATGGCTCCCCCCCCGGTGCCGCCGGTGTCGGCGTCGCTCCTCCACCCTGCCAGTCACGCACGAACGCCGCGAGGCGACGACCGAGCTCGCCGTGCCGCCGCTCGCTGATCACCGACCGCGCCCGATCGATCGCCGCGAGGAGCCGCTCATCCGAGAAGGGCTTGAGGACGTAGTCGAGCGCATTCACCTCGAACGCGCGAATCGCGTGGGCATCGTAGGCGGTGACGAACACCACGACGGGCATCGTCGCCGCATCGAGCCGCTCGAGCACCGAGAAGCCGTCCAGCCCGGGCATCTGCACGTCGAGGAAGACGATGTCCGGGGCCTGCTCGCGTATGGCGCCGACGGCCGTTGCGCCATCGCCGCATTCGGCGACGATGGCCACGTCAGGATCACCGCGCAGCGCGAGCCGCATGCAGTCACGCGCGAGAGGTTCGTCATCGACGATCGCGACTCGCACGGTCGCGACGAGGTTAGCCGCAGTCATGTGTCATGCACCCAATGCCAGAGTGTTCGCCGGCTGCTGCGCCGTATGGAAGGGCAAGAGGACCCGCGCGCGCACACCGCCACTGGGCGCGTCGGCCACCTCGACCGACGCCGTCCCTTCGCCGTAGAGCTCGACGAGTCTCGCGCGGGTGTTCGAGAGCCCGATCCCCTCACGCCCATCGACGACGGCGTTAGGCGCGAGGCCGTCGCCGCTATCGCGCACGACGAGCTCGAGATGGAGCCCGGTCTTCCGCGCCGAGATCCGAAGCGTCGCCGGGCCGGGACGGCGCGCAATGCCGTGCCGCAATGCGTTCTCGACCAACGGTTGAAGTATGAGCGGCGGAACGAGCGCCGTGCGCACTTCGGGATCGATGTCCCACGTCACGCGCAGCCGGTCGCCGAAGCGTACGAGCTCGATGTCCACGAACCGGCCAAGAAACACGAGCTCGTCGGTGAGCGGCACCTCGGCCGGCATGTCCCGGTCGAGCGTCGTCCGAAGCAGATCGCTGAGACGCGCGAGCATGTCCACGGCGCCATCGTGTTCACGCCGCCTCACGAGTCCCGCGACCGCGTTCAGCGTGTTGAACAGGAAGTGCGGATTCAACTCCATCCGCAGCGCATGAATGCGCGCTTCAGCCAGATTGAGCTGGAGCCGCGCGGCCCGCGACTCCGTCTGAGCGGCAGCGAGGGCGAGGCGCCGGAACCGGGTGAAGTACTCGACCGCGTAATACACACTCACCGCCGCACCGTAGATGATGATGTCGGTCGCGAGGTGGCGGCTCATGAAGACGTTGATCTGGCGCTCCATCGTCGGCCCCCACGCCGTGGGCCCGACCGCCGTATAGAAGGCCGCGCCGAACACGGCGATGTGCCCGACCGACAACGCCGTCGCGACGACGGTGTGAATGATGGCGCCGCTCATCCAGCGGCCCCGATCGAGGCGGAAGGTCTGCGCCAGCCAGATCACCGCCGGCATGAGCACCATCCAGAGCACCCACCATAGCGCCTGATCGCGGAGCACCGCGAAAAACGGCCGCTCGGTGCCCTGGATCTGCACCATGACATAGTCCTTGGCGCATTCCAGGATTCCGATGACCGCGCAGGCGCTGGCCGCCACGAGCGAGGCGGTGCGCCAGGGGAGCTGGTCGAGCTCGGACCGGTCGGTTGACGACATCGACCGATCATACGAGGGTGTGTGCCGTCAGTCCACATACCCGTGGGCTCAACCGTGATATTTGCCCTCTAATCCGTGGTCGGGCACGGGTCATCCTGGAGCGAAGCGCCGGATGACAGATGTCGCCCAGCTATGTCGCCGGGGTCACTCCTCCCGAAGCGCGTCCACAGGGTTCACCCGCGAGGCGCGCCACGCTGGCAGCGCCCCGGCGACCGCCGCGACGGCTCCGAGTGTCAGCGCGGCCGCCGTCATCGTGCGCGGATCGGACGCCGAGAGACCATACAGGAACGACGCCACCCAACGCATGACCCCGAACGACGCCAACGCGCCGAGCACGACGCCGATGAGAGTGAGGCGCCCGACCTCGCCCAGAACGAGCTTCATGACGCGCGACCCCCCGGCGCCGAGGGCAATGCGAATCCCGATCTCGTTGCGCCGGCGCGCGACGGAGTACGACAGCGTTCCGTACAGGCCAACCGTGGCGAGGAGAAGCGCGAGGACGCCGAAGAACCCCGAAAGCGTCGCCAGCAGCCGATCGCGTGTGAGCGACGCGTTGACCTGCTCGGTGAACGTCGTGAACTGGAGCGAGATGCTCGGACTCACTTCGGCGACGCTCGTCTTCACCGCCGGAATGATGGACCGGGGATCCCCCGCGACACGGAGCTCGAAATTGTTCACCGCGCTCGCCTGCGCTTCCTGGCTCATGGCGACATACGCCGTCGCGAGTGTCTCCTCGCGCAGCCGCTGGTACTTCGCGTCCTTGACGATGCCGATCACCTCGATCGGCGCGCCTCGCTTCTCGTGCTGCATTGTGTAGAACGACTTGCCGAGCGGGTTGCTCGCGCCGAAAAAGCGTCGCGCCATCGTCTCGTTGATGATCGCCACCTTCCTCGCACCCGCGACGTCGCGTCGGTCGAAGTCGCGGCCTGCTCGAAACGGCGTCCCCATCGTCGCGAAGAACCCGTCGCTCACCTCGTTGAAGTACACGAGTCCGTCGTCCAGGGTCGCGGCCTTGAAGCCATCCGTCTCCACGAGCTCGTTCCAGGCGGAGCCGCTGATCGGCGTGATCTGTGAGATGCTCGCCGCCTGAACGCCGGGCTGACTACGGAATCGCTCGAGAAGCTGCTGTCGAAGAGGCCCGAACGCGCTGTCGGAGATGCCGGCGTTTCGCATGCTCGTGGCCACGAGCAACACACCCTCGTGGCGGAAGCCGGCGTCGAGCGTCGTCAGCTTTCGGAAGCTGCCAAGGAGGAGGCCCGCTCCCATGACGAGCACGAGCGAGAGCGCGAGCTGCCCGACGACGAGCCACTTGCCGATCGTGAATCGCGAATGTCCCTCGGCGACACCACGCCCGTTCGCCTTGAGGGCCGCCTGCGGATGGACACGCGCCGAGCGCCAGGCCGGCGTGAGCCCGAACAGGATGCCGGTCGCCACCGCGACGCCAATGGTGAACAGGAGCACGCGGCCGTCGAGCGAGACGTCGAGCGAGAGATCCGGGCTCCCCGCCGCGAGGATCTGCACCAGCAACGCGGCTCCCCATCGGGCGAACAGCAGCCCCGCCGCCGCGCCTAACGTTGCGAGCAGGATGCTCTCGGTCATCATCTGCCGCACGAGGCGCCGCCGCGACGCGCCTATCGCCAGCCGAATCGCCATCTCTCGTCGTCGTGCCGATGCACGTGCGAGCAGCAAGTTCGCCACGTTCGCACAGGCGATGAGGAGAACGAGCCCCACAACCGCCATGAGGACGACGAGCGCTTTTTCGTAGTCGCGGCGCAGCCACGAGAAGCCATTGGCGGCGGGAAGCGCCGAGAGCTTGTTCTCGAGGTACTCGGCGCGCTCGGACCCGCTCCATCGCTCGGGCACCGTGGCACCGAACACGGCGGGCGAAAGGGATGCGAGCCGCGCCGCGGCCATCTCCTTCGTCACGCCTGGCTTTGGTCGACCGATCGCCCAGAGGAACCAGTTGCTTCGCGCGTCCAGATCGGCACGCAAGCAAAGCGGCACGTAGACCTGCACCGACTGCCCGACGTTGACCCCGAAGAAGCCCTCCTCGACGACGCCGACGACGGTGTGTGGCGTGCTGTTGAGCGAGATGGTCTTCCCCACGACCGACGGCGAGCCGCCGTACTCGGTCTGCCAGAACCCGTGGCTCAGCACGGCGACCGGAGGACAGGCATTGCGCACATCATCGGCACGGACGAGCAGCCGGCCAACGGCCGGCCGCACGCCTAACGTGGTGAAGAACTCTCCGCTGACCATGTTCCCCGTCGCGCGCCGCATCTCGCCCCCGGACGCGAGGTTGAACCCTCGGTCCGTGTAGGCGAACACGCTCGAGAACACGTCCTGCCGGTCGCGTATCTGTTCCCAGATCGGGTTGGTGAGGGCTGCCGCCCGGCTGTCGTAGATAGTGACCTGAAGCAGCTCGTCGGGATCTCGAACGGGGAGCGGCTCGAGAACGACCGAGTCGATGAGACTGAAGATCGCCGTGTTCGCGCCGATCCCGAGCGCGAGCGAGATGACGACGACCGCCGCGAACCCCGGGCTTGATCGCATTGCCCGCAGGGCATACCGCACGTCGGCGCCGAGCGACTCGAGCCACGCGAGCAGGTCGGCGTCGCGGGTCCGCTCCTTCTGCACGCTCGGATTCCCGAATCGACGTCGTGCCTCTCGTCTGGCGTCCGGCTCGGTCATACCGCCGGCAACCAGGTCGTCGGTACGCTCGGCGATGTGAAAGTCGATCTCGCGTTGAATGTCCGACGAGAGCCGGTTCGAGCGCAGGTTATTGTAGAGGCGCCGGTACCAGGCCATGGCGGTGTCCTCGGGGAACGTCGGTCAGTGTGGCAGCGCGAGCTTCTGCGCCGGTTGCAGCGTTTCGGTGGCCGTCAGGCGTAGCGCAGAACGCGCGTCACGCCTTCGGTGAGTCGCGCCCAGTTTTCCTGTTCGGTGGCGAGCTGCTTCTTCCCTGCCGCGGTCAGTGTGTAGAAGCGCGCCTGGCGGTTCTTCTCCGTGATGCCCCACTCGGCCCGGATCCATCCGTCCTGCTCCATACGATGGAGCGCTGGATATAGCGAGCCTTCCTCGACTCGCAGGAGCTCCGCGGACGCGTGCTGGATGTGCGCCGTGATGGCGTAGCCGTGCATGCGCCCCTGTGCGGAGAGGGTCTTGAGGACGAGGAGGGCGAGAGTGCCCTGCAGGATGTCGTTGCGTTGTCTCATCGCTCGTGGAGCCCGATCCAGCTATGCATAACTAGCTAGGTATAGCGTACAGTCGATCTCCGGCGGCTGTCAACGACGGGACACCAGCTTCGACACTGGACCTTGCTGGATGGTTGTGTGCCGTTGTGAGGGGCCGACCGGGCAACCCACGGGCCCGCTCGGGGTACCAAGCTCGCGGGAGGAATGACATGCTGACTCGACTGAAAAGACCGCGCGGGCGCGCCGTCGCGCTCGCTTTTGCCATAGTAGCCTCGGCGACGATGCCGGCGGCCCCGCTACACGCTGCGCCGCCTCCCGTCGACCGACCAACTCCCGACCTGAGACTCACCGAGCGCGACGTCGCGGCGTCGAACGAGAAGGTGAAGATGGCGTTCGCCGATCTCGCCGCGCTCTGGCGCGGTCGCTTCGGCGAGCTCGGCGGGCGGTTCGCGGTACCACGCCTGCTCCGCTATCGCGGCGCGGCGCGAAGCGCGTGCGGCGTGATGCAGCCGAGTAACGCGGCGTACTGCCCGAGCGAGAACGCGATCTACTACGATGAGGTGTTCGTCGCGGCACAGGCGAAGGCCGCCGCGTCGGAGCTCGGAAGCGACGGCGACATGGCGGGCATCGGCGTGATCGCGCACGAGATGGGGCACGCGGTGGCGATTCAGCTCGGCTACGCGTCGCCGGTCGCGTATGACAACGAGTCGGTCGCGGACTGCCTCGCCGGCGCGTTCGCGCGGCACGCGGACGAGAACGGCTCGCTCGAGCCGGGCGATGTCGAGGAGGCGTTCTTCGGCATGGCCGCCGCGGCGGATCCGACGCCGGAGCTCACCGGCAACCGTCGGGTCGACCGCCGGATCCTCGCGCGCGCTGCCATCATGGGTCACGGCACTCGCGAGCAGCGCATGGGCAATTTCCGCGCTGGCCTGAGTGGCGGCGCCGGCGCCTGCGTGGCCGAGTTCGAGTAGTCGTTAGGCGCGACTACGCTGGGGGTGCGCCGACCGAGCTGGAGGCCAGGCTGGCGGTGCGCCGAACAAGCGATACGCGGTTTACGCGGACCGCGCGCCCGGCGGCGCGCGGCGCGGCAACGGCACGCGGCACAACCGGATGGTCGGGCGCGGGTCGGCCAGCTCGCAGCAGTCCG
>Ga0075420_100002217_pt1 | contig 16766 bp, 12 predicted proteins | sample SoiMetdeltSBSDD4_FD_75296 | JGI IMG/M metagenome (GOLD analysis project Ga0075420, IMG submission 75296) | Bulk soil microbial communities from a Populus tree surrounding site in Tennessee, USA - Soil MetaG P. deltoides SBSDD4 | ecosystem: Environmental > Terrestrial > Soil > Tree plantation... | reverse complement strand
CGGCGACGAGCTTCGGAGCGTGGCGTTCTCGCCGGACGGGGCGCTCGTGGCGGCAGGCACCGGCGGGGGCGTCGTTCAGACCTGGCGTGTTGTCGGTGGCGCGCCGGGCGCGAGATTTACGATCGCGCGCCCCGCTACCTGGCCGTTCACGCGCGAGCGTTCGGACGTGGACGCCCTGGCTTTCGACGAGAGCGGCCAGTCGGTCGCGGTGGTTGCCGGGCCCGGTCTCTCCACCTGGCATCCCGGCGACCGGGCGCCCCTGTCCTTCGTTGCGCTCTCGCGGCCAGCCGTCGGCAGCTTCTGGCGCCACGGTGCAGCCGTGTCCCCGGACGGCACCCTGGCGGTCCTGGGGACCGGCGATGCCACGATCGAAGCCGTGAGGCTGGCGGACGGCAGCCGTGCCTGGTCGCGCCCTTCCGCGTACTATCTGAACGCCGTCGCCTGGCTGGCAGGCAGCCCGTCGTGGGTGGCCGTCGCGCTGCGGAACGGCATCGTCCTGGTGCTTCGAGCGGATGACGGCCAGCTCGTGCGTGAGCTGGACAACCGATCCACCACGAGGTCCCGCCGGAGTGACGACGGCGTCCAGGGGCTCGCCTTCAGCCCCGATGGCACCACGCTCGCCGCGGCCGCCGACGACGGTACCATCCGGCTCTGGAGCATGACCGATGGTGCACAGCGCCTGCTCGCGCAACCCGGTCCCGAGCAGACCGCCATCGCCTGGTCACCGGACGGCCAGTTGATCGCGTCCGCCATCACGAGGGGGAACCTCGTGCGCGTCTGGCGGGCCACCGATGGCGTCCAGCTGTACGCCGCAGGGGGGCATCGTCACTGGGTGGCGGCGCTGGCCTTCTCCCCAGACAGCACGCTTTTGGCCTCGGCCTCGCGCGACGGCACCGTCAGGCTGATCCGTGCAGCCGACGGTGCGCCTCGCGCCATGCTCCGCCTTACGGACTGAGCCTGATCCGCCGGCCTGCCGACCTGGGGCTGATCGCGCCGGCGGCTGGTCTCCTCGCGCCGCCCGAGACATTGCAGGCGCCGGTGCATGCCACCGGAGACGACTGGGGAGCGCGTCTGGCGCACGGCGCACGCGTTCCCACAGGTACTCCCTCCTGAGGCCGCTACATCACCCGGCCTCAGGAGACCCCGATGCGCCGCGCTTTCGCCCGTGACATCCGCCAGATGCGCACGCAAAAGGCCGTGCTCGCAGGTTCGAACCCGATGTGCGTTCTGGAAGCTGACGACGACTTGCCGGTGGGAGTCCGGCCAAAGGAGGGACCGAGCCACCTTCGTAGCAGCCCGCCGGCGTCGCGCGAGAGCGTGGCGTCGAAGCGCGGGGTCGAGCCCTCGGTGGGCGACCATCGGAGGGTGCAAACCGCTGGTCCGCAGCATGAAGCGAAGCCTGCCGCGCCGAAAGGAATGCCCGCAAGGGTGCAACGGGGAGCCGAGCCTGGATTGGGCGGGCGAAGGCCATGGCCAGGGTGAAGCGCTTGGAGATGCCGCCCCCGAGAACCCCGCGGCGTACGAGGGCGCGGAACGGTGGGACAGCCGTCGTGGGAACAGGAGAGACCCGTCTCCGCCCCGGCCGTGCGGCCCCTGGGGCGCCGCCCCGGGCGGTGGACCGGGAGCGACGAGCCCGATAAGCGGCGTCCCCGCGAAACGGGCGAGAGCGGAGCGGGAGTCGGAGCGGCCCAGAGTACTGCCGATGCCGTGGACAACAGAACCACGGCGGAGGGGAGGGGCCGCGCTTGGTCGGCGTGCCCGGAGGGGGTAAGCGCCGGTGAATGCCGAGCAGGCTAACGCCGCCGTCGACGCTGCGCGACGACTCCGACGGGCGCTGTATCGGGCCGCGAAGGCGCGTCCAGCGCGGCGGTTCCACGCGATCTACGACAAGGTGTCCCGCACGGACAGCCGCGTGCGGGAGAACTGCCCGCACGGTTTGACGAGGGGAGGCTGGAAACGGGGCATGGCCGCCTCGAGACAGGAGCCCCGGAAGGGCCACACGCTGCGGCGCACCGCCACCGCGCCAGCCTCCTATTCTACCCCCTTCGAGTCAGACGCGTGCCGGTACCATCGCGCACCACGCGAGACACCATTTGCGCCCGCCCTGCACCAGACTGCGCCACATACATCCACGCCGGCTCCATCGCTGGCCGGCCAGTGTGACGGCATCGGGACGCGGCAGGCCGCCTCAGGCCCCGACGTCGCTGCCATACTGGCCGGGCGCGCGACGGCAGCCCTGTGCACGCTTCCTGCATAGAGGGCCACCGCTACGCCGCCGGTCGAGCGCCCCGTGGCGCACCCGGCGAGCCCCGCAGACGTTCTGGTGGACATGACGACGATGGCGATCACCCGACGTGGTTTCCTGCGCACCGCTGTCGCCGCCGGCGCGGCCCTGGCGCTCCCGCTCCTACCGGCCCTCCCGACGCCCCGCGTCGCCGCCTGCGAGACCGAGGGCGAGCCCGGTGCCCCCGAGCCGTGCGACCGGAACGACCGGCTCACCCGCCCGCCCGGCCCGCCCGGATTCGAGCCGTGGTGGGTCCAGACCTTCTTGACGACCAAGGTCTGGCCGAGCCCCGACGAGATGATGGAGCCGCTCGAAACGGTCGAGCCGGAGCGGTACTTCCGGATCGACGGGCCGCAGGAGGGGTATCGCCTTCCGGCCTGGGACCCGAGAGAGAACCGCCTGGTCTACGTCGGCGTCGAGGCGATCGGGCCGGTCGGGACCCCGCACTGGGCGGACTACTCCGAGGATGGCCGCTGGATCGACGTCACCCTGACGGTCCAGCAGCACCTCGTCGCGATGCAGGGCGATCTGCCGGTCTTCAAGGATCTGGTGACGGCCGGCCTGGATCGCCGCACGAGGCCCGGCTTCTACCGGATCCTGCGGCGCGTCCAGAACGAGACGATGGACAGCCGGACCGTCCCCGACGCCACGAAACGGTACCTGCTTAAGGATGTCCTCTACACCCAGTACTTCCACACGGACGGCTCGGCGATCCACTACAACTGGTGGGCCAGCGCCTGGGGGTATCCCGGCTCGCAGGGGTGCCTGGGGATGCGGATGAACGGCGCCAGGTTCATGTGGGACTGGGCGAACGTCGGGACGCCGCTCGCGATCCACTACTGACGCCGAGCCTGGACGCTCGCGACAGAACCGTGCCGCACGTCCCTCACCGTGACGGGCTCCCGTACCGCGCGGGCGAGGCCCCGGGCCGGCTCGGGGTCCATCCCGCGTGCCTGGCGGTCGTGGCCGGGGTAGACTGGGGGCGGAGGCGTCGATGGGCCACGACTTCGAGCCGCGCGAGATCCGATCGTTCGACGTCGAGAGCGACCTCGCACCGGAGATCGGCCAGCGCCTGACCCGCGAGCGGCGGCCGGATGGGCCGCCGGGCGACTTCGTCACCGAGTATGGGACCGGGCCGTGGGAAGTCGTCGAAGTCCTGCCGATCAGCGCGCGTCCGGGCTGGGTGCGGGTCTACGCGGTGTTCGCCGAGGGCCTGGTGGCGCCGCCCTGGGAGGACGAGGAGCCCTCGCCCGACCTCACGTGACGCGGCTCCCGGTGACGGCATCGCAGGAGCGCGTGGCGTCGAGGTCGAGCCCCCGGCTCGATGCGCGCCGAGCTGCCGCGCCCGGGGTGAGGGGCCGGTCAACGAATTTGACAGGCGCGTATGAGCCACCGGCCCTGACAAACGCTGTATGGATGGGATACAATCCGAGCCAAAGCGTTTTAGCTGCCGTTCACCGTCCAAGGAGGGACATGATGGCGCAGGTGATGACTCGCTCAGCGACCGAGGTCTGGCCCAGGGAGGTGCTGAGTCAGTCGCCTGCGTGGGAGGAGCCCGCGCCGTCGCCCTTCGCGCCGATCGAGGAGGTCGTCGCCGCGTTCGGGCGGGGCGAGCTGGTGGTGGTCGTCGACGACGAGGACCGCGAGAACGAGGGCGACCTGATCATGGCCGCCGAATTCGCGACGCCGAAGCTGACGGCGTTCATGGTCCGCCACACCAGCGGTGTGCTCTGCGTCTCGATGCCGGGCGAGCGGCTCGACGCGCTCGACCTGCCGCTGATGGTGCAGTCGCACACCGAGACGATGGGCACGGCCTTCACGATCACGGTCGACGCCAGGGGGGTCGGGACCGGGATCTCGGCGGAGGACCGCGCGCTGACGGCCCGGGTGCTGGCCGACCCGACGACGACGCCGGACGCGCTGCATCGGCCCGGCCACGTCTTCCCGCTACGGGCGCGCGAGGGCGGCGTCCTGATCCGGCCCGGCCACACCGAGGCCGGCGTGGACCTGGCGCGGCTGGCGGGCGTGCAGCCGGCCGCGCTGCTGGCGGAGGTCGTGAACGACGACGGCAGCATGGCGCGCCTGCCGGACCTGGAGCGGTTCGCGCGGGAGCACGGGTTGCTGATGACCTCGATCGCCGACCTGATCGCGTACCGTCAGCGGCGCGAGACGCTGGTGCGACACGTCTCGAGCGCGCGGATGCCGACAGCGCACGGCGACTTCGTCGCCCACGTCTACGAGTCCCTGCTCGACGGCGAGCAGCACCTGGCCCTGGTGCGCGGCACGATCGACCCGTCCCGGCCGGTCCTGGCCCGGGTGCACTCGGAGTGCCTGACCGGCGACGTGTTCGGCTCGCGGCGCTGCGACTGCGGCGAGCAGCTCGACGCGGCGCTGGAGCGGATCGCGCGCGAGGGCAGCGGGGTGGTGGTCTACTTGCGCGGCCACGAGGGGCGCGGGATCGGCCTCGCGCACAAGCTCCGGGCGTACGCGCTCCAGGAGCAGGGGCTGGACACGGTCGAGGCGAACCTGGCGCTCGGGCTGCCGGTCGACATGCGCAGCTACGGCATCGGGGCGCAGATCCTGGCGGACCTCGGCGTGGGCCGGCTGCGGCTGATGACGAACAACCCGGACAAGTGCGCCGAGCTGAACGGGGATCGGCTGGAGATCGTGGAGCGGATCCCGCTGGTCGTCCCGCCGGTAGCGGAGAACCTGCGCTACCTGCAGACCAAGCAGGAGAAGCTCGGCCACGCCCTCCAGCTCGCCGCCGACTGACTCGCTCGCCGCCTCTGGTGGCCTGCTACTGGTAGATGATGAGGTCCGGGGGCGGGTCCAGCAGGAGGACTTGCTCGGGGGTCATCAGCGGCTGGTCGTGGCGGTAGAACAGCTTGAACCCGGTGTACTGCACCCGCTGCTCGGCGACCAGGGTGTCGTACTGGCGCGATTTCAGGGCAGGCGCCCCGAAGCCGTCCATCACCATCACCACCTGGACCCGCGGATCGGTCGCGATCTTCTGGTAGCCCGTCACCATCTCCTCGGTGAAGCGGTGGACCAGCAGCAGCTTCGGCGGCAGCATCTCCGTCTCGACGAGGTCGGCCAGGGTGCGCATGGCGCCGTTGATCGCCGCCGCGTCCATCGTCCCGATCCGCTGGCCGGGGACCTGGCCTCTCGGCATCGCGAACTCCGGATCGAGCGCCAGGTGGACGTTCGGGCGCTTCAGGAACGGCAGCAGCCAGGCGACCTCGTCGTCCACGCTCCCGCGGCCGATCTGGACGTCCAGGATCACCAGGAACCCGTGCTCGTCGGCCCAGCCGACGACCTGCTCGATCAGCTCGGTCTCCATGCGGAGCCGGTAGAGGCCGTCCGAGCCGGGCTGGGCCTGCGCCACCACCGCGACCAGCTCCAGGGCCGGCGTGACCAGCCGGTCGCGGTCGGCGGTCCAGTACGCCTCGGCCTGGGCGCGCAAGCGCGGGAACAGCTTCTCCGGCGGCTGCTCGCCCAGGACGCCCATCGCGCTGGAGAGCGGGTTGCCGTAGTACGAGACGATCCGCCGGGCCGGCAGGATCGCGCCCGGCAGCGGCGGCGGCAGCACGTGGGTGTTCGACGTGGGACGCGGCCCGGCGTCGGCGTCGGGCTCCCAGGCAAACCGCTCCTCGTTGCGCCGCCGCACGATCCCGGCCGGGCCGGTGATCCAGGTGTGTACCCGATCGGCGAAGACCGCCCGGCCGTCGCCCTCCCACCAGACCAGTTCGCCCTCCGTCGTCCGCTGGCGGGCCTCGCCGTGCGTGCCGGCGCGCGCGTCCTCGACGCACTCGCCGACCAGCAGCGGCCCGATCCGCGCCCGCAGGTCGCCGAGGCGCGCGTGGAACGCGCAGCCGGCGATCGGCCCGTTCGCCTCGCGCAGGGTGGCCGTCACCTCCGGGCCGAGCGGGATTTCCGGGAGGGCCGTCGGGCTCGGTGCGAGCGGCGGGGCGAGCGCCGACTGGCCGTCGACGGACGCGCGCGCGCCCGGGTCGGCCGGCTCGCGCAGCAGCACGATCTCGACCCAGACGACGACCCCCACCAGGCCCAGCAAGGCCGCCCCCAGCCAGAATCGACCGACCGTCTGGGTCCACCCCGCGATCGAGCGCCGGCGCATGGCGACCGCCTGGGGAGGCCGAGCCCGTCGCCGAGCCAGCCGACCGGCCCGCTGATGCCGGGCAACGTCGTCTCGCCCGCCCCCCATGCGACCGTTCACGGCCGAGGGCGGGTCGGCATGCGGGGCACGATCGGCTTGCCCGGACCGGCGCTCTTCGCCGGCGCCAGGGATGACACTCATGCGCCGTCACTCGCTCTGACTACCCCGCCGCAAGCGAGCGACCGTAGCTCACCCCAGGGCTGCGGGAGGGTGTACCACATTCGACTGCCCAAATGACCGGCTTCGTACCGAGAAACGAGCGAGGGGCGGGCCGGGGCTCGCTCCGCCAGCCGATGTGGCAATCGTCCCGCCCGCGCGGCCGGGCGCCTACGCCCCGCCGGGCGGGTCACCGGATCGCGGCCCGGCCCGGCCGAGCGACGTCGATGCGATGCCCACCGGGGTTGCCGCGCGTCCCTTCGAGCGTCTATCGTGCGTTACTCTCGACGGACCAGTCACCGGAGTCTGGGTATGCCGTCCATGAGCCGACCGCGGGCACATCCCGTCGAGGGTGCGGTCCTGCCGGGGAGCGGTGCCGCCGCGGCCCACGCGGCGCTGCTCGAGATCGCCCGGGCGATCACCGATCATACCGATGCCGCCCGCGTCGCCGCGACCGTCGTGTCCGAGGTGCGTCGGCTGATGCCGTGCGACCGTAGCGCGGTCTGGCGCTGGCTGCCCGACCGCGACGCGCTGGAGCTCATCGCGGCGAACGCCGACGCCGGAACGGCCGGCCTCGGGGCGGGGCGGGTCGTGCCGCTGGATGAGTTCTCCTGTCGGCTCGTGCTCGAAGCGGGACGGCCGCTCCGCGAGGCCGACCTCGCGCGGCACGACACCCCGATGGAGCGATCGCTGGCGGCGGATGGCCTGCGCTCGCGCCTGGTGGTGCCGGTCCTCGCGCGCGGCCAGGTCATCGCGCTCCTGGCAGCTACTGCTCGACGGCGTGGCGTGTATACGCTCGCGCACCAGCAGCTGCTGGAGCACTTGGCGATCCACCTCGCGGTGGGTCTGGAGCAGGCCCGGCTGTTGGAGGCGACCCGGCGCCACGAGGAGCGCCTGCTCGGCCTGCAACGGGTCGGCCAGCGGCTGGCCGCGAGCGCTGCCGACGAGCACCTGCTGGACGTGATCCTCGAGGAGGCGGTGCGCTCCGTGGGCGGCGACACCGGCACGCTGCTGACCTGGGACGAGGCGCGGCAGGCGCTGGTCCCGCTCCGCAACACGGTGCCCACGGCGAGCGAGTACACGGTGCTCCTGCCGGGCCAGGGCGTGGCCGGCCGCGCGGTCCAGCGGATGGGCGTCGTCGTGCTTCATGACTATCAGCGGCAGTCCGGGAGTGAGACCCCGGCCGGCAAGACCGGCGTCCGGGCCGCCATCGGTGCGCCGCTCGTCGCCGACGGGCGGCTCCTCGGGGCCGTCACGTCGAACACCCTGGATCCGCACAAGCGGTTCGACGAGACCGATCGGCAGGTGTTCGAGCTCTTCGCCGGGCAGGCCGCGGCCGTGATGAAGGCTTCTCGCCTGCTCACCGCGGCTCTCGAGTCGGCGCGGCTGAAGTCGGAGTTCCTGGCGAACATGAGCCACGAGATCCGCACCCCGATGAACGGGGTCATCGGCATGACCGGCCTGCTACTCGACACCGAGCTCGACCTCGATCAGCGGGGGTTCGCCGAGACGATCCGCGCCAGCGGCGAGGCGCTCCTGGCGGTCGTCAACGACATCCTCGACTTCTCAAAGATCGAGGCCGGCAAGCTCCAACTCGAGATCGTCGCGTGCGACGTGCGCGAGACCGTCGAAGAGGTGGCCGACCTGCTCGCCGGGGCCGCCCACCGCGCCGGTCTGGAGTTGCTCACCGCCGTCGATCCGGGCGTGTCGAGCGACTTGCGAGGCGACCCCGGACGGCTGCGCCAGGTTCTTCTGAACCTGGTGGGCAACGCAATCAAGTTCACGGAGCGGGGCGAGGTCGTGGTCCGCGCCTCGCTCGCGGAGGAAGCCGCCGAGTCGGCGTTGATCCGATTCGAGGTCGCCGACACCGGCATCGGCATCACGCCCGAAGCCCAGGCCGGGCTGTTCGCGGCGTTCTCCCAGGTCGACGGGTCGACCTCGCGCCGGTACGGCGGGACCGGGCTGGGCCTGGCCATCTCGAAGCAGTTGGCCGAGCTGATGGGCGGGGAGATCGGCGTCGAGAGCGAGCGCGGGGTCGGCAGCACGTTCTGGTTCACCGCCCGCCTCGCGAGGCCCCCGGGCGCCGCCAGCGCCGGACGGCCGCCCGCGCCCGGCCCGGCGCCGGGCCCGCGGCACATCCTCATCGTCGACGACAATGCGACGAACCGGGCGATCCTGGAGCGCCAGCTGGCGTCGTGGGGCCTGCCGAGCGCCAGCGCGGAGGGCGGGCCGGCCGCGCTCGCGCTGCTCCGCACGACCGGTGGTCTGCCCTTCGATCTGGTGATCCTGGACATGCAGATGCCCGACATGGACGGCCTCGAGCTGGCGCGCGCCATCAGGTCGGATCCGGCGTTGCGGGCCATCCCGCTCGTCCTCCTGACCTCCATGGGACTACGCGGCCTGGTCGAGGAAGCCCGCGGCGCCGGGATCGCGGCCTGCCTGAGCAAGCCGGTGCGCCAGTCCCAGCTCTACGACTGCCTCGCGAGCCTGATGTCATCTGACCCGAACGAGCCTGCCGGCGTCGTCGACGCGGTGCTCACGGGGCAGCCATCACGGCGGGCCTCCGCCCCGGTGCATCCCGACGGCGCGGCGACCCCCCACACTCGCGTCCTGGTCGCCGAGGACAACGTCGTCAATCAGAAGGTGACCTGCCGGATGCTCGAGAAGCTCGGCTATCGGGTGGATGTGGTCGGAGACGGCGCCGAGGTGCTGGAGGCCCTGACCCGGATCCCGTACGCCGTCGTCTTGATGGACTGTCAGATGCCGGTGATGGACGGCTTCGAGGCGACGGCCGCGATCCGCGCCCGCGAGCGCGGCGATGCCTCGCCGAGGCCGGGACGCCACACGCCGATCATCGCCCTCACCGCCAACGCACTGCACGGCGAGCGTGAGCGGTGCTTGTCGGCCGGCATGGACGATTACATCCCGAAGCCGGTCAAGATGGCCGACCTGGAGGCCGTCCTCCGACGCTGGGTGGCGCGCTGACGCTCCCGTCGTCGACGCCGGGTCAGGGCTCACCCGGCTCGGGCGCCGTGCCGGTCGCTCCGCGTCGCCCGGGATCATCGGGCCCTGGCGCCACGCCCGTCCGTGCCTGCGGAAGCCGCCGCGGTCGCCGAGGTTCGCGGCAGGGATCGCGCCCTGGCACGATCAGAGGGGGGCACGTTGGGGCGTGCTATGATCGGGCACTCATGGCCGCTGTCAGCCCGCTCGCCGGGCTCGTCGCCCTCGATTTCACGCAGCTCCTGCCGGGGCCGTACTGCACCCGCCTGCTCGCCGACCTCGGCGCGCGCGTCGTCAAGGTCGAGCCGCCGTGGGGCGAGGACCTGCGGACACGCCCGCCCCTGCTCCCGGACGGCCAGAGCGCCGGTTACGTGGCGCTGAATCGCGGCAAGGAGACGGTCACGCTCGACCTGCGCTCGCCCGAAGGCCGGGCCGCCGCCATCGAGCTGGCGCGCTCGTGCGACGCTCTGATCGAGGGGTTCCGGCCCGGCGTCATGGACCGGCTGGGGCTCGGGTTCGAGGCGGTCAAGGCGCTCAACCCGCGCGTCGTCTACTGCGCGCTGACGGGGTACGGGCAGGACGGGCCGTACGCGCAGCGGGCCGGCCACGACGTGAACTACCTGGGGCTGGCCGGGGCGCTCGGCCTCGGCGGGACGCCGGACGGCTCGCCGCTGCTCCCGGCGGTCCAGGTCGCCGACATCGGCGGCGGCAGCCTGATGGCGGCGCTCTCGATCGTGGCGGCGCTGCTCGGGCGGCAGCGCGGGACGCTTCAGGAGGCCGTTTTCCTGGACGTCAGCATGGTGGACGGCGTCGCGTCGTGGCAGGGGCCCGCGGTCGCCTCGGCGTTCGCGGGCGACCGAATGCCGACCCGAGGCGATGGCCTCCTCACCGGCGGCACTCCGTGCTACGGCATCTACGAGACGGCGGACGGCCGGTACATGGCGCTCGGCGCGCTGGAGCCGAAGTTCTGGGCGACGTTCTGCGCGGTCGCCGATCGGCCAGAGTGGGCCGAGCGCCAGCACGAGAGCCCGCCGGACCGCCTCGCCGCCGACCTGCGGGCGCTGTTCCGTGGCCGCACCCGGGCCGAGTGGGTCGAGGTCATCGGCGAGGCGGACGCCTGCTGCACGCCGATCCTGGACTGGGACGAGGTCTGGGCCGACCCGCACGTCCGGGCGCGCGGCCTCCTGACGAGCCCGTTGGACGGGCTCCGGACCGTGCGCCACCCGGTCCTCTGGAACGGCGAGGCGCCAGGGCCGATACCCCACCCAGAGTGAGAATCCGCGCTATCATGCGACGTGGCCGGGAAGTCGCCGCACCTGCCGTAGCGGCCGGCCCGGGAGCGCAGCCGGCCTCCCACCACGCTCGACGCTCGTTTTGGCTGCGCTCCGATGGGTGGCACGACGCGTGCTTTCTGGGGAGTCGCACCAGATCCCCAGGCGAGGCAGGACCCCGTGGCGGCACGCGCCCCGACACTCGACACCACGCCCATCACAGCGAATGGGGCCAACGGCGCCGTCGCGGACGATCCCGTCGAGTCGGCCGTCGAGGCCGGGCTGCGCTACGTCACCGACCAGAAGCCCGGCATCCGCCGACTCAGCTCAGGCAAGGGGCTCCGCTTCGTCCGGCCGGACGGCTCGGCCGTCAGAGACGAGCCGACGTTGCGGCGCATCGCCTCGCTTGTGATCCCGCCGGCCTGGACCGATGTCTGGATCAGCACAAATCCGCGAGGCCACCTCCAGGCGACCGGCCGCGACGCGAAGGGCCGCAAGCAGTACCGCTACCACCCGCGCTGGCGGGGCGTCCGCGACGAGACGAAGTACGAGCGGATGCTCGCGTTCGGGGCGACCCTGCCGACGATCCGGGCACGCTTGCACGAGGATCTGGCGCGGCCGGGCCTCCGGCGCGAGAAGGTCCTGGCAACCGTGGTGCGGATGCTGGAGGCGACGCTGATCCGGGTCGGCAACGAGGAGTACGCCCGCGAGAATCACTCGTACGGGCTGACCACGCTGCGCGACCGCCACGTGGACGTACACGGCTCCGAGCTGCGCTTCGAGTTCCGGGGCAAGAGCGGCAAGCAGCACAAAGTCTCCGTCCGTGATCGGCGGCTGGCGAACGTCATCCGCCGGCTCCAGGAGCTGCCGGGCCAGGAGGTCTTCCAGTACGTCGACGAGGACGGCGCGCGCCACACCGTCGACTCGGACGCCGTGAACGCCTACCTGCGCGAGGTCAGCGGGCTGGAACTGAGCGCCAAGGATTTCCGGACCTGGGCCGGCACGGTCCTCTGCGCCGTCGCCTTGCGTCGGCTGGAGGCGTGCTCCAGCGAAACCGAGGCGAAGCGAAACGTCGCGCAGGTCGTCAAGGAGGTGGCGCAGGAGCTGGGCAACACGCCGGCCGTCTGCCGCTCCTGCTACATCCACCCCACCGTGATCGAGGCGTACTTCGAATCGCACGAGCGGGAGCCGCTGGTGCAGGCGTTGGGTCGGCGGCTCGAAGACGCCGCCGAGGACGGGGACCGGGGCCTCGACGACGACGAAGCGGCGGTCATGCGCCTGCTTCGCCGCCGCCTCGGCGCGTAAGTCGGCCTCAGCGGGCCGGGTTCTCGGCCTTGCGCTCCCCGGCTTCCAGGGCCTCCTCGCCCTCCTCGTGGATGCGCGGCGCGTAGAGGCCGGCGCTCCCGGTCGCGCCCGGCTCGTCGATGCCGGTCTCGTGCCCGGCGGTGCCAAACTCCTCGTTCTCGGTAGCCTTCGCCTGCTGCTTGTCGCTCGGCATCGTCGTACTCCCTTCGTTTAGGCCGAAGTCGCCCTAACCGGCACGGTCAGGACGAGAGCGTCAGCCGTGTGAGGGCACGATTCGCAGGGCGCGTGCCGCGAGGGAAGACCCGAGAGCGGGACATGGAGGCCCCCGGCGCGTCGCCTGGGGCCGATTCAGAACAGGCGGGGGGCGCCGGCGGGGGCGTCCTCAAGGGGCTCGATCAGCTCGGGGCCCTGATTCCGGTGCGACGAGACCAGCGAGGAGACCGGGTACGTCTCGAACAGCTCGGGCGGGGCGGGCTGGAGGTACGAGAGGGCGGCCTGGCCGTTCTCCAGGTCCGGGTCCAGCCAGCGCATCTCGACCTCGCGGGCCAGGATCACCGGCATTCGCTCGTGGATGGGAGACAGCACCTCGTTCGCCGCCGTGGTCACGATGACACAGGTCTCGCCGACGTCGCTCGGGCCCTGGACGTAGAGCCCGGCGAAGGCGAACAACTCGCCGCCCTTCAGCCGGACGTACATCGGCTGCTTCGTCTTGCTGCCCGGGATCGTCATCCACTCGTAGAAGCCGTCGGCCGGGATCAGGCAGCGCCCGTGCGCCACGGCGCCCCGGAACATCGGCCGCTCGAGGAGCGACTCGCTCCGGGCGTTGATCGGCGGCGGGCGCTTGCCGTCGCCCTGCATCCAGGCTGGCTGGAAGCCCCAGCGCATCGTCGTCAGGCTCGGGCCGCTCTCCCGCCCCACGATCACCGGCACCCCCTGCGAGGGCGCCACGTTGAAGCGGGGCTCGATGTGCGTCTCCGTCAACGCCCCGAGCCCGAACCGGGCCGCGATGTCCTCCGGGCTGGTCAGCGTGTACCGTCCGCACATCGTGTCACCTCGGGCCAGACCTCGCCACCCGGCGTGCAGAAAGTGTACCGGCCGTCGGCCGTGGCGACGCATTCCAGAGACGTAACGACCAGGCAGTATCATGCTTCTCGATCACCGGGAACGGTATCCTGCAACGGCATCCATCTCCGACACGGCATTCGTCCGATGCCAGCGCCGCCGACGATGTAGGGGGTACGACGAACGGGATCGACGCGCTGCGCCGCCGGCTCCGTCCGGCGTGGCTGCGCTGGGCCGTCAGCGTGTTCTGCGCCCTGGTCGGGGCGCTGATGCGGATTGCCCCGCACCAGTTCGCGGGAGCGTCGTTCGCGCCGCTCCGGCCGTGGCTCACCGCGTGGGGCGCGGCGTTCTTCGCGGACGGGGTTACGATCGCGTGCCCCGGCCGGGGATGGCCGGATCGCGGGGGTATCGCCGTACTATTCTGTTCACGATACGTGGCGCATTGGTTGGTCGGCAGGACGGGCGAGTTTCTCGATCCCCGGGGGCAGCTCTGAAACGGGAACAGCGGCGTCTCCCACGGTGGCTTGTGCTCGTCCTGCTGGTGGTACTCCTGGCGGGCCAGCCGAGCGTGCACCAGGCGCTGGCCGAGGAGCCGGCCCTGTTCACGGTGGTCGGCGTGGAGGCGGCGACGCTCCGGGCCGAAGCGGCCGGCTCGAGCATGGCGCTGGCGCTCGTGCCGGTCGGGAGCGTCGTCGCGCAGGCCGGGCCGGATGCGATCGAGGCCGGCGTCGTCTGGCGCTACGTCCGCACGGCCGAGGGCGGAGTCGGCTACCTGCCGGCGGGATTCCTGGCGTACGCCGGGGGCGGTCCGGCCCTGAGCGCGCCGGCGGCCCCAGCGGCCGGGGCGGCGCCGGCGCAGTCGGTCGGGGCGGCGCCGGCGCCGCCGGCCGGAGCCGCCGCGCCGTCCCAGGCCGGAGGAGCGCCGGCCGGCGTCGAGACGGGCCGTTCGCCGCCGCCGAGCGCCCTCGCCCAGCCGCCGCCGCCGCCCACGCCCCCGACGCCCTCGGAGCCGGCCGTGCGCACGACGGTTGAGCACCGCCGCGGCCAGGACGTCCGGATCGCTCGGATCGACGAGGCGACGGCGCCGGACGGCCGGAAGATGGGGGCCGGGCGGATCGTCGTGAAGTTCAAGCAGGGGGCGACCGAGCAGGGGAAGGCGGCGGCCCACCAGGCGGCCGGCACGAAGGCGACGGAGGGCACCGGGCGCGCCGGCATGACGGTGGCGAAGGTCGATCCGGGCTCGGTCCCGCGGGCGCTGGCGGCGTATCGGAGCCGGTCGGACGTGGCGTGGGCCGAGCCGGACTACGTCTACCGCGCGACGCTGACGACGAACGATCCGCAGCTCCCGTCGCAGTGGGGCCCGCGCAAGATCGGCGCGCCGATCGCCTGGGACGTGACCACGGGGTCGCCATCGGTCTTCATCGCGATCCTCGACTCCGGTGTCTACTCCGACACGTCGTCGTACATCGCGCCGGACGGCGGGCGCGGGCATCCGGACCTGCGCGGCAAGGTGGTCCTGGAGCGGGACTTCACGATGGCCACGACGGGCTGGGACGACTGGTACGGCCACGGCACGTTGATGGCCGGCATCGCCGGCGCCAGGACGAACACGAGCCCGGCCCAGGGCATCGCGGGGATCGGGTTCAACGCCCGGCTGTTCAACGGCAAAGTCCTGGACGACACCGGCAGCGGGTTCGACTCGTGGGTGGCCCAGGGGGTGGTCTGGGCGGCGGACAACGGCGCCCACGTCATCAGCATGAGCCTGGGCGGGCCGGGCGGGTGCTCCCAGACGATGCAGGACGCCGTCACCTACGCCTGGGGCAGGGGCGTCGTGATCGTGGCGGCGGCCGGCAACGGCGCCATCTCGGCGTCCGAGAGCCCCGGCAACTGCGCGCAGGTGATCCCGGTGGGGGCGATCGACCAGGGCGACGGCCGGGCCTCGTTCTCGAACTATGGGCCGTCCGTGCCGCTGGCGGCGCCCGGCGTGAGCATCCTCTCGACCGACTACGTCGGCACCTACACCACGGTCAGCGGCACGTCGCCGGCCACGCCGCACGTGGCGGGCGTGGCGGCGCTGCTGCGCTCGACGCCGTACGGCTCGACGAACCAGTCGATCGTCAACCGCCTGTTCCAGACGGCCGATCCGATCGTGGGGACCGGCTCGATCTGGGGGTACGGGCGGGTGAACGCGGCGGCGGCGGTCGGGCCGGCCTCCTGCTCGCCGCGCCCGAAGGTCACGGTCACGAGCGCGCCGAGCGGCGGGCTGCTCCAGGTCACGACGACGACGGCGGGCGTCGGGAACGCGGTCCGCTACATCCGGACGGGCGCGGCGGCCGGCCAGACGATCAACGCGCTGGCGAGCTTCCCGACGCAGACGTCGCAGGACGGCGCGACGACGACGTACGTGCCGCAGAACGTGGGGGCGTCGGCGACGTTCCAGGTCGAGCGCCAGGTGCCGGGCTTCGCGACGACGCTGCCGTTCGTCGTGACGGACGGCTGCGGCACCTGGAACAGCCTGGCGGGCGGCGGCGCCGGCGCGGGGTTTTAGGTTCTGGGTGTTGGTTTTGGGGGGAAGCTCGGCTCGATCGTCGTCCCCCGAAACCCGAAACCCCTACTCGATGGCGTCCCTGAGCTGGTGGCGGAATGAGACGTCGCGGCGGAGCTTGCGCATCGCCTCGGCTTCGAGCTGGCGGGCGCGCTCGCGGCTGATCCCGAGCTCCTTGCCGACCTCGGCGAGGGTGCGCTCGTGGTTGTCCGCCAGGCCGTAGCGCAGGCGCAGCACGTCGGCCTCGCGCTGGGTCAACCGCTCGGCGAGGGAGCGATCGAGCGCCTGGCCGAAGACGGTCTCCTCGGCCTCTTCGGCCGGGCCGCGGCCTAGGTCGTCGGCGACGAGGTCGGCCAGGGTCGAGTCGCCCTCGTCGCCGATGCTGGTCTCGAGCGAGATCGGGACTCTCGCGGCGCGGAACGCCTCCTCGACGCGCTCGCCGGGGATCCCCATCTGCTCGCCGATCTCGGCGGGGGTGGGCTGGCGGCCGAGGTCGCGCTCCAATTCGCGGGCGACGTTGTACAGCTTGGTCAACTGCTCGACGACGTGGACGGGCAGGCGGATGGTGCGGCTCTGCTCGGCGACGGCGCGGCTGACGGCCTGGCGGATCCACCAGTAGGCGTAGGTGCTGAAGCGGAAGCCCCGGCGCCAGTCGTACTTGTCGACGCCGCGCTGGAGGCCGATGTTCCCTTCCTGGACGAGGTCGAGGAAGGAGAGGCCGCGCCCGAGGTACTTGCGGGCGACGGAGACGACCAGCCGGAGGTTAGACTCGATCAGGTGGCGGCGGGCGTCCGCGCCGAGCTGGACCTCGCGCTCCAGCTCCGCGCGCCGGGCCTCGTCGAGGCCGATGCCCTGGTCGAGCTGCTCGCGCGCGGCCTTGCCGGCCTCTAAGGCCTGGGCCAGCTCGACCTCTTCCTCGGCGGTGAGCAGGCGGTTGCGGCTGATCTCGCGGAGGTAGAGCGAGGCCGG
>Ga0075420_100002216_pt1 | contig 16766 bp, 17 predicted proteins | sample SoiMetdeltSBSDD4_FD_75296 | JGI IMG/M metagenome (GOLD analysis project Ga0075420, IMG submission 75296) | Bulk soil microbial communities from a Populus tree surrounding site in Tennessee, USA - Soil MetaG P. deltoides SBSDD4 | ecosystem: Environmental > Terrestrial > Soil > Tree plantation... | reverse complement strand
GCCGCGCCCATGCCGGCGCCGATCTCGACGCCCTTCACCGCATTGATGCTCATCATCGCTGCCGCGAGATCGGCGTCGAGCTTGCCGTAGACCGGCGCACCGAGACCGGCGGGCACGCCCTCGGCCATGACCTCGATCACGGCGCCGACCGATGAGCCGTTCTTGCGGATGCCGTCGAGATAGCTCTCGAAGAATTTAGCTTTCTGCGCGTCCGGGCAGAAGAACGGATTGCGGTCCACCTCGTCCCAATCCCAGCGCGCCCGGTCGATCGTCTCCGGTCCCATCTGGATGAGCGCGGCGCGCACCGTCATGCCTGGCACGATCTTGCGGGCGATCGCGCCGGCGGCAACCCGCAGTGCGGTCTCGCGCGCGGACTGGCGGCCACCACCACGATAGTCGCGCAAGCCGTATTTGACGTCGTAGGCGTAGTCGGCGTGACCGGGCCGGTATTTGTCGCGGATGTCGGAGTAGTCCTTCGAGCGCTGGTCGACGTTCTCGATCAGCATGCCGATCGACGTGCCGGTCGTGACCTGCGCGTCCATCCGATCGTCCTTGAACACCCCCGAGAGGATCCGAACCTGATCCGGCTCCTGGCGCTGGGTGGTGAAGCGCGACTGGCCCGGCCGGCGCTTCTCCAGGTAGGGCTGGATGTCGGCTTCGGTCAGCGGGATGCCGGGCGGGCATCCGTCGACCACGCAGCCGATCGCCGGCCCGTGGCTTTCGCCAAAGGTCGTGACCCGGAACAGATGGCCGAACGTATTGAAGGACATGCGTTTCTACCGGCTGCGTAGCGGTAGAGGTGGTAGCGCCGCGGCGGGCCGGGGTCAAATGCCGCCGAACTAGGCTTAACCTAGGCGTAGCGGGTCAGTTTCTTGTCCGCGAAAAGATAAACCACGCCCTGCTCGATCGGCTGGTGCGCGGCGTCCTCCGGCGTGGCGATGCCGAGGTAACCGACCAGCGCCCGCGCAGTGCCGCCATGCGCGACCACCACCGTGTCACGGTCGAGCGTCGCGTGCCATTCGCCCACGCGGCGCGCGACCTCCTCATAGGTCTCGCCGCCGGGCGGACGGAACAGCCACTTGTCGCCTTCGCGCTGGTCCACCACCGACCTATCGCGCTTCAACACGTCCAGATAGGTGAGCCCTTCCCAGTCGCCGAACGCGATCTCCTTGAGCCGCGGCTCGCGTGCATAGCCGTCAGGCGGAAGGCCGAGCCCCTTGCGCAGGATGTCCATGGTTTCGGTGGCGCGCACCAGCGGGCTGGATACGTAGTGGAAGTCGGTCGCGGCACGGCCGTCGCGGGCGAACAGGTCGCGCAGGAGATCGGCGCATTGCGCCGCCTGCGCACGGCCGCGGTCATTCAGCGGGATGTCGTTCCCGCCCTGCAAACGGCCTTCAATGTTCCAGTCGGTTAGCCCGTGCCGAACGTAGTAGAGCACGGGGCACTCCATCAGTCCTTCGCGACACTGATGTCGGGCGCGTCGGGATGCTTCATGCCGACGATGTGATAGCCGGCATCGACGTGATGCACTTCGCCGGTCACGCCGCGCGCGAGATCGGACAGGAAATAGAGCGCCGCGTCGCCGACTTCCTCGATGGTCACGGTTCGCCGCAACGGCGAGTTCAATTCGTTCCATTTGAGGATGTAGCGGAAATCGCCGATGCCGGCGGCCGCCAAGGTGCGGATCGGGCCGGCTGACAGCGCGTTCACGCGGATATTCTTCTCGCCGAGATCGGCAGCGAGATAGCGCACCGACGCCTCGAGCGCGGCTTTCGCGACACCCATGACGTTGTAATGCGGCATCCACTTCTCGGCGCCGTAATAGGTGAGCGTGAGCAGCGAGCCGCCGTTCGTCATCAGCTTCTCGGCGCGCTGCGCGATCGCGGTGAACGAGTAGCAACTGATGAGGAGCGTGCGCGAGAAGTTTTCTGGCGTGCACTCGACGTAGCGGCCGGTGAGCTGCTCCTTGTCGGAGAACGCAATGCAATGCACGACAAAATCGAGCCCGCCCCAGCGGGTCGCGATCTCGTTGAAGACCGCATCGATGGTCGCGGGGTCGGTGACGTCACAATGACCGGCGACCAGGCCGCCGACCTCCGCGGCCAGCGGCTCGACCCGCTTCTTCAGCGAATCGCCCTGATAGGTGAATGCCAGCTGGGCGCCCTGCGCGTGGCAGGACTTGGCGATACCCCAGGCAATCGAGCGGTTGTTAGCCACCCCCATCACCAGGCCGCGCTTGCCGCGCATAAGACCGGACGCGTCCATGTTTTCCTCGCTCCGCCCCCGGGAGCGGCTTCCTATGGCATAGGGTCATAGACCCTTCAAGCAGCCGTCGAATCTGTGCCTTTTTGCGGCACGGAATAGCGGCCGCGCGCAAGTGTTTGTACTTCCAAGCCCCGCCGCCGTGCCGGACGGCGCGCCGGCCTGAGCGATCAGGCGCGCGGACGCCCGCCAGATAGGCTACCTTTCCGCGGTTGCGGTGACGGACCGGACGGCGTCCGGCCAAGCGGGCGGGAGGCAGGGTGAGCGGATTCCGGGCGAGCGTCGAGGCGGCGATTCCGGCTCTGCGGCGCTATGCGCGCGCGCTGACCCGGAATGCCGAGCTCGCCGACGACCTGGTGCAGGATACGCTGGTGCGGGCCCTGCGTTCGGAACACTTGTTTCATGGTGGAGACGTCCGGAGTTGGCTCTATACGATCCTGACCAACCTCAATCGCAACCGGCTGCGGTCGCTGGCGCGCCGGCCGATGCATACGTCGATCGAGGACAACGATGCGCCCGATGCATCAGGACCGGAAGCCGGAGGCCGCGACATCGAACGCGCGCTGGCGTCGCTGGTGGACGACCAGCGCATCGCGCTGCTGCTGGTCGTGCTCGAAGGGCTGACCTATCGGGAGGTTGCCGAGGTCCAGGGCGTCCCGATCGGCACCGTGATGTCGCGGCTCGCGCGCGCACGAACCCAGATCAAATCTTACCTCGACGGCGCGCGCCCTTCGCTGCGCCGTGTGAAATGAGGGATGCGACATGTGCCCGTTGAATGAAGCTGAAACGAGAGAAACTGAAACGAGAAAGAGTCGAGGGACATCACAATGACCGAGCGTGATTCACCCGTGACCGCCGACGAACTTCATGCCTATGTCGACGGCATGCTCCCGGCCGACCGCAAGGGCGCGGTCGAAGCATGGCTTGCCTCACATCCGGAAGACGCCGCGCGCGTCGCCGAATGGCGTGCATTGGCGGAAGTCGTGCGCGACCGCTACGGCGCGGTGGCCGAAGAGCCGGTGCCGGCCCGCTTCGACCTCGCCAAGCTGGCGCGCTCGCAGGCGTCGTGGCGCATGATCGCGGCGGCGGCGGTGCTCGCGGCCACCATCGGCGGTGTCGTCGGCTGGGTCGGGCGCGCCGCTTCGACGCCGGCGCCCTCCTCGGTCGAGATCATCACCGCGGAGGCGCTCAGCGCCCACAGGCTCTACATCGCCGAGGTCCGCCATCCGATCGAGGTGCTTGCCGCCGAGCAGCATTTGATCCCGTGGCTTTCAAAACGAGTCGGCACCAACCTGCGGATTCCGGACCTGAAGGAATACTCGCTCAAGCTTCTCGGCGGCCGGCTGTTGCCGGGACCGATCGGCCCGGCGGCAATGTTCATGTACGAGAGCCCGAACGGCGAGCGCTTCACCATCTATTGCTCGAAGTCGAAGAAATTGCGGATGGCGCTGCGCTATCAGTCCGGCGGCGACGTCGCGGCCATGCACTGGGTCGAAAGCGAGATCGGCTATGTCGTCAGCGGCCCCGACGATCGCGATCGGCTCGCGAAGATCGCGCAGACCGCCTACGAGCAGATGGAAAACCCGCCGGCTCGCGGCGCGACCTATCCGCTGGTGTCCAAGAAGGGATCGTAACTCTAACGTTGATCAGCGCTGGTCGAAGATGCCGAACAGCCGGAACGGGCTGAAACCGACATCGCGCTGCTCCGGCCCGCGCTGTTCCGGCCCGCGCACGACGCGCTGGTCCGACTCCCTGATTTCTTCCCGCACGACCACGCGCCGTTCGCCGTCACGCCCGCGGCGGTCGGCGCGCGATCCCGCATCGACCTCGTCGGCATCATCGCGATCGCGGTAGCGGCGCTCCGATCGGCGACCTTCGCGTCGTTCGGGGTCCGCCTGCGTCGCGGTGCGCTGACGTTCCTGACGGGGGCGCTCCTCACGGGCTTCTCGCGAATCTACCTGTTCCGTCGCCGCGGTCTCACCATTGCCGGAGCGTGCATCATCCCTTTGGCGCTGGTTCTTGGCGCGTCTCGATTGTTTGCTTGGCGGCGGAGGCGACAGATCGCGCACCACCTCGCGTGGCGCGGCGCTGGATTCCTCTCGCGCAGGTGCGGTCGCGGCTGGAGTAGTCGCGGTAGACGATTGCGGTTCCACCGCAACGCCACGCACCGGCTGCTGCTCTTGAGCCGGGGCGACGCCCGACGAATCCGCCAATGGCGCCGGCGTCGATGACGTCGGCTGCGTCAGCAGTTCCACCATCGGTCCGTAATACGCCACCTCGACATTCGTCGATGGCCACTGCGTAGCCGGCAACGATGCTTGCTCGACCGACTTCGCGAACAACGGCATCGCCGCATCTTTATTTGTCGAGGGGCCGGAACCCCCGCCGAGCATCTGGTGTGCGCCGAGACCGAGAGTGCCGACAATCAAACCGGCGCAGCCCAGATAGATCGGAAGCGGAGAAGCAAGCATGTTTGCACCTGATCATTCATTCAGGTGGACAACGTCAGGCCCGACTTTCCTGTTCCGAACAAATGCAGGATTGCGATCACCACGGTGTGGTTCCGTGTTCCACCCGCTTGCCAAGAGTTCACCGTGGTTCGCGCAAGACGCGCGGTCCGGCCGCTCAACCCATGCCCTTGCGCGGGTCATACGGCTTGAGCTCGCGCCACGACGTCATCAACTCGTCGAGCGCCTGGTCGCTGCTCTCCGGCAGCACAATACGCACCGTCGCCATCAGGTCGCCGGCGCCGCTCTTCGCGGGAAAGCCTTTGCCCTTGAGCCGGAACGTGCGGCCCGAACTGGTGTTCGCCGGGATCGAAAGCTCGACCGCACCGTCGATCGTCGGCACCCGCACCTTTCCGCCCAGCACCGCTTCATAGAGCGTCACCGGAAGTTCGATGCGCAGGTCGTTGCCGTCGCGCTCGAACAGATGATGCGGCGCGATGGAAACCGTGATGAGCACGTCGCCGGCCTTGCCGCCGGGCGCCGCGAGCCCCTGCCCCTTGAGCCTGATCGTTTGTCCGTCGGTGAGGCCGGCCGGGACCTTCACCTCGAGCTCCTTGCCGGTCGGGAGCTGGACGCGACGCGTCGTGCCTTTCGCGGCTTCCTCGAGCGTGATCGTCGTGTTCGCAGTGACGTCGCGTCCGGGCGCCTGCGGAATTTCGTCTTCCTCGAACTGGAATCCGCCGCCGCCGCCACCCCGCCGTGCGCGCGCCGCGCCACCGAGGCCGCCGAACATGTCGCGCAGCACGTCCTCGAAGCCGCCGCCACGAGCGCCACCGCCGCCGCGTGCGCCCGAGCGCTGCATGCCCTCCGGTCCCCAGGTGAAGGTCTCGAACCCGCCTTCCTGGCCCCCGAACGGACCGCCGGCGCCACCGTGCTGGCCGGCGCCCTCGAATCCCTGGAAGCGCGGCTTGCCCTCGGCGTCGATCTCGCCGCGGTCGAACGCCTTGCGCTTGTCGTCGTCGCCGACGATCTCGTAGGCGGCGTTCAGCTCGGAAAAGCGCGAGGCCGCCTTCGGGTCGGACTTGTTGGCGTCGGGGTGAAGCTTCTTGGCAAGCTTGCGATACGCGCTCTTGATGTCCGCGGCGCTCGCGCCCTTGGACACCCCCAGGACGCTATAGGGGTCGCGCATCGTTCAGCCCTCCGGGGCACGTCAAGGATATCCCCCGACCATTACCATTCATGGCACAAATGTGGGGAGCGTCGCCGCCGCGCGCAACACGTTGACGGCACGGAAGGTTACGTCCGCCGCCACGGCCGCATCTGGCGCACTTCCCAACGCCCCTGGCCGCTGCGGCAGGCTTCGCCCTGGAGCCAGGACTCCGCCCCGTTGCGGACGTAGCTCGCCAGGAAGTCGCGGCAGGTGGTGCCGTCCTGGCTGTAGGCGCTCGACAGCGGGGTGACCGTGCCGCGCGCGCCGGTGGCGGCATCTTCCCACGGCACGCTGCCGTCGCGCCCGGTCTTGCCGAGCGCATCACTCACCGCCGCGCGGGCGGTGTCGAGATCGCCATCCGGCAGCCCGGCGGCCATTTGCGGCCGAGCGGCGACCGGACGGATCGAGCCAGTGGATTCCACATCGGACTGGTTCTGGCTTTGGCGCGAGAACATCGAGTCCATCCGGTAGCTGCAGCCGCCCGAAACCAAAGCAAGTGACAGCGCCACGCCCCAGACCGGCAGCCACCGCATCGAGCGGCAGCATGGTCGGGCGACGGCGCTTGCTCTATATACGCACAGCCGCAACCAGGAACACGGCACCAACAGGTACTCCGGGAATGTCTAACCCCCCGCCGATACAACACCACGACCAGTTAACGGTCGGTGATTTCACGGAAGCCGACGAGCCACTGCGGCTGTTTGCGGCATGGTTCGAGGAGGCCAAGCGCGCCGAGCCGTCGGACGCCAGCGCCATGACGCTCGCCACCGTCGATGACGACGGCCTGCCGAATGCGCGGATGGTGCTGCTCAAGGGCTTCGACCAGCACGGGTTCGTGTTTTACACGAACGTCGACAGTGCCAAGGGCCGCGAACTGGACGGTCACCCCAAGGCCGCCCTCGTGTTTCACTGGAAGTCGCTCAACCGCCAGGTGCGCCTGCGGGGAACGGTCGAGCCGGTCGGAGCCGACGAGGCCGATGCCTATTTCGCCAGCCGGGCGCGGCTGGCGCAGATCGGCGCCTGGGCCAGCAAGCAGTCGGCGCCACTCGAGAGCCGGATGGCCTTCGAGAAGGCGATCGCGCTGGCGATGGCCAAATATGCCGTCGGGACGGTGCCGCGTCCGCCGAACTGGTCGGGCTACCGTGTCATGCCGCTGGTCATGGAATTCTGGCACGATCGCCCCTACCGGCTGCACGACCGGATCGAATTCCGGCGCGCCGGGACGACCGAACCGTGGAGCAAGACGCGGCTTTACCCGTAAGGGAGCAAGACGCGGCTGTGCCCGTACGATAGTGTGCCCCGATGACGACCCCGCACGACAACCAGCCGCGCCGCGCATTGCTCCTGACCGGGGCGAGCCGCGGCATCGGACACGCGACGGTGAAACGCTTCTCAGCGGCCGGCTGGCGCGTCATCACCTGCTCGCGCCACGCCTTCCCGGAGAACTGTCCGTGGGAGATGGGGCCCGAAGACCATATCCAGCTCGATCTCGCCGACCCTGCCAGCACCTTTGCGGCGATCAAGGAGATCAAGCAGCGGCTTGAAAACGGACAACTCCACGCGCTGGTCAACAATGCCGCGATCTCGCCTAAGGCCGATGCCGGCAAGCGGCTGACCGCCATCGGCACCAACCTAGACGTGTGGCAGCACGTGTTCCAGGTGAATTTCTTCGCGCCGATCATGCTGGCGCGCGGGCTGCTCGACGAGCTGAAGGCGGCGCAAGGCGCGGTGGTGAACGTCACCTCGATCGCCGGCTCCCGCGTGCATCCCTTCGCCGGCGCCGCCTATTCGACGTCAAAGGCGGCGCTCGCCGCGTTGACCCGTGAAATGGCGTCCGACTTCGGCCCGCTCGGCGTCCGCGTCAACGCGATCGCGCCAGGCGAGATCGACACCGCGATCCTGTCGCCCGGCACCGAGGACATCGTCGCGACCCAAATCCCGATGCATCGGCTCGGGACGCCCGACGAGGTGGCGAAGATCATCTATGTGCTGTGCACGGAGATGTCGTCTTACGTGAACGGCGCCGAGATCCACATCAATGGCGGCCAGCACGTTTAGTTATGCCCCTTTATATTTTGTGTTCCTGTTCGGAGCGCGGAAGGAGCGACGTTTCTGGCGCCTCATGAATTAAGACAGCGTCGATGTCCCTGTCCTTCTACCGCTGCATCCATTGACCAATCGGGTTCATTGAACCAGCCGAGGCGTAGGCGTATTATACGGCATCACCGACTGATGGCTTTGCCTCTGGCGTCGGTGGCTGAGAGACCAGTCGCGCTCCCGCCTGTACGGCAACAAGGGGAAGCGTCGCGATGGCCACCATCGTTCCATTTCTTCGTGCCCATGAAGCGTCGTTCGATCAGAACGACATTACCGCCATGTCGCTGGCACTCGATGGCGTTTGCGAAGAACTCCATGTCGGTGTTGACGCCAACGCGCGCGAGACCATCGCAGTCCGCATCATCGAGCTGGCGCGACGTGGCGAGCGCAGCCCGTCCAGGCTTCGTGATCGGGTATTGGCCGAGGCGAACGGCATGCCGGTCTTTGGGGTCGGCAATGATCCGGTCGCTGGGGGCGGCAATGAAAAGAGTGCCTGACTTAAGTCCCCTGGACAAAGCCGAGATGCGGGCGTTCTAGTGCGTGCCGCGCTCAATTCTTTTCAGACGCCCGCATTTGGAATGCCATCGGCACTCGGAAAAGGAGGCTCGGTGCGTACTCCTTCAAATCCGGCGGGAACGGCGGAAATTGTTTTAAACGATCGACCGCGTCGAGCGCTGCCTGATCGAGGACGTCATGCCCCGAGCTTTCGTCGACCTGACGTGATTGGATGCTGCCATCTGACCCGACCCTAAACAGGACGACTACCCTCCCTGCCAATTTGTCAGCCCTCGCATCAGGCGGATAACGAACCTCTTTCAAAAGCAAAGAGTGGACCTGCTTCGCGTATTCAATTCGGGGAGACACCTGAGGCTGCTGACTGAACGCCGGGCCAAACGCGACGGCGAGCAGCGCAGCGATGCAGATCGTTCTCAGAAACATTGCCCCCGCCCGGTCGGCGCACGCTAAACCGGCGTCGACGCAATCAAAGCCACTTCTTCCATTTGAAAAACGCCAGCGGGCCGATCGCGGCGAGGATCATCACGACGATCGCCAATACGTACCCATACTGCCACTTCAATTCCGGCATGATCTCGAAGTTCATGCCGTAAATCGATGCGATCAGCGTCGGCGGCATGAAAACGACGGCGACCACCGAGAACAATTTGATGATGTTGTTCTGCTCGAGGTTGACCACGCCCAGCATGGCGTCGAGCAGGAACGTGATCTTGTTGGACAGATAGGCCGCGTGGTCCGACAGGGATTGGACGTCGCGCTGCATGCCGCGCAGCTCGCCACGCGAGTCCTTCGCCCATTTCATGATGTCGGCTTCGTTGGCGAGATAGAGCAGCACCCGCCCGATCGACACCAGGCATTCCCGCACCTTGGACGTCAGGTCGCCCTTGCGCCCGATCGCCTTGAGGATGGCCCGGTAGTTTCGCGCACTCGACGTCGCCGACTGTTCCGGCTCGAAGATGTCGTGTGAGACCTGGTCCACATCGAGGCCGATCCGCTCCAGGATGTCGGCGGCGCGATCGACCACCGCGTCCAGCAATTCCATCAGCACGGTTTCGCCGGTCGCGCTGGCGGACGAAGTCCGGCAGAGCTTGTTGCCGACGATCACGAACGGCTTGGGATCGTCATAGCGGACCGTGACCAGCCGGTGGCCGGACAGGATGAAGGTGACGGCCGTGGTCTTCGGCGTGTCCGTGTCCGACTGGCACATCATGGTCGCGGTCATGTACCGCGCGCCGTTCTCGACATAGAGACGGCTGGTGACCTCGATCTCCAGCATCTCTTCGCGGGTCGGCACCGCGATGCCGAGATGCCGCTCGAGCAGCTTATCTTCCGCGATCGTGGGAGATACGAGGTCGTACCAGATGCCGTTTTCCGGCAGCACGCCGCCCGCTGGAATCTCCCGGCGTTCAAGGCAAGCGCCTTGAGGCACATAGACCGAGAGCATGAAGCCTCCGCGCGCCGTCCCAACGAATGAAGCCCGATCCCCCAACCGGACCGAGTCAGTGATGGCGCATGTACTGCGTGTCTTGCAAGACGTTTTGATGTCGTCGTGCACGTCAAAAACGAAAGGACCCGCCCGGCTGGTGCGCCGGACGGGTCCTTCAAATTCGCTCCGCTGCGAGGATTGGGTCAGACGGCCGTCATCCCGTCGCGCCATTCCTCCTCGCGGTGCGCCACCGGCGCATAGGCGGAGTTCTTGGCGTCGCTTTGGTAGGGCAGCGCCGCGGCAACGGCCGGGATGCCAATCTTGCCGTAGCGGCCGCCGAGATCCTCGCCCTTTCGCTGGTCGCTTGAGGGGGCCGCATTCTTCAACTTCATGGTCTCACTCCGTAGGAATTTTTCAGTGTTTTTGGGAGGTTGGCGGAACTTCCTCAACATAGTTCGTGAGTGGGGCGGAAATGGGCGGCAAATCGTGAGCTATCGTGATAAGTGCGACAGCACCGCTTCCCGACCTATAACGGCCACGATTGGTAAACCAGTAGTTAACTAACTAGGGCCACACTCCGGATTGACCCTGAATGGGGTCCAAAAGAGTGGGATTTGCACAGGTTCGGGCACTCACTGCGGCATTCCGGCAACAGCCTGCGGGACTATGCTGCGGTGCCGCCCAAAAGTCTGGAAGTACCGGGCCATTTTGAGTAATTTCCACGAAGGGACGAGTCGAGATCACAGGTTCGGGCCGCGCCATATCGCGGGATAGGGTTGGTCATGGCAGTGCGTAAGAGCGCGCTTATCCTTCTTGCTGGTCTGATGCTCAGCGGTTGCGTGACCGCGACGCTGGAGCCGACGACGGACGCCAGCTTCACGCCGCGCGACAAGAAGCTGCTCGCCAACGCACCCTATGCGCAGGCGACGATCCCGCAGGCCTATCAGCGCCACATCGTCGACTATCACCGCTCGGAAGCGCCGGGCTCGATCGTCGTCGATTCCGATGCGCGCTATCTCTATTACGTGATGCCCAACCGCAAGGCGATCCGCTACGGCGTGACCGTCGGTGAAGATGCGCTGTCGTTCTGGGGCATCGCCAAGGTCGGCCGCAAGGAAGAGTGGCCGTCGTGGACGCCCACCGCCGACATCAAGAAGCGCATGCCGGACGTTCCGGACCGCGTCGAAGGCGGTGCGCATAATCCGCTCGGCGCCCGCGGCATCTATCTGTTCCAGGGCAGCCGCGACACGCTGTTCCGCATCCACGGCACCAACCAGCCGGAATATATCGGCCAGGCGATCTCCTCGGGCTGCATCCGCATGACCAACGAGGACGTGATCGACCTCTACAATCGCGTGAAGATGGGCGCGATCGTCGTGGTGCTCGCGCCGCGGCAGGGCGACAGCCCGGTCAGTCCGCGTATGGCGAGTGTCACGCAGTAATCGCCTCATCGTTGGACGCGTTGAATTTGCGCGGCGCCGGAGCAATCCGGCGCCGTTCGCTTTTTGATCAAGTCCTTTCCCCGCCCGTCCCCGCCCCCGATCAAGTCGGGGGTAAACTCCAGCCGGGACCCAAGGTCCAAGAAACAAGGGCCAAGAAAGAAGATTCTGGATGCCCGCTTTCGCGGGCATGAGCGGAGAGAGATGCGCGCGATTGGAAACCGATCTAGATCAGGCCCTCGCGCCTGGCCCAGTCCAGGGTCCGGTCGAGCGCCCGCGCCAACCGGTCGAACAGTTCATCAAGCTCTTGCGGCGTGATGACGAGCGGCGGGCAGATCGACATCACATCTCCCGCCAGCGAGCGGATCAGCAGCCCTTCGGCTTCAGCGAATGACATCGTGCGCGGCCCGACGCCCGCCTTCGGATCGAAGCCGCGCTTGGAGGCCTTGTCAGCGACCAGTTCCACCGCACCGACGAGACCGTAGCCGCGCGCCTCGCCGACCAGCGGATGCGCCGCGAGCGCCTTGAGCCGCGCCTGGAATTGCGGGGACAGCCCCGCGGCCTTCTCCACCAGCCGCTCGCGCGCGTAGATCTCCAGCGTCTTGAGCGCCACCGCGGCCGCCACCGGATGGCCGGAATAGGTGAAGCCGTGCCCGAAGCTGCCGATCTTGCGGCTCTGGTCGAGCATCGCCTGGTACATGACCTCGGGCACCGTGAGCGCCGCCATCGGGATGTAGGCCGAGGTCAGCGCCTTGGCGACCGTGATCGAATGCGGCTCGAAGCCGAACGCCTGACAGCCGAATTGCATGCCGAGCCGGCCGAAGCCGCAGATCACCTCGTCGCAGATCACATAGACGTCGTACTTGGCGCAGACCGCCAGCACCTTGTCGAAATAGGTCGCGGGCGGAACGATGACGCCGCCCGCCCCCATCACCGGCTCGACGAAGAACGCCGCGACGGTGTCCGGCCCTTCCTGCTGAATCAGGCCGTCAAGCTCGGCGGCCAGCCGCGTCGCGAAGGCCTCCTCGCTCTCGCCTTCATGCGCGAAGCGGTAATGGTGCGGACATGAGGTGTGGAGGATGTTGGCGATCGGGACGTCGAAATCGGTCTGGTTCACCGGCAGCCCGGTGAGCGAGGCCGAGGCGATGGTGACGCCGTGATAGCCCTTGCGGCGGCTGATGATCTTCTTCTTGCGCGGGCGGCCGAGCGCATTGTTCATGTACCAGACCAGCTTGATCTGGCTGTCGTTCGCCTCCGAGCCCGAGTTGCAGAAGAACACCTTCGAGGTCGGAACCGGGGCGATCTCCTTGAGCTTCTCCGCCAGTTCGATCGCGCCGTCGTGGCTCTTGCCGCCGAACAGATGCCCGAAGGCGAGCTTGCGCATCTGCGCCGCCGCCGTATCCGCCAGTTCCTCGTTGCCCCAACCGAGCGCGGTGCACCAGAGCCCGGCCATGCCGTCGATGTAGCCGCGGCCGGCGGTGTCGTAGACCTGGACGCCCTGCCCGCGTTCGATGATCAGCGGACCGCTGTCCCGGAACGTGGCGAGATTGGTGTAGGGGTGGACGAGGGACTCGATATCCCGCGTGCCGAGATTGCTGGGCTTGCTGCTGGACATGAGCCGAGCATACCGGACGCGACCGGCATGCGAAACTTGGCGCTTAAACTTGGCGCTTAAACTGGCGCTATTGGCGTGCGGCGGGAGGATCGATCTTCGGGCGCGGCTGCGGCAACGGGATGCTGGAGGTGCTCGCGAGTTCCGGCTCCGGCTTGACCGCGGGGTCGCGCACGTCCCACTGGCACATCGCGCGATAGCCCTGGCGGCGTTCCATGAGATCCACGTGGATGTGGTTCTCGTGATAGCCGTCGGAACCGGGGCCGAGCACCGTCGAGAAGCGGGCGCACACACTCTTCTTCCAGCCCTCGCGGAAATCCTTCGGTGCATGAACGTCGGTCGGGTCGACGGTCTTGCCGTTGACCAGCGTGATCGAGCGCACGTCGATCGCGTTGCCCTTGCCGTGCTCGCTCATCATCGCCCCGATGATGTTGTTGCGGCTGCGGCAATGATAGGCCGCATAGTTCCGCACCGAGCGGACGCGCGATCCGAGATTGAAGGCCGCGAGCTGCGCCAGGTCGTCACGCACCCAGTCGACGAGCGCGTCGGCCATGTTGCAGCGGAGCACGGCCGGCGGATTGATCTCGACCCGGCTGCTGTCGGAGAGGATGACCGCCTCGAGCCGCACCAGGTCGCCGCCGCCGCAGTCGCCGGGCCCCTCGATGGCATCGACCGAGGGTGCAATGGCGCGGTCCGCCGTCAGCCGGACCCGGCAGGCGGACGGCGCCGCGGCCTGTGTCGGTGAAGACGTCGGAGCCGCCGGGCGGGCGGGCGGCGCCTCTTTATTGGAAAACGGCCGCGGGCGCGGCAACGGAACGGTCTGCGCCACCGCAACTTCGGACAGGGCCACGAAGGCGATGATGATGGCGCAACTGCGTTTCACGTGACCGGTTTCTGCACCAATTGCGGCTTTTCGGTGCCGAATTGTGCCGTGCTGGCGTGGCCGGCGCAACTTATCGCATCAGCGATGCCAAGCCCTCCGGCGTGGTGACCGGAGGCCGCCAGCCGAGTTGCCTGAGCGCCGCCGGATCGGCCACCAGCGCGCCTGCGAGCCGGCGATACGCCTCGTCGCGGCCGGCGAGCCGGCAGGCGGCCGCAAGCATCGGCGACGGGACCGGCACCAGCCCCGGCCGGCGGTCGAGGCCGCGCCGGATGGCGGCGACCATCTCGGGCAGCGTCAACGGCTCGGGATCGGCAACGACCAATGGCCGCCGCAGCGGCGCCGGTGCCGCGAGCACGCACTCGATCGCCTGGATGAGATTGTCGAGCGCGAGCAGCGACCGGCGGGCAGTCAGGCCACCGAACGGCAGCGGCCATCGCGAGCGCGCAAGCCGGATCAGCGCCGCCATGTTGCCCTTGACGCCCGGCCCGTAGACCAGCACCGGGCGCAGCGCAACCCAATCGATGTCGAGGGTCGCAAGCCCCTGCTCGGCGGCCAGCTTCGAGCGTCCGTAGGCGTCGACCGGCTTCGCTTCGATGCTTTCGGTTTGGACAATGTCCTCGACCGGGCCGCATTGGGCACGGATCGACGACAGAAAAACGAAACGTCGCACGCCGGCGCGCTGCGCCGCTTGCGCGAGGCGGATCGTGGCGTCGGTGTTGAGCAGACGATAGTCGTCCTCCGGCACGCCGGACATCGCGTGTGCGATCCCGGCCGAGTGGATCACCGCATCCGCGCCAGCCAGCGCCGCCGACATGTTTTGCGGGCGCGCGAGATCGCCGATCACCGCGCTCGCGGATTCAAGCGGGACCGTACTCGGACGGCGCAGCAGCACCCGCAGGCGATAGCCGCGCTTGGGCAGCTCCCTGATCAGATACTGGCCGATGAAACCGGTCGCGCCAGTCAGCGCGATGAGCGGCCGGGCTCCGGCACCGAATGCGTCCGTCACGTGTCTTACCGGTGGTGAATGGATCGAGCCGACAAGCTAAAACAGGATGCTCGTCCGTAGCAACCGAGCCGCACCGCGATCGAACCGTGCTATGACCCCTCACGCTTGAGATATATGCGCGGCGGTACAGCTTTCGGATTCGGACTCGGTTGCAATGGCCTCATACGACGTCGTGGTGTGCGGGCTCGGCGTCATGGGAAGCGCCGCGCTCTATCATCTGGCCCGCCGTGGCCAGCGCGTGCTCGGGATTGATCGTTTCCCGGCGGACCACGATCGCGGCTCGTCGCATGGCGAGACCCGTATCATCCGCCTCGCCTATTTCGAGCACCCGTCCTATGTGCCGCTGGTGCGCCGCGCCTATGAGCTGTGGCGCGAGCTTGAGGTCGAAGCCGCCCGGCCGTTGCTGCATGTCACCGCCATCGCCGAGATCGGGCCGCCCGACGGAGCACTCGTCACCGGCACCCTCGATGCGGCGCGGCTGCATGACATTCCGCATGAATTGCTCGCGGCATCCGAGCTGACACGGCGGTATCCGGCATTCCGGCTGCCGCCGCATTTCGTCGGCGTCGTGCAGCCGGACGGTGGCTTCGTCGAAGCCGAGCCATCGGTGCGGGCGATGCGTGCGCTGGCGCAGCGGCACGGCGCCGAGATGCGATTTGACGCGCCGATCCGCGCCATCGAGCCGGCGAACGACCGCGTGCGCATCATCACCGATGCCGGCACGATCGAAGCCGGCGCCGCCATCGTTGCCGCCGGCCCGTGGACGGCGTCGCTGCTTCCCGACACGACGCTGCCGTTGCGCGCGACCCGTCAGGTCATGGGCTGGTTCGCACCGAAGGAGCCTGCCGCCTTCGCGCCGGGCCGCTTCCCGGTCTTCCTGATCGAAAGCGCGCACGGCATCCACTATGGTTTTCCACCCTTCGGGGCCGGATTGAAGGTCGCGAAACATCATCATCGCGACGAGGCGGTCGACCCGGAGTCCTACGACCGGACGGTTTCGGCGGAAGACGAAGCGCTGATCCGCGCCGGGATCGCGGAGCACCTGCCCGGAGCAAACGGCCCGCTGGTGGCGGCGAAGACCTGTCTCTATACCGTCGCACCCGACGGCGACTTCATCATCGATCGACTTCCGGGCGCAGCGCCGATCGTGATCGCATCACCCTGTTCCGGTCACGGTTTCAAGTTCGCGCCGGCAATCGGCGAAATTCTTGCCGATCTGGCGAGCGGACTGACACCGCGGCTCGATATCTCGCGGTTCCGGATCGGCCGCTTCGCATAACCATCATGCGCGCAGGAAATATTGGGCGCGGAAATATTTTGCGCCGGCCACGGCCAAGCGGAAGAAAATGTCGCGCTGGTTTGTTAGCAGGGGGATGCCGGACACGCCTCCGGCCCTGCCTGAACAATATAACACTGACCCGAAGAAGGAGGATATCTCAATGAAACGAACGGTGAAAATCGCCCTCACCGCCTCGGTCGTGCTCGCAGCCGCGGCAACGACGGCCGGCCTGCAGGCGCAACAGAGCGCGATGACCTTCTTCGTCACCAGTGCCGGTTCCGGCAACGGCGGCAATCTCGGCGGGCTCGAAGGCGCGGACGCGATCTGCCAGAAGCTGGCCACGGCCGCAGGTGCGGGCTCCAAGACCTGGCGCGCCTACCTCAGCACCACCGGCGCGAAATCCGTCAATGCGCGCGACCGCATCGGCCGCGGTCCGTGGCAGAACGCCAAGGGTGAGACCATCGCCCGCACCCTCGACGACCTGCACAGCGACAAGAACAACCTCACCAAGCAGACCGCGCTCACCGAGACCGGCCAGGTGGTCAACGGCCGCGGCGACAAGCCGAACATGCACGACATCCTCACCGGC
>Ga0075420_100002211_pt1 | contig 16796 bp, 14 predicted proteins | sample SoiMetdeltSBSDD4_FD_75296 | JGI IMG/M metagenome (GOLD analysis project Ga0075420, IMG submission 75296) | Bulk soil microbial communities from a Populus tree surrounding site in Tennessee, USA - Soil MetaG P. deltoides SBSDD4 | ecosystem: Environmental > Terrestrial > Soil > Tree plantation... | reverse complement strand
CTTCATCGCAGGCCAGGTGGCTTTGCTCAGCCTGGGCCGGCGCCAGGGTCGGAAGATGTTTGAACACATCATCGATCTCTTCCGCGAGAAGGTCGGTGCCGGCGACGAGGGGCATCAAGAGATTTTTGACGTCATGGGTAATTTCACCCATCAAGCGCGTGATCTCGACCCGTTGCCCCATGCGTGCAACGAGCGTCGTCACCGTCTGATCAATTTGTCCCTGTTCGAACGGCTTCGTAATGAAATCGACGGCGCCTTCTTTCATCGCCTCCACGGCCAGGCGGATCGTGCCATAGGCGGTCACCACCACGACCGGGAGATCCGGCCACCGTTTTCTGACGATCTTGAGGGCCTCGATACCATTCAGACGCGGCATCGAGACATCGAAGAACGCCAGGTCAAGGGCGTGCGACTCGACCGCGGCCAAAGCGGCCTGACCGTCCGCTGCCGTTACCACATCGTGGCCCAACCAGCGAAGCCGCTCGGACAGGCTCATGACAATATCGGCATCGTCGTCAGCGACCAGAATGCGAATGCCCATGGGGATCCCCTTTCAGGATGGGGACTCAGCAAGAAATGCGCCATTGGTATCTGGCGCCGATGTGGCGAGAATTGCAGGAAGAATTCCCGGTGGATCCTGACGGAGTTGAATCAATTTAGGCGAAGATACGGATCAAAATCGATACGCTATCCCATGTCCTTCAACACATGCTCAGGATTGCGGTCTCGTGCAATCGTTTTCATGAGATGATCTCCGAACAAGACAACCACCCGGCCGCGCTGATCCTTGACGATCATTGAAGCGGACGGAGCCTTGAAGGTGGCAGGGTCGCCTTCCAACCATGCGCTACACGTGAACGGCAAGGTATCAAGCACCGTCTCGACGCGATACTCATGACGCAGGCGATACTGCAGGACGTCGAACTGGAGCCGGCCGACGGCAGCCACGAGCGATTCCAAGTCATTGAGGCTGCGCATGATCTGCACTGTCCCTTCCTGCGCCATCTGCTCCATTCCCTTGTCGAACGACTTCCGCTTCCCGACATCGGTCGGACGAATGCGCGCAAAAATCTCCGGTTGAAATTGCGGCAATGGTTTGAAACGGAATCCGCCCGTGACGGAAATGGTGTCGCCGATGGCGAACACACCGGGATTGATAATGCCGATGATGTCGCCAGGGAATGCCTCTTCGACCGTGCTGCGCTCCTGCGCGACGAGACTGTGCGGCCGGGAGAGACGGACGTCACGACCGAGACGATGATGCTTGACGACCATGTCCCGCTCGAACCGTCCGGAGCAGACGCGAAGAAAGGCGGTGCTGTCGCGGTGCTTGGGGTTCATGTTGGCTTGGAGCTTGAAGACGTAGGCACTGAACGGTTGTTCGATCGGATCAATAGAGCGCTCTCCCCCGTCGTCCGTATCCGCCAGTCGCGCACCGGGAGCCGGCGCCAGCTGAACGAAGGCATCCAGAAAGCTCTCGACGCCGAAATTCGTCAGCGCCGAGGCAAAAAACACCGGTGTGACCTCCCCGTCTAAGAATTGTTCGTGGGAGAGGGGGTTGCCGGCAATGGTGAGCAGTTCCAGATCGTGCTGGACCTGGGCCATCACATCGGGAGAAACACGCCCGCTTCTGGCCAGGTCCTCCAACCCCATCGTCTGCACGTCGACTTTCGTCGCCCCGCCGTGTGCCGTCTTGCTGAACAGCGCGACGCGGTTGTCGGCTCGCGTCACGATGCCGGCGAAGTCGCTTCCGGATCCAATCGGCCAGTTGACGGCGCTGGCATGAATCGTCAACGCCTGTTCGACTTCCGTCATCAGGTCCAAGGGCGGACGGCCCGGTAAATCCATCTTGTTCACGAGCGTCAGAACCGGAATGCGCCGCAGTCGGCAGACGGCGAAGAGCTTGCGCGTTTGGGCTTCGACGCCTTTTGCCGCATCGATGACCATGATCGCGCTGTCTGCAGCCGTGAGGGTGCGGTAGGTGTCTTCGGAAAAGTCTTGGTGGCCCGGCGTGTCGAGCAGATTGATAATGGCATCTTTGTAGGGGAACTGCATCGCTGAGGCCGTGATGGAGATGCCCCGTTCCTGCTCCATGCCCATCCAGTCGGAGGCGGCTGTTTTTCCACCTTTGCGTCCCCGCACCATGCCGGCGGTCCGAATCAGGCCCGAATACAAGAGGAGCTTTTCAGTGAGGGTCGTCTTTCCGGCATCCGGGTGGCTGATAATGGCAAACGTCCGTCGCTTCGCCGTGGCGATCGCCAGTTCGTTGTGCTCAGTCGTCTCCGTGCGCATCATCGCGCGCAGCATACCACATCCCTCTGAGGAGGCGGGAGTCAGAAGGAGGACGGCCTGTAGCACATGACCGAAGATTCGTCTTCGGTGCTTTGACAAAGCTCAGTCGTTGGGCACAAAATCATGCATTCACGGGATGAGTCGTCCGTCAGGGCGTTTCCGTTTCAAACTCTTCTCTGCAATTGCGTGCTCACCCCTGGACAAGGAGGAAGCGTATGAGTACTTAGTGGGAAGTCCGTCACGTGTAGCGGCGTACCGGTTTTAGCCAAGGAGCCTGCGCGCTCTCCTACTTGGCCAGCAGGATGTGCCTCGACCGGACTCGCCCCTCTGGGCCTGGGCTAGGCCAAAACCTCGTTGCTGACAGAGGGGAGACTCTCTAGAGTGCTCTACTAAGATTGACGAGGTGCTCATGAACGTCTTGCTCGTGCATCCCGGCCCCCTCATGTATACGAAAATATATCTGCGTCTTGAACCGCTCGGGCTGGAACTCGTTGCTTCAGCGGCACGGGCGCTCGGTCACCGCGTGACAGTGCTCGATCTGCAAGTGGAGTCGTTCAGCGACTACGTCCGCCTGCTGCGCGAACACTGCCCTGACGCCGTCGGCTTTTCGTGCAATTACCTGGCGAACGTGCCCGAAGTCGTGGATCTGGCCAAGCTCGCCAAACGGATGCTCCCCCGCTGCGCGGTGTTCGTCGGCGGTCATAGCGCGTCATTCGTGGCTGAGGCGCTTCTCGCTCATGGGGAAGGTGCAATCGATTGCGTCTTGAAAGGCGAAGGGGAGACCGCCGTTGGCCCCGCGCTTGCTGCACTCGCAGATCGGGGCACCCCGCCGGGTGTGATTCCGGGCGGCGTCACGACAGCCGGCGAGGGCCCGCCGGTCCACCTGCTCGAGCACCTCGACGCTCATCGGCCTGCCCGTGACTTGCTCCGTCACCGCAGGAAATACTTTATCGGCGTCTTGGATCCGTGCGCCTCAATCGAATTCACCCGCGGCTGTCCATGGGATTGCTCCTTTTGCAGCGCGTGGACCTTTTACGGTCGCAGCTATCGCGTCCGTACGCCCGAAGCGATCATTGAGGACCTGAAGACGATCCGCGAGCCCGGCGTCTTCATCGTCGATGACGTCGCATTTATCCAGGCCAAACACGGTTTCGCCATTGCCGAGGCAATCGCCCGGCAAAGCATAAAAAAACGCTATTACCTGGAAACACGAGGCGACGTGCTCTTGCGTAACAAAGACGTATTCCGTATGTGGAAGACGCTTGGACTCGCCTATATGTTTATCGGCATCGAGGCCATCGACGAGGAAGGCCTGGCACTCCACCGGAAGCGCATTACGCTGAGCAAGAATTTTGAGGCGCTTGAATTCGCGCGCTCCCTGGGGATCACGGTCGCCATTAATCTCATCGCGGATCCGTCCTGGGATCGCCGCCGTTTCGAGATCGTGCGCCAGTGGTGCCTTGACATCCCGGAAATCGTCAATATTAGCGTCAACACTCCCTATCCGGGCACGGAGACCTGGCATACGGAAGCCCGGCACGTCACGACACGGGACTACCGGCTCTACGACATTCAGCACGCCGTGCTCCCTACTCACCTGCCACTGCCTGAATTTTATCAGGAACTGGTGCAGACGCAGCAGATTCTCAATCGTAAACACCTGGGATGGACTGCCTTGAAGTCGACCGCCCGCATCGCCGCAGGTCATCTACTCCGAGGGCAGACGAATTTTGTGAAGATGCTGTGGAAGTTCAACAGCGTCTATGATCCTCGTCTCCAACTGGCGGACCACGCGCGTCCGGTGATCTACGAAATGCCGCTGCCCCCAAAACGGACATCCGGCATGCAGACGGACTTACTCTACATCCACCGCGCACGAGGCCGCGCCGGCCGTGTCCTGGACGACGCCACAGAGCAATTCGTCGAACGGACGCGGATGGGAAAGACCGCCTGAATGTCTGCCGCCATACGGCGAGCGAAACACACCTTCACGAACGCTGCCCGGCCTGACCTTGCCACAGCATGTCGTAGCCGAGCTCCTTGGTTTCGACACACATGGCGGCGAGGGCGGAGAATTTTTTGCTGAACAGCTCGTTCGCGTGGGAGCGTTCATGATCCTCGAACGATCTCCAGTAGGTCACAATCACGTAATGATCCTCTGCAGCCTTCGATGAGGAAAGGGAACCCTCCTCCGAGACAAAACCGGAAAATTTGAAGACCTGTCCCGCGAGAAACCCGCCTTTGTCTCCTCCGTACGTGTCTTTGACGACGCTGCACAGCTCGCCAACGGCCAATTCGATATCCTCGAAGGTGACGCCGGTTTTGAGCGTAACCGTGTTGAACAACATTTTGGCTCCGAATGGCACGGTGATGGGTCCAAACATGATTGTTCCCCTCCTCTCAGTCAGGCGTTAGGCGTGCACGCGACGCTCGCCGATCCCGAGGCGTACGGCTTCAATGTCCAATTCATGCTCGAGGCGGTGAAGGACCTCGTCGCTGATCGTCCCGTCGTTCCGCATGCCAATCAATGCCAAGCGTTCAGCAGTGAGCGTTTCATGGCGGAGCCGGCGAAAGGCTTCGGCTGACTCCTTTGAGCACTCCGGATCCACATAGCCGTTTCCTCCAAAGCGTTGTATCCGGCGGCCATAGTGGTCTCGCAGGCGTTCCACCTGCTCTCCAACGGACCACGATTCGTCAGCCAATGTCTCCAACCGTGTCAGGGCCATCGTGGCCGCATGCTCGCGCGCGAGCATTTCCTCCTGTTCGAACCCACGGTCCTCTTCAAGATGCAGGGCTCGGATCAGGGGGGTGAGCGACAACCCCTGCAGCACCAATGTGACCAGGATCACGGTAAAACTGATCAGAATGATTTCCGCTCGGAAGGGTAGCGGCGTTCCGGCTGCAGTGGCCACCGGCAACGCGAGGGCCGCGGCAAGAGTGACAATGCCGCGCATGCCCGTCCAGGCGATCAGAAAGATGTTCGGCCAGGCAGGAAGCGGATCGCGCGTCCGCAGCGACGCGCTCAACCAGCGTGGAATCAGCGCAGCAAGCGGCACCCAGCCAAGACGGACAACGATGGCCGCGAGGCTGACGACAAGGCCGGTCATGAGGACCGGGCCGAGGCCGCCTGCGGGGATCGCCTGGCTCAACGCACGAAGTTCCAAACCGATGAGGATGAAGATGAATCCGTTCAACACAAACACGAGCACATCCCAGACCGCGCGGCCTTGAATCCTGGTGATCGGCGACACGGCGGCGCTGAAATGCTGCCGCAGGTGCAAGCCCCCAGCCACACAGGCCAGCACGGCCGATGCATGAAGCTGTTCTCCCAGGACCCACGCTACGTAGGGAGCCAGCAGCGTAATGGCAATTTCCGTAAAACTGTCATGCGTAGCACACAACGCCCAGCGTGTGGCGATACTCACGGCGATTCCTATCGCGACGCCGACGCTTGCCGCAAACACAAATGTCACAAGTCCTTGTCCCGGAGCGAAACTTCCTCCGACGGCGACCCCGACTGCCATCCGATAGACGACCAACGCCGTCGCATCGTTGACCAGACTTTCGCCTTCGAGAATCGTGACCACCCGACGGGGGATGCGCAGCCGCCTCCCGATTGCGGTGGCCGAGACCGCGTCCGGTGGCGACACGATGGCGCCAAGCGCGATCGCCTCGGCCCATCCCATGCCGGGCAGCAGCCAGCGCGCCACGACCGCCACAGCGCCGCTCGTCACGACCACCAACCCGATCGCCAGCAGCGAAATCGGCCGGAGGTTGCGACGAAACTCCCGCCAAGACGTGAAATAGGCGGCCGCCCACAAAATCGGCGGGAGAAAAACCAGGAAGACGAGATCCGGATTCAAGGTGACCGTCGGAACGCCCGGTATGAGGCTCAGGATCAACCCGCCGATGACCAGGAGGATGGGATAAGGCACCACCACGATTTTCTGCGCGATCGTCGTGAGTGCGAGCACGACGCCCAGCAGAAGAATCACAATTTCAAGCTGGTGCAATCCTTCCATAACAGTCTCGATAGTCCGTTTGGAGCGTTGTGGTGCGTAGGCTACGTCGGAGGGCCTGCCTAGTCAATCGGATGCGGAGAAGGACAGAGGGCGGCTAGAATAAGCCACGCAGGCATCAGCGAGAGGCTGCGAAGACGGTCGAGGCGATCAGCGGACCGGCGGGCCGCTGTCGGGAATCTGAAGCGTAATAGAAACGGCCGGCCCTTCAGCCGGAACCTGCGCCAAAATCTTGTCCCCTGTTTTCAGTCGCCCGGAGGCGCCCTGGATCTTCGTGTCGGCGGTGACTCGGATGCGGACCTCCCGGCCCGAGATGTCCTTCACGACCAGTTCTTCTCCTTCCCAATACAAAACATCGCCCTTAACCTCCCTGCCGGCGGTCGCCTGAGCTGGTTCCCCGGACGCCGAACCAACCGTTCCTGCACATAGCAGTCCTAACAACAACACGAGTACCATAGGCTATCCTCCTCCCTGGTTTCAGCCTAGAAATCATCCCCACCCCTTGTCAGTTTACTGGGATAAACCTCTGTGCGCAATTGGAGGTCAGGGAACCCCCGAAGCAAATCTAGGGGATGAACGAGAGCCTCAGTGTCCAAAAAAGAGCGATCGTTCAGCATGCAGTCCACTGTGCAAAACGGCCTCACCAGCTGGCTTCTCCCGAGCGGCACTATCCTGCCTGCTACGGCGCAGGCCGATCGATTTGGCGGATGCGTAGAATTCCGTTCTCCCGATCGGCCGATCAGCGCCCATACGCTCCGCTTTCCCCAAGCCGCTGGGTTATCATCCGATTCAAGCAAGCTCTCCAGTACCCCCACCACCGGTATGTCGGCCCCTGAGACCGTGCTCAAACACAGCGATGGGGACTTGGGTCGAACGCTGAGCAGCTCCGAACCCGGCCGGCGGGGTCCACCGGACCAGGGTGAAGGGCAGGCGCAACCGAAGGGCATGTTCAAGTAACAACGCCTGGGTGCACACCCGACATCGCTTGTAGATCTTCACTCGTGACACCCGTGAGCTGTTTGATCGGCAGTGATCGCCTCGATCACCCGCTTCGGTGAAGACGTCAAAACAGTAGGCGGGAAGGAGACATTCACCACTCAAAAGCAATGCAAAGGAGGCACCATGAAAGTCCTGTTCCATCTCCTCATCATTGTGCTTTTACTGTCGGGGCCAGATTGGGCCTGGGCTGAAGAGGCCCCGCATGCAGGCTACCGAGGAATTGCGTCCATCTATTACACGCTGATCTGGGGTATCCTGGCGTACGGATTGTGGGACGCCTTCGGCAAGAAAGCATTCTATGTAGGCGGACCGGTGATTGCCGTCATCATTTACTTTCTGCTCCCGTCAAGCTGACGACGCTCAGCGGCCTTAAGACCACTTGGAAGACGGCGGCAGGCTCGGTCAGGGACTGCCGCCCATCCCACGCAAGACTGATCCAGGCATCGTCGCTTCGGTTGGGACAAGATCATACGCTCGCTGTAGTTGACGTACTATGAGCCGGGAGGCCGGCATCTCGTGTATGACCAGGATCAGTGCGGGAGTGATTGCAGGCGTTCGGTCAGCCGGAGATTTTCGGTGTAGTCCACCGGGCAATCGATGACGGCCGGCACCTTGCTGTTCAACGCTTCCTCCAGGACGGGCCGAAGCTCAGACGGCTCCGTCACGCGATACCCGATCGCACCGAAACTTCCGGCGTACTGCAGGAGGTCAGGGTTGCCGAATTCCACGGCGGACGTCCGGCCGAACCGGAGCTGTTGCTTCCAGCGGATGACCCCGTAGCCGTTGTCCCGCCACACAAGTACGACCAGCGGCAATGCCAGACGCACCGCCGTTTCCAGTTCCTGAGAGTTCATCAAGAACCCACCATCGCCAGTGACCGCTACCACTCTCCGTTCGGGAAACAGCAACTTTGCGGCGATTGCGCCAGGCACGGCAATGCCCATGGCGGCAAACCCGTTCGAGATGATGCAGGAGTTGGGCACCTCGCAGGGAAACATCCGGGCCATCCAGAGCTTATGCGCGCCCACATCGCAGACGACCAGATCATCCGGCTTCAAACCCGCGCGGAGTTGTCGCATCAGGTGTTGCGGCCGCAGCGGCCAGGAGGGTGAGCCGGCTAGTTCTGTGTCGAATCCATCGATTACCGTCTGGCGTGAAATAGAAGACCAGGGCAAATCCAACGGAGGGACCGCGGCTCCGATGAGATCTAAGGAGTGACGGAGGTCCCCGAGCAAGCCCACCTCGACGATGTAGTGCGCGTCGACCTCGGCAGGCGACGCGTCGATGTGCACGATGCGCTTGTCACGCCTGGGATTCCAGAAGCAGGGGGCATACTCGACGAAATCGTAGCCGATGGCGATAACCACATCGGCCTGCTCCATCACGGCCGACGTATAATCGCGGGCCAACAGGCCGATCGTAAAGAGGGACAGCGGATCGCTGTCGGGAAGAACCCCTTTGGCCATGAAGGTGTGCAGGACGGGAATGTGCACCCGTCGCGCAAACTGTCTGACCGCCTCATGTGCGCGGCTGCGAATCACGCCGTTTCCGGCCAGAATGACAGGACGCTGCGCCCTGGAAATCGCGCGCACCGCCTTCGCGACCTGAGCCGGCGAAGACTCCGGCATGACCGGCGCCTGGACGAACAACGGCTGCAACAGGTTCGAATCGCCGATCTGCTCCTCCGCTACATCCTCGGGCAGCTCCAAATGTGTCGCGCCCGGCTTCTCCGTCTGGGCGATCTTGAACGCTTTCCGGACGGCCTCGGGAATCACCTCCGCTTTCGGAATCGAGGCACTCCATTTGGTCACGGGCTTGAACATCGACATCACGTCGATATATTGGTGTGATTCCTTATGGCGCCGGTTCAGCGATGCCTGCCCCGTGATGGCCACCAGCGGCGCTCGATCCAGGAATGCATCCGCAACGCCGGTCAACAGATTGGTCGCTCCGGGACCGAGGGTAGACAGGCACACTCCCGCCTTCCCGCTGAGCCTGCCATAGACATCGGCCATAAATGCCGCACCCTGCTCGTGCCTGGTCTCGATGAAACGGGTGCGGGACCCGAGCAGCGCATCCGTGAGCTCGAGCGTTTCCTCGCCAGGCAAACCGAAGACCAGGTCCACGCCTTCGTTCTCCAGGCAACGGATCAGCAACTCTGCCGCCTTCATACGAGAACCCCTCGATTATTGTGGCAGGACATAGTCCTGTCCCAGTGTGGATGTCCTGAACACACGCATCTGCATGGTCTCCACGGGCAGAAATGGAAATTGGTCTTTGATCAGGCGCTTGTAGTGCTCGAATCCTCCCCGCCCTTCTACATAGTAGCGCCAAATCGTCGGCTCTTTAGAGCAATCCAATCCGAAGTGCCCGATGTAGACCAGCTCACCCGCCTTCACCGTGAACGTCCCGCCGACCGGCTCGACGCCCTCGAAAAGCCGTGCGCGTCCGACGCGCACGGTCCGCACATCCGTTGTGGAGGATGCCACCCGGATGACGAACATCGCCAAACCATACTCGCCGGGATCCAATGCCAGCACGTAGTTGGTGGCCGGTCCTCCTCCGGCGTATGCCGAGTCTTCGATGACCACATCGGCCGATGCATCGTCTGCCGTCATCGCACTCGGCAATCGATCGAAGCCAAATGCTCGTAACTGTCCGCTCTGAAATTTCCCGCACTTCCACGAGCGGCCCCACAACGCCGAGAGCACGACCCGTCCTTTGGTTGTGTCGGTTCTAAACGACTCTGCAGTCACTTCATGCTGGGGGCTTGGGGCCCCGGGCGACGTGCAGCCGGCCATCAGCACGATCACGGTCGTGAGCAGTGTGAGCCGTCTCACTCTGGCGCGTGGCTTCGAACTATCTATAGGCTGTTCAGCGACCTTCACTTACAGCGGACCCTACGCCTCCCAGCGAGCGCACGTCAACAATGGACGGGGTCTTGCCCTGAATCTACAAACGCCTTGGCATTCTGAACAGCCCATGCTCATATGTTGACGTGAGCGTCCATGTTTCAGATGTGAAGGTGATCATTCCGTTGCCTTATGACAGCTTTCGTATCCTGCTCCAGCGAGCATAGATTTCCATGTTTCTACGAACGCCTGAACTGGCTAGGCCGCCGGTGGGGATCGACTGGACTATCGTTCAAAACGTACAATATCCCGCTTTTTGATTCATGCGGTGTTGACTAAACGATGGCCATTCATGACCTGAGTGAACCGGCACCAGATGCGTCCTCGGATACGAGACAGAACGATCTCACCGATTGGGCCACGTGGCCGGATGAAAGGTTGCTGGATCTTCGGCTGTGCGACCTTGATGTCAAGATCGCAGGTAGCAGTCTTGAGGACCGCATCGCGCAGCTCTACCAAGAACTCGACGGCCGCGGCCTTCACTTTCATCCCCATTTCTGGTTGTCGGATGAATGGTTTTGTCCGGATGATGTGCCCGGCATCGCGATTCCGTTCTATCTCGCCCATCCCCGCCTCGCCAAGCTCGAACTGGCTCAGATGTTAGAAGTCGAAGGAGGCGATCCGGACTCGTGCATGCGCATCCTGCGGCATGAGGCAGGCCATGCCATCGAAAATGCCTTCAAGCTGCGGCGTCGACGGCATCGACAGCAGCTCTTCGGAAATAGCTCCGAGCCGTATCCCGATGATTATTCTCCAAAGCCCTATAGCAAGAGCTTTGTGCTTCATCTCGACTCGTGGTACGCCCAAAGCCATCCCGATGAGGACTTCGCCGAAACCTTCGCCGTCTGGCTGACCCCGAATTCTCTCTGGGACACACGCTATGCCGGATGGCCGGCGCTCAAGAAACTTCAATACGTCGATCAGCTCATGCAGACACTGGTGGGGCAGCCTCCGCTTAACGTCTCCACTGAAGAAATCGATCCTCTCCGGCGCCTGCGCACCACCCTGCGCCGGCATTACAAGAAGAAGCGCCGGCATTACGGTGTCGACCATCCGGACTTCAACGCCCGTGACTTGCAACGGTTCTTCTCGGAGGCGCCGGAGCACGCGGGCAACATGACGGCCATCCGTTTCCTTACGAAGATCCGGAAGCCGGTTCGCCGTCTCGTCGCCGGCTGGACGGGCGTGTATCAATACACGATCGATCAGGTCTTCGAAGACCTGATCGATCACTGCCGTCCGCTCAACCTTCGTCTGGCAGTACCGGAAGAACAAGCTAAACAAGAATTTATCGTCTTCCTGACAGTGCAAGCGATGAACTATGTCCATACCGGCGGCCGGCGGGTGGCGCTATGAAACCGCTCAAAGTTCTGGTTCTGATGCACAAGCATTTGGTACCGCCTCAGAATACGTCCGGTGTCGATACTCAGAAGGCCGAATGGAAAACAGAATTTGACGTCGTGACGACACTGCGAGCGCTTGGTCACGAGGCGGAGCCGTTGGGGGTGGAACAGGATCTCGGCATCATCCGCAGCACCATCGACAGCTGGAAGCCACATATTGTCTTCAATCTGCTGGAAGCGTTTCACAATGTGAGCCTGTTCGAACCGAACGTGGTGAGCTACCTCGAATTGCTCCGAATTCCCTACACCGGCTGTAATCCGCGTGGTCTGCTGATTGCCAAAGACAAGGGACTTTCCAAGAAACTCATGGCCTACCATCGCATCCCGGTGCCGGAGTTCACGGTCTTTCATCGAGGACTGAAGATCCGCTTGCCGAAGCGCCTCGCCTTCCCCCTGATCGTCAAATCGCTGACCGAGGAAGCCTCGCTCGGTATCTCGCAGGCCTCCGTCGTGGAGGATGAGCAGAAGTTGCGCGAACGGGTCTCATTCATTCATGAGAGCGTCGGCACGGATGCACTCGTCGAACAGTTCATCGAGGGCCGCGAGCTCTACGTCGGCGTGATGGGCAATCAACGACTGCGAGTCTTTCCCGTGTGGGAGATGCAATTTAGCAAAATGCCGGACAACGTACATCGTATCGCCACGGAACGGGTCAAATGGAGCAACAAGTATCAGGAGAAGTACGGCATCCAGACCGCGGAACTGAAAGACGCGTCCGACAGCGTCGTCGAACACATCCAACATCTCTCGAAGCGTGTCTACCGTTCCCTGGACCTGAGTGGGTATGCGCGGATCGACCTCCGGATGGATGCAGATGAGAAACTCTATGTGCTGGAAGCGAATCCGAATCCCCAAATCGCGGAGATCGAGGATTTCGCCGAATCCGCCAAACAGGCGGGCGTACCCTACAAGCAGCTGCTCCAGCAGATCATCACCCTGGGTCTTCAATGGCGGCCGGAACGCAATGGGTGATGAGTGTGGGGGCAGGACGGCAAACCGGTGAAATAGACCTGAGCGACTGGACCGCGCCGCCTTGCTCCTCTGTGCGCGTTACGAGTGAGCACTATTGATCAGACCGGCCATCCCCGAATGAGACATGATCCGAGAAGCTTCTGATCCATGTCACCTGGGAGGTTCAACATGAAACACGTTTTTCTTGCGCTGAGTGTGATGCTTACGTGTCTCGTCACCGTGGTCGCGTGTGATGACGGCAAACCTGCGGGGACGGCAACGACGGCACTGGGCGCGGACACAGCGCTCATGGCTCCCGCCGCTTCACCTGGTCGTGCGGTCAATGACGAGGGCGTCGGCCACTACAAGCAGGGACACTGGGATGTGGCATCAGAGGGGTTCAAAAAAGCCATCAAGGCCGATTCGAACCTTGCCGAAGCCCACTATAACTTGGCCCTCTCACTCGACAAAATGGGGAAGCACGAGGACGCCACGGGGTCCTTTAAGAAGGCGGCGGAACTCGCCCCGACGAATCCCGCCATCAAGGATTCACCGATTCTCAAGAAACACCTGGGGATGTAACGAGCGGAGTCTGCCTCGCTGAAATCCCGTGTTGGGAGGGGTTGATCGTGCTGGACGGATGGGAGAGGTGCGTGACGTTCGAGACCTGAGTAGTACAGAAGAGGTTCACAACCTTTTCACACTCGATCCTCACTGTTGAACTCGGTGGACGTCTGACCTTGTCCCCCCACCCTCCCCCCATGAGAACGCAGAAGATCGGCCCTTTTTAGCCATGTGAGCAATCTTGATCAGACACCCTCCTACCTCCTCTTCATAGTCGACCCCTCATAATGCTCTTAATGAGCCCTCTGAAGAAAATGCCCGAGATTAAACCAGAGAGTATTTCAGCCTTGCGTGAAAGCCAGGCGCACTATCGAACCTTGTTCGACCTGGCCCCCATCGCCGTCTATTCATGTGATGCTTCTGGGGTCATTCAGGGATATAACAACCGCGCAGCGGAACTGTGGGGCCGCAAACCAGCAACGGGAGATACCGATGAGCGGTTCTGCGGCTCGTTCAAGCTCTACCGGCCGGACGGCAGCTTTATGCCACACGAGCAATGTCCCATGGCCGACGTGCTGAGTGGCAACGCATCCGGGACGCATGACGCGGAGGTGCAACTCGAGCGGCCCGATGGCTCGCGGGTGATCGTCATCGTAAATATTGCTCCGCTGCGGAACGACCAAGGAGAAATCACGGGAGCCATCAATTGCTTCTACGATGTGACCGAGCGCAAGCAGGCCGAACAAGCCTTGCGTGCGTCCGAGGAACGCTACCGGCATCTGTACGAGTCCATTGACGAAGGGTGCTGCGTGATCCAAGTGATGTTCGATGCGAACAGTAAGGCAGTTGACTACCAATTTCTTGAAGTCAATCCGGCATTTGAAAAGCAGACCGGCATCGCACATGCACAGGGCAAGAGCATGCGCGCGATTGCCTTCCATCACGAAGAACACTGGTTTGAGATGTTCGGCGAGATCGCCCTGACGGGGCAATCGAGGCGGTTCGAATTTCCCGCCGCCGAGCTCCATCGCTGGTATGAAGGCTATGCCTATCGTTTCGGTGAACCTGATGAGCGAAAGCTCGGTATCCTGTTCAATGACATTACGGAGCGCAAACGCGTGGAGATGCAGCTGCGTCAATTAAATGACAGTTTGGAGGCACGGGTGACGGAGCGGACAGAGGCATTGACCGAATCGCAAGAGCGGCTGCGCGTCTTGGCCGCGGCACTGAATGTGACTGAACAGCGTGAGCGCCAGCGGCTGGCCATCGATCTCCATGACTATCTGGGACAGCTCCTGGCCTTGACCCGGATCAAACTCGGGCTGGCCAAACAGCAGCCTATGCCGCCTCCCCTCGCGAAGATCATTACTGATGTGGAAGAAGTCACCAATAAGGCGATTGTCTACACGCGAACGTTGATTTCGCAGCTTAGTCCACCGGCTGTCTCCGCATCCGGCCTGCCCATGGCACTGCAATGGCTCGCGGAGCAAATGCAGCAGCACGATCTCTCCGTCTTGTTACAGGTTAAGACGAAAATTCCGACAATCCCCGAGGATCAAGCGCTGCTGCTGTTTCAATCCGTCCGTGAGCTGCTGTTCAACTGCGTCAAACATGCCGAGTCGCATGAGGCGACTATCACACTCGAACAGATTGACGAATTGCTATTCATTCACATTTCGGACCGGGGCCTGGGGTTTGATCTCGCATCCGCAACAAACAAACACCGCTCTCCCACCTCCGGGTTTGGCCTCTTGAGTATCCGCGAGCGGATGTTGTCGTTAGGCGGCCGTTTTGAGCTGGCGTCTTCAACAGGGAACGGCACAACGGCGACGCTCGTCCTGCCGCTGGGCGACAGTGCGGTGGACCTTTCATTCCCTCTCACAGGTTGTTCATGAAAGAGGAGACACTGCAAGCATCAAGCGGGAGCGATGTCAGTGCTGGTGAAGCTGCCAAGCGGTCTTCGGGCTCCTAACTGTCCGGTTGGCCGACCCAGCGGCGAACCGAAGCGTCCGGGGCTACACGCTCCCATTTTCGGAACTACCAGCCAGACGACGATTACTCGATTGCGCTGCCTACCTCTGCCGTCCTTAGTGGTAAAGAAACGCTGACTGGCCGTCCTCGCCGTTGCAATCCCTTGCCGGTCAGCCATACATGCAAGGCAGCACTTACCGTTTTTCATCCTCATGATTGATCTGTCAATCCTTGATCCATTTTTCCGAGATTCGGCTATGATATGTTTCCATGTCTCCCCGCTCCAATCGTCGCGCCCCTCGCCGCCGTCAGTCACGCCGCCGCGTGACGAGTAAGAAGTTGTGGCGTTTCATCCGTTGGCGCTGGCGTGAAATGCGAGCCTTCGTAGGCGCCGTCTGGGCCGCTCATCCGGCGGTCGCGATTCCCGTCACCGCCCTGCTCATTGGTGTGATCTGGTTTGGCATCAACTGGGCGTATCAGGCGACCAAGAAACCCAGCGAAATATTGTTTCCATTGGACAGTGTCTTCGACAAAAATCTCACTGCAACGTGGCACGAATACGGTCCCCTGTTTCGGGAACATGCCACGGCCGTCATCACACCCGAATTGCTTGCCGCACTGGCCCAGGTTGAAGGCAGCGGCAATCCCCTTGCCCGTACGTACTGGCGGTGGCACTCCTCGTGGAACCCCCTGCACTGGTACCGACCAGCCTCAAGTGCCGTCGGCATGTACCAGATCACCTCCGGTACGTTTCAAGCCGCTAAGCATTACTGCATTCACGATCATGTGGTGGTGGAAGACGGGCCATGGCACGACATGCGCTCCTGCTGGTTCAATGAACTGTACACCCGTGTGCTGCCCAGCCATGCCATCGAGTTGACGGCGGCCCTGCTCGATCGTCAGGTCGCGCAAGCGATCGGGTCACGATCAGGCGTCTCGTTACAGCGGAAACAAGATCTTGCCGCCATCATTCACTTGTGCGGAGCCGGGGTCGGACAAGCTTACGTCTCACGCGGATTTCGGCTTCTCCAAAGGCAGCAGTGCGGAGAGCACGAGATACGAACTTACCTTCGGAAAATCACTGCTGCCAAACAGGCATTCGCTCGCCTCGCCGCACATTCACAAACCGCAACGTGGAAGTGAGGCTTATTCTGTAAATGCATGCGGAGGAAGGAGAAATTCCCGCTCACTGCCAGACTAGCAGCGGGGCCAGCTCGTGTGTTACCGTAACAGTACACTCACCGCTTTCGATCGTAAGGCAATCGCAACCGATGAAGATCCTTCGTGCAGGACATGTCCTGCTCATTCCCCTCTTGTTGGCATCCCTGACGTTGGCCGGCTGCGCCGCCACGACACTGCTCTATAACCATGCCGATTGGTTGATCGCACGTCAAATCGACGGATACTTCGATCTCACCCGCCCACAGAAAACGTTCGTATCATCGAGGCTCACCGGCATTTTGACGCACCATCGACATGAAGCTCTGCCCCGCTATGAATCCGTGCTGCGCCAAGCCACGGCACGCGTACAGGACGGGGTGTCGACGGATGACCTGGATTGGGCCTTCGTGCAATACGATCAGCTACGGGCGGATCTCTTCGGTCGCTTCGTCTCGGACGGAACAGAATTTGTCCGTCAGGTCAACGACTCGCAGATCAGCCGGCTGAAGAAGGCATTACAGAGC
>Ga0075420_100002209_pt1 | contig 16798 bp, 8 predicted proteins | sample SoiMetdeltSBSDD4_FD_75296 | JGI IMG/M metagenome (GOLD analysis project Ga0075420, IMG submission 75296) | Bulk soil microbial communities from a Populus tree surrounding site in Tennessee, USA - Soil MetaG P. deltoides SBSDD4 | ecosystem: Environmental > Terrestrial > Soil > Tree plantation... | reverse complement strand
CCGGCTCCGCGATGCGAAGATCAAGCTGTCCGTTCGGGAATGGCTGATGGACACGCTGGTCGATCTGATCCCGACCGCCGCGTCGCTGGTCATACTGGTGGTCGGGGCGTGGCGGGTGAACAGCGGCGCGATCACGGTCGGCCCCCTGGTCAGCTTCGTCAACCTGTTCGCCCTGCTGGCGGTGCCGCTGAGCTATATCGGCAACGTGCTGGCCCACGTGCCACACGTGCTGGCCGGGTACAGCCGGGTCCAGAAGGTGCTCGGCGAGACGCCACCGCCGGCTGTGGTGGATCCGCAGCCGCTGCCGGACGGTCCGCTCGACCTGCGTGTCCGCGGTCTCGGCTTCGCCTACCCGGACGGCCCGCCAGTGCTGTCCGACGTGAGCTTCGACGTCCCGGCCGGCGCGACAGTCGCGATAGCCGGCAGCACCGGGTCGGGCAAGAGCACACTGCTGCTGGCGCTGGCCGGCCTGCTGCCCCCGACCAGCGGCACGGTACTGCTGAACGGGGTCGACCTGTACCGGGTCGCCGCCGCCGACCGGGCGGCGGCCTGCGCGGCGGTCTTCCAGGAGCCGTTCCTGTTCGCCGGCACGTTGGCCGAGAATCTTCTGCTCGATTTCGACTCCACCGGCGCGAACGCCGACCGGGAGCGGCTGGACGAGGCGCTCCGCCTGGCCCGGGCCACCCCCCTGGTGCAGGAGCAGCCGGACGGGCTGGCGACCCGGGTCGGCGAGCGCGGGGTGACGCTCTCCGGCGGTGAACGACAACGCATCGCGCTGGCCCGGGCGCTGGTCCGCCGGCCACGGCTGCTCCTGCTGGACGAGGCGACGTCAGCCGTTGACGCCACCACCCGGCAGGAGATCATGAGCGGCCTCGCGACGAGCCTGCCGTCCACCACCACGATCGTCGTCACCAGCAGCGCTGCGACGCTGGCCCTCGCCGACGCGGTCGTCTACCTCGACTGCGGCCGGGTGGCCGGCGTCGGCACCCACGCGGACCTGCTGGGGATCGACGGCTACGACCGGCTGATCCGGGCCTACGAGCGAGAGCGGGTGTCGGCATGAGTGCGGTTCCGGCCGACCCCGACAGTGTGACCGGATCGACGCTCGCGGTGCTTCGCCGCGGCCTCACCTCCATCCCGGAGATCCGCGACGGCCTGGCCCTGACGCTCGTCCTCGCTCTGGTCGGCGGGTTCGGCCGGCTGGCCATACCGGTCCTCATCCAGCAGCTCATCGACCGGGGACTCAGCGCCGGACACATCGACGCTGGCCAACTGGTTCGCCTGGGCGCGCTGGCGGCGGTGGCGGTGGTAGGCACCGCCCTGATCAACTGGGTGAGCCTGGTGCGCCTCGCGGTCGCCAGCGAGCGCGCGCTGTGCGGGCTGCGGGTCCGCGCCTTCGGCCACGTACACCGGCTCAGCGTGGCGTACCACTCGGCCGAGGCGCGCGGGAAGCTGGTGTCCCGGGTGACCTCCGACGTCGAGACCCTCAGCCAGTTCCTGCAGTGGGGCGGCGTCGCCTGGGTGGTGAACGGCGCCGCCATGCTGGCTGCCCTCGCCGGCATGGCGTTCTACGACGTCTGGCTGATGCTGGTCACGGTTGCGCTGACTGTGCCACTGGTCGTCCTCATCTACGTGCTGACCAGGCGCCTCGGCGCCGCGCATTCCGCCGTCCGGGGCCGCGTCGCCGATCTGCTCACGGTGATCTCGGAGACGATCCAAGGCGCGGCCGTCATCCGCGCCTACGGCATCACGACGCCGAGCCTGCGGCGGACCACGGCGACCATCCACCGGTGGCGGGACACGAAAGCCCGCGCCGGTTATCTGGGCAGCGTGATGTTCTCCCTCGCCGAGCTGTTCTTCGCGATCGTGATGGTCGGCGTCGTCGCAGTGGGCCTGGCGATCGGCCCGTCGAGCGGGCACACCGCCGGCGAGCTGGTCGCGTTCCTCCTGCTGGTGACCCTGTTCCTGGGGCCGGTCGGGCAGTTCACCCAGGTCATCGACTTCACGCAGAATGCCGTCGCGGGCTGGCGACGGGTGCTGGCGCTGCTGGACATAGTCGAGGACGTCGCCGAGCCGGTCGACGGCCGGCAGCTGCCGGCCAGCCCGCCGGCGGTGGTCGTGCGGAATGTCACCTTCGGCTACCCGGACGCCGGCACGACCCTGACCGACGTGTCGTTCGAGGTGCCGGCCGGTCGCCAGGTCGTGCTTGTCGGCGCCACCGGATCGGGCAAGACGACGCTGACGAAGCTGATCGCCCGGCTGGCCGATCCCGACCGGGGCCGCATCCTGATCGGCGGCGTGGACGTGCGGGAGATCGCGACCGAGTCGCTGCGCTCGCGCGTGGTGGTCGTGCCGCAGGAACCGTTCCTTTTCGACACGACGGTCGAGGAAAACGTCCGGTACGGGCGGCCGTCCGCCACCCGTACCGACATCGAGCACGCCTTCCACGAGCTGGGCGCGGCAGCGTTCCTCGGCACCCTGCCGCGCGGCCTGGACACCCCGGTCGGGCAGCGGGGCGAGAGCCTGTCCGCGGGCGAGCGGCAGCTGGTCGCGCTGGCCCGCGCGCACCTGGCCAACCCGGCCTGCCTGATCCTCGACGAGGCGACCTCGGCCGTGGACCCGCGGATCGAGCTGACGCTCATCGAGGCGTTGCGCCGGCTCACCGCGGGCCGCACGTCGGTGACCGTCGCGCACCGGCTGGCCGCCGCCGAACGGGCCGACGAGGTGATCGTGCTCGACGGCGGCCGGCTGGTGGAACGCGGCCGGCACGACGAGCTGGTCGCTGCGGGCGGCGTCTACGCCGGCCTGTACCACAGCTGGCGGCAAGCCACGGTCGACTGCGCGGTCGCCTGATTTCTTTGAACACAGATTTGGAGGTTGGCGATCGATGTCCGATCTTTGCGTACATCAGTTGATCGAGGCTCAGGCGGCGCGCACTCCGGACGCGGTGGCGGTCATCTCCGGTGACGGTGTCCTGAGCTACCGCCAGCTCGACGACCGGGCCCGTGAGCTGGCCGGCCGGCTCGCCGCGCGCGGCGTACGGCCCGAGGTCCGGGTCGGGGTCGCCGTCGAACAGTCCGCGCGCTGGCTGGTGACGATGCTGGCGGTGTGGAAGGCCGGTGGCGTCTACGTTCCGCTCGACGCCGCGCTGCCCGCCCAACTGGTGGCCGGGATGCTGGCCGACGCCGAGGTGGAGCTCGTAGTCCGCAGTGGACCGGAGCGGGAGTTCGACGGTACCGGGTTCTCGGTGGTCGACCTGGCCGACCTGACCGGCCCGGCCGACCTGCTGCCGAGCCCGGACGTGACCGGCGGGGCGGCGCCGGCGTTGTGGCCCGGCAACCTCGCGTACTGCATATTCACCTCCGGCTCGACCGGCCGGCCGAAGCCCGTCGGGGTCTCACATGCCAGCCTGGTCGGGCACGCCACGGCGATCCGGGCGGAGCTGGGCCTGCGCCCGACCGATCGGTTCGTCCAGTTCACCTCGATGCACATCGACAGCTCGCTGGAGGAGACACTGCCGGCGTTGCTGGCCGGCGCGGCGGTCATCCTGCCGGACACACCCCGTCCGACAAGCGTGGAGCTGACCGAGCTGATGGCGGCCCGCGGGGGCACCATGGTGAGCCTTCCGAGCAACTACTGGCACCAGTGGGCGGACGACCTCGTCGCCGGGATCGTGTCGCTGCCCGAGCGCCTGCGTACGGTGTTCATCGGCGGCGACAAGCTGCGGATGGACAAGCTCGAGGCCTGGCTGGACGTCGTCGGCCCGCGACCGGTGGACTTCGTCGCCGACTACGGGCCCACCGAGACCACGATCAGCTGCACGACGTACCGGCCGGACCCGGCGAACCTGCCCGAGATCGGACTCGTGCCGATCGGGCGACCGCTGCCCGGGGTGACCGTGCACCTGCTCGACGACGAGCTGGCGCCGGTGGCCGACGGCGAACCGGGGGACGTGTGGATCGCCGGCTTCGGGCTGGCCCGCGGCTATCTGGGCGCGCCGTCCACCACCGCCGACCGGTTCTGGCCGGACCCGTTCGGTCCGCCCGGCACGCGGATGTACCGGACCGGTGACCGGGCCAGCCGGCTGCCGGACGGGAACATCCAGTTCCTCGGCCGGTCCGACCGCCAGGTCAAGATCCGTGGATTCCGGGTCGAGCCCGGCCAGGTGGAGAACGCGGTGCGGGCCTGCGCCGGCGTGCGCGACGCCGTCGTGGTCGCGGCCGACGACCCGGTCTCCGGTGCTCGCCTGCTCGCGTACGTCGAGGGGGAGCACACCGAAGCCGCGGACGCCGCGCTGCGTACCGAGCTGGCCGGTCGACTGCCCGCCGTCATGCTCCCGCACGCCATCATCTGGCTGGACCGGATACCGCGGTCCCCGCTGAACGGTAAGGCGTTGCCGTCCGAGCTGCCGCCACCACCCGCCCCGGCAGGCGCCGACGAGCCCGACGTGGCCACGTCCTCCGGTGTGGAAGGCGTCATCGCGCGACTCGTAGCCGACGTGCTGGGCCGGCCGGCCGGTGCCGACGAGGACTTCTTCGCGGCCGGCGGTGATTCCCTGCGCGGGCTGCAACTGCTCAGCGGCATCGTCCGGGCCACCGGCGCGGCTCTGACGTTCAACCAGCTGCGCTCCGCGCCGACCGTGACCGCCCTCACCGCGCTGGTCAAGGGGACCCGCCGGCGAGACACCGGCGGCGGAGTCGTCGCGGCGGCCGGCGAGCACGACGAGTGGCGGCCGGCCTCGCGCGGCCAGGCCGCGCTGTGGTACCTAGACCGGCTGCAGCAGGGTGCCGCGACCTACGCCGTACCCCTTGGATACTGGATTTCCGGACCGCTCGACCTCGAGCGGATGGATGCCGCGCTCACTGCGCTGGTGGAGCGGCACGAGGCGTTGCGGACCACCCTCGCGGAACGGGACGGCCGCGTCTGGTCCCGGCTCGAGCCGCCGGCGCCGGTCCGTACCGAGGTGACGACCGTCGCCGACCGCGCGGCCGCGACGCGCTTTGCCGAGGCCGAGGCGGCCCGGCCGTTCGACCTGTCCGCCGGCCCGCTGGTGCGGTCCTCCTGCTACCGGGTCGACGACGAGCAGCACCTGTGGCTGCTCGATGTGCACCACAGCGCCTTCGACGCGTGGTCGCTGGGGGTGTTCTGGCGGGAGTTCGCCGCGCTGTACCAGGGCCGCCCGCTGCCGGCGCCGTCCGTGCGGTTCGCCGACTACGTGGCCTGGCAGGAGCGCTGGCTGAGCTCGGAGGAGGCGGCCGCACAGCGCCGGTACTGGGCGGAGCAGCTCGACGGCGACGCGCCGGTGCTGGAACTCGGTCGGCCGACCGGGGCGGAGGGGCAGGCCGGGTTCTCGATACCGCTCGAGCTTGCCGGCGTCGGCCTGGCCGAGGTGGAGCGGGTGGCCCGCGCTTGTGGATCTACTCGGTTCGGCGTGTTGCTGGCTGGCTTCCTCGGCACGCTGCACCGGATGACCGGTGGCGCCGACGACGTGGTGGTCGGGGTCCCGATGGCGGGCCGGGCCCAGCCGGGGACCGAGGATCTGATCGGGTACCTGGTCAACACCGTGCCGCTGCGGATGCGGTTCACCCCCGGCATGCGTTTCCGGGAGCTGGTGGAGCGCACCGACGCGGCACTGGCCGAGGCACTGTCCCGGCAGGACCTGCCGTTCGCGGAGATGGTCGGCGGCGTTTCGCAAGGTGGGGACGCCGCCGAGAACCCCGTCTTCCAGACCATGTTCGTCTTCCAGTCGACCCCGGTGGACGGCGGCGGTGAAATCGATGGCTTGGAGATCACCGAGCAGCTGGTCCACTCCGGTACCGCCAAGGTGGCGCTGACCTGCTCGCTGCGGCTGGAGGCCGGGACGCTCGTCGGCGAGGTGGAGTACGCCACCCGCCAGTTTGACCGCCCGTCCGCTGGCCGCTGGCAGGACGCCTTGGTGATTCTCCTCGAATCGGCGCTGGCGGACCCGTCGGCCCGGCTGGCCGAGCTGCCGCTACTTCCAGCCGCATCGGTCACCGCCCAGCTGGCCGCGATCAACGCCGGCCACGAGGACCGCGGCGCCGCCGGGACACTCCTGCACGATGGTTTCCACGCCGCGCTGGCCCGCGACCCGGCCGCGGTGGCCGTGCAGGCGTGGACGAGTTCGGTCAGCTACGCCGAACTGGACGCCCGCGCCGAGGCGGTGGCGACCGCGCTGGCGGCCGCTGGCATCGGGCCGGAGTCCCTGGTCGGGGTGTGCGTCCCGCGCTCGGTGGAGTCGATCTCGGCGCTTCTCGGGGTGCTCCGAACGGGTGCCGGCTTCGTACCGCTGGATGCCGGCTACCCGGCCGAGCGCCTCCGCTGGATAGCCGCCGACTGCGAGATGGTGGCGGTGATCGCCGCCGGGCCGCCACCGGCTGGGCTGGAGGGCCTGCCGATGGTCGACCCGGCCGCGCTTCGTCCGGCGTCACGTCCGGCGGGCGTCGAAGAGGGCCGCGCTGCCGTCCGGATCCACCCGCGGAACACGGCCTTCGTCTACTACACGTCGGGATCCACGGGCCGGCCCAAGGGCGTCGTCATCGACCACGGCTGCGCGGCGTCCCGGGTGGAGTGGATCGCCCGGCGGTACGAGCTCGGGCCCGGCCGGCAGGTGGTGCACAAGACGCCGTTGATCTTCGACGTCGCGATCTGGGAGATTTTCGCTACGCTCGCCGCCGGCGCCACAGTCGAGCTGGCCGAGGCGGGCTCGGAGACGGACGTGCCGTACCTGGCCGAGCTGCTCGCCGAGCCGGGCACGGTGCTGGCCCACTTCGTACCGTCGATGCTGGACATGTACCTGGCCACGGTTCCTGATACCAAGTACCCGGACCTCCGCTGCGTGCAGACGTCCGGCGAGGCGGTGCCGGCAGCGCTCCTGGAGCGGTTCGCCACCCGCTTCGACGTCGATCTGCACAACGCGTACGGCCAGACGGAGACCTCGGAGGTCGCGCTCTGGACCGGGCGCGCCTGGCCGGCCGGCGGCGGCGTCCCGATGGGCCGGGCGGTCAACGGCTACCGGCTGTACGTGCTGGACGAGGCGCTGCGGCCGGTGCCGCCGGGCGTGGTCGGCGAGCTGTACGTCGCCGGCGTGAACGGCCTGGCCCGCGGCTACCTGGGCCAGCCGGAGCTGACGGCGCAGCGGTTCCTGCCGCATCCCTACCCGGTGGTGCCGGGGGAGCGGCTGTACCGTACCGGCGACCTCGCCAGCCTGGACGACGACGGCCTGCTGCACTACGCCGGCCGGGCGGACAACCAGGCCAAGGTCAGGGGCGTGCGGGTGGAGCCCGGCGAGATCGAGGCGGTGCTGGACAGCCACCCGGCGGTCGAGCGGGCGGTCGTGGCGATCCGGCAGGACGAGCCTGGCGTCAAGGAGATCGTGGCCTACCTGGTCGGCCCGGACGCGTTCATCCCCGAGGTGGCTGAGTACCTGGCCGGGTACTTGTCCCAGTACCTGCTGCCGGCGGTGTACGTGAAGCTGGATGCCCTGCCACTGACCCCGTCCGGCAAGCTGGACCGGCGGGCGCTGCCCGTTCCAACCATCCGGGACCGGGAGGCCCGTACCAGTGTCTCGGAGGTCCTCTCGCTGATCGAGGCGGACGTCGCCGAGGTGTGGTGCGACCTGCTGCAGGTCAACCAGCTCGGTCGCAACCAGAACTTCTTCTCGGTCGGCGGTACCTCGCTATCGGCATTGCAGATGCTGCACCGGATCAAGACCCGGTTCGGGGTGGCGATCACCGTCCGGCAGTTCTTCAACGCGCCGACGATCGCGGGCGTGGCCGCGTACCTGGAGACGGCGCTGGCCGCCGAGGTGGCCACGCTGTCCGACGACGACGTCGCCGAGCGGCTCGGCGACCCGGAAGGGGCAAGCCGATGACCACTTTGGACACAAACAAGCAGCGACTGCTCATGAAGTTGCTGCGCGAGCGGGGCACCGCGGTCGAAGCCCCGCGCATCCCCCCGGTGCCGCCGGGCACCGCCGTGCCGCTCAACTCGCCGCAGGCGCGAATCTGGTTCTCCTGCCGGCAGTACCCGGACAGCAGCGCGTACAGCATACCGGACCTGCGGATCATGGAGCGGGCGCTGGACTTTGCGACTTTGCGCGCCGCCACGGCGGAGCTGATGGCCCGGCACGACATCCTGCGGGTGCGGATGTTCGAGCGCGACGGTGCGCCGATGCAGCAGGACTGCGGCCCGATCGAGCCACCGGTGACCTGGCACGACCTGCGGCACCTGCCGGCGGACGAGGCGGCGGCACTGGCCACCGAGATCAGCAACCGGGCCGTCCAGCGCCCGATCCCGCTCGACGAGCCGTGCTTCTTCACGATCATCGGATTCGCGCTGCCCGGCGAGCGCACCATGCTGGCGGCCAACTTCCACCACCTGGTCGCCGACGGGCTGTCCCGGCAGCACGTCGTCCGGGAGCTGGACGCGTTGCTGGCCGGCCGGCCACTCGACCCGCCCGCGCCGGTTGGCTTCCTCGACTACGTGGCCTGGGAACGCGAGAACACCGACGAGGCGAGGGTCCAGCGCGACCTGTCCTACTGGACCGACAAGTTGGCCGGTCACCTGCCGGTACTGGACCTGCCGAGGGACCATCCCCGGCCGGCCCGAGTCAGCCGGGCCGGATACACCGTGCCGGTCACGATTCCCGGTTCGCTGCTGACGCGGCTGCAGCGGCTGGCGGCAGAAGACGGAGTCACCCTGTTCGTTGTCGTCCTGGCCGCGTACAAGCTGTTCCTGGCCCGGATGGCGGGGCAGCGGGACATCCTCGTCGGTGTCCCGCTGGCCGGCCGGGACGAGGAGGTCGCCGAGTCGATCGTGGGCTGCTTCGTGAGGTCGGTGCCACTGCGCACCGACCTGTCCGGCGACCCGACGTTCCGCGAGGTCGTCCGCCGGGTGCACGAGGCCTTCCTGGAGGCCCACGACCATCAGGCCGTGCCGTACGACCGCGTGGTGGCCGAACTGGGGCTGCCCCGGCTGTCCGGGGTGCACCAGGTGTTCCAGACCATGATCACTCTGCAGCAGCCGGGCGGCGGCGCGGGCACGGCGGCCGAGCTGACTGTGCAGCTGAATACGAACTCCGTGATGTGGGACCTGGCCCTGAGCCTGTACCCGGACGGCGACGCGCTCGGCGGCATCATGATCTACTCTGCCGACCTGTTCGACCGGGGGACCGCGCTCCGGTTCGCAGGTGTCCTCGAGCGTCTGCTAGCCGCGGCCGCCGAGCGGCCGGACGCGCGAGCGTTCGAGCTGCCGTTGCTGGCGCAGGCAGAGCGGGACCGCGTTCTGCACGGGCTCAACCGGGACGTGCGGCCGGACGTCCCGTACCGCACGCTGGCGCAGCCGTTCGAGGAGCAGGTCCGGCTCGCCCCGGACGCGATCGCGGTGTGCGGTGACGATGGCCAGGTCAGCTATGCCGAGCTGAACGCCCGGGCCAACCGGCTGGCGTGGTTCCTGCGCGACACCGGGGTCCGTCGGGGCACCGTCGTGGCGCTGTGCCTCTCCCGTGGCGTCGACCAGACGGTCGCGCTGGTCGCCGCGGCGAAGCTCGGTGCTCCATACGTACCGCTCGACCCGGAGGACGACCGGCTCGCGGCGATGCTGGACGACGCCGCCCCGGCCGTGGTACTCACCGACCGGGCGACGTCGGGCCGGGTGCCGGCCGGATCGTGGCAGGTGCTCTCGTTCGCGGAGTCCGGCCGGTGGGCCGGCGCGTCAGCGGACGACCTGCCGGTCGAGGGAACCGGGTACGACCTGGTTCACCTGCGCTACGCGGCGGGCACCACCGACCGACCGGCCGCGGTCGCGTACCCGGTCGAGGGGGCGCTGGCCGATGTCGAGCAACTGCAGCGCGACCATCCCCTCGGTCCCGGCGACGTCGCACTTCTGGAAGCGCCCGACGGCTGCTTCTGGCCGCTGTCCAAGGGCGCCACGGTCGCGATCTGCCCGCCGGAAGTGCACCACGACCCGCTGCGGCTGCCGGAGTACGTCGACACGTACGGCGTCACGACCCTGTCGGTCACGCCGTCGATGGAGCCGGACGTGGCCGGGTTCCCGGGCGACCTCGTCACCGGCTACGGGCTGGCCGAGACTGGCCGGGTCACCGAGAACGGCCGGCCCGCGGCCCACCGCGCCCTGTACGTACTGGACGAGGCGCTGGCGCCGGTGCCGATCGGGGTGGCCGGCGAGCTGTACGTCGGCGGCGAGATCGGCCTGGCCCGCGGGTACCACCGGCGGCCGGCGCTGACCGCGCACCGGTTCGTGGCCGACCCGTTCGGTGCCCCCGGCGCCCGCATGTTCCGCACCGGCGAGCTCTGCCGGTACCGGGAGGACGGCGTCCTGGAGCACCTCGGCCCGATCGACCGGCAGGTCCGGATCCACGGCCTGCGTATCGAGCCGGCCGAGATCGAGGCGGCCTTCACCGCCCAGGACGGCGTGTGGCGGGCTGTCGTCACCGCGGCGCCGGAGGGCGGCCTCGCCGCCTTCGTGGTGCCGGACGGCGATCGGGAACTGTCCGGCCCGGGGCTTGTCGACGGCGCCGCTCAGTGGGTGCCGGACTACCTGATGCCGGCCACCGTCACGGTGGTGGAGGAGATCCCCCGGACGGGCAGCGGCGAGATCGACGTGGCCGCGCTGCTCGACCTGCGGGACCCCGACGCGGACGCCGGCGAGGCCGACGGCACCGCCGCACCCGAGACCGAGCTGGAGGCGCGGCTGGCCGGGATATTCTGCCGGGTCCTGCGCCGAGACTCGGTCCGTGTCACCGAAAGCTTCTTCAACATGGGTGGCCACTCGCTGCTGGTCTTCAAACTGATCGAGGAATGCGCGAGCGAGCTCGGGCTGCGGCCGAGCGTCCAGGACGTGTTCACCGGCCCGTCGGTCCGCGCGCTGGCGGCGACGCTGGGCGCGATGCGGGCCGCCTCGGCGGGCGTGGAGCCACTGGTGAGCCTGGTCGAGAACCCGGGCGCGCCGCTGGTGGTCCTCGTGCACGCCGCGAGCGGTTCGGTGCTGCCATTCTTCGAGGTGGCCAAGCGGCTCGGGCAGGAGTTCGCGGTGTACGCGCTGCAGTCGCCGCCGGATGACCCGCCGGCGTCGATCGAGGAGATCGCGGCCCGGTACGTGGAGGCGGTCGACGCGGTACGCGGCGTCGCCCCGGTCGTGCTCGCCGGCTGGTCGATGGGTGGTTGCGTGGCGCTGGAGATGGCCCGCCGCTGGCTGCACCGCGACGAGCGGGTCGCCGCGACCCTGCTGCTGGACACCTGGGCGCCGCCCTCGTTCATGTCCACGGCAGCGGACGCCGCCCAGGTCCGGGATTCGATCCTGGGGCTCGACGTGCTGCGCCTGGAGGGTGCCGACGCCGCCCCCGCGGCGCTCGCCGAGCTGACCGCGACGGTCGAGCGCAACCGCGCGGCGTTCCTCGACTACCGGCCGTTGTACTACCCGGCCGAGGTGGACCTCCTGCGCGCGAGCGACCCGCTGCCCGCCGACGCGCCGCCGTTCCCGGCCGGGTACATGGACGGCGACCGTGGCTGGTCCACCTTCGCCGCCGAGGTGACGACCGTCGAGATCAAGGGAAGCCACCTGAGCCTGTTCGACCAGGAGCATGCCGACCAGCTGGCCGCGGCGATCAGCGCCGCGATCGCCCGGCGGATGGGGTACGAGGAGATCTGAGGATGAGGTCGGGGCGCGGTTCACGAGAACCGCGCCCCGACCCATGTGGCGGGCGGCTCAGAAGGGGCAGACCGCCGCGGCGTCGTCCGGCGACCGTTCGGAGCAGCCCATCCCGGCCTCCCGCATCAGCCGGGCGATCGGCCAGCCGGCACCGCTGGAGTCCGCCTCGTAGTGCCGGATCACCGACTCCTGCACGTCCGCCGGCTTCTCCTGGCTGAGCTTGAACAGCGCCTCCACCGATTCGATCGTCAGCCGGAACGCGCCGACGCCGGGCACGATCTGGCGGAAGTAGTCGACCGACGAGGTCTGGTCCCAGCCCGCACCGAAGCGCCTCTCCAGCCGCAAAGCCGTCCACCGGACGACCTCCAGCGTCTCCTCTAGCCCGCGGATCAACCGGAGGCGCCCGCAGACGTGCACGGCCACGAAGTTCCACGTCGGGGCGGACGGGTCGCCGGGGTAGACCGCCGGCGTGACGAAGCCGCCTGGCCCGTCGAACATCAGCCGGGCGTACGTGCCGTCCGTCAGTGCCTTCCAGTGCGGGTTGGCGCGGTTGAGGTGGCCGTAGATCTCGGTGCCGACCAGCGGACCGGACTCGGGCTCACCCGGGGCGACCAGGGCCGGCAGGCGGGTGGCCCAAGGGGCGGTCTCACCGTTGGTGGTGAGCGTCGCCAGCGGGTGGCCGTCGATGATCCGGCGGTGCCAGGTATGGTCCTCGATCCGGTAGTGGCTGGGCACGAACATCGGTTACCGCCTAACCGCGAGATGGGGTGGCTACCGGCACACCGCGTACGCCTGGCGACCGCGCGGTCCGGCCGCGGCCCGCAGGAAGCCGGTGCCCGGGTCGACACCGGCGGCGCAGACCTTGCCGAGGGTGGACTCCGGCACCGCGTCGAGCCGGTGACCCTTCTGCTCGAGCCCGGCGAGCACCGCCGGGCCGAACGAACGTTCCACGACCACCACACCCGGTCGCGAGACGCGCGGCGCGAACGACTGCGCGAAGTGGTCGATGTGACAGGCGGGTAGCTCGACCGCCGCCTGCGGTTCGAGTCCGAACTCCGCGATCGCGAGGAACGCCTGGAGCGTCCACTGGTCCTGCTGGTCACCGCCTGGCGTGCCGAAGGCCAGGAACGGCTCGCCGTCGCGCAGCACGATGCTGGGGCTCAACGTCGTGCGCGGACGCCGCCCGGGCGCGAGCGAGTTCGGGTGTCCCTCGGTGAGCCAGGCCGTCTGGCCGCGGGTGCCGAGCGCGAAGCCGAGGTCCGGGATCACCGGTGAGCTCTTGAGCCAGCCACCGCTCGGCACGGCGACGGCCAGGTTTCCCCACCGGTCCGCGACCGCGACGGTGCAGGTGTTCCCGGCGCCGGCGCGGGGCGCGGCGGCGGTCACGGTGGGCAGGCCGCTGCGCAGCTGAGTCATCCACTCCGGCTCGTCGGCACCCGGCTGCTCCGGTTCGGCCTGCGGGATCCAGGGCTGGCCGCCACCCACCCGGCCGGGTTCGGGGTCGAGGGCCGCGCACTCGCCGATGAGCGCACGCCGCTGTGCGGAGTACGCCGGCGCCAGGAGTTCGGCTATCGGCACCGGCGTGTGCGCCGGATCGCCGTACCACGCCTCGCGGTCGGCGAACGCGAGCTTGGCCGCCTCCGCGAGGGTGTGGACGTACTCGACGCTACCCAGCCCCATGCCGCGCAGGTCGCAGCCGGAGAGGATCGCCAGCTGTTGCAGGAATACCGGGCCCTGCGACCACGGCCCCGGCTTGTGGACGGTGAAGTCACCGTAGGGCAGTGCGCACGGCTCCTCCACCTCCGGCCGCCAGGTCGCCAGGTCGTCGCCGGACAACAGGCCGCGGTGCCGCCCGCCAGTCGAGTCCAATACTTCGGTGGTAAGCGCGAAGCGGTCGATCGCCTCAGCGACGAAGCCCCGGTAGAAGGCGGAGTGTGCCGCCTCGATCTGGGCCTCCCGGTCGGCCGACGCGGCCTGCGCCTCGCGAACCAGCCGTTCATAGGTGCCGGCCAACGTCGGGTTGCGCATCAGCGAGCCGGCCGCCGGCACCGCACCGTCGGGCAGATAGGTGCGACCCGACTCGGTCCATTCCGTCTGGAACAGCGGAGCCATGGCCGCGATCGTCGACGCGGCGCCGGGCAGCAGCGGGTAGCCAGAGGAGGCGTAGCCGATCGCCGGCTCGAGGACGGACGCCAGTGGCATCGTGCCGAACTCGGCGAGCAGGCGCATCCAGGCCCCGAACGCGCCCGGCACGGTCGCGGGGAGCAGGCCCGCCGCGGGCATCTGCTTGATGCCGAGAGCGGCGAACCTGTCGATGGTCGCCGCTCGAGGCATGGGGCCTTGGCCGCAGATGACGCGTACTTTGCCGATCGAGCGCGGGTAGACGGATATCACGACGTCGCCGCCGGGTCCGTTCGAGTGCGGCTCGACCACTTGGAGGGCGAAGCCGGCGGCCGCCGCCGCGTCGAAGGCGTTGCCGCCCCTGTCGAGGATGCCCATGCCGACGGCGGAAGCGAGCCAATGCGTCGAGGCCACGGCCCCGAATGTTCCGGTCAGTTGGGGTCGCATGACGGTCATCGGCTCACACCTCCGCCACGGTGGTGCGGGCGGTCATCGTTGGGTCGACCCGGTGAGCAGCAGGCCCAGACAGTACGTGCCGGGTTCGGCCTTCCGGGTGACGAAGTGGTGCACCGTACCGGCCGGGATGAAGAAGGTCGCTGGCGAGGCCAGCATGTGATGGCGTCCGTCGGCGACCACCTCGATCACGCCACCGCCCGGATTCGGCGACAGCAGCAGGTAGATCTCGGGAACCTCGTGGGTATGCGGTTCGGCCACCGGCTTCCCCACCTTGTCGCTGATCTCGCCGCCGGCCAGCTCGAAAGACAGCCCGCCGAACATGTCGTCGGTCAGGTAGAACGGTGTGGGTGCGTGATGCCCGGGAATCTCGCGGAATAGCGGGAGATCCAGCCGGGTGGCGGTGTCCATGGGGCGGTCCTCCAGGTACGGCCGCTGGGCGGCATCGATGACGGATCAGGCTGGGGTCAGATTGAAGATGAAGCTGAACGCGGGAAGTTCGATGAGCCGCTGATCGGCGCGGCGCCAGCCGCTCTCGTCTATGACCGAGTACCACTCGTCCAGCGTGGGCAGGTACTTGTCCATGATCGCGTGCACGGTCTCGAAGCCGATTGTGAACATGGGCAGGTCCGGGCCTTCGACGCCAACGGATCGGCAGGTGTCGCCGAGGATGAGGTTGCGCAGGTTGGGGAAGGTCTCTCGGATCCGCTGCAGTGTCTTCACGCAGGTGTCTCGCGGCCAGAAGTCGTGCCCCATGAGGAAGCAGGTGACCAGATCAACGTCGGCGTACTCCGGCCGCGGCGACATATTCAGCACATCGTCCTGAGTCAGCGTGATCCGCTCCTCCAGCTTCGCCTCCCGGATGGCCTCCCCCGCGACCGCCAACGCTCCTTGGGCTATATCGACCCCCATGGCCCGGATAGCGGGTCGCTGCTCGGCCAACATGATGATCCGGTCGCCGCTTCCACAGCCGAGATCGGCGACGGTGGTGAAGTCGATACCGTCGAGGAGGTCCCGCAGCGGCGGGTCGAAGAAGTTGCGGGCGATGCTCCGGCAGGCCACGCTGATCGCCCGCGAGTCCCGGCGCATCTGGCGGTCGGCGCGTTCATCGGCGCGAACCAGGGTGGTGAGGTCGGTGAAGAGCTCCGCACAACCCCGGGTCAGCCAGTAGAAAAATCCCCTGGTAAGGAATGCCTCGTCGAATCCCGGTCCTCGCTGGGCCAGGTTCGGTCCGGCGTCGACCACCACGATCCTGCGGCTGGACAACGCGACAAGGATCTTGCGAACCGCCTCCGGGTGGGTGCCGGTGCGGGCGATGAACTCGGGTACATCGATAGCGTCCCGGTCGGCGAGCTCGTCCAACAAGCCGATGTCCCACGCCGCGCTGAGGGCGGCTGCGGCCACGGCACCGTTGAATGTGTCCGCACAATATCGCGCTTCCTCGAGCAATTGGATCGGCGCGGCGGTCATGTGATCCTCAACTTTCACATCGGTGGGCCTGGATGGCCGGCGCGCCCACGAAGCTCAGGATCTCCAGGACGCAATCCGTCAGTGCCGCCTTGCGTTGCATCAGCTCCGGCGTCCGCAGGCGGGGCGGTTCCTCATGCATGCTTGGCGCGAAGGAGGGGTACAGGTCGTTCGCGGTGACGTCGAGAAAAATGGCGTGCAGCCGGCGGACCAGCTGGCGGGCAACTTCGGTGTAGGAGACGACCGCCCGGCAGGTCAGGAAGATGCCGTCGTACAGCCACAGCAATGTGTTCCGGGGCATATGCCGGCGGCCCTCGGGTTTGGGGCTCTGCAGCAACGACGACACGCCCGTGGGCAGGACCTTGTCCGCGATTCCTTCGTGGACCTGCTCGTTGAGTTCACACTCGCGGCGCAGGGCGTCCGTCGCGACGCCGGGGGCGAGCGCCACCTTGCCGCGGATCAGCGGCCGCACCGGTGAATAGTCGCGGGCCCACGCGCCCGTGAGATTGACGTGCTGGCGCGCCATCGGCATCCGGATGACCCGCCCGTAGATGTCCCGGGGGGCGGAACTCCCGTACATCAGCATCAGCGAATAGCCGCACACCAACAATCGCGCCTGCGCGGCGAGCTCCTCGTGTTCGACGTGCGCGGCCTCGCTCTCCTGCAGGATGGCCGCGAGCATCTGCCAAAGCAGGAACACGGTCTGGTGGGCGGTGATCCACCGGAACCAGAACAGACGGTCGATTTCTTCGGCACTGTCCGGGCGCAGGTGGCGGACCGAGGCGGGTGACATGTGCGCCAGCCGTCTCCGCAGTTCCTCGATCCGCACCGGGTCGACGGCCACTGTTCGGGGTACCCACCGGGTGGGCAGGGCCAGCGGCTCGAGCCCGTATGGATGACCGCCGAACTCCCATTCCGCCCCGGACGGGATGGTCGTGACGATGGCCGGTGTCTCAAGCGGACCCATCGTCGATGTCCCTTCCCTCGACGGAGTCCGGCAGGTATGTGAATTCGATCTCTAGGCCGTTCACGTCGTACGCGTAGAAGCTCTGCATGCCTTGACCGTCGA
>Ga0075420_100002208_pt1 | contig 16811 bp, 15 predicted proteins | sample SoiMetdeltSBSDD4_FD_75296 | JGI IMG/M metagenome (GOLD analysis project Ga0075420, IMG submission 75296) | Bulk soil microbial communities from a Populus tree surrounding site in Tennessee, USA - Soil MetaG P. deltoides SBSDD4 | ecosystem: Environmental > Terrestrial > Soil > Tree plantation... | reverse complement strand
ACGCTCAACGACTCGTTCGTGATCCTCGACGAGGCGCAGAACACGACGCCCGAGCAGATGAAGATGTTCCTGACGCGGCTCGGCTTCAACTCGAAGATGGTGATCACCGGCGACATCACCCAGGTCGACCTGCCGCGCGACCAGCAGAGCGGCCTGATCGTCGTCGGCGACATCCTGCGCGAGGTCGAGGGAATCGAGTTCGTCCGCTTCGGCGGCGAGGACGTCGTGCGTCATCGGCTCGTGCAGCGGATCGTCGAGGCGTACGGCGAGCATGCCGAGCGCCAGGCGCCCGAACTGCGCCCGGCCGACCGCAAGCGAGCCTGAGGCCGTTATGGGCCTTGACGTCGAGGTAACCGGGAACGCGCTTCCGCACGCCGAGATCGAGCGCCTCGTGACGCTCGCCGTCGCGACGGCCGCGGTCGACTATGGCCACGTCGCCGTCGCCTTCGTCGGCCCCGATGCGATCGCCGAGCTCAATGTCGCCCACCGTGGGCACGAGGGCCCAACCGACGTGCTCTCGTTTCCGGTCGACGGGATCGACGATGTCGCGGGCCCGCCCGGCCTGCGCGAGCTCGGTGACATCGTGATCTGCCCGGAGCACACCGTCGATCTGCGTGAGGCGGTCGTCCACGGGGCGCTGCATCTGGTCGGGATGGACCACGAGACCGACGACGGCGAGATGCTCGCGGTGCAGGCGGAGATCCTCTCCTGGTGACCCACGCCGGCTTCGTCGCCCTCGCGGGCCGGCCGAACGTCGGCAAGTCGACGCTGGTCAACGCGATCGTCGGGCACAAGGTCGCGATCGTCTCCGACAAGCCGCAGACGACGAGGCGGGCGATTCGCGGCGTCGCGACGACCGCGACCGCGCAGCTGGTGCTCGTGGACCTGCCCGGCGTGCAGCGTCCGCTCGACACGCTGACCGAGCGAATGCAGCACCGCGTCGAGCGCGAGCTGGCGGACTCCGACGTCGCGCTGATGGTCGTCAACGGTGAGGAGGGCCCCGGCCCGGGCGACCGCTTCATCGCCGCCGCGCTGGTGACCGCCGGTGTGCCGGTCGTCGTCGCTGTCAACAAGGTCGATCGCCTCGACCGCGCACATACCGTCGCGGTACTGCAGGCGGCGGCCGATCTCGAGGTCGGCGAGGAGATCTTCCCGATCTCGGCACGTACCGGCCGGGGCGTCCCTGAGCTCGTCGCGCACCTCACGTCGCTGCTGCCCGAGAGCCCGTTCTACTTCCCCGTGACGGACGTCAGCGACCAGCCCGAGCACGTGCTGCTGGCAGAGCTCGTGCGCGAGCAGATCCTCCGGCGGACGTTTCAGGAGGTCCCACACGCCGTCGAGGTCGTGATCGAGGCGATCGAGGACCCGCGCGACGATCTCACCGTGATTCGTGCGCTCGCCTGGGTTGAGACCGATTCGCAGAAGGGCATCGTCGTCGGCAAGGGCGGGCGGATGATCAAGGCGATCGGCACTGCGGCTCGGCGCGAGCTCGAGCGCGAGCTCGCGCACCGGGTCCATCTGGAGCTCACGGTGCGGGTTCGGCGCGACTGGCGGGGCGACCAGCGAGCACTGGATCGGCTGGGAATCGAATAACCCTCAACTCATTTGGCGTGCAGCCGATAAGCCTCGTAGGGGAGAGGCGCCTTCCCCCAATCCAGCATGCCCGAGATCAGCCATATCGCCCCCGCCTCGGCCGAGCCGCTCGGCGACGCCGAGGTGCGGTACCGACAGCTCGTCGAGCGGATCCCCGCCGTCGTCTACCTGTGCGACAGCAGCGAGTCGAGCTTTCCCTTTCGCTACATCAGCCCGCAGGTCACCCAGCTGCTCGGGGTCACGCCGGAGGAGCTGCTCGCCGACGACGAGCTCTGGTATCGCTCGATCCATCCCGACGACGTCGCGCGCGTGCGAGAGCAGGAGGTCTCCTGCCTTGCCCGCCGGGTCGACTTCGAGTGCGAGTTCCGGATGATCGCGCGCGACGGCAGCGTTCGCCACGTCTGGGAGCGCGAGGCGCTGTTGCCGTCGCCCGACGCTGTCCCGGCGCTGGCCCAGGGCGTGATCGTCGACGTGACGCCGCTGCGCGTCGCCGAGAACGAGCTGCGGGCCGAGCGCGATCGCGTCCAGCGCTACGTCGACGTCGCCGCGACGACGCTGCTCGCGCTCGACGCCGACGGTCGCGTGACGATGCTCAACCAGGCCGGGCACAAGATGCTCGGCTACGACGACGGGGCGCTGCTCGGCGTCGACTGGTTCGAGACCTGCGTTCCGGCCGCGGAGCGCGACCGCGTTCGCGGCGCCTTCGAGCTGCGCATGGCGCATGACGATGAGCTCTTCATCGAGGACGAGGGCCAGCTGCTGCGCAAGGACGGCATCGAGCGCACGATCGCCTGGCACACCTCGGCGCTGCAGCACGACGGCCAGAACGTCGGCCTGCTCTGCTCCGGCGTCGACATCACCGAGCGCCGCCGCGCCGAGGAGCAGGTCGTCTACCTCGCGTACCACGACAGCCTCACCGGGCTGCCCAACCGGACGATGCTCCAGGAGCACCTCGAGCTGGCCCTGGCCCGGGCGCGGCGTAACGGTTCGACCGTCTCACTGCTGTACCTCGATCTCGACGACTTCAAGCTCGTCAACGACGGTCTCGGCCACTCCGCCGGCGACGAGCTTCTCTGCCAGGTCGCGGCGCGTATCCGCCGCCATGTGCGCGAGCCCGACATGCTTGCCCGCCAGGGCGGCGACGAGTTCCTCGTCCTGCTCGCGGACCTCGAGGACGACGGCGAACACCGTGCGCTGACGGCCGCCGAACACATCGTCGACGCCGTCCGCGAGCCGTATCGGATCGGCGGTGTCGAGTTCGAGATCAGCGCCTCGGTCGGCGTCTCGTTGTTCCCCGCCGACGCGCAGGATGCGATCTCGCTGCTCGACCACGCCGACGCCGCGATGTACGCGGCGAAGGCGGAGAGCCGGGGCCAGGTACGAGTCTTCCGCACCGTCGCGCCGCGTCGCGAGCAGGGCGTCGAGCGGCTCTCTGAGAGCCGGCGACTGCGCCGCGCGATCGAGGCCGGCGAGCTGACGCTGCACTGGCAGCCGATCGTCCGGCTGGCCGACCGCATCCCGGTCGCCGTCGAGGCGCTCGTCCGCTGGAACGACCCGACGCGAGGCCTTCGCACCGCCGCCGAGTTCGTTCCGGTCGCGGAGCGCAGCGGCACGCTCGACCAGCTGGACGACTGGGTCCTGGGCGCCTTCGGTGAGCAGCGCCGGGCCTGGCGTGCGGTCGGGCTCAACCCGCATGTCTGCTTCAACCTGTCGCCGAACCAGCTGCGCCCCGAGCGGATCTCGACGTTGCTCTCCGCGCTCCGCGACGGTGGCGATCTGGAGAGCGTCACGGTCGAGCTGACCGAGGGTGCCGCGGTGCGCCACGACGAGGCGGTCGCGAGCGTCCTCTGGATGCTGCGCGACGCCGGCCTGACGTTGTCGCTCGACGGCTTCGGCGTCGCCTACTCGTCGCTGAGTCAGCTCGCCGAGCTGCCGGTTCAGTGGATCAAGGTCGACGGCACCTTCACCCGCGACGTTCCCGAGGTCACCGCGGCGACGCGGCTGCTGCACTCGATCGGCGGCCTGATCGAGGCGCTGGGCCTGCGCGCGATCGTCGAAGGCGTCGAGACGGAGCGCCAGGTCGTGCATATGGTCCAGCGCGGCTGGCTGATCGGTCAGGGCCACTACCTCGCACCGCCGATGCCCGCGGCCGAGGTCGAGCCGCTGCTGCGCGCGTCGCCGGCGTTCGCGGTGAACGCCAGCGCCGCCTAGTGCGGGCTCTGACCCGCTTGTCGGTCAACTTCTAAGCTCTCCGCCATGGAGATCGCTTACGACGACCGGGGTCTGGTGCCTGTCGTCGTGCAGGACTGGACCAGTGGAGAGGTACTGACGCTCGCGTACGCGAACGCCGAGGCGATCGCGCGCACGCGTGACAGCGGCGAGCTGCACCTCTGGAGCCGTTCGCGTGGCGAGCTCTGGCACAAGGGGGCGACCTCGGGCAACATCCAGAAGGTCCGCGCGCTGCGGATCGATTGCGACGGCGACGCCGTGCTCGCGCTCGTCGAGCCGGCCGGTCCGGCCTGTCACACCGGTGAGCGGACGTGCTTCCACAACGGCGAGCTCGAGCCGCCGGCGCCGCACGAGGCGCTGCCGGGCCTCGAGCGAACGCTCGCCGAGCGCGCGGCCGAGCGTCCCGCGGGCTCCTACACGGTGAAGCTGCTCGACGATCCGCCGTTGATCGGCGAGAAGGTGATGGAGGAGGCCGAGGAGGTCTCGCGCGCGGCGCGCGAGGAGAGCGACGATCGCGTCGACAACGAGGCCGCCGACCTCCTGTACCACCTCGTCGTGCTGCTGCACGGCCGTGGACGGCGCCTGCGTGACGCCGAAGAGGTGCTCGTTGCCCGCCGAGGCTGACATCGCCGCCGGCGGCGGTCTGCACGTCGAGCCGGCGTTCGAGGAGGTCGTCGAGCTCGCGCGGACGCACAACCTCGTGCCGTTGCGACACAGCTTCATCGACGACTGCGAGACGCCGGTCAGCGCCTTCCTCAAGCTGCGTGGGCGAGCCTCGACGGCGCCGGCGTTCCTGCTCGAGTCGGCGGATCGGGGCCAGCAGGTCGGGCGCTACTCGTTCATCGGCGTGCGGCCGCGATCGGTCGTGCGCTGGTCACTCGGCGACGACGGCGACCCGTACGCGCTCGCCGAGCGCGAGGTCGGCGCCTACTCACAGGCGGTCTGGCCCGACGCGCCGCCGTTCATCGGCGGCGCCGTCGGCTACTTCGGCTACGACCTCGTCCGCACCGTCGAGACGACGCTTGCGTCTCCGAACCCAGACGTGCTCGGCCTGCCCGACCTGGCGCTGATGCTGTCCGACGCGCTCGTCGTCTTCGACCACCTCAAGCACACGCTGACGATCGTCGCCAACGTCTACGTCGACGACGGCGCCGGCGAGCGCGACGGTCTCGAGCGGGCGTACGCCGATGCGCTGAAGACGATCGGCGAGATCCGCGACCTGCTCGCCGGCCCGGTGCCCGATCTCGGCACGCGCTCGCACGCGACGAAGCCCGCGTTTCGCTCGAACATGCCGCGCGAGCAGTTCGAGGGGATGGTCGAGCGGATCGTCGAGTACGTCCACGCGGGCGACGCGTTCCAGGTCGTCCCGTCGCAGCGCTGGTCGGCGGAGATCGACCTCGACGCCTTCTCGGTCTACCGCGGCCTCCGCGTCGTCAACCCGAGCCCGTACATGTACTTCCTCGACTTCCTCGACTTCCAGGTCGCGGGGGCGTCGCCGGAGCCGCTGCTGACGGTCAGCGGGCGCCACGCGTCGTCGCGGCCGATCGCGGGAACGCGTCCTCGCGGCGCGAACATCGCCGAGGACGAACGGATCGCCGAGGACCTGCTGGCCGACGAGAAGGAGCGTGCCGAGCACGTGATGCTCGTCGACCTCGGCCGCAACGACCTCGGCCGCGTCTGCGAGTACGGCAGCGTCCACGTCGACACGTTCATGTCGGTCGAGACCTACTCGCACGTGATGCACATCGTCTCGAACGTGTCCGGTGAGCTGCGCGACGACGTCGGCGCGATGGACGCGCTGCGCTCGATCCTCCCGGCCGGCACGCTCAGCGGCGCGCCGAAGGTCCGCGCGATGCAGATCATCGACGAGCTGGAGCCGGTCAAGCGCGGCGGATACGGTGGCGCGATCGGCTGGCTCGGCTACAACGGCGACCTCGACACCTGCATCCACATCCGCACCGTCGTCGTCAAGGACGGCGTCGCACACGTGCAGGCGGGCGGCGGCACCGTCGCCGACGCGAAGCCCGCGTACGAGTTCGCCGAGTCCGAGGCGAAGGCGAGCGCCGTCCTGCGCGCGTTCGATCTCGCTGCGGAGCAGCCGGAGTGGCCGTGAGAATCCTCGTCGTCGACAACTACGACTCGTTCACCTACAACCTCGTCCAGTATCTCGGCGCTCTGGCGGGATCGGATGGGGGTGAGTTCGAGCTCGACGTCGTCCGCAACGATGTCGAGACGATCGATCAGCTGCTCGATCGCCGGCCCGACCGTGTGGTCGTCTCGCCGGGCCCGTGCACGCCGAACGAGGCCGGCGTCTCCGTCGCCGCGATGCGCCGCTTTCCCGAGGCCGGCGTCGCCACGCTTGGGGTCTGCCTCGGGCACCAGTCGCTGGCGCAGGCGTTCGGTGGCGCCGTCGTCGAGCACGCCCCGGTGCACGGCAAGACGACGACGATCGAGCACGACGGGGAGACGATCTACGCGGGCCTCGAGGCGCCGATGGTCGTCGGTCGCTACCACTCGCTCGTCGTCGACGAAGGCTCGCTGCCCGACTGCTTCGAGGTGACCGCGAGGGGTGGCGGAGTTCTCATGGGGATCCGCCATCGCGAGCTTCCGGTCGAGGGCGTGCAATTTCATCCAGAGTCCGTGCTGACGCCGTCCGGCATGCAGCTATTGGCCAACTTCCTTGCCCAACCAGACGCTCACTGACGCCATTGACGCGCTGGCGTCGCGTCGGGACCTGTCTCGCGAGCAGGCCGGCGCCGTCCTGCGCGAGATCATGGAGGGCGAGGCGAGCGAGGTCGAGATCGCCGGCTTCCTGATCGGCCTGCGCACGAAGGGGGAGACCGAGGACGAACTGGCCGGCTTGGCCGGCACGATGCGCGATCTGGCGACGCCGGTGCGTCCCCGTCGCGACGACCTGCTCGACACCGCCGGCACGGGCGGCGGCCGGACGACGTTCAACGTCTCGACGACGGCGGCGCTGATCGCCGCCGGCGCCGGGTGCGCCGTCGCCAAGCACGGCAATCGCTCGGCGACGAGCCTGTCGGGCTCCGCCGACCTGCTGGAGGCACTCGGCGCACGGATCGACGTCGCGCCGGAGGGAGTGGCCCGCTGCATCGACGAGGCCGGCTTCGGCTTCCTGTTCGCGCCCGCCCATCACGCCGCGACGCGATTCGTGGTTCCGGTGCGCCGCGGGCTCGGCGTGCGGACGATCTTCAACCTCCTCGGGCCGCTGACGAACCCGGCCGGCGCGCGACGGCAGCTCGTCGGCGTCGCCGACCCCGCATACCTCGACGTGATGGCGGGCGCGCTCGCCCGGCTCGGCGTCGACAGGGCGGTGCTAGTGTCCAGCGAGGATGGGCTCGACGAGATGAGCACCTCCGGCGCCACCCACGTGGTTGAGGTCAACGGGGAACAGATCGAGCGGTACACGGTGACGCCTGGCGACGTCGGGCTGTCCGACGCCGATCCCGCCTCCGTCGCCGGTGGTACACCGGCGGACAACGCGGCGACGACGCGGGCGATCCTCGCGGGCGAGCCCGGGCCGCGCCGCGACCTCGCGGTGCTCAACGCCGGTGCCGCGATCTACGCCGCGGGTGCCGTCGAATCGCTCGCCGCCGGCGTCGCCTCGGCTCAGGCGGCGATCGACGACGGTGCCGCCGCGGCGGCGCTCGACCGCTACGTCACACTGAGCACGGAGCTGGCGGCGGCATGAGCAGGCTCGACAGGATCGTCGACGCCACGCGCGAGGAGCTGCGCGGCCGGCGGCGAGACACGCCGCTGGCGGAGCTCGAGGCGCGCATCGACCGCTCCGACGAGCGGCCGTTCTCCGAAGCGTTCCATCGTCCGGGCGTGTCGATCATCGCCGAGCACAAGCGGCGCTCCCCCTCGGTCGGCGAGATTCGCGCCGGAGTGACCGTCGCGGAGATCGTCAGCGCCTACGAGCGCGGCGGGGCGGCGGCGCTGTCGGTACTGACCGAGGGCCCGAACTTCGGCGGCTCGCTGGAGGACCTGCGCGAGGCGCGCGCGGCATCGGCGCTGCCGATCCTGCGCAAGGACTTCATCGTCGATCCGTACCAGGTCTACGAGACCGCCGCCTGGGGTGCCGACGCGCTGCTGCTGATCGTCGCCGCGCTCGACGCGGACGAGCTCGCGACGCTGCACCGCGAGGCGCGCGGGCTCGATCTCGACGTGATCGTCGAGGTGCACACCGAGGAGGAGCTCGAGCGAGCGCTCGAGGAGATCGATGCCGACATCATCGGCATCAACAACCGCGACCTCGGCGACTTCTCCGTCGACGTCAGCCGCACGTATGAGCTGCTCGCCGACGTCCCCGCGGGCAAGACGGTCGTCGCGGAGTCGGGCTTCCGTGACCGCGAGCAGCTCGAAGAGCTCGAGCGCGTCGGCGTCGACGCCGTTCTGATCGGAGAGACGCTGATGCGTGCTCCGGACCCCGAGCAGGCCGTGCGCGATCTGCTCGGTGAGGCGCCGGCAGGCGCCGATTCCGAGCTCTAGCGCGGCCGTCGCCCGTGCCGCTCGTCCTCGCCACCGGCCAGGAGGCAGCGGGGCCATCTAGGCTGCGTGTAATGGTCCGCGTCAAGCATTGCGGCATCACCAGCGTCGACGACGCGGTCCTCGCGACGGAGGCCGGCGCCTGGGCACTGGGGATGATCTTCTGGCCGGGGTCGCCGCGCCGTTGCGCACCTGACGTCGCGGACGAGATCGGCCGTACGCTGCGCCGCCAGGTCGAGCTCGTGGGCGTGTTCGTCAACGCGTCGCTCGACGAGATCGCCGCGCTGGCAGACGTCGTCGGCCTCAGCATGGTGCAGCTGCACGGTGACGAGGGTCCCTCGTTCGCCGCCGAGGTCGCCCGCCGCACCGGCACGAAGGTGATCAAGGCCGAACGGATTCGCAACCGTGCCGATCTTCAGGCTTTGCAGGCGTTTCGCAACGTCGACTATCACCTCGTCGATGCCTACGTCGAGGGCCTTCGCGGCGGCACCGGCGAGACCGTCGACGCGAGCCTGATCGCGTCGCGCGAGTCGGAGGTGCCGCTCGTGCTCAGCGGCGGCCTGACGGCCGCCAACGTCGCCGAGTCGATCCGGGTCGTCGCGCCGTTCGCGGTCGACGTCGCGTCGGGGACCGAGGCGGCTCCCGGCGTGAAGGATCCCGCCAAGATCGCTGCCTTCGCCGAGGCGGTCGCCGAGTTCGACGAGCCGGAGCCGGCTTCCGAACCCGACTCCGCGATCGAGGCGAGCGAGGTATGAACGACCGCGTCGAAGCCGGCGTCGAGCATCGCTTCGGCCCCTACGGCGGCCGCTACGTCCCCGAGACGCTGATGCCGGCGGTGGTGGAGCTCGAGGCGCTGTGGACGGCGACGCGCGACGATCAGGGCTACCGCGACGAGCTGGGGCTCCTGCTGCGCGACTACGTCGGGCGCCCGTCGCCGTTGTATCTGGCGGAGCGGCTCAGCGAGGTCGCGGGTCGCGAGGTCTGGCTCAAACGCGAAGACCTCAACCACACCGGCTCGCACAAGATCAACAACGCGCTCGGTCAGACGCTGCTGGCCAAGCGGATGGGCAAGCCGCGGATCATCGCCGAGACCGGCGCCGGCCAGCACGGTGTCGCGACCGCGACCGCGTGTGCGCTGCTCGACCTCGAGTGCGTCGTCTACATGGGCGCCGAGGACGTCCGCCGCCAGCTGCCGAACGTGCAGCGGATGCAGATGCTCGGCGCCGAGGTCGTCTCCGTCACGGCGGGTGCGCAGACGCTCAAGGAGGCCGTCAGCGAGGCACTTCGCGACTGGGTCACCAACGTCGCGACGACCCACTACGTGATCGGCTCGGCTGTCGGTCCGGCGCCGTATCCCGCCATGGTCCGCGACCTGCAGCGCGTGATCGGTGACGAGGCGCGGGCGCAACTGCTCGAGCGCCGTGGCCGCCTGCCCGATCGCGTCCTGGCCTGCGTCGGCGGCGGCTCCAACGCGATCGGCACCTTCGCCGCGTTCTACGAGGACGAGACGGTCGCGCTCGTCGGCGTCGAGGCGGGAGGAGAAGGTCTCTCCAGCGGGCATCACGGCGCACCGCTGACCGTCGGCGGTCCCGGTGGAGTGCTGCACGGCTCGTTCTCGGCGATCATGCAGGACGCCGACGGGCAGATCCTCGAGGCGCACTCCGTCTCCGCCGGGCTCGACTACCCCGGTGCCGGGCCCGAGCACGCCTGGCTGCGCGACAGCGGGCGGGCAACCTACGTCGCCGCGACCGATGTCGAGGCGCTCGCGACGTTCAAGCAAGTCGCGCGGCTCGAAGGGATCGTGCCGGCGCTCGAGACCGCGCACGCGCTGCACTACGTGCTGCACGAGCCCAGCGACTCGCAGCTTGACCTCGTCTGCCTGTCAGGCCGCGGCGACAAGGACCTCGCCGAGGTCCTGGCGATGGACGCGTGAGCGGCGCCGAGCGGATCGCCGGCGCATTCGCGAAGCCGGACAGGCGCGCGGCGCTGATGCCCTACCTGATGGGGGGCTTCCCGACACTCGACGCCGCACGCCGGATCGGCGCTGCCTACGTCGCCGGTGGCGCCGACCTGATCGAGCTCGGGGTCCCGTTCTCCGATCCGCTCGCCGACGGTCCCGTGATCCATGCCGCGGGCGTCACGGCGCTCGCGGCGGGGGCGCGGGTCGAGACAGTGCTCGAGCTCGGAGCGGAGCTCTCGAGCGCCGTCCCGGTGGTCGTCATGTGCTACGCGAACCTCGTCTTCGCGCATGGCGCCGAGGCGTTCGCCACCGGGCTCGCGCAGGCCGGCGTCAGCGGGCTGATCGTGCCCGACCTTCCGCTCGAGGAGGCATCGCCGGTTCGCGACGCCTGCGACGCCGCCGGCGTGGCGCTCGTGCCGCTGGTCGCGCCGACCACGCCCGACGAGCGCTTCGCCGCGATCGGCGCGCAGGCACGCGGCTTCCTCTATGCCGTGTCCGTCGTCGGGACGACCGGCGAGCGTGCGGACGGCGACGTCTCGGCGGTCGTCGATCGCGCCCGTTCGAACACAGCCGTCCCGGTCGCCGTCGGCTTCGGCATCGCCACCCCGGAGCGCGCGGCCGAGGCCGCGGCGGCCGGGGCGGACGGCGTCATCGTCGGCAGCAGGCTCGTGCGGGCGGTCGCCGACGGCGAGGACGTCGAGGCGCTGGTGCGGGACTTCTCGGCGGCGCTGACACGCTGACCGGGCCCGCCGGTCGACGCCGTCGGATAGAGTTCTCGCGGTCATGGCACTGCTCGTTGCAACCGTCGTCGGCCTGCTCACCTGGATCGTGCTCTGGTCGCTCGGCGCCAAGGGATTCGACGCCTTCATGGTCTTCGCGCTGGTCCTCGCGGTCGGCGCCACGGCACAGATGCTGGTGCCGTACCTGCCAGGCCGGCGTAGGTAGGCAGCGCCGGTCGGTCGTGCGCTGCGTCGCGCTCGCTGTCCTGGCTGCCATCGCGGTGGCACTCGCGGGCTGCGGATCAGCCCCGAGCACCCGCGTCACGTCGAGCACGCTCTCGATCTACACGAGCCTGCCCTTGCGCGGCGATCGCGCCGCACAGTCGCGGGCGATCCTCCGCGGCGAGAAGCTGGCGCTGAACGAAGTCGGGAGCCAGATCGGCGGCAAGACGATCGGCTTCTCGGTGCTCGACGACGCCGGGCCGAAGGCCACCGGCTGGACGCCCGAGCAAGCGGCGAAGAACGCCAAGACCGCTGCGACCAACCCAACGACGATCGCCTACATCGGCGACGTCGACTCCGGCGCGACGGCGGTCTCGCTGCCACTGACCAACGAGGCTGGGATGCTGCAGGTCTCGCCGCTGAGCGGCTATACCGGATTGACCCGGGCCTCCGACAAAGGCGAGCCGGCGAAGTACTACCCATCCCAGGAACGGACCTTCGCGCGGCTGACGCCGAACGGCATCGTCGAGGCTCGCGCGCTCGTCTCGTGGCTGAGGGTGATCGGTGCCGAGCGGGTGGCGATCGTCGCCGACGAGCATCAGGACGGGCAGGGCACGGTGCGCGACCTGAGCGTCGCACTGGCGAAGGACCGCCTCGACGTCGTCGACGACGTCCGCATCTCGCAGCGCAAGGAGGACGTCTCGAAGCCCGTGCGCGAGCTGGCAGCGCTGCATCCGCAGGCGGTGATCTATGCCGGCGCCTCGCCGGACGCGGCGGCGCGACTGCTGCGCGCCGCGCACGCGGAGCTGCCGAACGCGAAACTGATCGCGACGAGCGCGGCGGCGCAGGGCTCGCTGGCGAAGCTGCTCGGGTCGGCCGCGCCGGCGGTGCACGTGATGAGCCCGATCCTGCCGCCGAACGCCGGCAACGCCGAGGCGCGGCGAGTCGCGCGCGCGTACCGGCGGCTGTTCGGGGAGGCGCCACCCGCGGCCGCGTTTTACGGCTACGAGGCGATGCGGTCGGTGTTGCAGGCGATCGCCGACGCGGGCACGCGCAGCGGTGACCGCAAGGTGGTGATCGCCAAGTACTTCGACGGCCGTCGCCGCGACTCCGTCCTCGGCAGCTACGAGATCGGGCGCCAGGGCGACACGACGCTCGACGAATATGGGCTTTACGGGGTGAGCGGCCACGAGCTCACGCTCGAGGCGACCCTTCGCGGAGGGCCGGGGTAGCAATGCGGACGGCCCCGCCACGCGCGCTGGCGGCGACGGTCGCGGCGCTGGTCCTCGTCGCGGGGTGCGGGGGTGGCGACGACAGTGGAAACCGCCGGAGCGCGGTGCCGCCGGTGACCGGTGGCACCGTCTACATCTACTCCAACCTGCGGGGCGCACCGGCACGCGAGCGGGACTCGATGGCCAAGGCGATCCGGCTCGCCATCGACGGCTCAGGTGGGCACGCAGGCTTGTTCACCGTGAGGTGGCGAGAGCTCAATCACTCCGCGAGCCCGAGCGGGGCTTGGACTGAGGAGCAGGTCGACGACGAGGCGCGGGCCGCGGCGGACAACAAGCGCACGCTCGGCTTCATCGGCGAGTTCGACTCCGAAGCGACGAAGATCGCCGTCCCGATCCTCAACCGCGCGGGGATCTCGGTCGTCTCGCCGGCGAGCACGTACGTCGGCCTGACGACGAACGAGGATCCCGGAAGGCCGAAGGGCGATCCCGAGCGTTTCTACCCGTCGAAGCAACGCACGTTCGCTCGCCTGATCCCTCGTGACACCGTCCAGGCCGCGGCGCTGGTCTCGACGATGAAGCGCGACGGCTGCAAGAAGGCCGGCTTCGCCGCCGACGGCAGCGATCAGGGCGAGCGCCTGGCGCGGCTCGTGCAGCGCGAAGCAAAGGATTCCGGCGTCTCCCTGCAGGCCAAGCAGGAGTTCACCGCGAAGACGAGCGCGCGGGACGTGGCGGCGACGGTCAAGCAGCAGAACGCGAACTGCTTCCTGCTCGCCGCCGGCACGGCGAGCGCAGACGCCGCGCGGCTCTACCGGGCGGTGTTCCGGAGCCTCGGTGCGAAGGCTCACCTGTACGGCACAAACGTGCTCTGCGACCGCGGGTTCGCGGCGCCGCCGGGGATGCCGGTGGCCGTGGGCAGGCGCTATGCCTGTGTGCTTCCCACCATCCCGGTCACGGCGCTCCCGGCCGCGTCGTCGTTCCTCAACTCGTATCGGCGCAAGTGGGACGAGACGCCGAGCGCCTACGCGGTCTACGCCTACGAGGCGATGAAGCTCTATCTCGACACGATCGAGGGTCTTGGCAGCCTCGGTTCCGACCGGGAGTCGGTCGCGTCGGCGCTGCACGCGACCGGCGAGCGCCGGTCGGCGCTCGGGACCTACTCGATCGACATCAACGGCGACACGACGTCGACCGCGTACGCGCTCTATCGCGTCGGCGCCCGCGGTGGGCTGCGGTTCGCCGAGACCGTAAGGCCGACGGTCCGGTAGCCGCTCCGGACGACGGCGACCCACCTCCAGCCGCCGCGTCGCCCCGGCGCGGGTAGGGTGCTGGCCGTGGCGCCAGGCGACGTGGACAAGCCCGACGAGCTCTACCTGATCGACGGCAACTCGCTCGCCTACCGCGCCTTCTTCGCGCTGCCGGAGTCGATCGCGACGAGCGAGGGATTCCCGACCAACGCGATCTTCGGCTTCGCCTCGATGCTGGTGAAGCTGCTGACCGAGCACGGCTCGAAGCCGACGGTCGTCGTCTGGGACGCCGGGTCGTCGGGGCGCAAGGAGGTCTACGCCGAGTACAAGGCGACGCGCACCTCGCGCCCGGACCTGCTCAAGCAGCAGTGGCCGCATCTCGAGCCGATCGCCGACGCCTTCGGCTACCGCAACGTGTCCGTCGACGGCTTCGAGGCCGACGACGTGATCGCGACGCTCGCCGAGCGCGCGCGCGACGAGGGGATCCAGGTGACGATCGTCACCGGCGATCGCGATGCCTTCCAGCTGATCGACCCGGATTCACGCGTGAAGGTGATGGCGACGGCGCGCGGGATCACCGAGACGAAGCTCTACGACCACGGCGCGGTGATCGAGCGCTACGGGATCGCCCCGGAGCAGATCCCGGACTTCTACGGCCTCAAGGGCGACAGCTCCGACAACATCCCCGGCGTCCCGGGGATCGGCGACAAGACCGCCGCGGACCTGTTGCAGCGCTTCGGCGATCTCGACACGGTGCTCGCTTCGGTCGACGAGATCTCGGGCGCGAAGCGCAAGGAGAACCTGACGAACCACGCCGGCGACGCGAGGATCTCCCGTCAGCTGGCGACGATCCGCCGCGACGTGCCCGGCGCGCCGGAACTCGACTGGGCGGCGCTGGCGGGCGAGCCGGACCGGTCGAGGCTGCGCGAGGTCTTCCGCGAGTTCGAGCTGCGTGACCCGCTGCGCCGGCTCGAGGAGCTGCTCGCCGACGACGGCGAGGTCGCGCTGCCGTCGGCGCCCGCCGACCGCACGCTCGCGGCGAGCGTCCGCGAGGTCACGGTCGCCGACCTGAGAGCGCTGCCGGCCGACGCGGCGGTCGCGCTCGTGGTGCTGCCACCGGAGGTGACCGAGGGGCAGCTGTTCGCGAGCGAGGGGATGCCCCGCTTCGGCGTCGCCACCGCCGATGAGGTGCTCGTCGGTGACGCGCGGACGCCGGAGGAGGTGGTGCTGGCGCTCGCCGGCCGGCCGGTCAGTGCGCATGACGCCAAGTCGCTCGGGGCGGTGCCGGCAAACCTGGCCCACGACACGTTGCTGGGCGCCTTCCTGCTCGAACCGGCGCGGCGCGCGTTCCCGCTCCAGGAGCTGTGCGAGGAGCGCGGCCTGGCGACGCAGATCGAGGACCCGGCCGGCGCGTCCGCCCTGCTTCTGCGCGACCTCGCGGCGTGGCAGCGCGAGCGGATCGAGGAGCGCGGGCTGGCCCAGCTGATGGACGAGGTCGAGCTGCCGCTGGTGCCGGTGCTGCGGGCGATGGAGGTCGAGGGGGTGCGGCTCAACGTCGAGCGGCTGGACGAGGTCGGGCGCCGCGTCCGCGACGAGGTGACGACGCTCGAGCGCGAGATCTGGGCGCTGACCGAGACCGAGTTCGTGATCGGCTCGCCGCAGCAGCTCGGTGAGGTCCTGTTCAACAAGCTCGGGCTGTCGAAGAAGCGCCGCGGCAAGACCGGCTTCTCGACCGACGCCCGCGTGCTGCAGGCGATCCGTGACGAGCATCCCGTGATCCCGAAGATCGAGCGCTGGCGCGAGCTCAACCAGCTCGTCAAGACGTATCTCGACGTGCTGCCGTCGCTGACGGACGCGCGCGGCCGGATCCACACGACGTTCCTCCAGGCGAACGCGTCGACGGGGCGGCTCGCGTCGACCAGCCCGAACATGCAGAACGTGCCCGTGCGGACCGAGCTCGGGCGCGAGATCCGCGGCTGCTTCGAGGCTCAGGAGGGCATGCACCTGATCAGCGCCGACTACTCCCAGGTCGAGCTGCGGATCCTCGCGCACGTCGCCGACGAGCCGGTCCTGAAGGAGATCTTCATCCGCGGCGAGGACGTCCACACGGCGACCGCGTCACAGGTGTTCGAGAAGGACGCGTCGGAGCTGACGCCGATGGACCGCTCGAAGGCGAAGATGATCAACTACGGCATCGTCTACGGGCTCTCCGACTACGGTCTTGCCGATCGGCTGAACATCTCGCGCGAGGAGGCGAAGGCGTTCATCGATGCCTATCTCCTGCGCTTCGATCGCGTCGCTGCGTTCATGGCGAGCACGATCGAGCAGGCGAAGGAGGACGGGATGGTCACGACGCTGTTCGGACGCCGTCGCCAGATCCCCGAGATCCGCGCCCGCAACTACCAGGTGCGCACGCTCGGCGAGCGGCTGGCCGTCAACACCGTGATCCAGGGGACCGCGGCCGACGTGATGAAGCTGGCGATGGTGCACACGCATCGGGCGCTCACCGACGAGGGCTTGAAGACGCGCACGATCCTGACGATCCACGACGAGCTGCTGCTCGAGGGTCCGCCCGGGGAGCTCGAGGCGGTCACGGCGCTGCTTCGGCGCGAGATGGTCGCTCCGTGGGGCGATCGCGAGCCGCCGCTGGCGATCGACGTGGGCGCCGGGCCGACGTGGCTGTCGGCGAAGTGATCGCTGGTCTCCACCTGGCTACGGCGACGGCAGCCGCTCCCGGCGCGCATCGCCGCGTCCCGCGGCTGCGGCGGACTTCGCCGGGAGCCTCCGCCGCGCCTCCGCTGCCTCGGGTGGCGCTCCGCTCCGGCTTGGGCTGGGTTCCGTGCCGATTGCGCTCTGCCTGAGCGGCTAGGTGACGGGCGCCTTGCAATGCCGGCTTCGGAGGACTAGACCTACCCGTGACGGCCGTTTGCATCGACCGGCCGCCGGAGGTTCCGAAGGCACAGGCTCGATGCTGGACGACGTCGAGCTGGGCCTCGAATCGAACCGGATTCGAATGAGGCTGATATGGCTGACCGTCGTAAGAACGCTCCTCCCGTGCTGACCGCCGCCGAGCTGACCGCTGCCGAACGTGCGCGGGAGGCGA
>Ga0075420_100002207_pt1 | contig 16824 bp, 14 predicted proteins | sample SoiMetdeltSBSDD4_FD_75296 | JGI IMG/M metagenome (GOLD analysis project Ga0075420, IMG submission 75296) | Bulk soil microbial communities from a Populus tree surrounding site in Tennessee, USA - Soil MetaG P. deltoides SBSDD4 | ecosystem: Environmental > Terrestrial > Soil > Tree plantation... | reverse complement strand
TCCCTAGTCCCTAGTCCCTAGTCCCTAGTCCCTAGTCCCTAGTCCCTAGTCCCTAGTCCCTAGTCCCTAGTCCCTAGTCCCTAGTCCCTAGTCCCTAGTCCCTAGTCCCTAGTCCCTACTGATACTGAATGTACAACGGCTTCGGAAAGACCTTCAGCACATCCTCGGGCTTCATCAGCGGATTGCCCTTCTTCGTGTCGTTCTTGTAGAAGAGCTTGAAGCCCGTGTACTGCACGGGATGCAGATAGATGTAGTCGTGGTAGGAGTCGAGCTTCATCCACGGCGGGCCCCAGCCGTCCATGTGCATCACGATCTGCACGCGCGGATCGAGTCTGATGTTCTTCGTGTTCGTCACCATCGGCCGCGTGAAACGGTGGACCACGAGGATCTTCGGCGGAAGGTTCTTCGACTCCGCGAGCTCCGACAGGAACTTCGTCGCGTAGTTGATGTCCACCGCGTCGAACGACCCGATGCGAGCCCCCGGCTTGTGCTTCGTCTTCATCGAGAACTCGGGGTCGATGCCGAGGTGCACGTTCGGGCGCTCGAGGAACTTCGCGAGACGCGGGAGCTCCTGCTGCAGCGTGCTGTGACCGACCTGCACGTCGAGGAACAGGATCGCGTTCTTCCGCTGCGCCCAGCCGTACACGCGCTCGATGAGCGAGTCGGTCATGCGCGTGCGCCACATCCCGTCGCGGCCGGCGCTTCCCTGCGCGACGACGGCGATCAGATGAAGCGCGGGCTGCACTGGCGTCGACGGATCCGCCTTCTCCCAGCGCGTCACCTCGCGCTCGAGGCGCGTGAGCATCTCGTCAGGCGGAACTTCGCCCAGGATGCCCATCCGCTTCGACAGCGGGTTTCCGTAGTAGGCGACAATTCGCTTCGCCGGGAGGATCGCTCCGGGAAGCGCCGCGGGTCCCTTCACGGGCCAGAGCGAGGCCGCTTCCGCGCTGTCCACGGTGAAGCCGTTGCGACCGCCGGTCCACGTTTTTCGCGCCGGCTTTGCGGCCGCCTTCGCGGCTGTCGCTTTCGAGCTCCCGGTCTTCGCCGCACTGGTGCTCTTCGCTTTCGCGGCCTTGGCGGGGCCCGGCTGCGACGACCCTAACGAGTCACCGGCATTGGAGCGGGACGTGCTATTCGGCGGCGCCTGCCCGAAGAGCGGCAGCGCCGCGACGGCGAGCGCGAAGAGAGAGGAGGCGATTGACAGCGGCACGGCTTACTCGGGCGTGAGAGGAACGGGGCGCGCGGCATTCGATGTTAGCCGCACGATCCCGAATGACGAATACCCCGCCCAACACGCCACGTGTCATCGACTTAGCGGCCTCTAGCGCCAGCGTCGGAAGGTCGCGGCGAGCGCGTCGGCCTTTCGGGTGTCGTCGCGTGACTGGCGGCCGCCGGACCGACCCGTGAGGTTTCGACAGTCACCCCACAACCAATTCCCCATCGAATGCGTTTAGGCCGCGCCGTCGCCATCACAGCGAGCCTTTCGCTGGTCGGAGCCGTCATCGGTGCCGCTGTCGGCGGCGTACTATTGTCGGCCTGGTCGCTCACCGTCGACTTCAGCCGCGGTGGCCGGGCGGGCACCGTGGCGGTTGCGACGCTGTTCAGCGCGCTATTGGGAGCGATTCTCGCCCCGACGACTGCGTGGCTGTTCCTGCGGCGAGTCCAGCTCGGACGCGCCATCGCCCACACCACCATCGGTACAGCGTTCGGCGCGACAGTCGGCCTCCTCATCGAACGCTTCGTTCTCGACCGCACGATGCTTCAACTCGCAGTCGTCGGTGCAGTGATTGGATACTTCGCTGCCGCCGTGCGGCTTCGTCTCACGACACGTCCATCATCAGCTCGCCCGGGAGTCTCCAGCACCGACGCCCATGGCGGGTAGCTCCATCGAGACAGCTCCCGCCACCACGCTCGGCAACGTCCGCCGATTCCTGCTCCTCCTGTACGTCATGGGAATCGTCGGCACCGCCGCGGATCTCCTGCTCACCGGCCACTTCGAGGACCTCTGGCAGCTCGCTCCCCTCGCCCTCATCGCCATCTCGGCCGGCGTGGTCATCTGGCTCGTGTCGATAGGCAGCCGCTCGAGCCTTCGTGCGCATCAGGCGACGATGGCGCTGTTCATCGTGAGCGGCTTCCTTGGAACTTTCTTTCACCTGAAGGCAAACATCGAGTTCGAAGCGGAGATGTATCCCGGCCTCGCCGGCTTCGAGCTCTACTGGAAGGCGATCCAGGGGGCATCGCCTCCATCACTCGCACCGGGTGCCATGATCGCACTCGGGCTTCTCGGTCTCATCCACGCGTACCGATATCCAACCCGCGAGCTCAACTCAACCGATCGACTCGGAGCACCAACATGAACGTTGTCGCCAAGCTCAGCACGTCACTGGCCATGGCCATCGTGGTCGCGGCATCGCCGTCGCTCGCTCAGGTGGGCAAGAACACGGGAGTGCTCGACCCGAACGTCGCGAGCGAGCAGCAGCTCGCCGCCCTCCCGGGCATGAACGCCGCCGTCGTGAAGTCCATCGTGGACGGGCGCCCGTTCCTCTCGATGCTCGCCCTCGACTCGCTCCTCGGTACGTCGCTGACCCGCGAGCAGCGGACGGCGCTGTACCCGAAGATGTTCATCGCCATCAACCTGAACACCGCCCCGCGCGCCGAGATCATGCTCGTGCCGGGCGTCGGCAACCGCATGGCGCACGAGTTCGAGGAGTATCGGCCGTACAAGGGCGGCCTGCCCCAGTTCCGAAAAGAAATCGGGAAGTACGTGACGGCTGACGAGGTAGCGAGGTTCGAGCAGTACGTCTTCGTGCCGGTGAACCTGAACACGGCGAGCGACGCCGACATCCTCTCCATTCCCGGAGTCGGTCAGCGCATGCTCCGCGAGTTCAAGGAATACCGACCGTACCGGAACATCGAGCAGTTCCGGCGGGAGATCGGGAAATACGTCAACGCCAAGGAAGTCGCCCGTCTCGAGCGGTACGTCACGCTCCAGTAGGCTTCGGTCGGAGGCTAGGTCCTGGTCACCCCGCGTCGTTTGACACCTCCACACCCGGACTTACCTTCGAGCCATGACTGGACCGTCTGGTCTAAGCACGGACGACGCAATCCACGCGACCAAGCGCCGCCTCCTGGACGTCGGGCTCGCCACACTGCTGGAACGCGGATACAACGCGACCGGCATCCAGGATCTCCTCGTGGCGACTGGCGTCCCGAAGGGTTCGTTCTACCACCATTTCGCGAGTAAGGAAGATTTCGCGCTGCAGGTGGTCGATCGCTATGTCGCTGAGCTGCATGGACTTCTTGACCAGGCGCTCGGCGACACGGACCGGGCGCCGGTCGAGCGGGTCCGATCCTACTTCGAGCGGCTCCTCGCGGTCTACGCCGGCCAGGGCTACCTCGGCTCACTGTTGGGGCTGCTTGGAATGGAGCTCGCTGCGGTGAACACGGCGTTCCGCCGTCGCATCGAGGGAGCGGTCGACGGCATCGCCCGCCGACTCGGCGAGGCGCTGGAGGAAGGGCGGCGCCGCGGCGACTTGCCACCGGAAGCAGATCCGGTTCAGACCGCGAACGTCATTCTCGACTGCTGGGAAGGCGCTGCCCTACGGTCTCGCGTCCTCCGCGGAGCGGCCCCGCTGGAGGCGGTGCTCGACATGTCGTTTCGCTCGGCGCTGGCGGCCTGACGGGCGCCGGGGAGTTGGGTCGCCGCTAAATCCGGCTGCCAGGCAGGGGCTGCTTTGAGAAGCAGGTCGCCGGACGTTGGCGGCCATGCTTCCCCGCGCCGAACAGGCGGAACGCGGAAAACGCGGCGCCGCGCCTGCCGGCGTGGCCGCGGAAGGCGGCGGCACAACGGGACGATTCGTTGCGCCACGCCCGGACTACGAGCCGGCCGACGCGTCTGTCATGATGGGAACGGCCCACGGGATGCCACTGTCCTGGAAGGCCGTTACCCCAAATCACCGAGCCCTCGTGGTCGCGATGCCGTACGTGGCGTCGGCGGGATCCCGTTCTCCGCGTGCCGTTCCCGCGCCGCGCGCCGCCAGGCGCGCGGTCCGCGTACTCCGCGTCCTGCAGTACCGGCGCACGTCAAGCTTCGCCTCGGATCAGGACAGCTCTAAGTCCGCTGCTGCAAGGCCCGCATGAAGCGCCTGGCACGCTCGGGGGCCGGGCCGGGTGAGTGAGGCGCTTCGGCGCCCACCACCGCTTCCACGTCCAGGGCAATGAAGGTCGGGCCCGGAGCGTCGAGCAGCCGCCGGGCATCGCGCTGCCACGCGCCGGCGCGTCCATAGCGGTGCACGTCGTCGAAGCCGCTCGCCCGCGCCACGGCCCCGAAGTCCACCGCCCGCCCACCGCCGCGCGCCGCCGAGGCACCCGCGGTCGGCTGGTGGCCGGTGACCTCGTAGACGCCGTTGTCGAACAGCAGCACCGCGATGTTGTGCGCACCGGCGGCCACGATCGACGCGAGCGAGCCGAGGTTCATGAGCATGGAGCCGTCGCCCATGCAGACGATGACGCGGCGATCGGGGCGTGCGAGCGCGAGACCGAGCCCGATCGATGTGCCGTGGCCCATGCTCGACGGGACGAGGACGACGTCCAACGGGTGCGGCTCGCCGAGGCGCATCCACTCGCGCGCCGAGCCCATGGTCGTGATGACGATTTCGTCGTCGCGGCGCACGTCACGAAGCACGGCGAGCGACGTCACGAGCCCCATCCGCTCGGGTGGTACGTGAGGCGCGGTCATTCGGCGATCACGGCGGCGCCAGGCCTGTGGGCGTCACGACACGCCGTGAAGTGCTCGCGAATGTCAGCCAGCTGCGACGGATCGGTGATCAGTCGGTAGTCGATCTGCCACGCATCGAGAATCGGTTCCGTGAATACGAGGCAGGTGTCGCCTGGCAGCTTCGCCTGATCGCGGTAGCTTCGATATCCGATGATCGAGAACAGCGGGAGCTTCCAGTCGTGGAGCGCGTTGCGAAGCGCGTCGCCCGACTCGAACAGGCCGGTGCACTGGATCATCACGAGCGGCGTCGCACCCCCGAGGTAGAGGCCAGCAGCGACTTGCCAGGCCTCACCCTCGCGGCAGACGCGAACGAGACGTACGATCCCGCCGCGCTCGATGGCCGGCTCCCACCGGCCAATCGTGCTGTCGGGAACCGTGACGACGTGAGTGACGCCGAGCTCCGCGAGGAGCGACGCGACCTGCTCGCCAGAGAACACTTCGTTTCGGGACCGCGTAAGAAACCCAGGGGACGACAATCTAACGTCGGAGGAACCCAATGCCTGTGAGAACCCATCGCGCATGGCTCGCGGCAGTCGGTCTGTTGGCGGTCGGCAGTGTGTCCGGAGGCGCGCAGGAGGCGCCGAACTACGAGGTGTACGCGGTACGGTATGCGATGCTTCCGGGCTTCCCTCTCCGCGCCATGGTCGCCGGCGCCGACTCGACGCGAACGATCGACGGCGCCATGTCGGTGTGGCTCGCTCGCGGTGGCGGGAAGACGGTGCTCATCGACGCCGGGTTCTATCGCCCGAAGTTCGTGGACCGATGGAAGCCGTCCAACTTCGTGTCGCCCGCGGAGGCGCTGTCGCGCGCCGGCGTTCGGCCCGAGCAGGTCACTGACATCGTCGTCACCCACGTGCATTGGGATCACGTCGACGGCGTGGATCTGTTCCCGAACGCACAGGTCTGGATTCAGAAGACTGAGTACGATCACCACATCAGCCCGAACGGCACGCCGCGCGAGTCCGCGATCGATGCGGATGACGCGCGCATGCTGTCGCAGCTCAAGGCGCGCGGCCGCGTGCGGGAGGTGAACGGTGATTCGGTGCAGATCATCCCGGGCATCACCGTGTATACCGGCGGGAAGCACACGTTCGGCTCCCAGTACGCGGCGATAAAGACGGAATCGGGCACGGTCGTCATCGCGTCGGACAATCTGTATCTGTACGAGAACCTCGATCGCCGGCGCCCGATCGCGCAGACGCTCGACTCGCTCTCGAACCTGCGCTCGCACGAGCGGATGCGGCGGCTCGCGTCGGATCCGAGACTGATCGTCCCCGGTCACGACCCGGCGGTGTTCACGCGGTTTCCGTCGGGCGTGGAGGGGATCGCTCGCATCAAGTAACCGGCTCACGGATCGACCGCCGCCGGCGCCTAACGCCGGCGGCGCCCCACCAGGCCACGATTCTCGATGAAGAGACTCTTCCTGAGCACCGCCTGCCTCGTCGCGGCCTGCTCGCCCGGAGCACCGGCGTCCTCGGCGCCAACGCTCGCCCCCGACATCGGCCGGCGGCTCGTGGCCGAGCACGGCGTCGTCACTTCGGCCCACCCACTCGCGTCGGACGCGGGCGTCGAAATCCTCCGACGTGGTGGCAACGCCGTCGACGCGGCGGTCGCGACGGCATTCGCCGTTGGCGTCGTCGAACCCGAGATGTCAGGCGTGGGTGGCGGCGGCGCGATGCTCGTGTGGCGTCAGCGCGAGCGCCGCGCGGACTTCATCGACTTCTACCCCGCGCAGCCGGTTGGCTCGTTCCGTCGCGTTCGCGCAACGCGCGCCGACTCCACCGCCCCGCTCCGCGTCGTTGGGGTGCCGGGCAACGTGGCCGGCTTGCTCCAAGCCCAGGAGAAGTTCGGCCGGTTGTCGCGCGATGTCGTGATGGCGCCGGCGATCCGCATCGCCGAGGCGGGGTTTCCGCTCTACCAGGTCCTCGCCGAGATGATCCAGCGCGATTCGGCACGCCTAACGCGGGACGCCGTGGCACGCGCGCTGTACTGGTCGGGCGGCGCCGTCGTCGGCGTCGGGGAACGAGTCAAGAACCCGGCGCTCGCCCAGGTGCTGCGCCGCGTCGCGTCCGACGGGCGGAAGGGCTTCTACGAGGGAGAGACGGCCCGCCTGCTCGTTGCGCGCATGAACACGGGCGGTCACCCGGTGACGCTCGACGATCTCGCGAGCTACGCCCCGACCTGGCGGCGTCCGCTCTGCACGTCGTATCGCGGGCGAGCGGTGCTGTCGGCTCCGCCTCCGCAGGGCGGAATGCAGGTGCTGCACTCGCTCAAGTTGATCGAACGGTTCGACGTGCGGGCGCTCGGCCTCCCGACACGCTCGGCCGACGCGTTCGATGTGTTCGCGTCCGCGATGCGCGCGGGGCAGCAGATGGCGCGCCTCAACGATGATCCGCGCTGGGTGTCCATCCCGGCCCGCGGCGTGATCTCGACCGGCTACGCGGACCGCTGGCGTGCCGACGTGGGCGTGAAGCGTGTCGTGGACTCGCTCCCCATGCCCGACCCGGCCGCGTTCGACGGGACGGCTCCGGCGGCCGAGTGCCGGACGACGGAACCGTACGGAACCACGCGTCCGGTGGCGACGGACGGCGCCGCGCACCCTGACGAGGGCGGCGGCGAGACGACCCACATCTCGGTCGTGGACGGCGACGGGAACGCGGTCGCCGTGACCGTCACGAACAGCTCCGTCTTCGGGTCGGGCGTCGCGGTCGCCGGTTTCTTCCTGAACGACTCCGGCATTCGCTTCTTCCGGCCTGATGATCTGGATCGCCCGCGTGGATCGTCGTGGCGCACCCGGCAGTCGACGATCGCGCCGACCATCGTCCTCGAGGGCGATCGTGCACGGCTCGTCGTCGGGTCGCCGGGTGGCGGACGCATCCCGCTCGCCATGATGCAGACGATGTCGTACGTGCTGGATTACCGACTCGACCCGCTCGAGGCGCTGCGCATGTCACGCATCTATCCACAGCGTGTTGGGCGCCAGGTGGAGCTCGAAGGGGCGTTCGACCCCGCGGCGCTCGAGGGCGTACGCGGGATGGGATACGTGCCGATGGCGCAGTCGTTCGGCTACGCTCGGCTCTATCTCATCGCGCGGGACGGAAACCGGTGGATCGGAGCCGCGGATCCCCGGCATGATGGACAGGTCAGAGGGTACTAAGCGGGAAGATCCTTCGCTGACGCACCGGACAAGTCGGGAATCGACGACACCACCCCGGTCGCGTTAGGCGACCTCGCTGGTCATTCTCCACCGCAGACGACGGAGACAGGCATGTCAGTGCTCGACGCACCGCGCAGCCCTCGCGCCTCGGCCGCCCATCGGGGGGTCGGGCCATTCCTGACGGCGCTCGTGTTCGCCACCACGGTCGACGCCGCGCCGGTCGCCGCGCAGCCCGCAACGCAGGCCGCCGCCGACGTAACGCGCCGCGCGACCATCAACGTGTCGAACGACCCGCTCCTCGCGCCGTTCCGGTTCCGGAACATCGGGCCGGCGAGCATGGGGGGACGCATCGACGATATCGAGGTGTCTGTCAGCAACCCGAACATCGTGTACATCGGCTACGCGGTCGCTGGCGTGTGGAAGTCCGACGACAACGCGACGACGTTCAGACCGATCTTCGACACGTACGGTACGACGTCGATCGGCGACATCGCCATTCATCCGACGAACCCCGACATCGTCTATGTGGGCACCGGTGAGGCCAACAACCGGCAGACGTCGACGTTCGGCGACGGGATGTACAAGACGACCGATGGCGGCAAGACGTTCACGCACATCGGCCTGCGCGAGACGCAGACCATCGCGCGCGTCGTGATCGATCCGCGGAACCCCGACGTCGTCTACGTCGCCGCGACGGGACACCTCTTCGGGCCCAACGCCGATCGCGGAATCTACAAGACCACCGACGGCGGCCGGACGTGGAACAAGGTGAAATACGTCGACGAGAACACCGGCTTCACCGACCTCGCGATGGACCCCTCGAACAGCAACATCCTGTACGCCGCGAGCTATCAGCGCCGGCGCATGGGCTGTTGCTTCAACGGTGGCGGGCCCGGGAGCGCGATCTGGAAGACCGAGGACGCCGGCCGGACGTGGACGAAGATCGAGGGCAACGGGCTGCCCACGGGCACGTATGGTCGTATCGCGCTCGACGTGTCACGGTCGAACCCGAACGTCGTGTACGCGCAGATGGAAGTCGGTCTGAGCAACACCATAACGGTCGCAACCGGAACGCCCGCATCGGCGAACTCCGAGGCGACGCCTGGCGCGCCTGCCGGCCCGCCGGTCACGCCGGGAAATCCGCCTGGCGGCCAGGCGGCCGGTGGTGGTGGCGGAGGAGGCGGCGGGGGTGGGGGTGGTGGCGGAGGATTCAACTGGTGCAACAACGCGGGGCCCGGCGGGGGGTTCCCCGTTCCCGGCGGTCAGGGCGCCGCGGCCGCGGCGGCCGCAGCGGCGACGCCCACGCGCGTTCCACCGGCACTCGACGCGACCCGCAGCGGCATATGGCGGTCGGCAGACAAGGGGCGCACGTGGACGCACGTCAGCAACTGCAACGCGCGCCCGATGTACTTCAGCCAGGTCCGCGTCGATCCGACGAACGAGAACGTCGTGTACGTCGCGGGGCTCCCGGTCGCGAAGTCGCTCGACGGCGGCAAGACGTTCGTCACCCTCGACGACGCGGGTGGCAACGCCTCCCCCGGCCACGTGGACCAGCACGCGATCTGGATCGACCCGAAGAATCCGCAGCACCTGATCATCGGGAACGACGGCGGCGTGAACGTGAGCTGGAACCAGGGCAGGAGTTGGGACTTCATCAACACGATGGCAACGGCGCTCGTGTACGTCGTCAGCGCCGACATGCGCCGGCCGTACTTCGTGTACATCGGTCTCCAGGACAACGGCAGCTGGGGCGGCCCGAGCTCGACGCGCTCGCGACTCGGCGTCATGAATTCGGATTGGTTCCGCGTCGGCGGCGGTGACGGCTTCTACACGGCGGTCGACCCGACCGACTACACGATCGTCTACAGCGAGTCGCAGAACGGCAACACGAACCGCTACGACCTCCGCACCGGCCGCGTGCAGAGCATTCGGCCGCGCGCGCCGGCGCGGCCGGGTGCACCACCGCCCGGAGCCGGGGGCGGTGGCGGTGGTGGCGGCGGGGGCGCGGGCGGGCAGCCTAACGTGACGAACGCCCAGCCGGGCGACGTCTACCGGTTCAACTGGAACACGCCGTTCATGCTCTCGCCACACAACCCGAGCACGATTTGGCTGGGCGGCAATCGACTGTTCAGGTCCACCGACCGTGGAAACTCGTGGACGGCCAGTGCGGACGTAACGAAGCAGGTCGACCGGTCGAAGATCGAGATCATGGGCGTGCCCGGCGATCGCACCATGCTGTCCAAGCACGACGGTGTGACCGCGTTCAGCACGATCACCGCGCTCGACGAGTCACCCGTGACCGCGGGCCTCGTGTGGGTGGGCACGGACGACGGCATGTTGCAGGTCACGCGTGATGGTGGCACGACCTTCACCGACATCGGGAAGAATTTGCCTGGGTTGCCGGCGAACCATATGCACTGGATCTCGCGCATCGACGCGTCGCACTTCGACCCCGCGACGGCCTACGTCGCGGTCGACGGTCATCGCAGCAACGACCTCAAGCCGTACCTCTTCGTCACGCGTGACTACGGCGCGACATGGACGAGCATCGCGAACAACCTCCCGCCATATGGCAACATCCAGGTGGTTCGCGAGGACCCGAAGAACAAGGATCTGCTCTACGTGGGCACGGAGTTCGGGCTGTTCATCTCGTTGAACGGCGGGCGTGAGTGGAAGAGGTTCATGAACGATCTGCCCACGGCGCGCGTCGACGACATCCTCATCCATCCGCGCGACGGCGATCTGATTCTCGGGACACACGCTCGCGGCGTGCTCATCGCCGATGACATCACGCCGCTCCAGCAACTGACGCCCGCGGTACTCGCGGCTGACGCGACCCTGTTCGACATCCGCCCCGCCGTCGCCTATCTGAACGACTTGACGCTCGCGCAGCAGATCGCCGGCCAGCAGGTATTTGCCGGCGAAAACGCGCCGCGCGGAACGGCGATCAACTACTACCTGAAGTCGGCGCCGGCGGGGGATGTGAGGATCTCGATCGCCGACGCCAGCGGCCGAGTGGTGCGGACGCTCGAGGGCACGAAGAACGCCGGCCTGAACCGCGTGTACTGGAACCTCGCTCCAACGCCCCGGGCGGGCGGCGGAGGTGGTGGCGGCGGCGGGGGCGGCGGGGGCGGGGGCGGCGGCAACATCCCGACGGTCGACCCGGGCAACTATACGGTGACGGTCACGCTGGGCGGGCGGACACTCACCAAGCCGCTCACGGTGTTGGAAGACAAGTGGATGCACGAGCGGTAAAACGAATCGCTGGTCGCTGAATGCCCGGGCGTGTGGCTGGGTGACTCTGGTCGCTGTCAGCCCGAGCATTCAGCCACCACCACGCGTTCAACGGTGCGCCATGTGACAGTGCTCCTCTGGCGTCCCGCCGTTTGCCCTTGCAGTGTGTGCCTATGCCGCGACTCCGCCCCGATCGAGCGTTAGGGTCTCTGACCCTCTGGTCCCTCGGCGCCCTTGTCCTCGGGCTCGCGGTCGGGGCGTTAGGACACGGATCCAGTGCCCCCGTGTTCGCGGTCATCGACGAAGTGTTCGGTCCACTCGGAGACCTCTGGCTGTCCGCGCTCCAGATGACCGTGCTGCCGCTCGTCGTCGTTCATCTGCTCGCGGCGATCGTTGGTGCGGGAGAAACCGAATCCCTCGGTGGACTCGGCGGCCGAGCGCTCGCCCTGTTCGTGGGGATGCTGCTCGTGGCGGCGCTGTTCACTCTGATTGCGACCCCACCGCTCATTTCCGCCGCGTCGCCCGACGCGGACGCGTTCGCCCAGCTCCGAGCGGCGACGCCGATCCCGCAAGCGGCCCGGGATGCTGCCGCAGCCGGCACCGGGTCCTTCGGCGAGTGGATTGGCCACCTGCTGCCTTCGAACCTGTTCGAGGCAGCGCGTCGTGGTGACGTCCTGCCGCTACTGCTCTTCTCTGCTCTCCTCGCGGTCGCGATTCGCCACCTGCCGACTGACCAGCGCCAGCCGCTGAGTGGGGTGTTCGCATCGCTGTCATCGGCGATGCTGATCATCGTCCGGTGGCTCCTGGCCGTGACGCCGATCGGAGTGTTTGCCCTGAGCTTCGCGCTCGGCCGGACGACGGGGCTCGAGGCGGCGGGGATGCTCGGCGGGCTCGTGCTCCTCCAGTGCGGGCTCATGACGGCGTTCACGCTGCTGCTCTATCCGGCAACGGCCCTCATCGGCCGCGTACCGTTAGGCGCGTTCGCGCGGGCCGTGGCGCCGGCGCAGCTGGTCGCGCTTTCGACGCGGTCGTCGATCGCCTCGCTCCCCGCACTCGTCGAGGGGGCGCGCACCCACCTGAATCTTCCCCAGTCGGCCACGAGCTTCGTCCTTCCGCTCACCGTATCGCTCTTCAAGGTGAACCGGACGATCTCGAGCACCTCGAAGCTCCTGTTTCTGGCCTACGTGTTCAACGTGCCGCTGTCGGCGGCCACCATCGCGACGTTCGTGCTCACGGTCGTGGTGCTGAGCTTCAGCTCGGTCGGCGTTCCGAACGGGGGCAGCGCGTTCAAGACCTTGCCGGCGTACGTCGCCGCCGGGCTGCCGATCGAGGGCATCATCATCGCCGAAGCGGTCGAGACGATTCCCGACATCTTCAAAACGGTCCTCAACGTCACCGGCGACATGAGCGCGGCGTCGATCCTCGCGCGCGGCAGCCGGGTGCCGGCCCTCGCGGGCGCGCCGCTCCCCGCACCGGAACAGGCGTGACCGGTCCGCTGTCGCTCCCGCTCGCGACCGTCCGTCGCGAGCCCGGGCTCGCCGCGCGGTTCGTCCTCGCATCGTTAGGCCGGGCAACGTTGACGGGCGCATCGATCCTGTTGGTGCGCGAGTTTCTGGGCGGCGTGCTCGGGCGCAGCGACGGGGCTTCCCGTCCGCTCGTCGACGCGTTCGGTGCGAGCGGCGCGGTGTGGGCGGTCGCTGCGGCGCTGATCGCCACGCAGTTGGGCGCCGCCGCGCTCACCTACGCGGCACAAGTGAGCCAGCACCGGCTCGTCGCGACCATCGAGCTGAATGCGATGGAGCGGCTCATCACGCACCTCCTCGGCCTCTCGGCAGGGTTCTTCGACCGGCGCACGCACGGCGACCTGATTCAGACCGTCCGGCAGGACGTGGCACACCTGCGCCTCGTCGCCATGTCGGCGGCAACGATGGTGCTCGATGCGCTGCACGGAATCGCGCTCGTGACTGCGGCCGTGATGTTGAGCCCGTTGCTCGCCGTCATCGCGTTCGTGCTCGTGCCCGTTGCGGCGCTGCCCGTCTATCTCGTGGCGCGACGCACACTCGCCCGATCGTTCGGCGTTCGGCGCAAAGGCGTCGTACTGTTCGACACGCTGCTACAGCTGCTCCGTGCGATCCGGATCATCAAGGTCTACCAGGGCGAGCGTGTCGAAGCCGAGCGCACCGTGCAGGACGCTCGCACGTACTTCGATGAGGTGATCGCCCTCGAGCGCACGCGGGCCCTCGCGCGCGTCGCTCTCGAATCACTGGCCGGGCTCAGCCTCGTCGCCGTGATCATTGCCGGTGGCATGCAGGTGCTCGGCGGGTCGCTTGGCTGGCCGGAGTTGTTGTCGTTCCTCATCGCCGCGCGCGCGGCGCAGGGGCCGTTCAACAACGTGAACACCAGCTACATGGAGATTCAGCGGCACGGCGCGAGCGTGGCGCACATCGAGGCGTTGCTCGCCGAGCATCCGGACGTGGTCGATCGCGCGGACGCCGTGCGGGTGACGGCGCCGCCGAGACACCTGTCCGCGGAGGGCGTCGGGTTCGGATTCGGCGAGACGGCCGTGCTCGATGGCATCAGTCTCGACGTCCACGCGGGCGAGACGTTAGGCATCGCCGGCCCGTCGGGCTCGGGAAAAACGACGCTGCTGAACATCATCGCGCGATTCTACGATCCGACCCGCGGGACCGTTCGGCTCGACGGACGGGATATCCGCGAGCTCAAGCTCGAGGATATCTACCGCCAGATCGCGATCGTCGCGCAGGATCCGTTTCTGTTTGCGACGTCGGTGCGCGAGAACATCCGCTGCGGGCGGCCGGCAGCGACCGACTCGGACGTCGAGGCGGCCGCGCGGGCGGCCGAAATTCACGACGACATCGTGGCGATGCCGAACGGCTACGACACGATCGTCGGACACGGGGAGCGGGCGCTGTCGCGCGGCGAGTCGCAGCGGATCAACATCGCGCGCGCGGTGCTCAAGAACGCGCCGATTCTGCTGCTCGACGAGGCGACGTCGAGCCTCGACTCGTTCGCCGAGGCGAAGGTGCAGCGTGCGATCGACCGTCTCGCGGCGGGGCGCATGACGATCGCCGTCGCGCACCGCCTCTCGACGCTGCGCAACGCGACGCGGATCCTCGTGATCGAGTCGGGACGCGTCGCGGGGCTCGGGACACACGCGGAGTTGCTCGCAGGGTGCGCCGCCTATCGGCGACTGTGGGAGGCGCAGTCATCGGCGCCAGCGGCTGACGTGCTGTCGCTGGACGACGCGAGACGGGCGACGGGCACATGATTCACTTCGTCGTTCCGGCGGCACAGACCCGAGGCATCGACGAGTACCTCGAGCACTGGGGACTCGACCTCGCACCTCGCTTTCGCGTCGTGCCTACCGAGTCGCTCCCGACCCTCACCTCGGCGTCGCCCGGCGTGTACGTGTTGTCGGGGCTCGACCAGCTGGCGCCAGGACTGCTCGCGTTCGTCGCGTCGTTTCACGATGCGCTCGACGGGCGGCCCGATGTGCGATTCCTGAACAGACCGTCGCGAACCTGGCAACGCGTTCGACTGCTCGACGAGCTGCACAAGCACGGATACAACCAGTTCCGCGCGGTGAAAATCACCGCCGATTTCTCTTCACTGCGCTACCCCGTGTTCCTGCGCGATTGGCGGTCGCACGGGGGCCCCATCTCACCCATGCTTCGCACGGCGGCGCAGGTCGAGTCCGCGATCGGACGGGCGCTCCTCCAGGGGCACGAGCCGGACAACCTGCTCGTCGTCGAGTTCTGCGACACCGCGGACGCCGCCGGCTACTATCGGAAGTACGCGGCGTTCGTCGTCGGCGGACAGGTCGTGCCGCGGTCGTTGTCCTACTCGCGCCAGTGGATGCTCAAGTTCGGCGGCAGCGAGTTCTCTCGAGCGATGGTGGACGAGGAGAACGCGTATCTCTTCGAGAACCCGCACGAAGCGGCGTTGAGGGAGATCTTCTCGCTCGCCGGTATCGAGTATGGGCGGATCGACTACTCGATGAAGGGTGACCGGATTCAGACGTGGGAGATCAACCTGAATCCGACGATCGGCCGCGGGCGGCGTCCGTCCACCGGCAAGGTTCCGCCCGAGCTCGATGCGATTCGGAAGCGCGGCAAGGAGCAGTTCTACCGCGGGTTCAGGCAGGCGTGGGAGTCGGTCGACGTCGCGGTGAGCGACGGCGCAGCGATCGCGTTGACCATCCCGGATGCGATCCGCGGCGCCGCCCTGGCCGAGATCGAGGCCCGGGCGAGCGCCCCGGTTCGCTCGGATACGAGCGGCTGGTTCGCGACGCTGCGGCGGGTGCTCCGCCCGGCAAAGCCGCTCGTCGATCCCGTGGTGGCGCCCGCGTTGAGCATCCTCGGTCGCGTCGCCCAGCGGAAGGCGAGACAGCGGACGACCTAGGATGACAAGGCCGGCGATAGCTTTCAGCTCCGTCCGCCTTCGTCCGACTCCGCCATGACCCACGACGATTCCGCTCCGCGCCCGCTGCCTGTCCTTCGCGCCATGGTCGACGTGCTCGACCGCGACCTGTTGCAGATCGTCGCTCGTCGCATGGCCCTCGTGGGCGAGATCGCGGCCTACAAGCGCCTGCATGCGCTCCGCATTCGTGACGCCCAACGAGAGCGCGAGATCATCGACGATCGCTGTCGTCGCGCGGAGGAGATGGGGCTGCCGCGCGGGGAGATGGAGTCACTCTTCCGCGTGCTCATGCGCGCCAGCCGCGACCATCAGGCCTCGCTCCGGGCTGAAGTCCCGCTCACGACGCCCTCGCGCACCGTCGCGGTGATTGGTGGCCATGGCGGGATGGGTACGGTCATGGCGCGCCTGTTCGGGGACCTCGGCCACCAGGTGATCATCTCCGACCTCGACACGCCGCTCAGCGCCGGCGACGCGGCGTCGGTCGCGGACGTCGTCGTCGTGAGCGTGCCGATCGACGTCACGGAAGACGTGATTCGACACGTGGGACCGCGCGTCCGTGAAGACGCGGTTCTCATGGACGTGACGAGCATCAAGCAGGCACCGGTCGCGGCGATGCTCGCGTCCACCCGCGCGAGCGTCGTGGGGACGCACCCGATGTTCGGGCCGAACGTGCATTCGCTGCAGGGGCAGCGGGTCGTCGTCTGCCGCGCCCGCGGCGATGAGTGGGCAACCTGGGTCACGCGGATGCTCCAGGCACGCGGGCTCACGGTGCAGGACGCGACGCCCGAGCACCACGACCGGGTGATGGCTGTCGTCCAGGTACTCACCCACTTTCAGACCCAGGTCCTCGGCCTGACGCTGGCGCGGTTGGGTACGCCGCTCGATGAGACGCTGCGTTTCACATCGCCGGCGTATCTCATGGAGCTCTACGTGACGGCGCGGCACTTCGACCAGTCGCCCGATCTGTATGGCCCGATCGAGATGCGCAATCCGGCCGTGGGCGATGTCACGGCCGGGTTCCGGAACGCGGCGCAGGAGGTCTCGGAGATACTCGCGTCGGGCGACCGGGAGCGATTCCGGGCCCTGTTCGCCGAGGTGCGCGACTTCTTCGGGCCGTTCACGCACGAGGCCCTCGAGCAGTCGAGCTTCCTCATCGACCGGCTCGTCGAGCGGCTCTAGCCAGGCTGGCGGTGCGCCGAACGAGCGGGACGCGGGG
>Ga0075420_100002206_pt1 | contig 16825 bp, 10 predicted proteins | sample SoiMetdeltSBSDD4_FD_75296 | JGI IMG/M metagenome (GOLD analysis project Ga0075420, IMG submission 75296) | Bulk soil microbial communities from a Populus tree surrounding site in Tennessee, USA - Soil MetaG P. deltoides SBSDD4 | ecosystem: Environmental > Terrestrial > Soil > Tree plantation... | reverse complement strand
CGAGCCAGCGGTCGACGCGCATCGCCGCACAGGCGATCATGAGCGCCACGCCGGTCACGAACCACCCCACCAGATTGAGCGTCGGCATGCCGTAGTACGGACCTGTCGTGCCCCAGATCCAGTACTTCGTGACGAAGCTCATGGCCGGATCGAGCGCGAGGTCCCAGCTGAGCAGGATGAAGGAGCCTAACGCGACGCAGGCCAGGCGCGCCGCGCGCGCACCTTGCACGGGAAACCGCCGAACGGCGACCGCGTACGAGGGCAGTGCCATCATGAACCACGACGCCGGAATCAGCACGGGCACGTGGTCCAGCCATTTGAGTCCGAGGCCATCGGTGTACCGATACGGCCCGAAGGGCAGCCCGACCGTCGTTCCAGCCAGCTCGGCGCCAAGCGAGATGATGTAGATGGCCGCGAACGCGGGGAGCCACCGGGCCCCGACGCGCCTAACGAGCACGAGCGCCAGGGCGGCGACGGCCACGAGAATCTGGGCCCGTGGCGCGATCACGAGCATCCGCGCGTAGGTCGTCGCCGATACCTGGGCCCGGATGAGCAGCTCGGGGTGCAGCGAGAAAGTCGCGAATCCAACGAGCGATCCGATCGAGACGAGATACACGGACGCCAGTGCGAGTAGCTCGACGAGCGACCGCTCGGCCCTGACGGACGGGACGCGCACGGACTCGCCCACTTCGCTTCTAGGCCTCCGACCCGCTGTCAGATCGAACCCTGCCTCGATTCCCCCAGCCGTCTGCTGCATTGCACCTCTGCGATCCGTCCGTCTTGTGTCCAGATATTGCGCTTAGATTGCTAGACATGATATTGACATAAGACGCGTCGCTTGTCCAGTCACCTGTCAGTCCCCACTCCCATCCGATACAGCGCGCCGCATTTCCCGTCGAGCTCGCAACAGGCGGCGCAACGACAGGATGTCGTCGAGCACGTGCACCTCTCGACCCAGCGTCTCGGTGTCGAGTCGGGTTGCGGCCGCGCCGCCGACGACCAGCGCAACTCCGTCGGGCAACGCACGGGCCGTTTCTCTGATCTCGCGAGTCGTCCCCTCTCCATTGCCGTAAACCAGGCTCAGCGCTACGACATCGGCGCCCACGGCCCTGGCAGCCGCGGCGATGTCGGCAGCCGGCAGGCTCGCGCCGAGGTATACGACGCGCCACGACTCCTCGGATGCTGCGGCGGCCACGATCATCGCCCCGAGCTCGTGGAGCTCCCCCGCGGGAGTCGCGACCACGACACACGGGGCGCGTCGCTCCGACTCGTATGCGTCGCTTACCCAGGCGAGGACGCGCCGGACGGTGTCGGACGCGAGGTGCTCGTGAAACGGCGCGAGCGTTCCGGCATGCCATCGATCGCCGACCTGAGTCAGCAGCGTTGCGGCGATGGAGTCGATGAACCGAGTGGCCCCGAGGGACAGAACCGCCCGCTTGAGAATGCCCTCGAGGGCGCCCTGGTCCATCGACTCGATGGCGGCGATCGCCTCCGCGATCACGAGGGTCGACCTGGATCCATCATCGTCCGGTCGGACGCTATCGGCGCGGCCCCGCGCGGCGAGCGCCTCGAGCGCCGAGCTGTCGAGCCGAGCAATCGCTCCGATGCTGTGTCCGTCGGACGTTGCCTTTCTGAGGAGAGCGAGCCGCATGACGTCGCTCTCGCTGTACAACCGCTGCCCACCCTCCGACCGGGCCGGGCTCACAGCGCCGTATCGGCGTTCCCAGGCGCGGATGACGTCCGCGGTCAGCCCGGTCCGTCGAATCACCGCCCGCAGCGGATACCGCGCGTCGCGGCTGTTCGCGTCACTCATGATCCGACGCTACCCGCCTGTCCACCTCTGGTCAATGTTTTCTTGCGATTATGCTAGACACTAATTCTGCGAGCGGCGCCACCGACCACCTGTCAATCGAGCGGCAGCGCGACGGCATCTGGATGCTCCGGGCGCGCCAGAAGTTGATGATGCCGCGAGACCAGCTCTTCCCGTTCTTCGCCGACGCCGCCAACCTCGGACGCATCACGCCGCCCGAGATGCAGTTCGAGATTCTGACGCCGGGCCCGATCGTCATGCGCGCCGGTGCGCTGATCGACTATCAGATCAGGACCTGGGGAATCCCGCTCCGGTGGCGGACGGAGATCACGGAGTGGAACCCGCCCGTGGAGTTCGTGGACACGCAGCTGCGCGGCCCGTACGCCGAGTGGGTGCATCGTCACCGGTTCATCGCGTTCACCGGCGGGTCCACTCTCATGGAGGACGTCGTGCGCTTTCGCCTCCCCCTCGGACGACTCGGCGCAGTTGCCGGCCCCGTGGTGAGGCGGCAGCTGCGCCGGATCTTCGAGTATCGCCGAACGGCCGTACCGCGGCTGCTCGAGTCAGCCGGAATCGTTAGGGACGCGTCCCCGGCGTATAGCGCTTCACCGTCTGCGCATCCACATCTGCGGCCGTGAACGCCACCTTTTTCATCTCGCCCTTCGCGAACATCGCCGCCTGGTCGCTGTGATGCGGCGAGTCCGGCTTCACGCTCTCGCCGTACGCGAGCACGGTGTACGCGCGAGGGATGTCCTTCCCGAACTCGACGGCCAGGATCCACCCGTCACCACCCGTCACGGCGCGCTTGCCGTCGGGCTGCGTCGCGAAGTTGAGGACGCGGAAGCAGCCTAACGCGCCGCTGCACCCGCCGACCGGCACGTCGACGGTGCCCAGACGCACGCGGTGCACTTCGCCCCACGCGATGAACGGGTCCTGGTATTGTCGCGTGACCTCGGCCAGCGCCCGCGTGAACGCGGCCGCAGCCTTCGCCGGATCCTTGAGGCCGCGCGGCGTCGACGCCGGCTTCTGGAGCGACCACGGCTCCGCGAACATCGAGTCGGCGCTGCTCCCCTGTGTGTAGTACTGCCACCATTGCTGGAAGAGCACGGCGCCCTTGCTCTCGGGACCGGCCGCGTTGTCCCATTTCGCGAGCTGCTCGAGCGCGCGCGATGTCGCGGCGTCCGGATTGGTCGCCCGCACGGCGGCGATGAGATCATCCTTCACGCGGTCGGCGAGCAACATGCGGTACGAGTGCTTCAGCGCAATGACGTCCTCGAGGCTCAGCTTCTTCGTGTTGTCGATGAGCGCGAGCGCCATCTGGCTGCGCAGGCGGAGCAGCGGCTCCGGGAAGTTCGGGGGATACTTCGACCGGTCCAGGACCTGGCGCAGGCTGGCGTGATAAGGCGGATCGTTCTCGTTATGCACGTATCCGCCGCGCGGGTTGAGCACCTGCGGCAGCGAATCGAAGTCGACGTATCGCGTCCACACATCCGATGTCCGTCGCGCCGGAACGGCGGCCGAGTCGCCACCGCTCGCGTGCGGCAGCGACGGGATCGACGCGTTCCAGACGTAGAGGATGTTCCCGGCGCGATCCGCGTAGGTGAAGTTCGAGTTGAACCGCGAGCGGATGCGCATCGCCTCCTTCCACTCGGCGAGCGATTTCGCGCGCATCATGCGAAGGAACTGCTCGCCGCCTCGATAGTCGCCTTCGGCAGCAGCCCGCAGCACGTAGATCTTCCCGCCATCGCGCCAGAATACGGGGCCAAGCGGCGTCCGCCACGACTCACGCGTTTCGGTGGAGTAGCCGTTTCCGTTCTTGTACGTGACTGTCGTCAGCTCGCGCTCGAGCGGCAGCGACGTGCCGTCGAACAGGTAGTGATCTGCCTTCGCCGGATCGACGTCGAGCGCGTAGATCTCGTCGAGATCGGGCGCGTTGTTCGTCGTCGACCATCCGAGATCCTTGTTGAACCCGCCGATGACGCCGAACGGGCCGCCAATGCGCCAGTCCCCATAGAAGTCGAGGACGCCCGGCACCGTCATGTGTGCCTCGTAATAGCCGGAGCTCCACGCCAGGTGCGGATTCCGCAGCAGGATCGCGCGCCCGGACTTGGTGCGGCTTGGCGCGAATGCCCACGCGTTGGAGCCCTCCTCGATCGGATCGACGCCATCGACCGGCCCTTCATCGGACGGGTCGACGTTGTTCGCGGCGGGCCCGCGGCGGGTGGTTTGCGGAGCCAGCCGCGCCATGAATCGACGCGTCGCAGCGAGCGACGCGCTCGTCACATCGCGGGCGGCGACGTCGTACCCGGTGAAGCTCGGCCTGAATCCGCGAGCGAACTCGTTCGGGTGGAGCTCGATGTAGCGGTTCACGCCGGCGGCAAAGCCCTCGTAGACCTCGCGCGTCGCCTGATCGAGGCGAGCGTAATTCTCGACGGCGAGGGAGTAATCGCGCTTCGCGCCAAAGTCGCCGTCCATGCTGTCGCGGCCGAACCAGAGACCCATCTCGCCCCGTCCCCGCAGCAGCCCCATTGCGACCCGCGGACCGTAGTCCTCGAGCATCACCCACGCGAGGGCAAAGTTTGCAGCGGCGAGGTTCTGTGCCCGGATGTGCGGGACTCCGTACGCGGTCCGACGAATCTCGACCTGAGTAGACAGGTCGGTCGCGGGAGCCTGCGCCGATCCTCGGTGGTACGGGCCGGCCAGCGAGAAAGCCGCTAGCAGCGTATACAATGATCGGGTGGCGGTCACGAGCCGGTACGCTCCTGCTGCGAATTTGGAAGACCCAACATGCGGACGACGCATTCGTCCGGACATTCTACGCGCGCGCACGACTCGCCGCTGACTTCGACCGATACGGCCCATCACTCAGCCGCGGGTGACGAGCCACCCACCGATGGGATATGGCGTCGAGACGTACACGGTGTTCTATTGGGCGACTGTTACGATGCCGGGCCACGCTCCCGGCTCCGGCGTTGTTGCCCCTTCCCGCAACGGCCTTCAGAGAGGTGTCGATGAGGACGTGCCAGGTTGTTCGCACACTCACACAAGCCGCGTTCCTAGGAACGCTCGCGATCGGATCAGCGATCGCACAAACCCCACAGCAGGGTACGATCACCGGCCGGGTGACCGACGCGTCGAACGGCCAGCCGGTCGCCGCCGCGCAGATCAACATCGTCGGCACTAACGTCGGCGCCCAGGCCAACGTGGACGGTCAGTTCACGGTTCGGGGCGTAACCCCCGGTACCATCGAGATTCGCGTTCTCCGGGTCGGGTTCGCCGAGGTGAAGCAGTCGGTGACGGTAACGGCCGGGCAGACTGTCACGGCAAACGTCCAGATGCGCGCGGTAGCCGCGACGCTGGCGCCGGTCGTGACGACGGCGACGGGCGAACAGCGCCGCGTCGAAGTCGGAAACGCGATCGCGCAGGTCGATGCTGCGAAGGTCGTCGAGACGCAGTCCATTTCGAACGTGGGCGACCTGCTAACGGCTCGCGCCGCCGGCGTCACGGTGATACCTGGAACGCAGACGGGCGCCGGCATTCGCGTACGTGTTCGCGGAACCAGCTCGCTTTCGCTCACCAACAACCCGATTTACGTCATTGACGGCGTTCGCGTCGAGGGCGCAACCGGCTCCTCGACGGTGAGCGTGGGCGGCACGACGCCGAGTCGTGTCGGCGACCTGAACCCTGAGGAGATCGAGAACATCGAGATCGTCCGCGGTCCGTCTGCCTCGACCCTGTACGGGACCGACGCAGCGAACGGGGTCATCGTGATCACGACGAAGCGTGGCGTCGCGGGCCGGACGCAGTGGACGTACTACACCGAGCAGACGGCGCTCAAGGACTACAATCACTATCCAACGGCGTTTCGCGCGTGGCGCACGGGCACCACGGCGACCACGAACTCGACCGTGTCGAACACGGTGCAGTGCTTCCTCAGTCAGGTCGCGGCGGGCGCCTGTACCCAGGACAGCGTAACGAGCTTCAACCTCGTGGACGATGCCGACGCAACGCCCTTCGGCGTCGGATACCGTCAACAGCACGGCCTGCAAGTCCGCGGCGGATCAGAGGCGGTTCGCTTCTTTGCGCACGGCGAGTACGAGGATGAGGACGGTGTCACGAAGGTACCGAAGTTCGAGGAGCGGTATCTGGCGGCACGCAACCTGTCTCTCCTGCCTAACCAGAAGAGCCCGAATCACCTGACGAAGGCTACGGCTCGCACGAACCTCAACGTCGTGCTTTCGAGTAACGCTGACCTCGCCCTCAACGCGGGGTATATCTCACAGGACTTGCGGCTGCCGCAGAGCGACGACTCGGGCACGAACGGGATCGCCGCGAACATCTACGGAGGCCCGGGATTCAAGTACAACCGGAACGCGGCGGGGGACACGCTCTACGGCTGGCGCGAATACACCCCGCGCGACACCTACCAGTCCGAGACGCGCCAGGGCATCGAGCGGCTCATTACGTCCGCGAACATGAATTGGCGTCCGAAGGAATGGCTCGCTGTGCGAAGCACCGGTGGGCTGGATTACATCAACCGGACCGATACGCAGCTGTGCCGCTTCGACGACTGCACCAACATCGGCGACACTCGCCAGGGCTACAAGGAAGACAACCGGACCAACTTCTACACGTACAGCTTCTCGGCCGCTGCGACGGGTACGCGTCGGCTCGCCGAGGCAATCGAATCGAAGACGACGGCTGGTTTCCAGTATGGTCGCATTCTGCTCGACCGGAACGGCGCCTTCGGGAAGTTCCTGGCCCCCGGCACCGTCACCCTCAGTGAGGCCGGACAGCAAGAGGTCGAGGAATCCACGACCGAAAGCCGCACGCTTGGCGGCTACGTCGAGCAGAGCTTCTCGTTCCGCGACCGCCTGTTCGTGACGGGCGCCGTTCGATCCGATCGAAACAGCGCATTCGGCGCCGACTTCGAGACGGTGTTCTATCCGAAGCTCGCCGTGTCGTGGGTGATTTCGGAAGAAGGATTCTTCCCGAGAGCTGGGTTCGTAGACCAGCTCCGCCTTCGTTCGGCGTACGGCACATCGGGCGTCCAGCCGGGAACCACCGACGCTGTGCAGTTCTACTCCGCCACAAAGGGCCGCTACCAGGGCGAAAGCGCGGACTACACTGGCGTCGTATTCACCGCGCTCGGCAACCCCGATCTCAAGCCCGAGCGTTCCACGGAAATCGAGCTCGGCATCGACGGCACGTTCTGGAACAGCCGCCTAACGACAGAAGTCACGTTCTACAACAAGGCCTCGAAGGACGCTCTGGTCGAGCGGGTCCTGGCGCCATCGATCGGCGCTGGCAATACCCTGCGCTTCGAGAACCTCGGCGAGGTCCGCAATCGCGGCTGGGAGATTCTGGTCAACGGCCGGATCATCCAGCGCCAAGCGTTCGGCTGGGACGTCACGCTGAACGGGTCGACCAACGACAACAAGCTCGTGAGCCTCGGTGGCTTGCCGAACATCGTCCTTTCGTCCACGCTGCAGAACCGTGAGGGGTACCCGCTCAACGGATGGTGGTCGCGACGGCTCGTCAGCTACTCTGACAAGAATAACGATGGGATCATCGCCAACACGGGCTGCACGCAGCTCACGGCCACCAGCGGACCGGCGTGCGAGATCGTTGTCACCGACACGAACGTCTTCAACGGATACTCCTCGCCCAAGCGTGAAGCCGCATTGACGAGCGGCGTTGAGGTGCTCAGTCGACGTCTGCGTCTCAGCGGCATGCTCGACTACAAGGGCGGTCACAAGGTGTACAACAACACCGAGCGCATTCGCTGCGCGAGCCGCTTCAACTGTGCAGGCTTGCTTACGAAGGACGCATCGCTCCAGGAGCAGGCGCGCACGGTGCTGGTGCGCGAGCACCCGAGTCGGTCGGTGGCCGGTTTCCTCGAGGACGCCGATTTCATCCGCTTCCGCGAGCTGTCGCTGTCATACACGCTGCCCGAGGCGTGGATCGGCCGGTATCTGCGCGGACGCAGCGCAGTTGCGTCGGCTTCCGTCCGGAACATCGGCGTGATCTGGACGAAGTTCTCCGGCGTCGATCCAGAAGCGTTCGGCACAACCGGCGATGCGCCATCCTCGTTCCAGGCGTTCGCCCCGCCGACCTACTTCTCCTTCCGACTCAACCTTGGCTTCTGAGGAATTGCCTCGCATGAACGCATACAACAAGACGATTCCCAGCTGGGCGCGGTGGAGTGCCGCGGTGATCGCGCTCGCTGGGGCGGCAGCTTGCACGACCGACGAGATCCTGTCGGTCACTGACCCCGACATCATCCCACCGGTCAGCGTACCATCGCCGGCGGGCGCGAACGCGACGCGACTCGGTGCACTCGCCCGTCTCAATACGGCGACGAGCGGCGGTGAGAGCCTGTTCCTTCTCGGCGGCTTGTTCGCGGACGAATGGAACAACGGCGATTCGTTCATCGCGCGCCAGGAGATCGATCAACGAGTCATCACCATCGAGAACAGCTTCCTCACGACCGCAAATCGTGCGCTCCACCGCGCACGACTGTCCGCGGAGCAGGCGGTCCTGCTGCTCAACGAGTTCGTTCCCGCCGGCCCGACGGCAAACGTCGCCGAGATGTATTTCGTGCAGGCGTTCGTCGAGAACTTGATGGCCGAGCACTACTGCAACGGCATCATCTTCAGCACCATCGTTGATGGGATCGAGCAGTACGGCGAGCGGATCACGACCGCTGAGACGCTCGCCCGAGCGTTGGCGCATGCGGATTCCGGCCTGGCGCTCATCACCGGAACGACCGCGGCCGACGTTAGGGTGCGCAATGCATTACGCGTCGTACGTGGGCGCATCCTGGTGAACCTCAATCGACCTGCGGACGCGATAGTCGGGCTGTCGACGGTGCCGACGAACTTCGTGTACCAGCAGGTTCACGCTTCGACCAGCACCGAGAATCAGATCTGGGCCTTCAACAACTCGGCGCGTCGATATAGCGTCAGCACGGGCGAAGGTACCAACGGCCTCAACTTCGCGACCGCGAACGATCCGCGCGTTCCGGTGTGCACGGGCGGCGACGCTACGTGTCGCACGATCAGCGTCACGGCGACGCAACGGGACGATTTGACCACGCCACTCTTCGTTCAGAGGATCTGGCCCACGCGTGAAAGTCCGGTCACGATCGTGAGCGGCATTGAAGCGCGACTCATCGAGGCTGAGGCAGCACTACGCGCCAACGATGCCGCGACGTATCTGGCGAAGCTGAACGACGCGCGCGCGAACGGGGGCGTGGCTGGCCTGCCGGCTCTCACAGATCCAGGAACGGCGGCGGGCCGCACCGACCTGCTGTTCCGCGAACGCGGCTTCTGGATGTTCTCCACCGGGCATCGGGTTGGCGATCTGCGTCGGCTCGTTCGCCAGTACAACCGGGCGGCCAACGCGGTTTTCCCAACGGGGCAGTGGCATAAAGGCGGGAACTACGGGAATGACGTGACGGTACCGCTTCCGCAGGCCGAGCAGAACAACCCGACGGTGGGCACCGGGAACGACGCCTGTCTCGACCGCAGCGCCTAACGAACGAGTCGAGTGACGCCCAAAGGCTGCCGGCGACCATGATCGCCGGCAGCCTTTGTCATTCCGAGCGGAGCCTGGCCTGAGGAGCACCAGCGACGAAAGGAGGAATCGCTACGACATGTCGAGCGCCTGCGCGATCAGTGTCGGCATCGCGCTCGGGTGCACCCCACGTTCGACGGACTGCAGCGTGAGCGTCAGCGAGAACTTCGCGAACTTCGCCTTCACCTGCACCGGATAGCGCTGCTCGTCGTCCGTGAACCAGACGTGCGCCTGTCCGTCCTCCGAGAAGATGCCACTCGTGCGAATGGACGGCTTCACGACGGTCGTCGCAAACCTCCCCGCAGCCACTTCGACCGTCTCCTGACGGACGCCCGTCAACACCACCGGGTTCTTGTCAGGACGGAAGTAGCGGTCGTCGCGACGTGTCTCGCCGACGCGCACCCCGGCCGCACGCACCGCGTAGATGAACGATCCATCGTCCAGCGGGTTCGCCACGCTCGCGCGCACCGAGTCACCCTGCTTCTGGTACTCGGCCCGCTCCGGGTAAATCTCGTAGGTCGTGTTTCTCTTGTAGCGCCCTTCGGAGATCTGCTGCCGATGTCTGAGCGACGCGAGCGTCTCGACATCGATCCAGCTCTCGTATCGATCGTGCACCCGAAACAGCGGGATGCCGCCATCGATCGAGAAGACCACGTGATACGCAGGTCGTCCACGGATGACCTCGATCCCATCGACACGCATGCGTGCCGTCCCGGCGGGAATGCCGCCGAACGTTGCGCGGTAGACGAGCTCCTCACCCACCGCAAAGGGAACGGGCGCAACGGCCACGTTCGACACAGGCTGAACCGCGCGCAACTGCGCCTGCTGTCCGGACGCGTCGCTCGCCAACGCAGGCAGCGCCGCGACCAGACCTGACGACAACCACCGTTTCATCGTTCGCATACCATCTCTCGATCTATCGTTCACACGCATCGTCGTTCTCCGAAAAACTCCGCTGTGATCTCTCGCGTCACGCATTGCTACGTCTCGACCGGTCATTCCGGATTACTCGTCGATTCGTCACAGAAAGGTGCATGCCAGCGAGATTCATATCTGAACCAATTTCACAAATAAAAACGGCTATCTCAGCGCGCCGAGCACCTTCTCGAGCGCCAATCGTTCCGTCGCGCTTAGCGATTCGGCGAACGCCGCCTCGACCGCCGAGACTGCCTCCGCTCCCGCGGCCGCTTTCTCACGGCCCAGCTCGGTCAGCTCCGCTCGCTTGCTCCGTCGATCCGTCGCGTCGTCGATCCGTCGCACCAGACCATCGGCCTCCAACCGATCCACCAGCGTGGTCATGTTGGACGGAACGCACTCTTGCTCCTGGGCCAGCTGGCGCAGCGGCACCGGTTCCCCAGCGTCCGCCAGCTGCGACAGCACGTAATACTTTGCCGCCGAAAGGCCCACGGGCCTCAACGCGTCCTCCAGCCTGTCGAGCTGCGTGCGCGCAGCCTCGAGGAGCATGAAGAAGAGCGGGTCCTTTCGTTCAGCAATATTCACATGTGAACATTACATGCGGTCGCGGTTTTCGGCAAGCCCCGACTCTTCCACCTCCGGAACGCGTACCCCGGCCGACGGCCTGGTGTTGACCACGAGCTCGAAGACGTCAGGCCGCGAGTAATGGCCGACGGTGTCGAGATCGAACTTCCCGCGGACGATATCGTCGAGATCGATGTCGGCGGTGATGATCGCCTCAGCGTCGTAGACCGGGCCGGCGATGATCTCGCCGAGTGGGTTCACGATGCAGCTGCCTCCGCGCGTGACGATTGCCGCGGGGTCATCGGCGAGGTCGCTCGGGTAGTCCACCGGGTAGTCGCAGCGCCGCGCGAACTGGTTGCTGCTCAGCACGAAGCACCGGCCCTCGACCGCGATGTGTCGCATGCTGGCGATCCAGCTCTCCCGGCTGTCCGCCGTCGGGGCGACGTAGAGCTGGACGCCCTTGGCGTACAGCGATGTTCGATAGAGCGGCATGTAGTTCTCCCAGCATATGGCCGCGCCGAGCTTGCCGATCTCGGTGTCGAACACCGGCATGGTGCTCCCGTCGCCCATTCCCCACACGAGCCGCTCGCTCGCCGTCGGCATGAGCTTCCGGTGCTTGCCCAGGTAGTTGCCGTTAGGTGCGAAGAAGAGCACCGTGCAGTACAGCGTGCCCCCGTCGCGCTCGACGACACCGATGACGAGATACGCCGCTGATTCGCGCGCGATCTCGCCAAGGAGATCGACGGTCTCGCCCGGGACGTCGACGCTCGACTCCCAGTACCGCCGATACCACTCGCGCCCCTCCGCCGTCCGGTTCCCGATCACCGCGCCGAACGTCATCCCGCGTGGGTAGGCGCTCACGAATGCCTCGGGAAAGACAATCAGCCGGGCGCCCGTACCGGCCGCGTCCTGGGCAAACCGGCGAACCTTCGCGAGCGTGAACTCGCGATCGAACGCCACTGGTGCCGCCTGCACCACGGCGACTCGAACGAGTGACTGCGTCATCTTCATTCCCTGTGTCATGCGAGCATCAGCAACCCTGTCATCCCGAGCGCCAGCGAGGGATCTTCTGTCCGTTGCCCGCGACTGGCTACGGAGTTCGCAAGCAAGATCCCTCGCTGCCGCTCGGGATGACAAGACCACTGGACGCTCGGGATGACAAGGGACACCTCAATGCACACATCGACTCGGCGGTATCTCGCTGTCGCAATGGCGCTCGGTCTCGCGTTCACAGCCGGGCTCTCGGGCGCACAAGGCACTCGGGTGAAAGCCCTCGTTGGCGGCACGCTCATCGACGGATTCGGCGGCACGCCGATTCGGAACAGCGTGATCATCGTCGAGGGTGAGCGCATCCGGGCCGTAGGCCAGGTCGGACAACTCGCGGTTCCCGCCGGCGCCGAAGTGATCTCGACCGAAGGAATGAGCGTGCTGCCCGGACTGTGGGACATGCACGTGCACCTCATGATCAACGGACACGGCGACTACGCGCATTGGGACAAGACGTACATGGGCGTGCAGGAATCGGTGATCATGCCGGCGTCGGCACGCCAGCTCCTCATGGCCGGCGTCACCAGCGCACGCGACCTCGGCGGACCGTTAGGCGCGAGCATCGCCGTGCGCGACGCGGTCAATGCCGGCAAGATCCCCGGACCGACGCTCTATGTCTCCGGTCCGTTCATCCAGCACGAGCCCTATCCTGGAACCGCGGAGTTCCGTTGGGGCGTGAAGGGCGAAGCGGACGCGCGCGAGAAGGTGCGCCGTCTCGCGCGGGGAGGTGTGAACGTCATCAAGCTGATCGATCAGGACGAGATGACGATGGAGGAAGTCCGCGCCGTCGTCGACGAGGCGCACAAGGCCAACCTCCCCGTGATCGCGCACTCGCATCGCCCCGAGGAGATCCGTCGCGGGCTCGCCGCGGGCGTGGACGGATTCGAGCACACCGGTATGGCCGCGGCGCCCGAGTATCCCGAGGACATCATGCGGCTGCTGCGCGAACGAACCGCGCGTGGCGCCGCCGGCCCGTTCTTCTGGACGCCGACCATCGAAGGGCTCTTCAACTACGAGTATGTCCGCGACAATCCGGAGAAGCTCGACGACCCCGCATGGCACGTCGGACTTCCGGACTCGATCGTCGCCGACATTCGTCGATCACTCGCGCAGCCGGACCGGCTCGCGTATTTCCAGATGACGCCGAGCCGGCGCCCGACGCTCGCCCGAAAGTTCCAGCAGTTGAAGGAATCGGGCGTCGTGCTGCTGATCGGAACGGATTCCGGCATCCCCATGAAGTTTCACTGCTGCTCGACATGGAACGAGCTCGACACCTGGGTGAACAAGCTCGGCGTCGATCCGATGTTCGCCATTCGAGCAGCTACATACTGGCCCGCCGTCGCGATGAAGGCCGAGCGTGATGTCGGAACGGTGACGCCCGGCAAGTTCGCCGACATCATCGCCGTTCGCGGTGACGTGCTTCGCTACATCGCCTTGCTGCAGGACGTCGACATCGTCGTCAAACGCGGCACACGCTACAAATAACGGCTGGTCTGGTACGTAAGGCTGCGAGCTGCCAGCTGCGTGCGAAGGCTGACGGCTGCCCGCTAAGGCTGCGAGCTGCACGCAGGGGCCACGAGCCCCAAGCGGCCACCAGCCACCAGCGGCCACCAGCCACCAGCCGACCGGGCTCGTGGCGGCTCATGGTCCCTGCTCGCAGCCACCGGCCTTAGCGGGCAGCCGTCAGCCTTCGCCACCAGCCACCAGCCTAGCGAAATGGAGGCAGACCCAGGGTCGCCGTTAGGCCGACCTCAGCGCGACCATTGGGTCCGTCATCGAGGCTCGGCGGGCCGGGAGGAAGCCGGCCGCAGCGGAAACCGCCACGAGCACGACGGCCGTACCAACGAACGACAGCAGGTCCGTCGGGCCGACCCCATAGAGAAGCGACCGGAGCAGCCTGGATGCACCGAGCGACACGACCGCACCGACGGTGACGCCGATGGCGGTGAGAACCAGTGTTCGGCCAACGACGCGGCGCCTAACGCTGGCCCCCGATTCGCCAAGCGCCATTCGGATGCCGATCTCGCGCACGCGCTGGCTCACCGAGTAGGAGAGCACGGCGTAGATACCGAGCGCAGCGAGCAGCAACGCAGTCCCGGCGAACCCGCCGAGAATCATGAGGATGAACCGGCGGGGCGACACCGAGCGATCCACGACGGCGCCCAACGGCTGATAATCGCTCACGGGGAGCGCCGGATCCGCCGCCGTGAGCGCCGCCTTCACGCTCCCCGCGAGCGATGTCGCAGGCAGCCGCGACCTCACGACGAGCGCCATCGTTCCGTAATCGGACAGCTGAGCATACGGGATGTATGCCTCGATCCCGGACTCCTGGTCGAGCGCCTGATGGCGCACGTCAGCCACGACGCCGACGACACGACGCTCGGCGCCACCGACGGCGACGACCTGGCCTACCGGGTCGGCTCCAGGGAACAGCTTCGTCGCCCCGGTCCGGTTGAGAATCACGACCAGGTCGGTTTTCGGTCGATCGTCAGCCGAGAACCGACGACCGGCGACGAGCGGAATCCCCATCGCGTTCAGGTAGTCGCTATCGACTACCCGCGGAAACACGCCCGGTGTCTGGCCACGCTCGTAAACGACCCCTTTCGCGCGAATCGTCCAGCTTCGATTGCGACCAAGAGGCGGTGTATCGGTCAGCCCGGCAACGTCGACTCCCGCTACGCCTCGAACCCGTGAGAGCAGATTCTCGTAATACGCGAGTCGCGCCTCGTCGTTCGCGAAGTTTCGTCCCGCATCGATCTGCCACATCACGGCGCCGTCCGGACGGAACCCCAGGTCGACATCGAGCAGGCCGACGAAGCTGCGCAGCAGAAGCCCGCCACCGACGAGCAGCACGAACGCCAGCGCCACTTCGCCCACGACGAGAACCTCGCGCACCATGCCGGTCCGGCGACCCTCGCTCGAGCCTCGGCTCGCTTCGCCCAGCGCTGCCCATTCCCGCCCCTGCGACAGCTGGAGTGCGGGAACGATCCCCACGACCAGCCCGGTCACGAGCGTCGCCACCAGCGTGAAGCCTAACGCCAACCCGTCGACCGACACCGTGCGCAGCATCGGGATGCTCACGGCCGACGTCCCTGCCACCGACCTCGTGAGCACGATCGCGAGCACGATACCCAGCACCCCGCCGCATCCTGCCAGGATCAGACTCTCCGTCAGCAGCTGAACGACGAGCCGGCGACGGGTCGCACCCAGCGCGCTGCGCACGCTCATCTCCTTCGACCGCTGCTGCGCGCGAACGAGGAGCAGATTCGAGAGGTTGCCGCACGCGATCGCGAGCACGAGGCCCGCGGCGACGGCGAGCACGAGCAGCGGCGCGCGAAAACCCCCTGCGATGTGATCACGCAGCCCGCTGACGGTGGCTCTCAACCCCCACCGGTTGGGATCCGCCTGTCTGAGCTGCGCGTTGACGCGGTCGAGATCCGCCTGGGCTGTCTGGACGGTCGCAGTCGGCTTGAGCCTCCCGATCATCGAGAGGGTGTTGCCCCACCGGTCGGTCTCGTCGCTGATCGGGAACGGCTGCAGAAAATCAATGCGCGAGGCTGGCGCAAACGTCGACGCGAAATCGAACCATTGTGGCAGCACTCCGAGGATCTCGGTCGGCGTGTTGTTGAGAGTGAGCGAGCGGCCGACGATCTTCGGGTCCGCGCCGAATCGACGAGTCCAGAACCCGTGTGTGAGGATCGCGGCGGGACGGCCGTTCCATACACTTTCCTCGTCGGTGAAGTTACGACCGATGAGCGGTCGTACGCCGAGCACCGGAAGGAAGTTCTGTGCGACGCCAACGCCGACGAGCCGCTCCGGCGCACCGTCTCCGACAAGGTTGAAGCTGTTGTAGTCGAAGAATGCGAAGAATCCGGTCAGCGCCTCGAAGGACTGGCTGTGGATCCGGTAGTCCCGGAGGTTCGACGACCGCGATGTCACCGCCGACATCCCGCCGCTCGGCGCGTTGGCGATCCAGACGAGGCGTTCCTGCTGCGTGAACGGGAGGGGCCGCAGCATGAGCGGGCTCATCACGCTGAACACCGATGTCACGGCGGCGACTCCGATCGCCATGATGGCGACCGCGAAGCTAGCAAAGCCGGGCTCTTTCCGAATGCGCCGAAGCGCGTAGCGAACGTCGTCGCGGAGGGTGCTCATTGGCAGACGAAGGTTACGGTCCACTGCGCCGCCTCGGCGCCGGACCACGGGCTTGGACAGCGGCACGGAGACGAAGGTTGGGTCAGCCCCGGTGACATCGTGCTTGCCCCGGCCCGGCCGACGCCAGCATCGTACGGCACTGATTGTCCGCGCGTCGACGCTGGTGCGCGGAGCCAGGGTAATGCGTCACCAACCGGCTGGAGGAGCAATGCCGACGACCGCCTCGACGGGAACGATGAAGCTCGGTCTGCACAAACCCGCGACGTTCGTCCGGAACACCGTCAAGACGATTCCGGTGACGAAGCAGATCATCGATGCAATCATGCCGTTCTATCCGCTCAACTGCGTCGTGATCGGCGGATACCTCGACGACGGCGATCAGTACTGGAAGGTGAACTACCACTGGGAGCATCTCATCACGAAGATCGAGGAGTTCCTCACGCTCGACCTCCCGACAGAGCAGCAGAAGACCTGGGCGAGAGCCGTGTGGAAGGTGCTCATGTCGAATCCGCCGCTCCCCGAGCGCGGCTACCTCAAGGACAAGCAGGTCGGCGACACGAAGGACCTCAGCACGCGCGAGCGCATTCGCTCCCGCCACAAGATTCTGAAGCAGTCGAAGAAGGATTTCCGCGGCATCATCATCGCCGCGAAGATCGTCGATCCGCTGCTCGAGAAGGGCAACCCGCCGAAGGCGCACAAGGATTGGTGGCGATCCGTCGCGCCGCTCGCCGCTCCGGGAACGAGCATGCACGGAAC